>Ga0068707_1002267_pt1 | contig 13590 bp, 12 predicted proteins | sample YNPNPMetaG_FD_66600 | JGI IMG/M metagenome (GOLD analysis project Ga0068707, IMG submission 66600) | Anoxygenic and chlorotrophic microbial mat microbial communities from Yellowstone National Park, USA - YNP NP MetaG | ecosystem: Environmental > Aquatic > Thermal springs > Hot (42-90C) >... | reverse complement strand
CCCGCTTCAAGTCCCCCATCATCCTTCAATGGGGGAGGAAAGGAGGGGGTCTTCCCATGGCGGAGAAGAGGCAGGTGGGGAAGGTGACGCACTTCTTCAGCAAGATAAGTGTGGCCGCGGTGGAACTCACAGCGGCGCTCAAGCTCGGCGATACGATCTCCATAGAAGGGGCGGGGACAGCCGTCGAGCAGAGGGTGGAATCCATGCAGATCAATAACCAGCCCATCAGCGAGGCCAAGCCCGGCGACGTGGTGGGGCTCAAGGTGGCGGGCAAGGTGAAGGAAGGGGATCGGGTCTACCTGGAGCAGTGAGGCGACCTTCTCCTCGCCCGAGCCGCTGGCCTGTCCCCCGAGAAGGCTTGATCGAGGCACGCCGCTCAGGGCTACCTCCCCGGCGGGGGGTGGTAAGTGATCAGGGGGTGGTGGCGCTTCCCGGAGCGGCTTGGCGGAGGCGCTTCGATCTTCCAGGATTTGGACCCGGGGGAAGCCCTATCGGCCGAAGCCCAGCTGAGGCTGACCGAGGGAGGGGGCAAGGATCCCCCGGAGGCCAAATCCTTCGGAAAATCGAGCGCCGAAGACGTGAAGCGAAGAGAAATGCCGCCACCCCCCGCGACCGATTGCAGGGGGTGAGGGGCGAGCCGCTCAGTCGAAGCCGATCCATCGTATGAATTCATCCGGACTTCCCCTCGGGCTCCGGAACAGGTTCGCGGGATGGTCGGGCACAGGATGGCCTATGCCCAGGCCCATGACCAGTACGCGATCCTGCGGGATCTCCGCGTGTCGTCGTACCACGTCGGGATAGATCACCGACATGGCCAGAAAGCAGGTACCGAGCCCCTGCCCCACGGCCAGGAGGGCGATGGTCTGCAGGACGATCCCGGCGTCCATGAGGGCATAAGGGTTGAATCCCCTGGCCAGATGGAGGTATATGGCCGCCGGTGCCCCAAACAGCCTTGCCACCTCCAAGTAGTAAGCCTTCCTCCTCTCCATGTCGTCCCGCCTTATCTCCAGTGCCTCGAACAGATCTCTGCCCAGCGCCTTGTACCTGGAGGTTTCAACCTCCCCCCATGAAGAGGGCATTACTACCTCCGGTGCGGGCGGCACCCCCTGCCGGGTCAACTCAACGCACTCCTCTCTTATGCGATCAAGCGGCTCCCCCCCGACTATGGCAAAACCCCACGGCTGGGTGTTGCCCCAGGACGGGGCCCTCAAGGCCACCTCCATGATCTCCTGCAGCGTCTGTCTGGAGACCGGCCTCGGGCTGAATGCCCTGATGCTCTTCCTCGCCAGTGCCGCCTGCATCACGTTCATCGATAATCCCCCTTTCGGTGATAGATCTTGCAGCAATCCATGGCTCACCGGATTCCGTGGATGGGAAAGACTACCTCCTCTATGTACTTGACGACCCTTCTGGCCTCCTCCAATGCCTTTTCCTTTGTCTCCCCTTCGCTGAGATACGGGTAATCGTACAGACTCCCGACCTCCATCTCCGGACCGAACATCATGCCACCGACCAAGCCGGCGAATTCATCTCTCGGCTCCAGATCATTCAATATGGCCCAGGCGAGGGTCCAGCATCTGGCGGTCCGATACAGGTCGTAACCACCTCCCCCCAAGGCCAGGACCTTCGGGCAAAGCCTCACTATGCTCCTGACAACCTGCTGGTAAGAGTTGTTGGTCAGCCTGAGGTGGGTCAAGGGGTCGGAGATGAGCGTGTCGGCCCCGATCTGGGCCACGACTATGTCGGGCGAGAAGGACTCCAAGAGCGGAGGAACGACCGCATCGAAGGCGAAGCTGTAGACTTCGTCGTCCGCACCCGGCTCGAGGGGGATGTTGATCGTGAAGCCGCGTCCAGCTCCTGCTCCGATCTCGCTCTCCCAACCGGACCAAGGGTAAAGCGTCCTGCCCGTCTCGTGCAGGGAGATCACCAGGACCCTAGGGTCCTCCCAGAATGCCTCCTGCACGCCGTTGCCGTGGTGGGCATCGCAATCCAGATATGCGATCCTCTTTCCCTTGGCCAGGGCGACCTCGATAGCAATGGCGATATCGTTGAGATAACAGAATCCCTCGGCGTGGGAAGGCATCGCATGATGTAGTCCGCCGTAAGGGTTGAACGCCCTATCGGCATCCCCCGTGACCAGGGCTTCCATCCCCTTGCAGCTGGCCCCCACCACCTTGAGGGACCACTCGAAGATGCCTGGGATGATCGGGTTGTCATGGGTCCCGATCCCTCGTTCCAGCATCTCCAAACGGGCCTCCTCGCCCCGGCTGGCCTCCTGGAGGATCGAGAGGTATTGCGCATCGTGAAACAGGGTGAGGAGTGAGTGTTGGGCCTCCGTCGGGGCAATCACGTTCATCCAGGGGTGATCCATGAGGCCGTAGCGGCGGCAGAGGTCCACCGTCTTCAGAACCCTTTCGGGCTTCATCGGGTGGTCCAGGCCGAAGTCGAATCGCCCCATTTCATCGGAATGAAAGAAGAGCGTTCTCAAGGACCGAGGCTCCAGGTGTCCAAGGCCCCCAGGTGTGCGGTGTCGGCAAGATCACGCTCACAGGCCGGCCCTGGCACTCGTGGGAATTTATCAAAAGGGCTATGCCCTGGTCAACGGTGAGGTTGACATAGGAGAAGGATTTGGATTTAATAATATTGACGGTCAGCAGTCGCCAAATCACTAAGGTCATCGTCAAGATCGATCCCCCCTGCCATGGGATGAGGAATCCCAGCGCTTAGCACCGAAGCAAAAGGGGTACGGTGGCCTCCTTGCGCGAAGGCGATGCTGGCTGACGCTGTACGGAGGGGGGCTGCGTATGGCCTTCCAGATCGCCTTGGCAGGAAAGGGAGGGACGGGCAAGACCACCATCGCCACCTTGGTGATTCGGTATCTCCTGGAGCGGGGGCGCACTCCCATACTGGCCGTGGACGCGGACGCAAACTCCAACCTCAACGATATGCTGGGGGTGGAGCTTCGTCGGACCGTGGGGGAGGCCCGCGAGGAGATGAAGACCTCGGTCCCGGTGGGCATGACCAAGGAGGTCTTCATGGAATACAAGGTCCAGGAGGCCTTGACGGAGTGTGGCGGTTTCGATCTTTTGGCCATGGGCCGGCCCGAAGGGCCCGGCTGTTATTGTTACGCCAACACTTTGCTCTCCAAGTATCTCGGACTCCTGCTCAAGAACTATCGCTATGTGGTCACGGATAACGAGGCCGGTCTGGAACACATCAGCCGTCTCACAACCAGGGATGTGGAGCTGATGCTCGTGGTGACGGATCCCACCCAAAGGGGAATAACGACCGCAGCCCGCATCAGGGATCTGACCAAGGAACTCAAACTCAGCGTCGCGTCCCTCAAGGTGATTGTGAACCGCTGCCCCGGTGAAGTGGATTCCCTTATCATTGAGCAGTTAGAGAGGAAGGGTCTGGAACTGGCAGGCGTGGTCCCCATGGACGAGTTGGTGCTCAGGTTCGATCTAGAGGGGGTCCCGATGATCCAGTTGCCCCCGGAGAGTCCCGCGGTCAGGGCGGTTTCCCGGATCATGGATAGGATCCTGGGTGCAGAGGCGACCGAAGATGCAAGCTGGGCGAGAGGGAGCGAAAACAATTGGAAAAATGAATCGGTTGCACTATAATAACTAGTTAATTTGTGCCCTGCTTTCTTCATATGCGCCGAGGGGCCTCGGTCCTTGTCGCTGGCAATGGAGGAGATACCCGCAGGAGATCGCGGGAGCCATGCGCCTTACTGGGTTGGTGGGCGCAGAGTCGCAAGCGCAGAAGACCGCACACGAGGGAAAGGAGGATGACGTGGCTGCCAAACTGATAAAAGGCGCTGAGGTTGCCAAACAGATCCGGGAGGAGCTCAAGGCTCAGGTGGAAGAGATGAAGTCTAGACATGGCGTGGTGCCGGGGCTCGTGACGATCCTGGTCGGGGAGAACCCGGCATCCCAGAGCTATGTTCGTGGCAAGCAGCAGACGGCCCACGAACTAGGCTTTTACTCGGTCCAGGACGACCAGCCTGCGGACATCTCCCAGGATGCCCTGCTGGGCTTGATAGAGAAATACAACAAGGATCCGAAGATCCATGGGATCCTCGTGCAGCTCCCCCTTCCCAAGCACATCGACGAGACCAAGATCCTCTATGCCATCGACCCGGACAAGGACGTGGACGGGTTTCACCCCGTCAATGTGGGCAAGCTGATGATCGGCACTGCGGACTATCTGCCCTGCACCCCTGCGGGCATCCAGGAGCTATTGATACGCTCCGGGACTCAGATAGAAGGCGCCGAGGTGGTGGTGGTGGGCCGTTCCAATATAGTCGGGAAACCCATCGCCAATATGTTGATCCAGAAGGCCCCAGGGGCCAATGCCACGGTGACGGTGGTCCATACCAGGACCAGGGACGTGGCCTTTCATACCCGAAGGGCCGATATCCTGATAGTGGCCGCCGGCGTGGCCGAGTACGTCAAGGGTGACATGGTCAAGGAGGGGGCGGTCGTCATAGACGTGGGGGTCAACGAGGTTGGGCGGACCGCCGACGGAAAGCGCAAGCTCGTGGGGGATGTAGCCTTCGATGAGGTGGTCCAAGTCGCCTCGGCCATCACGCCGGTGCCCGGTGGCGTGGGGCCCATGACCATCACCATGCTCATGAAGAACACGGTCAAGGCGGCCAAGAAGGCCGCTGGACTGTGACCGAAAGTCATTCCAGTTGAGGGGGTGGACCGTGGAGGAGAGATTCATAGAGAAAGAGAGGTTCGACGGACAAAAGGTCAAGATCCTGGGGGAGACCTACGAGCCAGGGGTGCCGACCGAGAAGGTCGAGTGGAGGGGCAAGCTGCGCTCTCGCGAGGAACGGCTGATGTATCTCAGGACCGCGGAACGGTACTGGTACTCGGACGAATGGTACGGGAGCGAGAAGAGGAAGAACCCGGCTTGATGCGCGCAGACAAAGGGGGTGATGGGGTGGCATTCGAGATTCCGAAGATCGATTACACGGGAAAGATCAAGGAGCTGGCACTCGGGACGGGTCCCAAGGCGGTCAAGGTCGGGGGCGAGAACTGCTACCCGTTCCATCTGTTCGAGGGGGAGATACCGAGCCCTCCAAGGATCGCCCTTGAGGTCTCGGACATGGAGCCGGAGGACTGGGCCGAGGCGGCCATGGAGCCTTACAAGGACGTCCTGAAGGACCCTGTGGCCTGGGCCAGGAAGGCCGTGCAGGTCTATGGTGCCGAGATGGTAGCCCTGTGGCTGGCGAGCACCGATCCCAATGGGATGAACCGCTCGGCCCAGGAGGCCACCGAGGTGGTGAAGGCCGTGGCAGACGCCGTGGATGTGCCGCTGATCGTCTGGGGGTGCGCCAACGCTGACAAGGACGCCGAGGTCCTTCGCATGGTCTGCGAGGCGTGCCAGGGCAGGGGGCTGATCGTCGGGCCGGTGCAGGAGGGCAACTACAAGCAGGTCGGGGCACCGGCCATAGCGTACAAACACACGGTCATGGCATCCACCCCCATAGACGTCAACCTGGCCAAACAGCTCAACATACTCCTGGGTAACCTGGGGGTGCCCGACCAGCAGATCATAATGGATCCCACCACCGGTGGGCTGGGTTACGGAATAGAGTACACTTACAGCGTCATGGAGCGGATCCGGATGGCGGCCTTGGTACAGGAGGACGAGCGCCTCCAGTTCCCAATGGTCAATTTCGTGGGCAAGGAGGTCTGGAAGGTGAAGGAGGCCAAGCTAGACCAGGCCGAAAGCCCCACACTGGGGGAGCCCAAGGAGCGGGGAATCCTGATGGAGGCCGTGACGGGGATGTTGCTCTCTTTGGCGGGCAGCGACGTCCTCATCCTGAGACACCCGGAGACGGCCAAACTGCTCCAGGAGATGTTCGCAGGGTTCAGAGGGTGAGCCTTGCCGGGGGCAAGAGGGATCGCTCCTCGCACCAGGAGCGTGCGAGGTTCTGAGAGAACCAGGAGGTTGCAGACATGGCGGAAAAGACGAAGTCCGTAGACAAGGCCGTCTTGCGGATGCTGGAGAAGGCCAAAGAAGACAAGGTGGAGACGGTATACGATCGAGCCGACTCTATGAAACCATGTCCCATCGGGGCTGACGGAAGTTGTTGCAAGAATTGCGCCATGGGCCCTTGCAGGGTGACGCCCAAGAAGGACGGCACCCAGCCCACAGGCCTTTGCGGGGCCACTGCGGAGACCATATCCGCGAGGAACTTCGCGCGGATGATAGCTGCCGGGGCGGCGGCCCACTCGGATCACGGCCGGGGGGTGGCGGAGGTCTTCCTGGCGGCTGCGAAGGGGGAGATCCCGGGTTACGGGATCCAGGACGAGCAGAAGCTTTATCAGCTCGCCATGGACTTCGAGGTGGAGATAGGCGATAAGGACGTCAAGGAGATCGCCATCGAGGTGGGCGAGAAGGCGCTTGCGGAATGGGGAAGGCAAGAGGGGGAGCTCTATTTCATAAAGAGGGCCCCGCTCAAGAGGCAGGAGCTGTGGAGGAGGCTGGGCATCGTCCCGAGAGGGATAGACCGGGAGGTCGTGGAGATCATGCATCGCACCCACATGGGGGTGGATCAGGATTACAGGAACCTCATGCTTCAGGGCTCTAGGGCGGCCCTGGCAGACGGATGGGGTGGCTCCATGATCGCCACGGAGTTGCAGGACGTGATGTTCGGGACCCCTGTCCCCGTTGTATCGAAGATGAACCTGGGCGTCCTGAAGAAAGACGAGGTCAACATCATCGTCCACGGCCACGAACCTCTCCTTTCAGAGATGATCGCCGTGGCGTCGCGCGACCCTGAGATGGTTCAGATGGCCCAGAAGTTGGGGGCCAAGGGGATCAACCTGGCCGGGATGTGCTGCACGGCCAACGAGATCCTCATGCGGCACGGCTATCCCATCGCGGGGAATTTCCTTCAGCAGGAACTCGCCATCACTACGGGCGCGGTCGACGCCATGGTGGTGGATGTGCAATGCATCATGGAGTCCCTGGCGAATGTAGCCAAGTGCTACCATACCAAACTGATCACAACGACTCCTAAAGCGAAGATCGTAGGTGCGACTCACATACAGTTCGACGAGCACGATGCGATCCACACCGCCAAGAACATCGTGCGGGCGGCCATAGAGAACTTCCCCAACAGGAAGGCCGAGATATTGATACCCGACGAGAGTTCGGAGGTGGTTGCCGGGTTCAGCCACGAGACCATAAACTACCTCTTGGGCGGGCTGTTTCGGGCATCCTACCGACCATTAAATGACAACATCATAAACGGGCGAATCCGTGGGATAGGCGGGGTGGTCGGATGCAACAATGCCAGGACCATCCACGACAGCGCGCATCTGGCCATAGTCAAGGAACTCCTCAAGAACGACGTGATAGTGCTGACGACGGGCTGCAATGCCATGGCCTGCGGCAAGGCCGGGCTTCTCACGCCTGAGGCTGCCAAGAAGTATTGCGGAGAAGGGTTGGCGGAGGTGTGCGAGACCGTCGGGATCCCTCCCGTCATCCATATGGGGTCCTGCGTGGACAACAGCAGGATATTGATGGCTGCGACCGCGGTGGTCAAAGACGGCGGGCTGGGCGACGACATCTCCGATCTGCCCGCGGCCGGGTCAGCGCCCGAGTGGATGAGCGAGAAGGCGATTTCCATCGGGCAGTACTTCGTCGCCTCCGGCGTGTACACGGTGTTCGGGGTGACCTTCCCCATCATGGGCAGCGCCAGGATGAAGGAGTTGCTTTTCAACGAGTTCGAGACGACGTTGGGAGGCAAGTGGGACTTCGAGCCTGATCCTGAGCTGCACGCCAAGAAGATGATCGCCCATATAGACAAGAAGAGGAAGGCCCTAGGCATCGACAAGGCCCGGGAGAGGATACTTTACGACATGGCCATGCGCCGCGAGCTTTGATGGCTTTTTTGCGGGGGCGGCGAACCGCCCCCTTTTCTTGCGCGTTGCTTTCGGAAGAATATCCATGAAGGAGGGAAAAAGCCGTGTCAAAGATCATCGCATCTGCCGCCATTCGTGGCGCCCACAAGATAGTGGCTAGGGCGGAGAAGGAGTTCAAAGAAGCCCTCGAGAATTACGGACCAGACCAGCCCGTAGGGTTTCCCAATACGGCATACTATCTGCCGATAATCTACGGGATGACCGGCATCGCCGTGGCCAAGCTGGGGGACATCCCCCAGGTCCTGGAGCGTTGCAAGCTTCTGCTTCCCCCCCCTGTTCGGGAGAGGGTGCACCTGCCGTACCTGGGTCCCACCCTCGATGCCGGCATGGCGACCCTTTTTGCGGACGAGATCATAGAGGTGCTGCGCTATCTCAGGGAGCCGGATTTCTACCTCCAGGGGGAGGATGTAACCGAGGACAAGATATGGCTGGGGGCGGCCGACGACATCATCATGCGGAAGCGCGGCATAGAGTTCGTGGACGGCACCGCCCCTGGATTCGCGGCGATCCTCGGGGCCGCCCCGGACATCCAGACGGCCAAGAAGATCGCCGAGGAGCTCCAGAGGAAGAACCTCTACGTCTTCATGGCGGCCAGCACGGACGGCAAGCGCTTCGCCGAGCAGCTGGTGGAGGCCGGAGTCCAGATAGGCTGGCCCACCAGGCTCGTCTCCTTCGGTCCGGATCACACCGCCACCTGCTTCGCCCTCGGTTTTGCCACCAGGGCCGCCATGTCCTTCGGCGGTTTGAAGCCGGGTGAGTTTCGCAAGATCCTCATCTACAACAAGGACAGGGTCTTCGCCTTCGCCCTGCCCATGGGGTTCGTGTCCGACGAGTGGTACGCGCAGGCGGCCGGTGCCATCAACTACGGCTTTCCGGTAATCGCCGACACCCCCATCCCGGAGATCCTCCCGACTGGGGTTTGCACTTACGAGCACGTGGTCTCCAACATCCCCCACGACCAGTTGGTCTCCAAGGCCGTGGAGGTAAGGGGGCTCAAGGTCACGGTCTCGGAGGTCCCCGTCCCGGTGGCCTACGGGCCTGCCTTCGAGGGTGAGAGGGTCCGGGGGGAGGACATCTACCTGGAGGCCGGCGGGGGCCGCACCCACGCGGTGGAGCTGGTGCTCATGAGGCAGATGAACGAGATCGAAGACGGTCATATCGAGCTCGTGGGCCCTGATCTCAAGGACGTGGAGGCGGGAAGCCGCCTCCCGCTGGGCATCCTGGTGGAGGTGGCCGGCCGCAAGATGCAGGAAGACTTCGAGCCCATCCTGGAGCGCCAGATACACCACCTCCTCAACTACGCCCAAGGCGTCATGCACATAGGACAGAGGGACATAGCGTGGATCCGCATCGCCAAACAGGCCGTGGAGAAGGGGTTCGAGCTGAAGCACTTCGGGTCCATCCTCCACGCGAAGTTCCACGAGGACTTCGGGGCCATACTGGACAAGGTCCAGGTGACCGTCATGACCGATGAGGCCAAGGTGGAGGAGTTGCTGGCCAAGGCCCGCACGACATATGCCCACAGGGACAACAGGATCGAGGGCATGACGGACGAGTCCGTGGAGGTCTATTACTCCTGCACCTTGTGCCAGTCCTTCGCCCCGAACCATGTGTGCATCATCAGCCCTGAGCGGACAGGGCTTTGCGGGGCATACAACTGGCTGGATTGCAAGGCATCTTACGAGATAAACCCCACGGGCCCGAACCAGCCCGTGGAGAAGGGGGAGGTCATCGATCCCAAGTTGGGGCAGTGGAAGGGAACCAACGAGTTCCTCAAGAAGGCCTCTCGCGGCGCCCTGGACCATTACAACTTTTACAGCATCGTGTACGACCCCATGACCACATGCGGGTGTTGCGAATGCATCGCCGCCGTTCTTCCCACGTGCAACGGCATCATGACCGTGGATAGAGATTACACGGGGATGACGCCTTGCGGCATGAAGTTCACCACCCTTGCGGGGACGATAGGAGGCGGGGTGAGCACGCCCGGGTTCGTGGGCCACGGAAAATACAACATCACCCAGCGCAAGTGGCTCATCGGGGACGGTGGGCTTCTGAGGTTGGTTTGGATGCCCAAGCGGCTCAAGGAGGAGATTTGGGATAGGCTGAAAAAACGGGCCGAGGAGCTGGGCCACCCGGATTTGCCGGAGAAGATCGCCGACGAGACCGTAGGCACCACCGAGGAGGAGATCCTGCCCTGGCTGGAGGAGAAGGGGCACCCGGCCCTGACCATGGAGTCGATCCTGGGATGACGATTTGCCCGTAGTCGGTTGTCCGTTGCTCGTCGCAAGCGAGCGCGGATTACCGACGACGGCCGGGATGGCCGCGGGGCGATGGTGCGGAAGCGTTGTTTTGGAGAGAGGCGATTTCAAAGACTGCTGAAAGGAGTGAAAGATGGGCTTGACGGGGATCCAGATATACAAGCTGTTGCCCAAGACCAACTGCGGAGAGTGCGGGGTTCCCACATGCCTTGCCTTCGCCATGGCATTGGCTGCCGGCAAGGCAGAGCTTGCCTCCTGCCCGTATGTCTCCGAGGAGGCCAAGGAGCTCCTCTCGGAGGCCTCCGCCCCTCCCATCAGACCCGTGGTCATCGGCTCTGGGGAAAGGACCCTCAAGATCGGGGGGGAGACCGTGCTCTTCCGCCACGAGAAGACCTTCTTCAATCCGCCGGGCATAGCGGTCCGCGTGGCGGACGACATGCCCGACTCGGAGGTGGACGGAAGGCTCAAGCGGTTTCAGGAGCTGCAATACGAGCGCGTGGGACTGACCTTGAGGCCCGACCTGGTCGCCGTCCAGGCGTCTGACGGCGACGCCGGGAGGTTCGTAGCCCTGATCGAAAAGGTCAAGGCCGCCGTGGCTGCCCCGCTGATCCTCATCTCCAGGGACCCGAAGGTCATGGAGGCGGGGCTCAAGGCAGCAGCCGAGCGCAAACCCCTCATCTATGCGGCCACCCCGGAGAACGTGGAGGCCATGGGGGAGCTGGCCAAGGCCCATGGCTGTCCCATCGCCGTCAAGGGCAAGGACCTGGATGAGGTGGTCTCTCTTACTACCAAGCTGACGGAGTCCGGCCTCAAGGATCTGGTCATCGACAGTGGATCCAGAAATTTCAAGCGGGCACTGGAAGATCAGATCTTCATCAGACGCGCAGCGCTCCTCAAGAAATTCAGGCCCCTGGGGTTCCCTACCATAGTCTTTCCGTGCGAGATGACGGATGACTTTCGCAAAGAGACGGTGCTCGCTGCCACCTTCATCGCCAAGTACGGCGGGATCGTGGTCTTGAGCGACCTTCAGGGGCACAGCCTCTTTCCCCTGGTGCTCGCCAGGATGAACATCTACACCGATCCGCAGCGGCCCATGGCCACATCTCCTGGCATCTACGAGATCAACTCGCCCAGCGACAGCTCTCCCATGTGCGTCACGAGCAACTTCTCCCTGACCTACTTCATCGTCTCTGGGGAGATTGAGTCGAGCCGGGTCCCCACCTGGCTGGTGGTCATGGATACGGAGGGCCTCTCGGTGATGACGGCGTGGGCAGCCGGCAAGTTCGTAGGGGATGCCATCGGGATCTTCATGAAGAAGTCCAGCGCCGTGGAGAAGGTCAAACACAAGAAGGTGATCATCCCGGGTTACGCGGCCGCCATATCCGGGGACCTGGAGGAGGAACTCGTGGATTGGGAGGTCCTGGTGGGGCCTCGAGAGGCGTCGCATCTCCCGGCATATCTGAAGGAGTGGAAGGCCTAGGGGGAACGGCTGGCATCCAGTAACGGGCCGCTTGCGCGATACGGGGCTGACGATCCGTGACGATGCGCGACGAGCAGGCCCTTCGCGTTGAGCCAGTTTCGTGGAGCTTGCGCCTTGGATCATGGATCCTGATGGTGCACCCCTTCTCAAGGAGGATACTCGATGCTGCTGATCGGAGAGAACCTCAACGTGATGGTCAAGCGCATAGGCCAGGCCATGAAGGACCGCGATCCCAAGCCGATCCAGGAGATGGCCCTGGCCGAGGCGGAGGCTGGGGTGGATTTCATAGACATCAATCTCGGACCGGCCAGGAAAGGCGGCGACGAGCTCATGGAGTGGATGGTCAAGACGGTCCAGGAGGTGGTGGACACGCCTCTCTATCTCGACACCACGAACATCCAGGCCATCGAGGCCGGGCTCAAGGTCTACAAGCCCAAGAAGGGAAAGGCCGTCATCAATTCCATCATGTGTCGCCCCGAGCGCATGGAGGTCCAAATCCCCATGGCAGCCAAGTATGAAGCGGGGATGGTGGCCCTGCTGTGGGGCCCCGAGGGGCTGCCTAGGGACGCCTCGGAGAGGAGTTTGCTCGCGACGGACATACTGAGCCGTGCCATCGAGGCCGGGATCCAGCCTCAGGACATATACGTGGACCCCATCATCACCCCGGTGAACGTCCAACAGGCCCAACTGCTGGAGTGCATCGAGTTCATGAAGCAGCTCCAAGAGATGGCGGAGGTGATCGCCCCAGGTGTTCAATCCACATGCGGCCTTTCCAACTGCTCCAACGGCGCCCCGGATCATCTGCGGCCGATCCTAAATCAGACATTCATGATCATCATAGGGAAATACGGCATGACCTCCGCCATAGTGGACGCTTTCGACAAGCAGCTCGCCGCCATCGCCAGGGGGAAAAGACCTGACATAGTCTCCCTGGTCAACAAGGTCCTGGATGGGGAGGAAGTTGACATGGCCTCCCTGGGCAAGGAGGAGCAGGATTACGTGAAGACCGTGCGGGTGCTCATGGGCCACACCCTGTACTCGGACTCTTGGCTTGAGCTTTGAGAAGGGGATCTGGGGGGTGGGTGAGCAGAGGGCTTTACGAGAGGAGGCGAGCTCGCGCTCATGAAGCTTAGGGACCTCATGGGTGTCCTGGAAGCAGAGGTCATAGTCGGGCATGACAAGTTGGACGTTGAGGTAGAGAGGGCCTTTGCCTCGGACCTGATGAGCGATGTCCTGGCCTTTGCCACAGAAGGCACCGTGCTTCTCACAGGTTTGACCAACGCACAGGTGGTTCGCACCGCGGAGATGCTGGACATGTCGGCGGTGGTCTTCGTGAGGGGCAAGAGACCCCAGGCCGAGGCGGTGGAGCTGGCCAAGAGCAGGGGAATACCGCTTCTTACAACCCCCTACATCCTTTACGAGAGCTGCGGCCGGCTCTACCAGTGCGGGATAAGCGGTTGCAGAAAGAAGGTGAACGGTTGTAAGCTTTCCTGGGCGGCGGAGGAAAGTTAGAAGTGCTTTTCCCCCGTCGGTTGAGCAGATCTGAAAAGACAGGCAGGGGACAGAGAGTAATCAAGGAGGTGGGGTTGTGGGGAAAATAGTGGTAAGTAAGGAAAAAGCTAAGACCCCGCTTAGGGAGATAGCAGGTGATGCCAGCAAGCTGGATCAGTGCCTCACCTGCGGCACCTGTGCCGGTGGATGTCCCGTGGCGGACTGGGAGGGCATGGACCCCAGAAAGCTCATCCGGATGATCCACTACGGCTTGGACGAGGAGGTCATCAAGTCCAACTGGATCTGGCAGTGCACCAACTGCCAGAGGTGCACCTGGGCCTGCCCCATGGGGATAAACTTCGGGGCGATCATCACCACGGCCAGGAGCCTGGTGCCCAGGGAGGAGACCCCT
>Ga0068707_1002254_pt1 | contig 13631 bp, 9 predicted proteins | sample YNPNPMetaG_FD_66600 | JGI IMG/M metagenome (GOLD analysis project Ga0068707, IMG submission 66600) | Anoxygenic and chlorotrophic microbial mat microbial communities from Yellowstone National Park, USA - YNP NP MetaG | ecosystem: Environmental > Aquatic > Thermal springs > Hot (42-90C) >... | reverse complement strand
TCCACTACCATTGGATCGATCACCCGACCGATGCTACCGGGCTCCGCGATTGGTGGCCTGATGCTTTGCCGCCTCTGCGCAAAGACAAACCAGTGGACATTCCGGCCGGAGTGAACCAGCCGCTGTGGGTACTGGTCTATGTGCCCAAGGATGCCCGGGCGGGCGAGTACCATGGATCCATCAGTCTGGCGGCCGAAGGCTGGTCCGAATCGGTTCCGCTGACGCTGCGTGTGTGGGATTTCGCCCTGCCCGAGCGGAACCATTTGGAGACGGCTTTCGGGTTCGACGCGGGCACGGTCTTCCGCTACCACGGGGCCCGCAGCGAAGCAGATCGCCGCAAGCTTTTAGACCTCTACTTCCAAAGCTTCGCCGAACACCGCATCAGCCCCTATGACCCCGTGCCGCTAGACCACTTCCAAGTGCGGTTCGTTACCGAGGGGCCGAATCCCCGGGCGGAGATCGACTTCAGCCGCTTCGACCGGGCTATGGGCGAGGCCGTCGCCAAATACCACTTCAACACCTTTTGCCTGCCAATCCAGGGCATGGGGGGCGGCACGTTCCACGCCCGGCAGGAGCCGCGGATTGGGCCGTTCGGCGAGGACTCGGCCCAGTACCACGCGCTGTTCGCCAGCCAGGTGCAGCAACTCGAGCAGCACCTCCGCCAGAAAGGGTGGCTGGAGATGGCCTACGTGTACTGGTTCGACGAGCCGGACCCAAAGGATTACGGGTTTGTGCGGGCGGGCATGGAGCGGTTGAAACGCTACGCCCCCGGACTGCGCCGCATGTTGACCGAGGAACCCGTGGAGCCCCTGTTCGGCAGCGTGGACATCTGGTGCCCCGTGAGCTTCAACTACGACCACACGGCCGCCGAAAAACGCCGCGCGTTGGGCGAGCGCTTCTGGTGGTATGTGTGCTGCGGTCCCAAAGCGCCGTATTGCACGCTGTTCATCGATCACCCGGCCACGGAACTCCGCGTATGGCACTGGCAGACGTGGCAGCGGAAGATCGCCGGCACGCTCATCTGGTCCAGCAACTACTGGACCTCCAGCGCCGCTTATCCCGACAAACCGCAGAACCCCTACGAGGACCCCATGAGCTATGTGAGCGGTTACGGCACGCCGGTGGGCACGCGGGCCTATTGGGGCAATGGCGATGGCCGGTTTCTGTATCCGCCAGAGGCCGCTGCCGTGCCAGGCCTTTCGGGCGATCAGCCGGTCATCGAGCCGCCGGTCTCCAGTATCCGCTGGGAGATGCTTCGCGAAGGGGTCGAGGATTACGAGTTCCTTTGGCTGCTCCGCCAGCGCCTGGAGTCCCGGCGGAACCGCCTGCCGCCCGAACAGATCAAGCACATCGAAGCCTTGCTGGAAGTCCCCCCGGAAATCACCCGCGATATGACCACGTTTACTACCGATCCGGCACCGATCTACGCCCGGCGGGCCGCCATCGCCGAGGCTATCGAACGGCTGGGCCCGTAGCCAGGCGGGCCATGCACGCCGGCGTGGCGGGCGTGGCCCACTATCGAGGCCGCCAAACCGCTTGGCAGGCCGTGCGGGGTGCGGCGCCGATCACCCTGCTGGCCTCGATCGCTACAATGGGTGACGCGGCGTGGCCTTGGATGGCCGGAGCATTCGCGGCGTCCTCTGCGCGATGCATGTGGAGCCTCGGCCGCAGGCTTGATCGTTTCATCCCCACCGAAAGGACCCCCAGATGTCGCAGGAAGAACAACTTCGCCAGCAGCTTAACGAAGCGTTTCGCAACCGCGCCATGATTTACTACCTCGTCTATGACGAGTTGCGCAAAGAGCTGGGTGCCCAGCGGGCCGAGGAGATCCTCTCCCGGGCCATCTATCGCCGGGGGCAACAACGCGCCGCGAAGTACGCACCCTATGCCCCCCAGGACCTGGAAGGGCTGAAGCAGGCCTTCCTGGGCGGGCTGGCCGATGGCGGCCGGTTGCACCAACCGGAAGTCGTCCGCTCGGAGCCCGACGCCTTGGACATCAAGTTCCATCGCTGCCCCTTGAAAGAGACATGGCTGGAGGCGGGCTTGCCCGAAGAGGAAGTGGCCACCCTGTGCCGCATCGCTGCCCGGATCGACAACGGCCAGTTCGAATCGGCCGGCTTCAGCTTCTCCAGCGACACATGGCAGCCCGGCGGCGAAGGGTGCTGCTTCTTGCACCTCCGGCCCGGCCCAGGGGCGTGACCCAAGCGATTCGCCTTGCAGGCGGCCGCCGAGAGCCGCCCCAGGGAACTTCTCGGAAGGAAAGTGCGCTGCGGTGGCCGGCCGACCGTGCCCCGCCGCGCAAGGAACCGCCGGCAATCGTGCGCTTCCCGAGGGCCGGTCGCGCCGGACCGACTCAGGTGCGGAGCGATTCCAACTCGCGGAGCCGGGCGGTGATCCGCCATTCGTCGGGGATCAGGCCCCGCTGCCGCCCGCCATAAAACTCGGATTCCAGCGCCTCCAGATCCTTCTTAATCGCCAGCAGGTTTGCGGGGCTCAGCCGGTCGATAAACAGGATCCCATCCAAGTGGTCGCACTCGTGTTGGACCACTCGGGCGGGCAGGCCGTCCAATTCCCACGTCTGCTCCTGCCCCTGCAAGTTGTAGGCGCTGAGCACGATTTTTTGCGGGCGAACCACGGGAGCGTAAATGTTGGGGAGGCTGAGGCACCCCTCGCGGTCCTCGGCCGACCCCTTGTGCCGCATCACCACCGGATTGACGAACACCCGCTCCTCGTCCTTGGCCGCCGGGTCGCCCGTAACGTTCACCACGATCAAGCGGTACGGCAAATCGACTTGATTGGCGGCCAAACCGATCCCCTTGTTCTCGTACATGAGGTCGAACATCTGGGCGACCATGCTGCGGAGTTCCGCATCGATGCGGCGCAAGGGTTTGGACTTGTATCGGAGGGTGGGATGCGGGTACTTGATGATCTGCACGGAGGAACCTCTTAACAGCCACAGAGTCTTGAAAATTATAGCGGACGCGTGGCCACCGGGACTACCGGAAATTGGGCTCTCTCAGGTCATGGCGGCGTCCTGGCTTGCGGGCTGGTTCTGCCCGTTTTCGCGGAAGGCACCGGGTTTGTCGCTGCGGTCGGTGCCGTAAAGCTCCTGGCGGTAATCCCGCCGCAGGTCTATAATCGCATCGCAACCGTGGCGGCCGGGTGCGGCCCGGCAGTGGCCAGCGTGGCTCGCAGAAAGCAGTCTCTCGCAGAAATCCATGTAAACGAGGAGGAGAACGATGGCCCTGGGATTCGGAATCATTGGTTGCGGCATGATTTCCAACTTTCACGCCCGGGCAATCGCCGACACCCCGGGGGCACGCTTGGTGGCGTGTTACGATCAAGTACCGGCGGCGGCTGAGCGCCTGGCCCAAAGCACGGGCTGCAAGGCCTATGATCGCCTGGAGGCGATGCTGGCCGACCCGGCAGTGGACGTAGTTACCGTGGCCACCCCCAGCGGCGCGCACATGGAGCCTGCGGTGGCTGCGGCTAAGGCCGGCAAACACGTCATTGTCGAAAAGCCCTTGGAAATCACCCTGGCCCGCTGCGACCGGATCATCGAAGCCTGCGATGCCGCCGGCGTGGTGCTTTCCACCATTTTTCCCTCCCGCTTCCATGACACCAGCGTAACGCTGAAAAAAGCGATCCAACAGAATCGTTTCGGCCGGCTCACCGTGGGCGATGCCTATGTCAAGTGGTATCGCACCCAGCAATACTACGACAGCGGGGCATGGCGAGGGACCTGGGAACTGGACGGCGGCGGGGCCCTGATGAATCAGGCCATCCACAGCGTGGATCTGCTGCTGTGGCTGATGGGCCCGGTGGAGGAGGTCCGCGCGGTTACCGGCCTGGTCGCCCACGAGCGGATCGCCGTCGAGGACGTGGCGGTGGCGGCCATCCGTTTCGCCAACGGCGCGCTGGGAGTCATCGAGGCCAGCACCGCCGTGTATCCGGGATATTTGAAACGCATCGAAATCCATGGCACCGAAGGCTCCGCCGTGATGGAGGAGGAGGACTTCGTCAAGTGGGACTTTGCCCGCAAGAAGCCTCAGGATGAAGCCATTCTGGCGGGCATGGCCAAGCGACAAAGTGGCGGAGGGGGTGCCGGCGATCCGGCGGCCATCGGGCATCACGGCCACGCCCGCCAGTTCCGCGATGTGGTCCAGGCCATCCGCAAAGGCCGGGCCCCGTTGATCGACGGCCGCGAGGGCCGGCGCTCGGTCGAAGTGATCCTTGCGATCTACAAATCGGCCGAGACCGGCTCCGCCGTCTCCTTGCCGCTTAGGCGCGACCCCGTGCTTCGTGCCCGCAAGGTCGGGGTGGCCGGGTTGCGCCGGCAGTCCTAGCACGGCCGGCGGAATTTCCCAATTCTACCGACTTATCGATTCCCCCGGCCGTGCCATGCCCGCTTGCCCCGCGCCTGCGGCGGTGCCAGAATTGAGTGCCGGGCAGCGGGGCGACTGGCGGTATGCGTAAAGCCGTGCGGCCTTTGTCGGTGTGCTGATGCCCGACGATCCTTTCGTCATGACGGTGGCCGCTTTGGCACTGGCAGCCGGGTGCCTTGTGGCGCTGGCCGTGGCCCTAGTGTGGCTGCTGCGTCTGCGGCGGGAGATGGCCCGGCATCGTCACTTCGACGACGCTTTGGCCCAGGAACGCAATCTGCTGCGCACTTTGATCGATAACCTCCCCGATTACATCTTCGTCAAGGACCGGCAGAGCCGTTTCGTCACCACGAACGCACCCCATTTGGGCGTGCTGGGCGCTAAACGCCTGGAAGATGTCGTTGGCAAGACCGATTTCGACTTCTTCTCGCCGGACCTGGCCACAGGCTACTTCGCCGACGAGCAGGCGGTGATGCGCACGGGTTGTCCGCTGCTGAACCGCCGGGAAAGGACGGTCACCCCTGGCGGCGAGGTCCGCTGGCTGCTGACCAGCAAGATTCCATATCGCGATCGCAGCGGCAACATCGTGGGGGTGCTGGGTATCAGCCGGGACATCACCGCGATCCAGGAAGCGGAAGAGGCCCTGCAAAAGGCCAAGGAAGAGGCGGAGGCGGCCAACCGCGCCAAGAGCGAATTCTTGGCCAACATGAGCCACGAAATCCGCACGCCCATGAACGGCATCATCGGCCTGACCGAATTGGCTCTGGATACGCCGCTGGCCCCCGAACAGCGGGAGTACCTGGAGATGGTCAAGGCGTCGGCCGATGCGCTGCTGGCGGTCATCAACGATATCCTCGACTTTTCGAAGATCGAGGCCCGCAAGCTGGAGCTGGAGCGGGTGGACTTCAGCCTCCGCGATCTGCTGGGCGACACCATGAAAGCCCTGGGCCTGCGGGCGCAGCAAAAGGGACTGGAACTGGCCTGCCACATCCCGGCCGATGTGCCCGACGCCCTGGTGGGCGATCCCGGGCGCTTGCGCCAGGTGATCATCAATCTGGTGGGCAACGCCATCAAGTTCACCGAGCAGGGCGAAGTAGTGGTGCAAGTGGCCCGCGAGTCGGAGACCGACGGCGAAGTCATGCTGCGATTTCTGGTCCGCGATACCGGGATCGGCATCCCGCCCGACAAACAGGCGCTGGTGTTCCAGGCCTTTGCCCAGGTCGAGACGGGCATGACCCGCAAGTACGGGGGAACGGGCCTGGGATTGGCGATTTCATCGCGGCTGGTGGCCATGATGGGCGGCCGCATGGGCGTGCAAAGCGAACCGGGCCGCGGCAGCACCTTCCGCTTTACAGCCCGCTTTGGCCGCTCGTCGCAGAAACCGGCCGGCCGCCGCATCGAGAGCCCCGTCCGACTGGATAACCTGCCTGTGCTCATCGTGGACGATCATCCCACCAATCGTTTCATTCTCGAAGAGATGGTGGCCCAATGGGGCATGGTGCCGACCTCGGTCTCCGGGGCCGAAGCGGCCCTGGCCACCCTCGATCGGGCGGCCAAAAGCGGCGAACCCTTCCCCCTGGCCCTTCTGGACGCGCACATGCCGGAGGTCGATGGGTTCGAGCTGGCGCGGCAGATTCAGGAGCACGCCGACTTGGCAGGGACCGCGCTGGTGATGTTGACCTCGGCCGGCCAGCCCGGCGACATCGCCCAATGCCGCCAATTGGGCATCCAGGCGTACCTTATGAAGCCGGTGGCGCAGTCCGACCTTTTCAATGCAGTGTGCACGGCCCTGGCCCGCCGGGCCCAGCTTCCCCAGCCTTCCCGCCCCGAGAGGCCCACTGCCCCCTACATTCCGCGCCGCCGCCTCCGGGTGCTCCTGGCCGAAGATAACCCCATCAACCAGACCCTGGCCCGCCGAATACTGGAAAAGGCCGGGCACGAGGTCCTTGTGGCGCAGAACGGCCGCGAAGTGCTCGAAATCCTTGATCGCTCTCCATGTGACGCCGTGCTGATGGACGTGCAGATGCCGGAACTCGACGGCCTCGAGGCCACCCGCGCTATCCGCCGCAAGGAGCAACAGCAAACCCCGGGGCAGCACGTGCCCATCATCGCCATGACGGCCCACGCCATGGTCGGCGACCGCCAGCGGTGCCTGGAGGCCGGCATGGACAGCTATATTGCCAAGCCGTTGCACCCGCAGGACCTGCTGGTGGCGCTGGATGAAGCCACTGGCCCCGGTTTGGAGGGGCTAGGAGCTGCCCCCGTTTCGAGCACGCTTCAGCCGGAACCCCCCGCTGAAGACCACCCGCGCTTGCTCCCTCCCGCCAGCCCCGAACCCAAGGCGGAGTTCCCGAGAGAAGGGGTTTTCGACCTTCAAGCGGCCCTGGCCCATGTGGCCGGCGATGCGGAACTGCTCAAGGAACTGGCCCGGCAGTTTCTGCGTCTCGGCCCGGCCCGACTTTCCGAGTTGCGCCAAGCCCTCCAGCAAGGCGACGCCGCCGCTGCCCGGCGGGTGGCCCATGCGATCAAGGGGGAGATCGGCAGCTTTGCGGCCAAGGAAGCCAGGGAGGCCGTGGTTCGGCTCGAGGCAGCTTTGGAATCGCCCGAACGCTTTACCGAAGCACAGTCGCTTTTGGAGGCCTTTGAAGCCGCCTGGCAGCGCCTCGGCACTGCGCTGGGGGATTTCTGCAACTTGGCGCCCCAAGCACCGCAATAGTCCTGCACCATTGGCCAAGCAGCGGCGCCAGCCCCCGTAGTGTCCGGCGACTTGCAGGCACCGTGTGAGGGCCAAACGGGAGCGACCCTGGCCCCGTCGGGCCCTGCCAAAGGCCGGCCTCGTAATCTGCAACTCCAATGGGCGGCGGACCATCCGGCGCGGGTGCAGCCCAACGGCCGTGGAGCGAATCCTTATTGGGCGGTAACGCTTTCGCCGCCGGCCCGGGTAGCGATCGCATAGCGGACGAAATGGTCCATCGTCTCGCTGAAGAACTTCACGCTGCCGTCGGTCCACAGGGCTTGGGCCCCGCCCGGATGGTTGCTGCTCCAGCCGTGGCACCGTACATCGCCCGCCCCCTGCTGCCACGCGGGGTTGCGGTTATTCATCGGGTTGCGGAGGTTGCCGATGGCGGCCAGCGGGCTCATCCAGCACGTGTCCACGCAGGGGTTGCGGTCGAACTGGCCGGGGGTGTTGCCGCCCCGCCAGTGCATGTCTTCGAAAACGCCGATGGTGTTCGAAGTGCCGTCAACGATGTCCCGCAACGCGAAGCTGCCGATGTAGGTGAACACGCCATTGACGTTGCGGGCCTCGCCAATCTGGGCACCGTCCACCCAGGGCGTGCCGCTGGAGCCGCGGGCAAATCGCCCCGCCGTGCCGGTCTCCGGGTCGGTGAATTCGGGGACCGCGCCGCAATCCCGCCAGCCCGACCAGACGTGGCCCAAGCTGCCGACGTAGTCGGTGCCTGCGCCCGGCGGCCCGCCCGAGCTGCCGTTATAGTAGCCGCGGTTCTGATTCTGGCGCACCGCCGGCTGATCGTTCGAGGGGCACAGCAGCGTGCTCAACACGGTTTGGCGGACCTGCTGGTTTGTCAGGCCCGAGGGGCCCGGGGCGGTGCCCTCGTTGGCGTTCGGGTCATTGAAGTTGATCGTGCTGTAAACATTCGCCTGCTCCATGTAGGGGAGCACCGACACGATCCACGAAAAATGGCCGTCGGCCGCCCACCCGTTGTTGTTCGGCAAATTGATGTTGCCCCCCTTATTGAACCCCAGCGTTTCCCGGTACTTGTCGGCGTAATTGTGCAGAGCCAGCCCGATCTGTTTGAGGTTGTTGGAGCACTGGCTGCGCCGGGCGGCTTCACGGGCGGCCTGAACCGCCGGCAAAAGCAGTGCGATCAGGATGCCGATGATAGCAATCACCACCAGCAGTTCCACGAGAGTAAAAGCTGCCCGCTTTCGAGTCGAACGGTTGAGGACGAACATGGGAAACCTCGCAAAACCAAGACAAACGCACACAAACGCTAAACCACCCCGCCAGCGGCAGCTTGCAAGCCAGCGGCGTGGGGGACTTACGGGCCGGGAAGCTCGATCTTGACCTCCGCCTGGCCGGGCTTCACCTCGATCTCGTAGTCCGAGGTGCCGGCCGAAGCATATTTGGCCGGGAACGACATCTTGGGCTTGCGGCGTCCGCCGGCCTTATAAGCGGCAGCGTCCTGCTCGGCCGAGGCCTGCTCGGCCAGAACCACTTTGTATTTACCCGGCACGACCCCGGGGATGCCTTGGGCCCCGGAGAACATCTGGAACGATCCGCCGCTGACCTTGCCGCTGGCGCTGGGCAATTTGGGGTCCGAGGAGACGAAGCTGATGGTAACGTTCTCGGCCGGCTTGCCGCCGATCGTGAGGGTGCCTTTGATGGGCACCATTGTCGGGCCGGAAGACCCGCAGCCCACGAAGGCCGCCAGCACAAGAGCGGCCGCGGCGGCCAGAGCCATGGGGTGTAATCGCATAATGAGAGTACTCCTTTGACGCGGTAACCGAGCCCCGAAAGGTTGTCAACGCAAAATGCATTCCCGGGCGGAAGGCGTCACGTCAGCTCCCGGGGCATGGGCCCGTCGCCACGCTGTTGGCACCTCAAAAGGCTACAGCGAGGCCACCAGCGGCAGCACCAGCAGAAACTCTGTTCCGATTACAAAAAGGCGGGAATGAGTTTCTGTTCCGGGGCGCTTCCAACCCTGATACTAGCCCTTCGCGCCCGCGGCGTCAAGCGATTGGCCCGGCGTGCGGCCCTTTATTAATCGTTTTTTCTGGTGCCTTGTCCACTGCCACCCCCACCGGCTCGACGGCGTGGCGTAAGCGTTCCCGCCGCGTAAACTTGAAATAAATCCAGGCAAACCGTTTGTTTGCTGCACCTGCTCGCGGTGGATACACTAAGAATGGGAACCTAAACGCAGGACATTGCATCGCCGGCATGCAAAGCGAAGCGCATCCGCTTATCGACCGATGGGGGGAGCCCGTTGCCGCCGACGCACCGGAATCGGCCCGCCGGCGGACTTGGCTTTGGGCGCTAGCGGTTCTTGCGGGGCTTTGCGTGGTGGGAGGTGTCGGGGCGGCGCTGTGGGCCGGCCGGGTCCGGGCATTGGCCGAGCAATGCCGGGCCGCTGCCGAGGCTCAGCAGTGGGACCGCGTCGTCGAGGCCGCCCGGCGCTGGCAGTGGTGGCAGCCCGGCAAAGCCGCCCCGCGAATCTATCTGGCCGATGCCGCCTATCAGCAGGGCGACCTCGAGCGGGCGGTGGAACTGCTGCGTACCCTTCCCGATAGTGATGCGTTGACGCCAGCGGCCCTGGTGCAGTGTTCCACTTTGTTGTTCGGGCCGATGAACCGCCCACTCGAAGCCGCCGAGATTCTGGAAAGGGTGCTTCGCCTCGACCCGCACCAGGTCGAGGCGCGGCGGCGGCTTATCTATTTTTACGCCTACACGCTCCAGCGGCGCAAGATGGTGCATCATGCCCGCGAGGCCATCCATTACGATTGCGATCTGCCCGAAACCTACGTGTATCTCATGGGACAGGAATGGCTGTCCTTCGCCAATCAGTATGACGAGAACACCAAATGGTTTTTGGGCAACCCCGAGGAAGAGCTGTTCCTGGTGGCGCGGGCGATTTCGCGGATTGTAGCGCGTGGCTTGGACGATACGGTGGACCCGCGCGACGGCCCGCCCGGCCCCGATGGCACTCCCTACCACCGCCAGATCATCGCCCAATACCGCGCACGGTTCCCCCGGAATCTGGAACTTTTGGCTTATGTGACGGAGCGGGCCGTCTCGGCCGGCGAGGTGGAAGAGGTGGCACGCCTCCTGGCATCGGCTCCGGCGGAGGCGGCCGGCGACCATCGCTTTTGGCGCTACCAGGGCTGGCTGCATGCGGCCCGGGACGAACTGGCCGAGGCCGAAACCGCCTACCGCAACGCCCTGGCGCTGAACTGCTATGATTTCGTCAGCCGGCATCAGTTGGCCGGCGTGAGGCGCCGCTTTCGCCGTATGGAGGAGGTCAAGACGCTGGAAGAGCTGGCTGCCGAAGGCAAGGCCCTGCGGCGTGATGTCTTGCGGTTGGAACGCGTGGATCGCGTCCCTCGCTCGGTCCTCCAGCGCATGGCGGAGTACGCCCGCAAGTGCGGCGACCACGCGGTGGCGGGCAAACTCTTGATGCGCCTGGAGGAATGGCCGGACCCAGGGCCTGCCCGGGGCCAGGCCCGCCAATCGCCGCCCGGGCGAACGGAAACCTCGGTCCCCATACAGCCTGGCGGGACGATGTCCGATTTGCCGGCCGTTAATCTCCGGGGGCCTGTCGCCCAGTGACCGATGCCCGCAAGCGGTGCCCGATCGCTTTGGCGCTCGACCTGGCGGCGCTGGCCGCCGGAGTGGAAAACTGGGGGCGAGGGTATAGCCGGCTAGCGATGTCGGAAAGGGCAAGCCCTGAGAAACAATTATGCCAAGGCGCGCCTGCTATTCCGGCGGCGTGAATTGGCAGAGGAGCCGCCCCTTGCGGCGTCTCAGCGGCCTCACTGGCGCCGGAAACGTGCCCTTGGCGCAGGCGCGCTGTTCCTGCCTGCCCCAGCGTTTTGGCTTCCCTTTGACTCTCGTAACAGAGGCCTAAACTCTCTTGGGGCGATACAGATCTGTGGCAGTGCCCAGGTGTACCTCGGCCGCAAAAGCCAGCGTTTCGCTCAAGGTGGGATGGGGATGGATCGACCAGGCGACGTCTTCCACATGAGCCCCCAGCTCGATGGCCAGCACCGCTTCGCTCACCAAGTCGCCGGCCCCTGGGCCCACGATGCCGCAACCGATGACCCGTTGCGAGGCGGGATCGATGATCCATTTGGTGAAACCTTCGGTGCGTCCGACGGCCTGGGCCCGGCCGCTGGCACCCCAAGGAAAGACGGCGGTGTGTACTTTTTGGCCGGTGCGGGCTGCTTCGGTCTCGGTGACGCCGGCCCAGGCGATTTCCGGATCGGTGAACACCACGGCGGGGATGGCCCGGGGGGCGAACTCTGCGGGCTTGCCGGCGGCGGCCTCGGCCGCCACCTTCCCCTGATGCGCCGCTTTGTGGGCTAGCATGGGCTCGCCCGCCACGTCGCCGATGGCGAAGATGTGCGCCTGCCGGGTGCGCTGTTGCCGATCGACCACCACGAACCCTCGCGGGTCCACTTCGATGCCCGCCTTATCCAGACCCAAGCCGGCCGAGTTAGGCCTTCGCCCCACAGCCACCAGGACGCGGCTGAATCGCTCGGTTCGGGGTGCCCCCGGGCCCTCGAAGGCGACTTCGATTGCCCCTTTCTTTTCCGCCAGCGATACGACGCGGGTGTTGAGGTGGATGGCCGCAAACTGCCGCTGGAGCTGTTTGTGCAGCGGCCGAACTAAGTCCCGGTCCACGCCGGGCAAGAGCCCGTCGGTCATCTCCACCACCGTCACGCGGCTGCCCAAGGCCGCATACACCGTCCCCATCTCCAGCCCGATATACCCCCCGCCGACCACTAGGAGCGATTCGGGCACCTCGGGCAGGTCCAGGGCGTCGGTGGAGTCCATCACACGCGGGCTATCGAGGCTCAAGGCGGGGATACGTGCCGGGCTGGAGCCGGTGGCCAGGATGCACTGCTGGAAGCGGAGCCGGCCGTCGGCCACTCCCTGCGAATTTCCCTCCAGCCGAAGCGTATGGGCGTCTTCGAACACGGCGCGGGCGTGGAATGTTTGCACGTTGCGTTGCTTACCCAGTTGGCTCAAGCCGCCGCTGAGTGTGGCGATGATCTTTTCCTTGCGGGCCCGCATGGTGTCTAGGCAAACGCTGGGGCGCGAGAAGTTGACCCCCCAGTCGGCCAGGTGCTGGGCCTCGGTCATCACTTTGGCCACATGCAGCAGGGCTTTGGAGGGAATGCAGCCGCGCAACAGACATACGCCGCCCAGGCGCGGCTCCTGGTCCACCAAGGTTACCGAAAGGCCCAAGTCGGCGGCCAAAAACGCCGCGGCATATCCGCCCGGCCCGCCCCCCAGTACGACAAGCTGGCTCTCCATCCGCAATCCCGTCACTCGACGTCAGTTACAAGAGGATCAGTTACAAGAGGAATGGTGCGAATTCACCCGGCCAACAGTAACTTGCCCGGGCTCTGCAACAAATCGATCACTTCGTTCAGGAAGCGGGCGGCCGTGGCGCCGTCCACCAGCCGGTGGTCGTAAGAGAGGCTCAAGGGCAGCAGGTAGCGGGGTTCGATGCGGCCATCGCGGACCACCGGCAGCCAGCGGGAGCGACCGGCCAGGAGGATGGCAACCTCCGGGTGGTTGATGATGGGCGTGCTGTAGGTACCGCCCACGGCCCCGAGGTTGCTCAGCGTGAACGTCCCGCCGCGGAGTTCCTCTAGCGTGAATCGGCCCGATCGGGCCTTCTCCGCCACCGACACCAGGGCCTGGGCCAGTTGGGCCAGCGACAGCCGCTCCGCATGACGGATCACCGGCACCACCAGGCCTCGCGGCGTGTCCACCGCGATCCCCAGGTTCACGTATTGCTTGTACACGATCTGTTCGTGCTCTTCATCGAGGCTGGCATTGAGCATCGGGTGGCGTTGCAGGGCCAGGGCCGTCGCCTTCATCAAGAATGGCATAAGGGTCAATTTGATCTCGGGCCCCAGAAAGCCGGCCGGCACGCTCTTGCGGAACTGTTCCAACTCGGTGATGTCGGCATCGTCGAAGTTGGTAACATGGGGGATCGTCGTGGCAGAGCGGACCATCTGCGCGGCAATAGCCCGGCGAATCTGCGAGAGCTTCTCGCGTCGGACAGGGCCCCAGGCATCCTCGCCAGGCTCTCCCGGCGGAACCACTGGTGGTACAAGGCTTGCCGCTCCAGGCGCAGCCATGGGCGAAACAGCCGGCCCAGCAGGCTGGGCGAAGGCCGATGTTCGGGCGGCGGCCTGGACATCTTCGGGGGTGACGCGCCCCCGCGGACCGCTTCCCTGTACCCGGGCAAGATCGACGCCCAGCTCGCGGGCCAGGCGTCTGGCGGCGGGCCCGGCCGGAATCACCCCGGCCGCAGCATGAACCGTTCTGGCGGATTCCGGCTGCGAAGCAGGCGAGACCGCCGCGGCAACCGGCGCCGGGGAGGGCGGCACTCCGGTCGGCGCCGGCGTGGCCGGTTCGGTACCCGCTTCGGCGGAGGACGGTTTCTCGAGCCCCGCTTCGACCGGTGGGGCTGGCGCTGCCGGCTCCACGGTTAT
>Ga0068707_1002253_pt1 | contig 13632 bp, 11 predicted proteins | sample YNPNPMetaG_FD_66600 | JGI IMG/M metagenome (GOLD analysis project Ga0068707, IMG submission 66600) | Anoxygenic and chlorotrophic microbial mat microbial communities from Yellowstone National Park, USA - YNP NP MetaG | ecosystem: Environmental > Aquatic > Thermal springs > Hot (42-90C) >... | reverse complement strand
GCTTCGTGCGCCTGCGTGGGGGCTCGGCCCCGCCGGCCACCGACCGGACTTTCCCGTCGGCCTCGCGTCCCGTGCCCTCTCAAGTCGAGGGATCAGGAGAGCGGCCCGCCATGTCCGTGCTGATCGCCGTCTTGCAGAGCGAAGACGCCGGCGCCGTGGCCGACAAACTGATGGCGGCCGGCTATCGGGTCACGCGGCTGAACACGGCCGGCGGCTTCCTGCGCCGCGGCAACGTCACCCTGCTCGTCGGTGTGGAAGCCGAGAAGGTAGACGATGTGCTGGGGATCATTCAGGCGGGTTGCCGGCCGCGCGAGGCGGCGCGGCCGGTGGAAAGCGGCATGCCCTCCTACGCCGCAACCGTCTTCGTCCTGGAAGCTACGCAATTTCTGCGAGTATAGGAGCCAGACCGTGACAGAGAGCATCGAACAGAACGTCAACACATTCTCACGTCCTTCGGCCCTGCGCATCACCGACATGCGCATCGCGAACATCGTCGGCGCGCCGTTCCGCAGCACGATCATCCGCATTGACACGAATCAGGGGATCTCGGGCTACGGCGAGGTGCGCGATGGCGCCTCGGCCAGCTATGCGCTGCTCCTCAAGAGCCGCATCCTGGGCGAAAACCCATGCAACGTGGACAAGATCTTCCGCAAGATCAAGCAGTTCGGGCATCACGCGCGCCAGGCCGGCGGGGTGGCGGCGGTCGAGATGGCACTGATGGACCTGGCCGGCAAGGCCTACGGCGTGCCGGCCTATCAACTGGCGGGCGGCAAGTTCCGCGACCGGATCCTCTGCTATTGCGACACGCCCACCGTGCCCGATGGCACGGAAATGGGCCGGCGGCTGAAGGAGCGGATGGCGGCCGGCTACAAATTCCTGAAGATGGACGTGGGGATCGGGCTGTTGCGCGATGTGCCGGGCGCGCTCAGCGCGCCGCCCGGCATGTTGGAGACGACGCACGTCCAACACCCCTTCACCGGCATTCAGGTGACGGCCAAGGGGGTCGAGCATCTGGCGGAGTATGTGGCGGCCGTGCGCGAGGTGATCGGCTACGAGGTGCCGCTGGCGGCCGACCATTTCGGCCACATCGGCCTGGAATCGTGCATCCGGATCGGCCAGGCGCTCGATCGCTTCACGCTCGCCTGGTACGAGGACATGTTGCCGTGGCAGTACACCGATCAGTATGTGGCGCTGGCGCGCGCGGTGCGCACGCCGCTCTGTACCGGCGAGGACATCTACCTGAAGGAGGGCTTCAAGCCGTTGCTCGAGGCGCGGGCCGTCTCGATCATCCATCCCGATCTGGCCACTTCGGGCGGCATCCTGGAGACCAAGAAGATCGGCGATCTGGCGCAGGAGCACGGCGTGGCGATGGCCATGCACATGGCGGCTTCGCCCATCGCGACCCTCGCCAGCGTCCATTGCGCCGCGGCCACCGAGAACTTCCTGGTGCTGGAGAACCACGCCTGGGATGTGCCCTGGTGGGACGATCTGGTGACGGGCCTGCCGAAGCCGCTGGTGCAGGATGGCTACATCGCCGTGCCCGAGACGCCCGGCCTGGGCTTCGACGGCATCAACGAGGAGCTCTTCCGGGCGCATCTCAATCCCGCCGCGCCGATCTTCTTCGACACGCCGACCGACGCGTGGGACAACGAGCGCTCGTGGGACCGCCTGTGGAGTTGACGCGCGAATGAGGGTTTTGCCGGACCGGGAAACCGTCCGGCAAAACCCGCTGCTTTGAGGTTAATAGAGGAACATCGGCTTGCCCAGCATATCGGTCACCTTGGGCCGATAGTGCTCTTTGTCGTACATCTCATCCACATCTACCCGCTTGATGCCCGAGATCACCGTGTTGAGCGGCACGTGCGTGTACTTGCCGTCGCGCAGCGCCACCATGCGCCCCGAACGCCCCTTGGAGATCAGGTCGGTGGCCAGATTGGCGTAAGCCAGGGCAACCATGCGATCGAGCGAGTCGGGTGCGCCGGAGCGCATCAGGTAGCCGAGCTGCTGGTAGATGTACTCCTCGCCCGTGATCCGCTTGAGATCCTCGCCCACCTGCGCGCCGATCCCGCCCAGCTTGCGGTGGCCATAGGCGTCCGGCTCGCCCCGTTCCATCGCGCTGCCGCCGATCGGCACCGCGCCCTCGGAGACCGCCAGGATCGCGTAGTTGCTCGGATTGGCGCGCTTGTCTTCCAGCAGCAGGCCGGCCAGGCGCTCGATGTCGTAGGGCACTTCGGGGATGACCGCGCGATCCACGTTGGCCAGATACGCGGAGAAGAGCGTCGTTTCGCCGGAATTGCGGCCGAACAGCTCGACGACCGCGATCCGCTCGTGGGAGCCGGTGGGGGTGCGCAGCGCGGTGATGAAGTCCACGCTGCGGGTGATGGCGGTGCTGAAGCCGATGCAATAATCCGTGCCGTAGACGTCGTTGTCCATCGTCTTGGGAATGCCGACGATCGGGATGCCTTCCTGGTGCAATCGGGCCGCGTAGCTCAACGTGTCGTCTCCGCCGATGGCGATCAGTCCGTCTATCTTCAGATATTCGAGCACGCGCAACACGTGCGGAGTGAGATCGGCGGTCGGTTCGGCGCCGGGTTCGGCCGGCGCGGCGAAGACGGCCGAATCCCGCAAGAAGGCCGGCAGCTCCCTGGCGCGCACGGCCGAGGGCTGGATGCGCGAGGTGTGCAGGAAGGTGCCGCCGGAGCGGTCTATCTTGCGCACCACGGCCTTGTTCAGGCGCATCACCCAGCGCCAGTCTTCCGAGGGATCGTCGGGGTTGATGTTGAGCGGCCCGGCCCAGCCGCGGCGGAACCCCAGCACCTCGTAGCCTTCGTCCACGGCCCGGTCTACCGCGGCCTTGATGCAGGGGTTCAAGCCCGGCACATCGCCGCCGCCGGTCAAAATGCCGAGCGTTCTGATGGGTGTCATGTCGGCCTCCTCAGGATCTCTTTGGTCTTGTCACAACTGTGCAAAGGGGATTATACCGGGCGCCGCAACGGAATGCAAGGTACGACTCGTTTGACTTCGCTGCCGATCTGGCCTACAATCTGCTCTGTTGCGGAAAGTCCTTGGGGTGCCATGTCTGCTCGAATCCGCTTTTCTCTGAGCCTCTGTGCTCTATGTTTGACCGTGCTGACGGCCGGATGTCGGCCCGCGGCCGGCGAGTTGACCGTCTCGGCCGCGGCCGATCTGACGTATGCCTTTCAGGAGATCGCGGCGCAGTTCGAGGCCGCGACCGGCCAACGGGTGGCCTTCAACTTCGGCTCGACCGGCCAGCTCGCCCAGCAGATCGAGCAGGGCGCGCCGGTGGACCTGTTCGCGGCGGCCAACATCAGCTTTGTGGAAGACCTGGCGGCCAGGGGGCTGGTGTTGCCCGATACGGTGCAACTCTACGCCCGCGGCCGCATCGTGCTGTGGACGCGCGCGGATAGCGGGTTGCGCCTGGAGCGGCCGGAAGACTTGCTTCGGCCCGAGGTGCGGCGCATCGCCATCGCCAATCCCGATCATGCGCCCTACGGCGTGGCCGCGCGCCAGGCACTCCAGACGGCCGGCGTGTGGGATGCGGTGCAACCCAAGCTCGTGTTGGGCGAGAATGTGCGCCAGACGCTGCAATACGCGGAGACGGGCAACGTGGACGTGGCGATCGTGGCGCTTTCCCTCAGCGTGCCCGCGGCCGCCGGGTCGGCCGTCGCGGGGCGCTGGACGTTGATCCCCCAGGAGCTGCACGCGCCGATCGATCAGGCGCTGGCGGTGGTGAAGGGCTCGCGCAGAGAGGCCGCCGCGCGCGCGTTCGCTGCGTTCATCAACGGGCCACAAGGTCGGCCCATCATGCGCAAATACGGCTTCATCCTGCCCGGCGAGGAGCCGATCCGCTAGCGGGGACGATCCGATGAGCTGGCATCCTCTCCTCCTCTCGCTTCAGGTCACCGCCGCGGCGACCGCGCTGATGCTGGCGGTCGGCTTGCCGCTGGCGCTGCTGCTGGCGCGGCGACGCTTTCGCGGGGCCACGTTGGTCGAGGCGCTGGTCAACCTGCCGCTGGTGTTGCCGCCCACGGTGGTGGGCTATTACCTGCTCCTGGCGTTGGGCCGCGGCAGTCCGGTCGTCGAGCTGCTCGGCTGGCGCGTGCTTTTCACGTGGGTGGCCGCGGCCATCGCCTCGGCCGTCGTGGGCTTGCCGCTGCTCGTGCAATCGGCGCGCGCGGCGATTGCAGGGGTGGACCCCGCGCTGGAGAACGCCGCGCGCACCCTGGGCTCGTCGGAGCCGGCGGTGTTGTGGCGGGTGACCCTGCCGCTGGCGCGCCGCGGCATCCTGGCCGGCCTGGTGCTGGCGGCCGCGCGGGCCCTGGGCGAGTTCGGCGCGACCTTGATGGTGGCCGGCAATATCCCCGGCCGCACGCAGACGCTGCCGCTGGCCATCTACGACGCGGTGCAAAACCGGGATTATGCCGCGGCCAATCGGATGGTGCTCCTGATGACGGCATTGGCGTTCCTCAGCCTGTGGGCGGTGCGGCAGTTCGAGCGCCCGCGGCGGCCCGCCTCGGCCCGCGTCTCTCCGGGCGAGGAGCAGAGACGGACATGACGACCTCCGGGCAGGAATCCGTGTCCCCGCGGCTGATGGCCGATTTCATGTTACAGCGCGAGGGCTTTCGGCTGCACGTCCAACTGGCGGTCGGCGTCGAGGTGCTGGTGCTGTTCGGGCCGTCGGGCTCGGGCAAGACGACCACCCTCAACGCAATCGCCGGGCTGATCACGCCGGAGCGCGGCCAGATCGTCCTGGATGGCCGCATCCTCTTTCGCCGGGACGGCGGCTCGCCGATCAACGTGCCGGCGCGGCAGCGGCGCATCGGCTACGTCTTTCAGCATTATGCGCTCTTTCCCCATTTGACCGCCCTGCAGAACGTGGCGTTTCCCCTGCGCGGCGCCGCCGGGCAGGCGCAGGCGCGCGCGTTGTTGGAGCGCATGAACCTGGCGCACCTGGCCGACCGTTATCCGCATGAGCTGTCGGGTGGCCAGCAGCAGCGGGTGGCCATCGCTCGCGCCCTGGCCGCGCGGCCGGCCGTGCTCCTGCTGGACGAGCCGTTCTCGGCCCTGGATGCCGGCATGCGGCAACATCTGCAAATCGAGCTGGCCGCCTGGCAACAGGAACTGGGCCTGGCGGTGATCTATGTTACCCATCGGCTGGAGGACGCGTTCGCGCTGGGACAGCGGCTGGCGGTGATGCGCGACGGCCGCGTGGAGCAGGTGGGCCCCATCGAGCAGGTGTTCCGCTATCCGGCCAGTGCGCAGGTGGCGCAGGCGATGGGCATCCCGAACATCTTCCGCGCCCGGGTAATCGCCGCCCGGGCCGATGGCCTGGTGCTGGACTGGGACGGCCTGGAGCTGATCGCCGGGCCGCAAGACATCGCAGCCGGCACGATCGTGACCGCTTATGTGCGGCCGGAAGATGTCAAGGTGCTCTATCCCGACCGGCCGCTGGTGGATGCCATCCGCTATAATCAGGCGGCCGGCCAGATCGTCGCCGGCCGCCTGGTGCCGGGCGGCCGCGTCCTGCGCGTCCGCCTGAGCAACGGCCACGAGATCGAGGTCCATCACGGTCCCTACACCTATGCCCGGCTCAACCTTCAGGTGGGGGATGTCGTGCAGCTTTCTTTGCGCCGCGAGGCGTTGGTGGTATTTGCCAGGTCATGAAAGAAATTTCCATGGCGTCGGGCGTTCGGGCGCCCTGCCGCGATCCTCAAATCCGATCGGAGCAACCATGAAGATCAACACCGTCAAACAGCGTCTGCTCGCCGGCCGGCCGGCGATCGGCATCGTGTCGAGCCTCGGCTCGGCCGTGGTGGCGGGCTTTCTGGCCCGCGCGGGATTCGACTTCGTGCTGGTGGACAATCAGCACGGCAACTGGGACGACACGACCTCGTTGCACGCGTTCCAGGCGATCACGCTGGAGGGAAGCGCGCCTTTTACGCGCGTGCGCAAAAACGATTTCTATGCCATCGGCCGCATGCTCGACCGCGGCGCGCTGGGGATCGTTGTGCCGATGGTCAACTCGGCCGCGGAGGCCGGAGCGGCCGCCTATGCTATGCGCTATCCGCCGGCCGGCGGCCGCTCCTACGGCTTCACGCTGGCGGAGTATCACGGGAGCGGCTACGGGAGCTGGATAGACGAGCAGGTCTACCTCGCCGTGCAGATCGAGACGGCCGAGGCCGTGGCGCGCGCCGAAGAGATCCTGGCCGTGGAGGGGGTGGACGGCTGTTGGATCGGCCCGACCGACCTGGCCGCATCGCTGGGCACGCAACGCGGCTCCGAACAGCATTCGGCCGCCATCCTGCGCGTGTTGGATGCCTGCCGGAAGGTCGGCAAGGTGCCGGGCATCCACACCTACAGCGTGGCCGAGGCGCGGCGTTGGCTGGAGGCCGGCTTCCGCTTCGTCACGATCGGCGCGGAGACCGGCCTGCTGCTGGAAGGGGGCCGGCAGGCGCGAGAAGGATTAGGGATTAGGGATTAGGAACTGGAGGGTGCGGGGGTAGGTGGCGCGAAAGGTGGTGCCGGTGGTGGGCGAGCTGTCAAAGGTGATCCTGCCGCCGAGATAGCGTTCGGTCAACAGCTTCATGCTATAGGTGCCCAGGCCGCGGCCCCGGCCCTTGGTCGAAAACGAGCGCTGGAACACCTGGAGCTGCACATCGCGCGGCATGGCCGTGGGGTTGTGCACCCAAAACTCGATCTCGTCCCCCTCCAGCCGATATCCGAGCGTGACCGTGCCGCCTGCCGGGGTGGCCTCCAGCGCGTTCTTCAGCATGTTGCCCAATACGCGGCGCAACAGGGTCGGATCGCTGACGATGATGGCCGGCCCAGGGGGCAGCGCAAGCTGGACGGCGCGGCCCTGCGCCACCTGGTGCTGGCGATAGCTTTCGACTAGCGTGCGCAGGAGCGCCTGCGCGTCGACGGCCTCCGGCTGGACGACCAGCTCGTGGTTCTCGGCGCTGAGCAGATCGCGCTGTGCTTTGATCTCTTCGATGAGCTGTTCGGTCATCGTGTTCAGCAGCTCGGGCAGGTCTTGCAGCTCCGAGGGCTTCATCTCCTGGATGATCTGGGCCGCGGTGCTGATCGCGCCGGCGATGTTGAGCACGTCGTGGAAGAAGATGCGCTCCAGGACTTGACGCCGCTTTTCGTCCCGGATGTCCTGGACGGTGAAGATCGTCAGCTCCTCGCCGTCCATTCGATAGGGCGTGGCCCACACGCGCAGATCGAGCGCATCGTTCGAGTCCCGCACCAGGATCCGGCATTCCTGCACGTCGGATTGGCCGCGCTGACTGGCCAGGATGGCGCGCACCGCGCCGCACGTGCTGCAGAAGGCCGTGGTGCCGCATCCTCCTTCGCGCTCAAAGGCGTGAACGCAATTCAGCGCTTCGCCGGGGCGCAAGCCGAGCAACTGCGTCATCTGGCGGCCGGTCAGGGTGAGGGCGCTCCGATTGGCAAAGACGATCTGGCGCTGCCGATTGAGCGCAATCACGATATCGGGCACGGCATCCAGGATCGCCTGCAGATCTGGACAGAGGGCCAGGAAGCGTTCGGCCTGCGCGGCCGTCTCCTCGGGTCGGGCGCGCCCGGCGGGCGCGAACTCCGTGGGCAAAGGTTCCGGCACAGTTGCAATCGAGTTATCGTTGCCTGGCGTCATGATCGTCATCTCCTTCGGAGGTTTCATTCTCGTGACTGATAGATCGGCCGCGCGGGGCGGCACCTTTCGCGCGTTGCGCCATCGCAACTATCGCCTCTGGTTCTTCGGCCAGGGCATCTCCCTCATCGGCACCTGGATGCAAACCATGGCCCAACAGTTGCTCGTCTACCGGCTCAGCGGTTCGGCCGCCGCGCTGGGGATGATCAACTTCATGGGCCTGATCCCCCTGTTGCCGCTGGCGCTGTGGGGCGGCTCCCTCTCCGACCGTTTGCCCAAGCGCACGGTAATCCTGGGCACGCAAACCGGCATGCTCCTCCAGGCGCTGCTCCTGGCCGGGCTCACGCTCAGCGGCGCCGTGCGCGTGTGGCACGTCTACGCGCTGGCGTTTCTCCTCGGCGCGTTGCAGGCCGTGGATCTGCCGGCCCGCCAGGCCTTCACGGTGGACATGGTCGAGGGCAAGGAGGACCTGACCAACGCCATCGGCCTGAACTCGGCGCTCTTCAACGGCGCCCGCGCACTCGGCCCGGCCCTCTCCGGCCTGGTCGTGGCCGCCACGGGCGAAGGACTGGCGTTCCTGATCAACGCGCTCACCTTCGTCGCGGTGATCGGCAGCCTGCTGCTGATGCGCAACCTGCCGCGCTCATCGGCGCCGGCCACCGTGGGCCTGGCCCGCCACATGGCCGAGGGGATCGGCTATGTGGCCAGACAACAGACGCTCCTGGTGCTGATGAGCCTGGTGGCGGTCAGCTCTTTCCTCTCCATGCCCTACAGCACGCTGATGCCCGTCTTCGCCAACGACGTGCTGCGCCAGAGCGCCGGGCCCGTCGTGCAGATGTTGTGCTATGGCCCCTGGCCGTTCCTGCGCTGTCAGACGCCCGAGGCGCTGCCGCTGGGCATGCTCTTGACGATGGTGGGCATCGGCGCGCTGATCGGCGCGCTGATCATCGCCTCGCTCCCCGATAACGCTCGGCGGGGCCGCATCTTGACCGCCGGCAATCTGATCTTTCCGGCCGCGCTGATCGTCTTCTCGCTCTCGCGGTCGTTCGTGCTGTCTCTGGCATGTCTGGCAGTGGTGGGCTTCAGCTTCGTCTCGCAAAACGCGCTGGCGAACACCCTCATCCAGGTCTCCACCCCCGATTCGATGCGCGGCCGCGTGATGAGCCTCTATTCGCTCACCACCCAGAGCATGATGCGGCTGGGCGGCCTGCAAGCCGGCATCGTGGCCGACCGCATCGGCGCGCCGCTGGCGATCGGCCTGGGCGCAACGCTCTCGCTGGCCTACGGCGCGTTCGTCGCGGTCCGTTTCCCGCGCGTTCGGCAGATGCGCTGATCCCAACCCGCAAATCTCGCTTCATGTGCCAGGCACCCCCCTCAGGTGCCTGGCACGTGAGACACGCCCATCTGCGTTCACACCCGCGGCCCGATGACGTTGATCGCGAACTCCTTCGCGCCCCACACCTCGGCGGCCGTCTGCTTGCCGTTGGCCACCGCGACGATCTCATCGAAGATGCGTCGGCCGACGCGGCCGAGCGGCTCGCCGGCTTCCACGATCGTCCCGGCATCCAGGTCCATGTCGTCGGACAGGCGGCGATACATGGCGCTGTTCGTGGCGACCTTGATCACCGGCGCGATGGGACAACCCGCGGGCGAGCCGCGACCGGTGGTGAAGACGACGATCTGCGCGCCGCCGGCCACCATCGCGGTCACCGACTCCGGATCGTTGCCGGGCGTGTCCATCACCACCAGGCCGCGACGGGTGGGCCGGTGCGCATAGGGGATGGCTTCCTGGACGACCGTGCTGCCGCCCTTGGCGATCGCGCCGAGCGACTTCTCTTCGATCGTGGTCAGTCCGCCCGCGATGTTGCCGGGCGTGGGCTGGCCCCCGCGCATGTCCACTCCCATGCGGCCGGCCTCGGCCTCGCGGCCGCGCGTGAATGCGACGATCCGCTCGCCGACCTCCTGGTTGACGGCGCGGGCCGCCAGCACGTGCTCCGCGCCGATGAATTCGGTCGTCTCCGACAGGATGACCGTCCCTCCGGCCGCGACGAGCAGGTCGCTCGCCACGCCGACGGCCGGGTTGGCCGTGATGCCCGACCAGCCGTCCGATCCGCCGCACTCCAGCCCGACGATCAGCTCGGCGAGGGGGATCGGTTCGCGCCGGGCGCGCTGCAGGTCCTGGAGCAGCTCCCGCGCGATGCCCAGCGCCCTGGCATACGTGGCGCGCGTGCCGCCCTCCTCCTGGATCGTCAGGCGCACGACGGCAAGGCCCATGCCCGCCAGCTTTTCGCCCATTTCCACCGTGGGCATCGTCTCGCATCCCAGGCCGATCAGGAGCGCCGCGCCGACATTCGGGTGGCCGGCGAACTCCTCCAGGACGCGGCGCGATTGCGCCAGGTCATCCCCCAGTTGCGAGCAGCCCCACGCATGGGAGAGCGCGACGACCTCGGGCAGGGTTTGGCCGATGCGGTCCACGACGCTGTTGGCGCAATGGACCGTGGACATGACCAGGAGGTGATTGCGCACCCCCGCCCGGCCGTCCCTGCGCCGATAGCCCATGAAGTGGGCGACGGCCGGCGCGTCCACGTGGGCGGTCTTCAGCTTGAACGGTGCGGCCGGGCCGACCGCTGGCGGCTCGCCGGCGGCCGCGCCCCAATCCCCGCGGCCGCGCAGGCTTTCGATGTTGTGGACGTGGACGTGCTCGCCGGCCGCGATGTCGGCGACGGCCCGGCCGATCGGCTGGCCGTACTTGATGACGATCTCTCCGCGGCCGATGGCGCGCCGCGCCAGCTTGTGGCCGAAGGGGATCGCCTGGATCACCGGGATCGCCTCATCGGCCACCTGGACCGTCTGGCCGGCGGCCAGGTCGACGGCCGCGACTGCGACGTTGTCGGCGGGATGCATCAGCAGAGCGTGCACGGTCTTCTCTCCGGTGATGGCAGATCACGCGGCCGGCGCGGGGACGACCCCGGCCTCGGCCAGGCGGCGCCTGGCTTCCGCGTACACCTCAGGCGAAAGCGGGCCGCGTGCGATGGCCTGGACGTTCTCGGCCAGATGTTCCGGGTGAAGCGTGCCCACGATGATCGTGTGCGCGTGAGGATGCGTCAGCGTATAGCGCAACATGAACGACGTGCGCGATTCGCCCGGCTCGCGCAACTCGTCGAGCTGCGCGGCCTCGAACTTCGCCCAGCGTTCGGCCCGGCCCAGTCCTGCGCCGGGCTCGCCCTTCGCCACGCCCCCGCGCACGATCACGCCGCTGCCGGCCTTGCCGACTGCGGCGATCCAGTCTTCGTGATCCCGTTCGAGCGCCGAGTAGGGGATCTGGAACGTGTCGAAGACGCCCCAGCTCAGGTAGATGGGCAGATGGGGCAGGGTGGTGGAGACGCCGATGAAGCGCGCCTTGCCCTGCTGGCGCATCTCGCGCAGCACATCCACCAGGCCGGCCTGTTCGCAGACGTCGGCCGGCGGGTTGTGGAGCTGGATGATGTCCACGTAGTCGGTCTTCAGGCGGGCCAGGCTCTCGTGGAGGCCGCGGAAGAGGTTCTCGCGCGTCCAGATGTGCGGCGTGTCGTCCGTGTGCTCATCGCGGCGGGTGACGTGACAGCCGCACTTGGTCGCCAGGAAGAACTCATGGCGACGGCCCGCAAGGTACTTGCCGATGAACTCCTCGCTGCGGCCGTAGTCGTTCGATGTGTCAATGAAGTTGATGCCGGCGTCGAGCACGGCGTTCAGGATCGTGCGGGCCTGCTCGTCGGTGACGGGACGGCCGCCCCAGATGCGCGGGCCGCGGATTTCCATCGCGCCGTAGCCCAGCCGGGTGACGGCCAGGCCCGTGCGGCCCAGGATCGCCGTGGGAAGAGATGCGGTCATGTGGGTTGCCTCCAATGTCTGGTGTAAACTCTATCGTAACTATTGTAGCACTGGAACGCTGGCGAGGCAACATGGGGTCCTCAAGGTAAGCCTGGAGACTGCTTTTGACTGCTTCCAGCCGGTCTGCGACCGGCGTCGTCGTCGGTCTTCCGATTTCTGCTTCTTTCTGCTTCCAGCCGGTCTGCGACCGGCGTCGTCGGCGGTCTTCCGATTTCTGCTTCTTTCTGCTTCCAGCCGGTCTGCGACCGGCGTCGTCGGCGGTCTTCCGATCTTTGCGCGGCCGCCTCTTCTGCTTTTTGCTTCCAGCCGGTCTGCGACCGGCGTCGTCGGGCGGTCTTCCGATCTTTGCGCGGCCGCCTCTTCTGTTTCCAGCCGGTCTGCGACCGGCGTCGTCAGCGGTCTGCCGATCTCCGCCTTTCGCTATGATCCGGGATATGGTAGAATGAAATCATCATCGCAAAGGAGCCACACTATGACCGACACCTGGGTCGAAATCCGCCCGGAGGAGATCGCCGACAACCCGTTCAAGCTCATCGGCCGCGACTGGATGCTGATCGCTGCCGGGTCGCTCGCTTCGTTCAACATGATGACCGCGAGTTGGGGCGCGCTCGGCGAGCTGTGGGGCCGGCGGGTGGCGTTCTGCTTCGTGCGTCCGCACCGCTACACGTTCCAGTTCATGGAGCGGGCAACGTACTACACGCTCAACTTCTTCGACGAAGCGCATCGGCATGTGCTGGATTTCTGCGGCAACCATTCGGGCCGCGACGTGAACAAGGCGCAGGCGACCGGCCTGACGCCGATAGAAGGAACCGGGGGCGCGGTCTATTTCGCCCAGGCGCGGCTGGTGCTGGAGTGCCGTAAGCTGTACGCGCAGGATCTCTCGCCGGACTGCTTCGTGGATCCCACGATCGGCCCGCGCCATTATCCGCAGCACGACTATCACCGGATGTACGTCGGCGAGATCGTGCGCTGTCTGGCGCTCGGTTGAGGGGAATGCCGTGGCGCAGGCCGCCGGCTTGCGGTGGATGGTGCGGGATCACAAGCCGGCGGCTTGCGTTACGTTTCGATGGAGGCCGCGAAGCGGGCGTTGGCCGCGCGCAATGCGCTCTCGGCGTCCAGGCCGCGGGCCAGGGCCCAGGCCGCCAGCTCGAACAACACCTCGCCCAACATCTCGGCGGTGACGGGGGCGCCGGCCGGCAGATCGGCCAGCGCGGTCCAGGGCGCGGACGGCGTCGGCCGTTCCTGGAGCCGCGACATGCGGTCGAGGTAGGCCTGCGCCTGGGCCAGGGCCGGCAGGCCCTGGGGGATGCCGGAAAGCGGCGAGCGTTTCTCTCCGTTGTTCCTGCGCTCCGCGGCCTTGATCGCCTCCCAGTTCGCCAGCACCTCGGCCGTGCCGCTCACCACCGCATCGCCGAACACGTGCGGATGGCGTCGGATCAGCTTCTCCACGATGTTGGCAATCACATCCCCGAAGCGGAAGCGTCCTTCCTCGGTAGCGATCTGCGCCTGTAAACTGACCTGAAGCAGCAGGTCGCCCAATTCTTCCTTCACCTTCGTCGCGTCATCGGCATCCAGCGCGGCCAGGAGCTCGTAGGTTTCCTCCAGCAGCGAGGCGCGCAGCTTTGCCCACGTCAATTCGCGATCCCACGGGCAACCTTCCGGCGAGCGCAGGTGCGCGGCGATGTCTTGCAGCGCCTCGTAAGCGGCCGGCCGCGCCAGCGGCGGGATGAACAGTGTGGCCGGCCGCGCAAGGGCGACCGCGCGCGCCAGCTCGTCCAGGCGCAGCTCCTGGCGAGTCGCCGCCTCCACGAGCGTCACGATGTGGTCGGTCGGGTAAGCGCGCGCCAGCGTATCCTGGATGCGGCCGGCCTGTTCAGGATCGGCCAATCCCACGATCAGCGCCCCCTGCGCCGGATCCAGATGCGGATAGTATTGCCGCGCGATCTCTTCCGCGGCAACGATCTGCAGGCTGCTGATCGTCGCGTCGCCCAGAACGGCCAGCGCGCGGCAGATCTCCTCAACCGTGAAGCCCATCCATGCCTCCAGATAAGGGATGCGCTGATTATACTCTTTCGGGGCGGGAAGGGGAAATC
>Ga0068707_1002250_pt1 | contig 13636 bp, 10 predicted proteins | sample YNPNPMetaG_FD_66600 | JGI IMG/M metagenome (GOLD analysis project Ga0068707, IMG submission 66600) | Anoxygenic and chlorotrophic microbial mat microbial communities from Yellowstone National Park, USA - YNP NP MetaG | ecosystem: Environmental > Aquatic > Thermal springs > Hot (42-90C) >... | reverse complement strand
GAATTCGCCGAGGCCGGGAGCGTGCAACGCGGACAGGTGGCCGTGACGGAGATCAACCCGTTCAGTTGGCAATTGTTCCAGCTTTTCGGCGCCTTCCCTGCCGTGCTGGATCGCCACGTGACCGAGTTCTTTACCCAGTTCTTTGCCGATGGCGCCTATTACGGCCAGCGCTTGGGCGTGGATGCCTACAGCTTTGAGGCCACCATCGCCTACGGCGATCGCATCTATGAGGAGATGCGCCGCGATGCGCTGACCGAAGGGCCCTTGCCCCAGGACTATTTCCAGCGCCTCGGCGGCGAACATGAACAGGTGTTGGATATCCTCGCCAGCATCCGCAACGATAGCGGCGAGGTTTACTCGGCCAACCTGCCCAACCAGGGCCAGGTGCCCAACCTACCCTTGGGCGCCATCATCGAGGCGCCGGCCATGGCCACCGCCGCCGGCCTCAAGCCCATCGCCCAGCGGCCCCTTGCTCCGGGATTGGTGGGCACCCTGGCCACCCGCCTGGCCTGGGTGGAGACGGTGGTGGAGGCCGCCCTGGAGGGCAGCCGCGAAAAATTCATCCAGGCCCTGGTGCTGGATGGCGCCGTGCGCTCCCTGGATCTGGCTGCCCGCTTGGCCGACGAGCTCCTGGCCGCCCATGCGGCGTATCTGCCCCAATTCCAGTCTGCCCGATAGAGGTGCACATGGCGCAAAACGGCAGCTCCACCGAACCGCCTGCTGGCCATCCTGCCTCACCGACCTGCGCCGACGATGCGTCGGCGCAGGTCACCATCCACCTGATGCGCTACAACCGCGATACCTTCGTGGAGACCGAGCTGGATCCCTTGGGCGGTTGCCCGGTCATCGCCGAGGCAGACATGGTCACCTGGATCAATGTCGAGGGCCTGCGGGACGATGTGGTCCAAAAGTTCGGCGAATGCTTTGGCCTGCATCCCTTGGTCCAAGAGGACATCCTGCACACCGACCAGCGCCCTAAACTGGAAGATTACGGTGATTATGTCTATATCATTGTCAAAGAGCTGACCTATGACGCAACCGAAGAGGCCATCGTCGCCGATCAGATCAGCCTCATCCTCGGTCGCCGCTTTGTCCTCTCTTTTCAAGGGCATGCCGGCGATCCCTTTGATCATCTCCGGGACCGCCTGAGAAGCGGCAAGACACGCATCCGCCAGCAAGGGGCCGACTATCTCTTGCACGCCATGCTGGACGCAGTGGTGGATAACTATTTCGTCATCTTGGAAAAGATCGAAGATCGCATAGATATCCTGGAGGAAGGGCTGATCACCCAGCCGGATCCCTCCATGCTGCAACAGCTCCACAATCTCAAGCGCCAGATGATCTATCTGCGCAACGCCGTCTGGCCCCTGCGCGAGGTCTTGAGCACCCTTTGGCGCCGGGATACGTCCTTGGTCAGCGGTGCCGTGGGCGTCTACCTCCGCGATGTGTACGATCACACCATCCAGGTGATGGAGACCATCGAAACCCTGCGGGATATCCTCTCCGGCCTGTTCGATATTTACCTTTCCAGCATCAGCAACCGACTGAACGAGATCATGAAACTGCTCACCATCATGTCCACCTATTTCATCCCCCTCACCTTCTTGGCCGGCGTGTATGGGATGAACTTTCGCGTCTTTCCCGAGATCAACTGGCCCTGGGGCTATCCCATGTTTTGGGTCCTCTGCATCCTTATCGCCATCGGCCTGTTCATCTTTTTCAAGCGACGTAAATGGGTCTAGGGCCGGTCACTCCCCCTTGGGCCGCGCCTCCAGGGTCAGGCTCACCTCCAACGTCTTGCCCTCCCGCAGGATGGTAAGGCGCACCGTCTGGCCCACCTCGGTTTTGCGCATCAGATAGCTGATCAGATCCTCGAATTTCTTGACCGGCTCGCCGTTGATGCCGATGATGATATCGCCGCCCACAGGCACGTTCTCGCCTTGGATCCTCACCGTGCGGGTGGCCGGCCGCAGCCCCGCCCGCTCAGCGGCGCTCCCCCGGATCACCGTCGCCACCATCACGCCACGCTGATTGGCGGGCAGGCCCATGGCCTCGTTGATCAGCGGATCCAAGGTCAACGTGGTGATACCCAAGCGCGGGTGTGTGTAGGCGCCCTTGGCGATCAACACGGGCACCACTTTGCGCACGATGTTGACCGGCACGGCGAACCCCACGCCCGCCGAAACGCCCGTCTGCGACTCGATGGCCGTGTTCACCCCCACCACCTGCCCGTTCAGATCCAAGAGGGGGCCGCCCGAGTTGCCGGGATTGATCGCCGCATCCGTCTGGATGATATCGGGGATGGTGTAATTTCCTCCCAGGCTCCCCGAAGCCGGCAGCAGCCGCCCCAACGCGCTGACAATGCCGAAGGTCATGCTGCCCACCAGACCAAAGGGATTGCCGATGGCCACCACCTTTTGGCCCACCTTGAGTTGGTCAGAATCTCCCAGAGGCAATGGGCGCAGATCGAGGCCCGCAGGATCCACCTTGATGACGGCCAGGTCCGTATCGGGGTCGGTGCCCACCACCGTGGCCATCACCGAGACGTCATCCCAGAAGGTCACCCGCACTTCGTCGGCCCCCTGCACCACATGGTTATTGGTGATGATGTGGCCTTCAGTATCGTACACGAACCCGGACCCTTCGCCCCGCTGATACAGATCCTGAGCGCCCGAGCGGGACGTGCTCACCCTGGTCACCACCACAATGTTCACCACGGAGGGATTCACCCGCTCGTAGAGGGCCTCCAAAGAGATCTCTTCGGCATCCAGGTAGACCGTGCGGGGGGCAGGGGTTGGCGCCACAGCGGTGGCTGTGGGCTCGGCGCGTTGCAAGGCCAAAGGTTGGGGCGTGGGGGTCAGCGCCAGCACAAGCTCGCGGAGCTCCCGCGCCCCCTCCTGGACCAAGGGGAAAGCCACACAGCCGCTCATCCCGACCAAAAGAACAAACACCAGCCCAATCAATAGCCCCAAACGGATATGGCCTCTGATCATTGTATCCTCCTTCAGCGCCCAAGGAATTATACAAGCAGCTCATCTTATTATACAATAGATCATGGGGCAAAGATGAGGAGATTATGTGTGAATTGTGAAGAGGTGTGGCGATGCACGACCTGTTCACCGACCCGCAAGGTCCCATCGAGCATTTCTCCTGGGGGCGTTATGTCATCGCCGGCCAAGAACACGCCCAAAGCGAGGACGGCGAGACGGGCATGGGCAAGGACATCCGCCTCATCGGCCGCGAGGTGAGCCGCTGGGAGGAGCGCAAAGGCCACCGCCTGAAAAAGAGCATGATCACCGGGGTGTATGGGAAGGGGCTGGAGGTGCTCATCATCGGCAACGGTGTGCACGGCGCCTTGGAATGCCCCGACAAGGTGCGTGAGGATATCGCCGCCCACGGGATCCCCCGGCTCATGGTGGCCCGCACGCCGGAGGCCTGCCGCCTCTACAACCAGCTCTACCGCCAAGGGGTGCGGGTGGGGCTATTAGCCCATGGCACCTGTTGAACGCCTCCACCCTCAGACCGCGGCGCGCAGCAAGGCGATGAGGGAGGGCAATACCTGGAGCACCAAACTCACCACAGCATGGCCGGCTACAGCCGCCACAAGGCCATAGTGTTCCCGCACATAGCCATAGATCATGCCCAAAAGGCCCATCGCCATGAACATGATGAAAACGCTCAGCAAAGGCGCCCGGGGCAAAAAGTACAGCAGCGCCGTGGCCGCATACAGGCCAATGCTCGCCGATGCGCCGCGCCCGCCTTGCACGATCCCGCGGAAAAAGTACTCCTCCACCGGCGCCGCGATGAAACAGGCCTGGTAAAAGAGCAGCACCACATCCGAGGTGCCGTAGAGCCGTTCATTGAACAGGCGCAAGGTCTCGGGGAGAAAAGCCAACAAGGGCACCGAGATCACCAGGCCCAACAACGCCCCGCGGCCCACATTGCCCAGGGAAAAGCCCCAATCCACCGGCTGCCGGCTGCGATGGAGCAGGCTCAGCACCACCAAAGTCGTCCAGAGGAGCGCCAGGCGCGGCGGCTGCTGCAACAGGATCGTGCCCACCCCCACGCCCACAAACACCAAGAAGAGCAGATAGGGTTCCTCAAGGAACGGTTTGGGCGCGGGTTTATTCATGCCAGCTCTTTCATCACGTGGCGGAAAACGGCCAAGGCCCGTTCGATATCGCCCCGCTCGATGCCGTAATGGGTCACGGCGCGCAGGCGCTTGGGCCCTGTGGGGTTGATCTTGACCCCCTCCGCTGCCAAGGCCTGGGAGAGGCGCGCCGGCGTGAGGTTCGGCCGGGTGACGTCCATCATGACGATGTTGCTTTGCACCGAGGCCAGATCCACCGCAAGGCCGGGGATCTCGGCCAAGCCCTTGGCCAGCAAACGGGCGTTCTCGTGGTCCTCGGCCAGGCGATCCACCATCTGCTCCAAGGCCACGATGGCCGCGGCGGCCAACACCCCCGCCTGGCGCATGCCGCCGCCCACCACCTTGCGGTTGCGCCGCGCCTCGGCGATGAACTCCCGCGTGCCCACGATGGCCGAGCCCACGGGCGCCGCGAGGCCCTTGGAGAAGCAGAACTGCACCGAATCGGCCTGGGCAGCGATCTCGCGCGCGTCGATGCCCAAGGCCACCGCCGCGTTAAAGATGCGCGCCCCATCCAGATGCACGGCCAACCCGTGGCGCTGGGCCACCGTCTTGATGCTGGCCATCTGCGCCGGCGAGAGGACCGCGCCGCCGCAGACGTTGTGGGTGTTCTCCAGACAGATCACCCGGGTGCGGGGGAAATGGATGTTGGCCGGGTTGCGGATGGCCGCCTCCACTTCGGCCGGGTCCAACATGCCATTGGGCAAGTTGGGCACGGTGTGCACCATGGCCCCGCCCAAGGCCGAGATGCCCCCCGCCTCGTAGAGAAAGATGTGGGCCTTATCGCCCAGGATCACCTCATCCCCACGGCGACAATGGGTGAGGAGCGAGACCAGGTTGCCCATGGTACCGCTGACCACAAAGAGTGCCGCCTCTTTGCCCAAGCGTTCCGCCGCCAACTCCTCCAGGCGGTTGACCGTTGGGTCTTCGCCATAGACGTCATCGCCCAGCTCAGCGCGATACATGGCCTCGCGCATGGCCGGTGTGGGCAAAGTCACCGTATCGCTGCGCAGATCTATCACCGACACGAGAGGACCTCCTGCCAAGATTCAGTACATCTCTACCACTTTGCGGTAACTGCGGGGCTGCCGCGCCTGGAGGAGCTGGGTCTCCTCCTGGTAACGGCGCGCCTCATCCAGATCAACCGTCGCCAGGACCACGCCGGGCTCATCGTCCTCCAGGCGGCCATAGACCGTGCCCCGCGGCCCCACCACCATACTCTCGCCAAAGAAAGAGTAGGTGGGCTCATCGCCGACCCGGTTACACCCGGCCACGAAAAGGGCGTTCTCGTAGGCCCTGGCGAAACAATAGGTGCGCCATTCATGGCCATGGGGTTTCTCCCAGGCGGCGGAGACGCAGATGATCTCTGCCCCCATCAAGGCCAGCGAGCGCGCCGCCTCGGGGAAGGCCAGGTCCCACCCCACCAGGAGGCCCACGACGCCGAAACGGGTCTCGGCCGTCACATAGCGAAACCCGGGGCGGAACGTGAGCCGCTGTTCGCCCTTGAGGTGCACCTTCTGATAATCCGCCAGCACCTCGCCCTCGGGGCCGATAAGCAGCGCGGCGCTATAGACCACGCTCTCCACCTTTTGCTTCTCGGCCAGCCCCAGAACGATGTGGGTATCGTATTGGGCGGCGGATTGGGCCAAAGCGGCCACGGCGCGACCATCGGGGCGCTCGGCCAGGTCGGCAAAGCGGAGCCCGCACTCGTAGCCGGTGGTGCACAGCTCAGGGAAGACGATCAGATCCACCTTCTGCCGCAGGCAGATATCCTCCACCGTCTTGGTGATGACGGCCAGGTTCTGCTCCACCTGGTGCAAAAGGGGGTGGATCTGGGCTAAAGCGATGGTGATCTGGGGCATGGCTGGGGTCTCCTCCTGGACGGTGTGTACCGCGCCAGCGCGCCGAGATATTTGAGGGGATTATAAACCAATTCTTGCGCCCCGTCCAACATCCAATTGGAAAAGGCACCTCCTCAGACCCGACAGGTCTCGGAAGACCTGTCGGGTCTACACGTTGCACCCCCAAAAAAGGAGGGTGTCGAGAAAGGCACCCATCGGTTAGAAACCGACGTCTGGGGATGGTAAGCCCGCGTCGCGGGCTTGGCGGGCAGAGCCGTCGGCTTCGAGCCGACGGCGAGGGAGGCCCCTTCTATGGCGACTCTCCGCTTCGGGCAACTTGCTCAAAACCCTGCGCAGCGTATAATCGTCCGCAGTTTGCCACAATCTGGAAAGGATCGGCGTGTGAAACCCTTGCGCTTTGTCCTCTCTTACCTGAACCGTTACGTCAAGCCCCTGACCATCGCCACCTTGAGCATGATCGGCCTGGTGGCCGTGCAACTTGTGGCCCCCGCGGTGGTGCGCCAACTTGTGGGCGCCGTCCAGACGGGCATTTGGGATACGGCCTCCTCCACCATGATCACCCGCTTGGCGTTGCTCATCCTGGTGGTCTATGTGGTGCGCGCGGGGATGCGCTTCCTGAGCAGCTACATGTCTCACATCGCCGGTTGGGGCGTGGTCACCGATTGCCGCCAGCAGATTTACGAACACCTGCAGCGTCTTTCGCTACGGTTTTACGAGGATCAACAAACCGGTCAGTTGATGTCGCGCCTGGTCAACGATTCGGATCGCTTCGAGACCCTCATCGCCCATGCCATCCCAGGGCTTTTGGTCAACCTGCTCACTCTGATCGGCGTGGGCGTCGTCCTCACCCTCATGAGCTGGAAACTGATGCTCTTGACCATGGTGCCCATCCCTTTGGTGGTCCTCTCCATGCGCTCCTTTGCCAAATATGTGCGGCCGGCCTTCCGCGAACGGCAAAAAGAGTTGGCCGAGCTCAACGCCACCTTGAGCGACAACCTGTTGGGCATCCGGGAAATCAAAGCCTTTACCCGGGAAGAGACCGAGGCCTTGCGCATCGCCAAACACCTGGATCGCTACCGTCAATCGCTGCTCAAGGCGTTGCGCCTGATGGCCACCTTCGAGCCTTTTGTAGAGTTTTCCTCGTCCCTGGGCACGATCATTGTCATTTTCTTTGGCGGCCGTCTGGCCTTCCAAGGATTGCTCTCCATCGAGAACTTGGTGGCCTTTTTCCTGTATCTGGACATGTTCTACCAGCCCGTGCGCGCCTTGAGCAGCACATGGGAACAGATCCAGGAATCGCTGGCCGGGGCCGACCGGGTGAACGAGTTGTTGCAGGAACAGCCCGAGGTGAGCGACGCGCCCACGGCCATCGCCTTGCCGGGGCGCGCCCAAGGGGCGATCGCCTTTCGCGATGTCAGCTTCTGGTATGTACCGGAGCATAAGGTGCTGGAGCACATCACCTTGGATATTGCCCCCGGCACCGTGGTGGCCTTGGTGGGGCCCACCGGCGTGGGCAAGACCACCCTGGTCAGCCTCATCCCTCGCTTCTACGATGTTTGCGAGGGAAGCATCACCTTGGATGGATACGACATTCGCCAGATCAAACTGGCCGACCTGCGCCGCCAGGTGAGCATCGTCCTGCAAGATGTGTTCCTCTTTCACGGCAGCGTGCGGGAGAACATCCTCTTTGGCCGGCCCGAGGCCACCGAAGAGGAGATGATCGAGGCGGCCAAGATCGCCAACGCCCACGAATTCATCGTGCAACTGCCCCAGGGCTATGACACGGTGATCGGCGAACGCGGCGTCAAGCTCTCCGGTGGGCAGAAGTAGCGGATCAGCATTGCCCGCGCCGTGCTCAAGGACGCGCCGGTGTTGATCCTGGACGAAGCCACCTCCTCCGTGGATACCCACACGGAGCTCCTCATCCAACAAGCGCTGGAGCGCCTGATGAAGGGCCGCACCACCTTCATCATCGCCCATCGCCTCTCCACCATCCGCAACGCCGACCTGATCGTGGTCTTGGAGGGGCAGCGCATCGCCGAGATGGGCACTCACGAGCAACTGATGGCCCTGGGCGGCCTCTACCACCATCTCCACGAAGTGCAGCGGCAGATCGAGCCAGGGGACGCAACCCTCCGCGAGCAGCGCCGCCGGCTGGGCTCCTTCAGCCACAATTGAGCCTGGGACCCCTTCGCTGGGGGGCGGCGAAGATATTGAACAAGTCGTTCCACCCTATGGGCAAGGGTGTACAGGCCCAACCTATGGAAGATTTTCAGCACATTGTGGCATAGCCCTTTTGACTTGCTGAATTCCTCCGCTACAATGCAAGTGCATCGGAGGCAAGAGACGTGAGCCGCCTGTGGGCGATTTTCATCGTTACGGCCAAGCGCCTCTTGGCGCAAAAAGGGTTGGCCTGGGCAACCCTCTTGGGCTTGCTCTCCGCCGTGATCCTCGTCATCGCCATCCCTTTGTACGTTGATGCCGTTTACTACCGCCTCTTGCGCGAGGAGCTCCTGGGCGGCCCGCTGGAGGGGCCATTGCCGCCCTTTGAATTGGTCTTCCATTACATCGGCTCATGGGCAGGACCGGTGGAATGGGAGGAGGCCCAGCCCCTGGATGGTTACCTCAACGCCTCGGCGGCGGCCGAATTGGGCCTGCCCCAGGAGCTGTTGGTGCGCTTGTACCGCACCGACCTGTTCCGGCTCTTCCCCAAAAGGGCCGGCGACTATACCGATTTGCGGGCCCAATTGGGCTCGGTGAGCTTGGGGAGCATCACCGATCTGGAGCGACACATCACCCTCGTGGAAGGCCGGTTCCCACGGCCGGCGGATCCGGATCCCGAAAGCCCCATCGAGGTGCTGATCAGCCGGGAGCTGGCGGAGGAGGTGGGCCTGCAGGTGGGCGAGACCTACATTGCCTTCGCCCCCCGTGAGCCGCGCAATATTCAATTGCCTCTGCGCATCGCCGGCATCTGGCAGGCCACCGCGCCGGAGGAGCGCTTTTGGTTCCGCGAGCCTTACACGTTCAAGAATATCCTCTTTGTCCCCGCCGAGACCCTGGCCGAGCGCATCAGCCCGCATCAGACGGGCGAGATCTATGAGGCCTTGTGGTACCTGGTGTTGAACGCCGACGCGATCCGCACCAGCGACGTGGGGCCGCTCCTCTCGCGCTTGCTCCGCCTGGAGTACAGAGTGGCCTCCCTTTTGCCCAAGACATCCTTGGTCTCGCCGGCGGTTCTCTTGGCCCGTTACCGCGATGCCGCCAATACCTTGACCATCTTGCTCTTTGCCGCCAGCATCCCCTTGGTGGTGTTGATCGTGGCCTTTATCGGCCTGGTGCAGGGGATGGTGGTGGCGCGCAAGCGCGGCGAGATCGCCGTCATGCTCAGCCGGGGCAGCACGACGGCGCAGATTGTCGGCGCCGCCGCCCTGGAGGGCTTGATCCTGGGTGGATTGGCCCTGGCGTTGGGCCTGCCCTTGGGCCGCTGGGTGGCCCAGGGGATGGGACGCACCCGCTCGTTCCTCAATTTCACCGCGCCCCCCCGGCTGCAGGTGGCCCTCACGCCCTTGGTGCTGCGTTTTGGCCTGGGGGTGGTGCTCCTGGCCGTCGGGGCCCAAGTGTTGACCACCCTCGGCGCGTCGCGGCAAACCATCGTCACCTATGAGCGAGAGCGCGCCCGGGCGCTGCGCCCCCCGTGGTGGCAACGCTACGGCCTGGATCTCTTGCTTCTGCTGCCCGCCTTTTACGGCGTCTATCTCCTGCGCCGCCAAGGGGGCCTGGTGTGGCCCCTGGGGGGCTCTGCCTCGGGCGATCCCTTTCAAAACCCCTTGCTCTTCCTGGTGCCCTCCTTGGGCATCCTGGCTTTGACCCTTCTCGCCCTACGCCTATTGCCACCCCTGCTTGCGGGCCTGGCCTGGCTGGTGGGCCATAGCCGCAGCGTGGGCCTCCTTTTGGCCGGCCGCCAACTGGCGCGCGCCCCCTACACCTACGCCACTCCGCTGTTGCTGCTCTCGTTGACCCTCAGCCTGGCGGTTTTCACCGCCTCGGTGGCGCGCACCATGGACGACCATCTTGTAGCCAGGGTGCGTTACCAACTGGGCGCCGATATCGTCATCAGCAACGCCGTCGAGACCGACCAACCCAGCGATGAGGAGGCGGGCGACCGGACGGTGACCACCCTGCCCAGGTGGTTCTTTTTCCCCGCCAGCGATTATCTTCAGGTGCCCGGCGTGCGCGCCGTGGCCCAGGTGGGCCAATACCGGGCCACTCCGCAACTTGCCGGAAACAAGCGGGCCGGCACGTTTATGGCTGTGGAGCGGGTGGGCTTTTCTCAGGCGGCCTATTGGCGCTCGGACTTGGCCGCCCAAGACCTGGGCACCCTGATGAACGCCCTGGCCACCGCCCCTAACGCCGTCCTGGTGCCCCGGAGCTTTTTGGCCGAAAACGCTCTGGGCCTCGGCGACACCCTCCACCTGGATGTGGAGGCCTTTCGCCAAAAGGTCACCCTGAACCTGACCATCGCCGGCAGCTTTGACCTCTTTCCCACCTGGAATCCCTCCGGCGGACCCCTTTTCGTGGGGAACCTGAGCTACTTTTTTGGCCAGATCGGCACGGAACTGCCCACCTCCATCTGGCTGCGCACAGATCCCCAGGCCGATCTCGACCGCATCCACGCCGACCTGGCCCGGTTGAACCCCCACATGTCGAGCTGGAGCCCGCCAGAGAGCCTCATCGCCGCCGAGCAAGAGCGCCCCGAACGCCAAGGGCTCTTTGGCCTCCTCTCGGTGGGGTTCCTGGCCGCGGCGGTATTGACGGTGGCAGGCCTCACCCTCTATACCCTCTTTTCCTTCCGGCGAAGGTTCATCGAGCTGGGCATCTTGCGCGCCGTGGGCCTCTCCGCCGGCCAATTGACCACCTGTCTCTTCTGGGAGTTGGCCCTCTTGATGACGGTGGGCGTGGCCCTGGGGACGGGGCTGGGCATCTGGGCCAGCCACATCTTTATCCCCTATCTCCAGATCGAGGGCGACGCCGCGGCTAGGGTGCCCCCCTTCTATGTCCAGATCGCCTGGCCCGCCGTGCTGCGCATCTACGGCCTCTTTGCCCTCACCCTGGCAAGCCTACTCAGCGGCCTGCTTGTTGCCATCCGCCGGCTCAAGATTTTCCAAGCGGTCAAGCTGGGCTACACCCCATAAAGGCTCCAACGGAGGTGCTGGTGTTCGCGAAACCACGGCAAAGGTACGCTTTTGCCCTCCACATCCGATGCGCGGAACGTCATCGCTATGTCCCCTACTCCTTTGAGGTGGATTTTGACGCCATCTTGCGCGCCAAGGGAATCCAAGGCAAGCTCGATACAAACGCGATCTTGGTGCGCAAGGTGCTGGACGGGCAAGAATCACCGGTCCACTTTAATCTCTCCGACGAGTGGGCCTATGGCAATCGGGGCAAGATCAATCTCTTGCTTACGGATACCGCCGAACAAGAGTATCTCGTCTATTTCGACACCGAGGACAATGGCCCTTACGAGGCACCGGCCTACCGTGGTTTGGTGGGGAACGGCGATTGCCTAGCCTATAACGATGGCCGGCCCCATCCTCTCCATGTGGGCATGCACGCCAACCCCTTTGCCGTGGATTGGGATGGCGATGGCAAGACGGATCTCCTCTCCCCGCAGATGTATTCCTACACCTACGGCAGCCCCTGGTTCTGTGTCAAGTTCTACCGGAACATCGGCACGAACCAGGCCCCTCTTTTTGCCGAGGGCGTGCCCCTGCGCTGCTGGCAGGATGGCGACCTGGAGGTGATGGAAGACGTCTATTGGATGACCCTGGCCGATTGGAACGCCGACGGCCTGCCCGATCTCATCACGGCGCCGCCCGGTAGCAAGAGGGAGCTCCATTTTTACCGCAACACCGGCGACCGCGATCCCCGCGGCCTGCCCATCTTGGTGCGCGAGTTTATCCAACCCTACGATCCGAGCTGGGGGAACGTTTTTGGCCTCAGGGTGGTGGATTGGTACGGCGACGGCAGGTTGAGCCTCCTGGTGGGCCTGATCCAGCCGATGCGCTACGCCCGCGAGGATCCCCTCTGGTTCGCGGCCACGGAGGCGGAGAAGGACTCGGCCTCTTGGCCCAGGGGGGATTACGTCAGCCGCTTCAAGGTTTGGGAGAACCTGACCCCACCCCAGGAGCGACCCCGTTTCGCGGGCAGCTTTGACCTGGTAGACGCCGCCGGGCAGCTCATCAGCTACCATGCCATCTCCAGCATCGAGCTTTACCCCCGCGACGACGTGTTCGACCTGCTGGTGCTGGACGATAATCCCCTGATGGCGAAGGGCCATGCGGGCATCCGCTATTACAAAAATATCGGCACGAAAGGCCATCCGCAATTTGAGGACCTGGGGCGCATCGACGGCATCCAGGATCGGTGCGCCCTGTATTTCAACCGCGCCGATTCCCCTGCCTTTCAGGGCTTGCTCGTGTGCCATGGCGAAAGCAGCGGCAAGATAAGATATTACACTATGACTTGGGAGGCCGGCGCGGACAAGCCCCGGCTGGTGGACCGGGGGTTCCTCCAGCAACAGAACGCCTACCTCTCCACGTACGCGGGCTATGCGGAGGCCTGGCCTTGCGATCCCGACGCCGATGGCGATACCGACCTGATCACCGGCTGCGAGACGGGCTACATCCAACTCTTTAGGAATATCGGCACGCGGGAATGGCCTGTTTTCGCCGAGCCCGTGTTCCTGGAACAGGGCGGAAAGCCCATCTGCGTCCTCAACGGCCCCTTCGATGATCCCTACGCCATCTCGGAGGCCTGCTTGGGCCAAGCCTGCCCCATGTATGTGGATTGGGATGGCGATGGAGTGCCCGATCTCGTGCTTGCCGTGGGGCGCAAATTGTACTATTATCGCAATGTGGGCACGGCGTCCGAGCCCGTCTTCTCCCAGCCCGTCGAGATCACCGACGAGACAGGTCGACGCATCGTCCCCCACCGGAGCAAGCCCATCATCATGGATTTCGATGGCGACGGCCTCTGCGATGTCATCAGCCATCCGGAATACGGCGGGGCGCCCGGCGGCTATCCTGGCTATGGCACGCTGAAGCTTTTTCGCCGGTACCGCGATCCGGCCAGCGGCGAGCTCAAACTGCGCGGGGGCATTGAGCTCCGCTATGCCGATGGCTCGCCCATCACCACCACGCGGGAAGGGGATCATTTCAACGCCGGCGATTGGTTCGGCAAGGGCTCCTACGACATCCTGCTCACCTGCCGCGACAAGAGTGGCCCTGAGGCCAAGTATAGCGTCGCCATCACGCGCGATATCGCCTATCTCAAGAATATCGGCAGCAACGAGGAGCCGCTCTTTGCCAAACCAGAGATCCTGCGGGTGGAGGGGCAAAAGCTCGGCGTGGGCTATCATGTCACCACGCCCATCCCCTATGATTGGGATGGCACCGGCAAGCTGGATCTGCTGGTGAGCGGCGAATCGGGCTTGATCTATCTCTTTCGCCGACACTATATCGAGGGCACCTGGCGCAAGATCACCCACCAGCTCATCTTATAATTATAAGAGGCAATTTCTGGACCACGGAGGCCACGGAGAGACAGGAGATTCTCCGTGCTCTCCGTG
>Ga0068707_1002249_pt1 | contig 13638 bp, 12 predicted proteins | sample YNPNPMetaG_FD_66600 | JGI IMG/M metagenome (GOLD analysis project Ga0068707, IMG submission 66600) | Anoxygenic and chlorotrophic microbial mat microbial communities from Yellowstone National Park, USA - YNP NP MetaG | ecosystem: Environmental > Aquatic > Thermal springs > Hot (42-90C) >... | reverse complement strand
CTGAACAAAACGCGGGATTGTCAGGTCCTTCGGGGCCCGACATCCGAGGATTTGGCCTCCGGGGGATGCTTGCCCCCTCCCTCGGTCGGCCTGAGCTTCGCTTCGGCCGAGAGGGCTTCCCCCAGGTCCAAATCCTGGAAGATGGAAGCGCCTGCGCCAAGCCGCTCCGAGAAACGCCGTAACCCCGTGATCACTCAGGTTTCCAGTTGGCCATTTGCGACTGCCTGTCATTGTTTGCGGCGCGTGCCGTGTCCGGTTGGGGGCACAGCTTGAGGACCACTTCTTCTTGGGGCAACCCATCGGGTTCAGTGTGTTTTGGATCCCTGCGCCGGTGGCTAAGAGGGATTCGATACCGGTCATGGGCCTGGAGATCTCGCCTGGGCGGACTCAAGGAAGGGCGGCTTTGGCTGGGAGCCGTTCTGGGTGTAGAGAAGCACGCTGATCCTCCTGTTTCTGGGATCGTAGGGATTGTCCTTGATGAGCGGGTCTGTAGCGGCGAAGCCGGCCACTCTGACTAGTCTTTCTTGGGGCAGGCCATTTTCCTCCATCTCCCTTCGCGCGGCAGAGGCCCTCTCCGTCGAGAGTTCCCAGTTGGTGTACCTGTTGGTGGGGTACGTCAGGGCATCCGTGTGCCCTTCTATGGCCACAGGGTTTTCGTTTTCTCTTATGTTTTCGGTTATCACCTTCAAGATCCTACGGGCATTCTGTGTCAGTTGTGAGCTTCCTAGCGAAAACATGGGATTTCCGTCCTTGTCCATCATCTGGATCCGCACACCCCCCTCGAAGGTCTCCACCAGGACTTGGTCTTTTACGTCGGCCAGACGTGTCTCTATATCTCGTTTCAGTTTTTCCTTGAAATCCTCGGTGCCTACAAGACGCTTGTCCTTTCGCAGCGAACCGGGCATGGACCGCTCCGAGGGCTTGACAGTCTTCTCGTTCATGACGTCCGTCAGATCCTTGCGGGTGCTCGTGTCGAAAAGCGACTCGCTGCTTTTCTCGAAAATCGAGAATCTTTTGAAATAGTTGGAGACCCTCGCCCTTTTTTCAGGCTCCACCATGGTGATCAGCCAAAGAAGGAGAAAGAAAGCCATCATGGCAGTGACAAAGTCAGCGTAAGCAACTTTCCACTGACCGCCGTGTCCCGCCTCGTGGCCCTTTTTCCTGAATTTCTTGATTATTATGCCTTTTGCTTCCAATTCTTTATGGCTTCCTCCAGCTCGAGAAAACTGGGTCTCTCACCATTGGGAATGGCCCTTCGGCCGGACTCCACCGCTATGCGGGGGGCGGCATCCCCTAGAAAGGCGACCAGGGTCGTCTTGATCACCTGGAGCTTGATCTCCCTGTCCTTCGCTATGTGCTCCAGACGTGTGGCCAGCGGCCCAACGAAACCGTAACAGGACAGGACTCCCAGGAAAGTGCCCACCAGGGCGGCCCCTATGCTGTGGCCGAGCACCTCGGGAGGCTCGCTTATCTTGCCCATGGTCAAGACCACTCCGAGAACAGCGGCGACGATCCCCAGCCCAGGAAGGGCGTCCGCTACCTTGGCCACAGCGGTGGAGGGGAGCAAAGCCTCGTGTTGTTGTGACTCGATGTCGATGTCCAAAAGGGAGTCGAGTTCGTGTGGTGGCATGTTGGCGGACACTATGACCCTGAAATTGTCGCAGATGAACTCAAGGGCGTTCTTGTCCGCCATGATTTTTGGGAATCGCGAGAAGACCTCGCTTCCGGCCGGGTTTTCCACGTCGGCCTCGATGGAAAGCAGCCCCTGCTTGCGCACCTTCGTGAATAGCTGATAGAGGAGAAGCAAGAGCTCGAGATATGTCTCCCTGCTGGTGGCCGCTGCCGAGAATATCTTGGCCAAGTTCCCCGCTATCATCCCCAGCATCTTGCCGTGGGAAGATATGACCAAGGAACCTGCCGCCGATCCGAAGATTATCAGGATCTCAGCTGGTTGGACCAGTACACTGAGGTTTCCCTTCTCGAACAGGAACCCACCGATCACGGCCACCAGGACCAGGCCTATCCCTATGGCCACCTGCATAGCTTCTCCAGCTGGATCGATGCCCTCATCCTTGAAACTTTATCGGAAGCTGCCCAAGGATCTTTAGCCCCGCCGGGACTTCGCGGATCACGGTCCTACGGTCTGCGACAGAGCGACCCTAGCGCATTGATCCCTTGTCCGAGACGACCCTTGCCGGCCCCAGGACCGCACCCCCGAGGCGTGGCGATCGTGTGTCAAATGATTGACAAACCCTCAGGGCCAAGCCATAATCCAACCCCAGCCGGAAAGGGGAGACGCTTTGGGGACCAAAGGAAGGATTCTTTTGGTAGAGGATGATGCTTCGGTTCGTTCCGCTCTCGGCCACTTCCTTGGGCGGCTCGGATACGACGTGGTTGAGGCAACCACCGGTCCGGACGCCATAGAGTTTCTCTCGGAAGGCCACTACGATATTGTGGTCACGGACCTCAAGCTCCCGGGAAGGGATGGCATGGAGATACTGCGGGCCGTTCAACCCAGGGCTCCTCAAACCCTCGGCATCCTCGTCACAGGATACGGGACCATCCAGAACGCCATACAGGCCATGCGTCTGGGGGTGTTCGAGTATCTCTTGAAACCCGTCAATTTTGAGGAGCTGCAGCTCGTACTGGAAAGGGCCAGGGAGTTGCAGAGGCTCCACATGGAAAACCGCCAGTACCGCCAGGAGATACAGCGTCGTTTCGCTCCTCAAAACCTGATCGGGCACAGCGACTCCATGAGGAGGATCCTGGATCTCATAGAGAAGGTGGCCGACTCCGACAGCACGGTTCTGATCTTCGGGGAGACGGGCACTGGCAAGGAGTTGGTGGCCAGGGCAATCCATTACAGGAGCAATAGGATGGACAAGCCGCTTGTTCCGATCAACTGCGCTGCCATCCCAGGGGACCTCCTGGAGAGCGAGCTTTTCGGATACGAGAAGGGTGCCTTTACCGGGGCTCACAAGACAAAAGCGGGTCGATTCGAATTGGCCGATGGAGGCACTTTGTTCCTGGACGAGATCGGGGAGATGAGCCCCCAGCTTCAGGTAAAGCTCCTGAGGGTTCTACAGGAGCGATCCTTCGAAAGACTAGGGGCAGTGAAGTCCATCCAAGTGGACGTGAGGATTGTCGCAGCGACCAACCGTGACCTGGAAGCCTCTATTAGAGACGGAAAGTTCAGGGAGGATCTCTACTATCGCCTCAGCGTCATTCCCATCCATATTCCTCCCCTGCGAGATCGAAGGGAGGACATCCCCGTGCTGATCGAGCACTTCCTTGAGAACTTCAACAAACAGAAAAAGAAGGAGGTAGAGGGTATTACGCCCAGGGCCATGGAGGCCCTCGTGCAGTACAGCTGGCCGGGCAACGTGAGGGAGCTGGAAAACCTCGTGGAAAGGCTCGTGGTTATCAAGAGGGCAGGGACCATAGACCTCGATGATCTGCCGGAGAAAATCAGGGGCGCGGATTTTGAGGACAACCTCCCCCGGATCTTTTTGCCAGAAGATGGGATTCAGCTGGATGCGGCTGTCCACCGATTGGAAAAGGAGCTCATTATCCAGGCCCTCAAAAGGACCAATGGAGTCAAGAAAGAGGCAGCCCGTCTCTTGGGGATGAAGCGCACCACCCTGATCCAGAAGATGAAACGCGGCAACATCAAGTTCGGGGAGCGGGAGAGCTCCTCAGGGTCCACTTTGTGACACTGGCTGTCATCACTGGTGTCAGGTCCGCCCCGCTGTGGATTCCGTCCCGGTCACTGGGGGAGGAGCCGGGGTGCACTTTTTTTCAGACTGTCTCCCACGCAGAGCACTGCGGCTAGACTCCTTGAGTCGAATCCAGCCACTGACACGTTCTTGAGGCCCATCGATTCTTCGGGCAGAGCCACCGAGTCCTCGTGAAGCTTGTGGATTTCTTTCAGGACAAGCAGGCTTGGGATCTCCCGTTGGTTGGCATCCCACCGGTTCAGTGGCCTGAGCTAGAGGTCACCGTGCAGAATCCCGTCTAACTTGATGAAACAACCTGACAAATCTATGAGTATCAGTGTGAGCCAGGCGGGCTGGCACAGCGATTGCTTCAGAACGGGTCCGCTGGTCACGTGCAGATGAGAAGATGGGCGCTGGGGTAATCGACATGGCAGGGGAGGTCCTCTGGAGGACTCGAGCATGGTCAGGGTCGCCGGCCGGCACGGCAAAGGAGGGTTCTTCAACCAGCGTTTGGGCCCTGAGCAAGTCAACGGGGCAAGGACACCCCGGAACAGATAAGGAGCAAGGTCGGGGGCGTCGTTGAGCAGATCGATTCTCCCAGTCCTATCGATCCTTGGGTGGGCGACAATCTGCTCCGGCCAGGGGCTTGATGCCTCGGTTGGGCAGGGCCTTCAATGCCCGCTCTATCCCCGGTTCCTCGCTCATGACAGGCCGGCCTGGAGCGTGCTAGGCATGGCCCCATCAGAGGCTCTGACATGGGCCCACAGGGAGTTTCAGAGCGACATGCAGCGGGGAAATTTTCACTCCAGCATATGGGCATTCCGCCGGGAATTGACTCGGGCAGAGCAACCTATGCGGGAAGCCGAGGCCCTGTGGCACATAGCAGAGGGATATCATCGCATGGCCCATTTCCAGGAAGCCTCGGCATATTGGGGTCGGGCCCTCAAGGTCTTGCCTCAAGGATCTTTGGCTCGAGCGGCCCGAGCCGCCTTGGCAGAGAGCCTTTTCCAAAGCCGAGAGCTAGACCGAGCCCTGGAGCTTTACGTCGGCCTGAGCCAGGAGTTCGAAGAGAAAACGGACATATTGTGGGCATCTTTCAGAAGCGGGGACTGCCTGTTTTGGCTCGGCGACGAAAAAAAGGCGCGACCCTGGTACGAGAAGGCTATGGGGATGAATCCATCGGCGGCGGCAATTCCCCCAGAGAGCCTGGAAAACCTCGCTACGATGGCACTGGACAGGGGAGACTCCAGAGAGGCCGGCCTCATGTCAATGACAGCCCTTGGCCTTTATCCCGGACATCGCAGGGCAAGCTACTGGATGTTGATCCTCGCGAGGTCCATGAAGCTCCAGTCCAAACACTTTCAGGCGGCTTGGATTCTGGATCGTCTCCTGGATGAGAATGGGCGGTGCAAGGAGGCAGGCCTAGCCAGGCTGATGCTGATGACACTGGGGTTTCCCTGCACCAGGCAGCCGCGCTCGTCCCACCTGATTTCCCGTTGGGGCGACCTGGAGACGCTCAGGCCAGTTCTTTTCAACCAGGACCCGCGGGACAAGAACCTACAGCTCGCCCTCGGAGAGTTGGCCGAGTGCTGGGCAGTCTCTGGAAGGCCAGTGGAGGCCTGGGAGCTTCTGGAAAGCTTTCAGGGGGGTCTTGGGCAGGACTCCATCTGGCCGGAGTTCTTAAGGGCGACCTGGAAGACCGGCACGGCCCTCATTGCCGAGAAAGCCGCAACCGGGGAGCCGGAACGAGCCGTAGAGGTCTTCCACTGGTTGGCGCAGCGGATCCCCGGCGTCTGGAACGACTCAGGGCTCCTTCTCAAGGCTGCCAAGGTTCACGAGACAATTGGCTTCCTAGAGATGGCCGCAGATCTGTATGGGAGGTCGCGTGTTCTGGTTCGGCCTGGGCTGCAGGCACGAGAAGCCGCCATGGGCTTGGTGCGCTGCCACCTGGCAGCCGGGCGCCTGGATCAGGCAGCAAGAGCTCTCAAGGAGGACCCATCGTTGGAACCCCTGAGGCATACCGGAATGTCCGTGGTGGAGTGGGCAACCAAGGTCGGCTCCACTGAGGCGTTCCAGGTGGCGGCGGATTTCCTGACGGAGATTTCGTCTGGCAGACCCAGACCGGAAGTCTTCATGTCCTTTGGCCTCATGTCCCTCGAAAAGCAGCTCTGCGCACCAGCAGCCCATCTCTTGACCCCAGGGCTGGAACCTGCGGGAGACGAGGGAAGCCCGTTGCTTGCGGAGGCCTGGGTTGTGATGGGAGACCTGTTCAAATGTGCCGGGAAACCCGCAGAGGCAGCCCGATGGTATGAGAGGGTTGTTCGACGCCCGGAGTGGGGGGAGACGGAAAAGTGGGCTGCACTTCGTCTGGCGCAGGTCTCCATGGGCACCCCCTCAGAAGAGTCGGCGCTGAAATACCTGGAGCGGCTCGGCGCAGAACCGAACGGAAGTCCGTGGAAGGTCCTGGCCGAGGGGCTGAGGAAGGGCAGGGCCATGGGGGAGAACCTCCCGCGCAAGGGGGCCTCATGACCGGGAAGGCACCTCTGGTCTCAAGACCGTCCACAGAAGGAAGCACAACAGATCATGGTAGAGCGGTTCAATGGCTCGAGGCCGCGGCCCACTGGGAACGTTCCGCCCAGGATCTCGTCCTGGCTTATCGCGCTCTGGAGAGGCGAATCCAGGATCTGGACTTGGCTCTCCAGGCCAGGAACCGAGCCTTGGAGGCCTCCCTCCAGGAAAGGGAGAAGCTCCAGGAGCTCTTGGTCTGCATACTGGATGGGCTTCCAGTGGGCGTGCTGGTCTGGGATCTCAACAGGGCCATCGTGAGGGTCAACCGTGCAGCAGCCACTTTTCTGGGCAGAGCGAAGTTGGACGCGGGGCAGTCGGTGAGGGAATCTCTGGTCGGTTCTGTACCAGAGGGGGTCGTGGATCAGATAGTGGAGACCGTGGGTCGCGGCGGATCATGCAAGGTAGACCACTGTGTGAGCGTCCCCGAAGCGCCCGGCAAACGATGGATCAGGTTTCATGGGGTTGCTCTGACCGATGGCAAGGCACGACAACTGGGAGGTCTTGTAACCCTGGAAGACCTCACAGAGGTGAAGGCCATGGAGGAGGAGGTGGCCAGGAGACAAAGGCTTGCCGCCATGGGGGAGATGGCCGCCAGCATCGCCCATGAGGTCAGGAACCCACTCGGAAGCGTTCAGCTGTTTGCATCCCTCATGTCCGAGGAGGATTCTCCCGAGAAACGCCGGAGGATGATGGCGCAGGTCCGCGGAGCCATAAGTTCCGTTGACAGACTCCTGTCCAATCTGCTGACCTTTGCGAGGCCCCTCAGGCCCCGTAAGCAGAGACTGAATCCCTTGGCTCTCTTGCAGGAATGTTTGGATTTCGTGGAGCCCCTGGCCAGGCAGAAGGGGATCGAGTTGCGGCTTGCATCACGCGGCCCCGCCGTCTTTGTGTCAGTGGACCCGGAGCTCCTCAAGCAGGCGGTGCTCAACATATTGCTCAATTCCTTCCAGGCCATGCCATCGGGTGGCACGGTGCGTGCATGGGTCGCTACAGGGCATGCAGAGAGGTGCGGAGAGAAAAGAATGGAAGGGTTCGTGGAGATCAAGCTGGAAGACACGGGGGTGGGGATCCCCCCAGAGGTCTTGCCAAGGGTCTTCGATCCCTTCTTCACGACCCGCCCCGAGGGTTCGGGACTGGGGCTGTCCCTTGTGCACAACATCCTTGGGTCTCACGGGGGCTGTGTATGGATAGAGTCGGAACAGGGCAGGGGGACCACGGTCAGGATGAGGATCCCGACGAGGTCCGATGAAGAGATCCAGGAGTGAGATGTCCATGCAAAAAGCTCGGATCCTGGTGGTTGAGGACGATCCCCACATGATGGAAGGGCTCGTGGCAGCGGTCAGGAAGGAAGGCCATGATGTGGAAACGGCCTGCGACGTTTCCCAGGCTTTCGAGAAGTTGAACCAGGAGACATACGATCTGGTTCTGACGGACCTGAAGATGCCAGGGGGCTCTGGAATGCAAGTGCTGGAGGAGGTCAAGAGACATTCCAGCATGATACCCGTGATAGTCATCACAGCGTACGGCACGGTGGAGAAGGCCGTCGAGGCGATGAAGGCGGGGGCTGTGGACTTCATCCAAAAGCCCTTCTCCTTCGAGGAGCTGCGGGCAGTCATAGGGAGGTCCCTGGATGGGAGGCAGCTGCTCTGCCGCGGGACCACGGGGGAGGAAACCTGTGGGATTCTCACCAGGGATGCGGCCATGTTAAGGATCCTGCAAAGGGCCAGGGCCATTGCCCCAAAGAGGGTGCCGGTCCTCATACAGGGTGAGAGCGGCACCGGCAAGGAACTGCTTGCCAGGTTCATCCATGACCTGAGCCCGCGCAGGGACAGGCCGTTTGTGGCCGTCAACTGCGCCGCGATCCCTGAGAACCTGCTGGAATCGGAGCTGTTCGGGCACGAAAAGGGAGCCTTCACCGGAGCAACCGCCCGCAAGCTGGGCAAGTTCGAACAGGCACATACCGGCAGCCTGCTCTTGGACGAGATCGGGGAGATGAGCCTCAATCTCCAGGCCAAGCTCCTGAGGGTGCTGCAGGAGTGGGAGGTGGACCGGCTTGGAGGGAGCCTCCCTGTCCGAGTGGACGTTCGCGTCCTGGCCACCACCAACGCGGACCTAGCGGAGTGTGTGAGAAAAGGGAAGTTCAGGGAGGACCTTTACTTCCGTCTGAACGTGATACCTTTCCATCTCCCCCCGTTGAGAGAGAGGCCCTGCGATGTCCCATTGCTGGCGGAACACTTTCTGAGGCAGGCGGCTGGGGAACATGGAAGGGAAGTGGTGGGCCTGGAGCCCAAGGCCCTGGAGAAGCTCCGAGGCCACTGCTGGAAGGGCAACGTGAGGGAGCTGAAGAATGTGCTGGAACGGGCCGTGCTCTTGTGCCAGGGGCCTCTGATCACCGAAGCCGATGTTTACCTGGAACAGCTGCAGGACGCCCCGTCCTCCAATGGCCCAATCAACGGATCCCTCCGGGACATGGAGAGGGAACTCATTCTGTGCACCCTCGAGAAGGAAGGGTGGAACCGTACCCGTGCCTCAGCAAAACTGGGCATAAGCATAAGGACTCTTCGGAACAAACTGCACGAGTACAGGCAGGAGGGCTTTCTCACTGCCAGGGCTGGAGGTGGGGCGCCATGAGCAGTACGAGCATAGAAAACACCCTCGGGCTAATCGAGCGGAGCATGGACCTGGTCATCAAGAGAGGCAAGATCATTGCTTCGAACGTGGCACACTCCGAGACGCCCAATTACAAGGCCATGGACGTGGATTTCGAGGGGGTGCTGGCAAGGACACAGGGCGACAAAGGCGTGGTCCTGGCCCGAACCCACGAGCAGCACTTTGTGGATTCGTCCCCTGAGACCTCGTTTCCCGTGCGCTGCAGGCTCGATAGTGAGGGGGAAGCGAGGGCTGACGGCAACACCGTGAACCTGGAGGAGGAGATGGCCAAGTCTGCCGCGAACCAGATACGCTTCCAGGCACTGACACAGGCCCTCAACAGGGTCTTCTCCAACCTCAGGGAGGCCATAACAGAGGGAGGAAGGAGATGAGGGAGTTCTTCAGGATATTCGCCGTGAGCGGCTCGGCCTTGACCGCCCAGAGGTGGAGGCTCAATGTCATCTCTTCCAATCTGGCCAACGCCGAGACCACCCGAACTTCGCAGGGGGGCCCTTACCGTAGAAAAGACGTTCTTTTCGTGCCGTGGAGAGGCTCTTTCCAGGAGATCCTGGGGCGGGAAATCGGACAGAACCAGGAGGCTGTGAAAGTCCAGGCCATAGTGGAAGACCCGAGACCTTTCAAGACGGTCTACAACCCCGGCCACCCGGACGCCGATCCCTCGGGCTACGTGTTGCTACCCAACGTGAATCCCATGGAGGAGATGGTGAATCTCATAGCAGCCGCTCGTTCCTATGAGGCAAATCTGGAGGTTTTCAATGCCGCCAAGGCGATGCTTCTGAAGGCCCTTGAAATAGGGCGCATCTGAAAGGGGGTCCGCATGGATGTCGTCCAGTTTGGGAAATCCATTCGGGAGGTGCAAGGGGTCTCTACCCCTCAAAGGACCAAGCCGAGCGCCGCTGGGGGATTCGATAAGGTTCTAGAAAAAGCATTGGAGCAGGTCAACAAGCTCCAAGGACAGGCGGACCAGGCCATAAGAGAGCTGGCTACGGGAGAGACTGAGGACCTCCACGGGACAATGATCCTCATGGAGAAGGCCGAGCTGTCGTTGAAGCTGATGGTGCAGGTGCGAAACAAACTCCTGGACGCCTACCAGGAGATCATGAGAATGCCACTTTGAGCGTGGACGGGGAAGCTCTCTCGTCTAACGATGCGTGACAGCAGCGGAGGTAAGATCCCATGGCCCAGCCCTTGGAGGCCTTCCTCAAGCAATGGCAATCCCTCTGGGGAGGGCTCAGTCCCTCCAGGAGGGCCGGTCTCATAATGACCACGGTTCTCCTGCTGGGAGGGTTCGCCCTGTTGGTGTTCTGGGGGGGAAGACCGAGTTTCCGTCCGCTCTTCTCCAACCTGGGTGAGGAAGAGGCTGCCGCCATTGTGGAGAGGCTCAGGGAGCGAAAGGTCCAGTACCGAATCGGCAATGGTGGGCGCTCGGTAGAAGTGCCCGAGGAGCAGCTCTACGAGCTACGCCTGGCATTGGCTACCGAGGGGCTTCCCATAGGAGGCGGTGTGGGCTTCGAGCTGTTTGACCGAACCTCTTTCGGGGCCACGGAATTCGTCCAGAAGGTGAACCTGCAAAGGGCCCTCCAGGGAGAATTGGCCAGAACCATCAAACAATTCCCTCAGGTATGTCAAGCCAGGGTGCATCTCAGCGTGCCCGAGCGCTCGGTGTTCGTCAGGGAGCCCCAGAGGCCTCAGGCCACTGTGGTGGTTCAGCTGCACCCGGGGGCCACCCTTCAGCAATCCCAGTTGCAGGGAATCGTGCACCTGGTCTCCAGCAGCGTTCAATCCATGCAACCGCAGGACGTTCACGTTGTGGACACCACGGGCAAAGTACTCTACTCCCCAAGGGACGGCCAGGATGGAGAGATGGCATCGGGCCGAATCCTGGAGAGGCAGGCGGAGATGGAACGGAGGCTGGAGGCAAAGATTCTCGGCATACTGGAGCCTGTAACTGGGCCACAGAAGGTTGTGGCACGGGTTCACGTGGACTTGGATCCACGCCAGGTGGAGCAGACCGAGGAGCAGTACGATCCTGACAAATCCGCGGTTCGCAGCGAGCAGCGCAGCACCGAGCGTTCCTCTGGCGCATCAGGAGGTGTTGGCGGGGTCCCAGGGGTCATGTCGAACCTACAGGAGTCCAAACCGCAGGCCTCTTCCTCCCAGTCCTCCTCCTACCAGCGGGAGAACGAGACGGTCAATTACGAGGTGAACCGACTCACAAGACGCACCGTGGCCTCCGCCGGGGAGCTGAGGCGCATCACCGTGGCGGTGCTGGTAGACGGGGTCAAGCAGGCCGCTGGTGGTTCGGATTCCAAGGAGACAGTGGTGCCAAGGCCCGCTGAGGAGCTGAAGCAGTACGAGGAGATAGTCAAGCAGGCGATCGGGTTCAACGCTCAGAGAGGCGACGTGGTTCAGGTGGCCAGCGTCCCGTTCGAGAGAGTCCAATCAGGCGCCGAGGAGGCCACCGGGATGTTTCAAGTGTTCGAAAGATGGAGTTCGACTCCCCTGGTGCGTCACGCCTTCGTTCTGGTGTTGGGGGTGCTTTTCCTTCTCGGTGTCGTGAGACCCTTTGCCAGAGGGGTGATAACAGCGGTGCAGACCAGGCCGAGGATGCTTCCCACTGAGCTGCCCAGGACGGTGGGTGAGATGGAGGCTTTGAGCCAAACCGGCAGGCTTGTCTCCGGGGGCGAGGTTGCGGAGGGCTCCAAGGCCGCCCTTCCCGTGGAAGTGGTCAGGATGGCGGAGATGGATCCCCAACGGTTTGCCGCGGCCCTGAAGGCGTGGATGAGGCAGGGGGATTGAGATGACCTCTCAGAACAAGAGAACCCCCTTGGAGAAGGTGGCCATATTGCTGCAGCTCATGGGGGAGGAGACCGCTGCCAAGGTCCTCCAGAGCCTTCCCATGGGGGAGGTGCACAGGATGACCCAGACCCTCATGAAGATGCGACCGGCGGACGTCGAAGAGGCGAGGGCTATAGCCCAAGAGTTCGCCCAGATGCTCTTGGGGCGTGGGGGGTTTCTCGTGCCCGGGGAGGACTTTGCCAAGGCGGTGATCTCCAAGGCGTTCGACAAGGCTTCGGCGGCCAGGCTCATGGATGCCGTTGCCATAAAGGATCATCAGACCTTCGAGACTCTCAACAAGGTCGACCCGAAGGTCATTTCAGAGTTCACCAAGGCAGAGCATCCGCAGACAACCGCCCTGATTCTGGCCCACCTCGACCCTTCCGTGGCCGGCAAGGTCCTATCGCAACTGCCAGAGGTGGTTCGCACCGAGGTTGTTCTGCGTTTGGCCAAGCTCAAGGATGTGTCTCCTACGGTGTTGGAGGAAATCGTTGATGCGCTCCATAACGACCTTCTCAACATGGCCTCGGGGGGGGAGGAGCTCGGCGGTCTCAAGAAGGCGGCAGAGGTCCTCAATCACACCGAAAAGAGCGTGGAGAGCGACATCCTGAAGAGGCTGCAGGAGGAGGACCCGCCTCTGGCCGAGGGTATAAAGCAACTCATGTTCACCTTCGACGATCTGGTGAAGCTTCATGACAAGGCCATACAGGAGGTGTTGCGTGAGGTGGATATGAAGCTGCTGGCCAAGGCCCTCAGAGCCGCCAGCGAGGAGGTCCAGCAGAAGATCTTCGGCAACATGTCGCAGCGGGCCGCAGAGGTTCTCAGGGAGGAACTGGAAGCCCTCGGTCCAACCAGGCTCTCGGAGGTCGAAGGGGCTCAGATGGAAGTGATAAAGGTGGTGCTGAATCTGAGGGACGAGGGGAGAATAGTCGTCAGTGGCGGTGGGGAGGAGGACGTCTTTGTCTGATTGGAAAGCCATGGGAAAGCCGGGGGGGAGGAATTTCTCGCCCTGGCCGGCCGGGCAAGGTGCCAGAGGGTTCGATCCGCTGGGGGGGGCTCACAGGGGAGGATCGAGGGACCTGGTTGAGGAGGCTGAGCAGATCTTAAAGGAGGCCAGGGCTAAAGCCGACCACATCCAGCGAGAGGCTTTCGAGAAGGGATTCTCCCAGGGTGAAAAGGCAGGGCGCGAGATGGCACAGAGGGCCATGGAAAGCGCCATCCGGGCCTTGGAGCGGGCCGTGTCCCGGTGGGATCAGATACTGGAGGACAGCGATGGGAATTTGGCCTCGGAGGTCGTGCGCCTGGCCTTGGCAGTCTCCCGAAAGATCCTTCAGAGGGAGGTCGGCCTGGATCAGGAGGTGGTGACAAGGGTGGTGCGGGCTGCATTGTCCAGGGCCAGGGTGAGGGAGGACATAGTAGTGAAGGTGAACCCGCTGGATTTGGAAACCCTAATCGAGGCCAGAGCTGACCTGATTCGGGAACTGGAGGACGTTCGCTCCATCAGGGTCGAGGCTGACGAGAGCGTGCAGAAGGGTGGGGCCCTGGTGGAGTGTGCCATGGGCGAGTTGGATATCAGATTGGATAGACAGTTCAGGGAGGTAGAACGGGCATTCGAGAGACTCATGCAGGAGGACGTGACGCCGAACTCGGGCGGCAGTCAGCTGCCGGAGGCAGCATCGGTATGATGGAAATCGCCGGGCTCGAGAGGTTTTACAGGATCCTGGAAGAGATGGACACCGTGCCCCTCAACGGAAGGGTCAGCAGGGTTGTGGGTCTGCTCATAGAGGGGCACGGGCCTGGGGCCACGGTGGGCTCCCAGTGCTGGATTTATCCGAAAGAGCTTGGA
>Ga0068707_1002248_pt1 | contig 13640 bp, 11 predicted proteins | sample YNPNPMetaG_FD_66600 | JGI IMG/M metagenome (GOLD analysis project Ga0068707, IMG submission 66600) | Anoxygenic and chlorotrophic microbial mat microbial communities from Yellowstone National Park, USA - YNP NP MetaG | ecosystem: Environmental > Aquatic > Thermal springs > Hot (42-90C) >... | reverse complement strand
CCAGAAGGCCAGCCGCTCCTGGGCCGTCATGGCCTCCAGTTCGGCCAGGTCCGCCCAACCTTCCTCCACATCCTTGACCTCTGGCGGCTCTCCGACCAGGGTGTCGTAGAGCACCGGCACCCGCTCCCGGCAGCGGCGGCAGCGGGCCTGCAACTGGCTGCCCTCGCCGTTCTCCCACATGCCTGGGCAGGCCACTCCAATGACAAAGACCCGCTCCCGCGCCACCTGGCCTTCGTGCAGGAGCACATTCAGCGCCCGCACGTCGCAGGGCTTGGCCACAATGGCCACCCTGGGTGGCTCCTCACCTTTGCGCAGAGGTCGCTTGCGGTCGTGCAGGTAGACCACCAGGTTGTGGCTACATTCCTGGTTCCAGACCAGCCGCCCGGCGTCTTCGGCCTGGTAGATGAAGGCTGGCCGCACGCCCCCACGAGGGCCGCGTTCGTAGCCGATGACGCAATGGACCTCGCCCTGTACCAGCAGGTCTCTGGCTCTGTCCCGGATAGTTGTTTCCACGCTCTCGCTCACGTTCCCCCCTTTGCTATTCACCTGCTCTCGTCGGATTTGGTAATCCGGCGGCTTGAAAGTTGAAGCGGATCGGGGCGCTTTTGGCCCGGATTTGCAATCCAGGCCGGGCAGCTCATGCTTTCTCCCGCTGTGGTGGTTGCCAGGGGCCCAGTTGTCGCACCTGGTCCGTCAGCTCCGCCACCACCTGGGCAAAGCGTCGGCCCTCAGAAGCCGAGACCCAATCAATGCGCAGCCGCCCGGCGTCAATGCCCATAAAATCCAGGAAGCGGTGCATCAGGGCGTATCGGCGGCGGGCGTGGTAGTTGCCGTCGGCGTAGTGGCAATCGCCGGGGTGACAGCCAGCTACCAGCACCCCATCGGCTCCCTCCAGGAAAGCCTTGAGCACGAACAGGGGGTCCACCCGTCCAGAGCAGGGCACGCGGATGATGCGGATGTTGGGCGGGTAGGGGATGCGGCTGGTGCCGGTCATGTCGGCGCCGGCGTAGCTGCACCAGTTACACAGAAAACCGACGATTCGGGGTTCAAACTCGGCGGTCATTCTCCTCAATCTCCTTCCTCTTGAAACAACGCCCGGGCGTTTAAGCCGCGCCAGCGGATTGGGGTGCAGGGTCAGGTGGTCCACAGCCGCATATCTTCCCTATGAGCTGGTTTTCACAGTGCACGATATACCTCGCGGCGGTGGTGGACATAATGGATCATGATCTGTTTGGCCTGGGTGTCAACCTCGTAAGGATCCGATAGTCGCCCACCCGAAGGCGATAAAGCCGTTCAGTACCCGACAGCTTGATCGCCTGCCGGGGAAATGGATCGGTTTTCAGCCTCTCAATGCGCTCCATCACCCGAGCAACGAGTGCTTTAGGCAGAGGTCGCAAGTCTTTCTGGACAGAGGGCTTGAAGTTAACACTATAGGAGTCCATCTTCCCTCAGCCGCCGTTTCATCTCTTCAAGGCTGATGGGTTTTTCCTCCCGGCGTTCGGCCACGACAGCCAGGTCGTGAAGGTCTTCCAGCAACTGCTCATACCGCTGGAGTGAAAGAATCACCGCTGTCTTGTTGCCTTTAGTGTCAATCACATACTGTTCTTGTAAGGCTTTCACTGCTTACTCTCTCCTCATCGCAGTTGATTAACTGCACATCAGGTGAGGCCGGTTTCGGCTGGTGGGTGGCGGGTTGGCAAAGTCGCGCTGGCGAATGGGGGCGCAGGGCCGTATGGCCCGCAGCCGCATGAGTACCCGCCACAACTCACCCCACCGCCATCTCCGGCATCAGCAGCGAGGTGAGCTGGGCCAGCAGTTGCTGGTCGGTGAAGCCGTGCAGGGTGATGGCTCCGCCGCGGCAGGCGGCCACACACACCCCACAGCCCTTGCACAGGGCGGCGTTGACCCGCGCCACCCGCTCGTGAGGCCGCGTCTCCACCAGCTCGATGGCGCTGGCCGGGCAGACTTCCACGCACAACCCGCAGGCCACGCAGCGCAGAGGCATCACCTCGGCGGTCATCGGCTCGATCTCCACCACGCCCCGCTGCAACAGGCCCAGCGCCTGGGCCGCCGCACCGCTGGCCTGAGCCACGGTGTCGGGGATGTCCTTGGGCCCCTGGCAGGTCCCGGCCAGGAAAATGCCGTCCATGGCCGTCTCCACCGGCCGCAGCTTGGGGTGGGCCTCCAGGAAAAAGCCATCGGCACTGCGGGTGATGTGGAACAGTTGGGCCACCTGCTCGGCGTCGGCAGCGGGCACCATGGCCGTGGCCAGCACCACCATGTCCACTGGTATCTCCACCACCTCGCCCAGCAGGCTCTCCTCGGCGCGCACCAGCAGCCGTCCATCGTCTAAGCCTTCCACCTGCGCGCCCTTGCCCCGGATGAAAATCACCCCTTCTTCCTGCACCCGCTCGTGAAACTCGGCGTAGCCCTTGCCAAAGGCAGTGATGTCAAAATAGAACTCGTAGACCCGGGCGTGGGTCTTCTCCCGGATCAGGTGGGCCAGCTTCATGGAGTACATGCAGCACACCCGCGAGCAATAGGGGTTAAAGTGGCGGTCACGACTGCCGATGCAATGCAGGATGGCCACGCTCTGCGGCTTGCGTCCGTCCTTGCATAAAATCTCCCCGCCGGTCGGCCCGCCGGCATCGCTGATGCGCTCCAGCTCCAGAGCGGTGTACACGTTCTCCAGCCGGCCGTAGCCATACTGGGGCATCTGCCGCGGGTCGAAGAGCTCAAAGCCCGTGGCCAGGATAATGGCCCCCACGTTGATCTCCTCCGTGGTCTCGCGCATGTTGTGGTCAATGGCTTCCCGTTCGCAGGCCCACACGCAGCGATAACATTCGGCGCAGAGGCCGCAGTCCAGGCAGCGGGCCGCCTCGGCGCGGGCCTGCTCCTCGGTCAGGGGCAGGACGACTTCTTTGAAGGTGCCCCGACGCTCCGCCAGGGGCAGCCGCGCCGGTTCCATACGGGGCTGTGGGGTGATGGCCCCCAGGCGGACCTTGGCCTGGGCTTCGGCCTTGGTCCACTTTTCCACCGGCGGTTTGGGCGGCTCCGGCTGCTCCAGCGGCTCGCCTTGCAGGTAGCGGTGGATGGACTGGGCCGCCTCGTGCCCCAGGGCCACGGCGTTGATGACAAACCCCGCGCCGGGGATGATGCCCCGCCCGGCAAAAATACCCGGGTGCATGGTCGCCAGGGTCTTCTCGTCGCCGATCAGCCCCTGGTAAGCTGGCCTGAGGTACGACAGGTCCGAGAACTGGCCAATGGCCCGGATGACCGTGTCTACCTCCAGGGTGAACCCGGTGCCCGGCTCCGGCACCACCAGCCGTTTGCCGCTGAGGTCAATCCGGCTCAGTTGACGTGAGCGGGCACATTCCAGCCCTGCTACTTTACCATCCTCCCCCAGGATGCGGGTGGCCACCGTGTCAGTGACCAACTGGACGCCCTCGGCTTCGGCTTCTTGCAGTTCCCACTCATAGGCTGGTATCTCACCTCGAGAACGCCGGTAAACCAGGTAGACCTCCTCTGCTCCCAGGCGCAGGGCAGTGGTGGCCACGTCCACGGCGGTGATCCCACCGCCCACCACGGCCACCTTTTTGCCAATACGGGGCGGCCGACCCAAATTGACCTCCCGCAGGAAGGCGATACCTGATAGAACCCCTTGCAGGTCCTCTCCTTCGATGCCCAGCCGTGTCTGGCGGGTGATGCCCGTGGCCAGGAAAACGGCATCGTAGCCCTCGTCCAGGAGCTTGCCCGGATCACTGACGGGACTGTTCAGGCGGAGTTCCACCCCCAGGCCCAGGATGTAGTCAATGTCCCGCTGCAAGATGCCTTTGGGCAGGCGGTGTTCGGGGATGCCGACGCGCATCATCCCCCCGGCCACCGGCAGAGCCTCAAAGACGGTCACCCCATAGCCCAGCCTGACCAGGTCGTGAGCGGCGGTCAGGCCGGCCGGTCCCGAACCGACAATGGCCACCTTTTGCGGTCTGGTCCGGGGCACAGGTTTGGTGTGCTGGAGCAGGCCATGAGTGTAGACATAATCCGTCACAAAACGCTTCAAAGCCATGATGGCGATGGGCTCGTCCACCAGGCCGCGGTTGCAGCGCCCCTCGCAGGGATGATGGCAGGAACGGCCGCACACACTGGGGAAGGGGTTGTTCTCGCGAATCACCCGCATGGCGTCCTCGAAGCGGCCGTCGCGGATGCAGGAGATATAGCCCTGGGCGCGTTGTCCGGCGGGACAGCCGTCCTGGCAGGGGGCGATGCCTACTTTGTCAATCACGAAAGCGTTGGGCACGGCCTGGGGGAAGGGGCGGTAGATGACTTTGCGGTTCGAGAGCCCCAGGTTGAACTCGTTGGGCACCGTGCGGGGGCACTGCTCGGCGCAGGAGCCGCAGCCAGTGCATTTGTCCACGTCCACGTAACGGGGTTTGTGACGCACCGTCACCTGAAAGTTGCCCACGTAGCCTTTCACGTCGGCCACCTCGCTGTAGGCCATGAGGTGGATGTTGGGGTGGGCGGCCACGTCCACCATCTTGGGTGTCAGGATGCAGGCCGAGCAGTCCAGGGTGGGGAAGGTCTTGTCCAGTTGGGCCATGTGCCCGCCGATGGAGGGCTGGCGCTCCACCAGGTAGACGGGGAAGCCGGCGTTGGCGATGTCCAGGGCGGCCTGGATGCCAGCGATGCCTCCGCCCACCACCAGCGCCGCCTGGGTGACAGGAACCTGGCGCGGGTAGAGGGGCTCGTGGTCCCACACCCGCCGCACCGCCGCCGCCACCAGGTCCCTGGCCTTCTCGGTGGTGCTGGGTTCCCTGGGATGCACCCACGAACAGTGCTCCCGCAGATTGGCCACCTCCAGGTAGAAGGGGTTCAGCCCGGCCTTCTTGAGGGTGGCGCGGAAGGTACGCTCGTGCATGCGCGGCGAGCAGGCCGCGACCACCACCCGATCCACGCCCAACCCGGCGATGTCCTGGCGGATCATCTCCTGGCCGGGGTCGGAGCAGGTGTACTTGTAAGTGCGGGCCACGACCACGCCGTCTAACTGGCGGGCGTATTCGGCCACCGCCTCCACGTCCACCGTGCCAGCAATGTTGGAACCGCAATGGCAGATGTAGACACCGATTTTCATTTCTCACCCTCCCACAGCCTGCCAGACCAACTCGGCGATGTCCATCACCTTCATCCTGACCTTCTCCTTGCGGGCGGCGGCCATCAGGGTGCGCTTGCATTGCTGGCAGGCGGAAAGCAGAAGACGGGCGCCTGTCCTCTGAGCTTGCTGTACCCGCCGGGCGGCCACCGCCGCCGTCACGCCCTCGTCCACAATCTGCACGTCGCCACCGCCACCGCAGCACAGGGCGTGCTCACGGCTGCTCTCGAATTCCCGGAATTCCAGGCCGGGGATTCTTTCGATGACCTGGCGGGGCGCATCGTAGACCCCGCTCTTGCGGCCCAGGTCGCAGGGGTCGTGATAGGTGGCCGTATCCTCGATGCCCCTCAATTTCAGTTTCCCACCCTCCATCAACCGGGCCAGGAACTGGCTGGCGTGCAGCACCTCGAAGCCCAGGGGTGACGAAGCCAGACGGGGGTAGATGTGTTCCCAGGTGTGGTAACACGAAGGGCAGGTGGTGACCACCATCTTGGCTCCCATGGCCTTCACCCGCTCGATGTTGTGCTTCATCAGGGGAATGACCTGCTCTTCCATGCCCGCGCTGAAGAGAGGGTAGCCGCAACACCACTCCTCCCCGCCCAGGGTGGCAAAATCCACCTCGGCGGCGAGCATGACCTGGGCCAGGGCCTGGGGGATGCTGTAGACCATGGGGTAGAAGGCAGCCACGCAGCCAACGAAAAAGAGGACCGGGGCCTGCCGCTTCTGCTGGAAGGCCAGCGCCTCCTCGTCCAGGTTCTGGCTCCAGATCAGGCGGGTGGCGTTGTCGTCACCAGAGATGTTGTAGTTGACAGACACGGTGTCTTTCAGCCTCGTCAGATTCTCTGGCACGGGTACCCCTCCGGCGATAGCCAGGTTCCTCAGGTTGACGATGGTATCGGTTATCTTGATTTCCCTGGGGCAGCGGGTGGTGCAGGAATAGCAAGTCGTGCAGAGCCAGATAGCGCGGCTGCGGAGCACACGCTCGCCCATACCTAGCCGAATCATGTGCAGGAGTGTGCGGGGGGTAAAGTCCATAGCTGTAGCAGTGGGGCAGGAACCAGAGCAGGTGGCGCATTGGAAGCATGTACCCACCCGCTCGCCGCCGGGGGTGGCCATCACCACAGCCAACAAGTCCGCGTGACTATGGTTGGGTGCTGTCATCTGGACCTCCTCGTGGGGACTTCGTTGTCACGAGCCCTCGGCGCTGAGGGTATTAAGGAACGGGACTCTGGCGAAAATCCCGTAAGCGCGTGGCACAGGATTCATCCTGTGCCACATTTTACCATAATCTGGCCTTTTTGTCTAGGGTTTGGGAAAGATCCAGTTCAGTGCCGACCTTATTAAAAAGGGAAGCCAGATAGTCAACAGATTCACCATCCGGCTTCTCAATGGTGCTGGAGTCCAACTCCGAGCCTGGCAGTGGCCCCTCTTGGGCAGGCCAGGCAGCTCCCAGGCTCAAAACAGCAAAGCGATAGATTGCCGGGCCAGGGCGAAGAAGGGTGTGGGCAAAAGCCCCAACACAATAGTCCCCAAAGCAGCCAGGGCAATAGCCAGAGCCAAAGGTGTGGCGAGGACAGGCCTGGCTTCTACGGCTGGCTCCCGCATGTACATATAGACGATGACCCGCAGGTAAAAGAAGGCAGAGACGACGCTGTTCAGCACGCCGATGATGGCCAGTCCCACAAAGCCAGCCTGCACCGCCGCGCTAAAGATGTAGAACTTGGCGAAGAACCCGGCCAGAGGGGGAATGCCAGCCAGAGAAAACATAAAGACGGCCATGGCTGCTGCCAATACGGGCTGGCGAGCCCCCAGGCCAGCATAGTCGGAAAGCTCAAGGTGGGGCTGGTCCTTGCGGCCCAGGGCAATGACTACGGCGAAGGCTCCCACATTCATGAAAGCGTAAACCAGCAGATAGAAGAGGAGACCCGCCAGTCCAGCCTCGTTGGCAGCGATGAGGCCGATGAGGATGTAGCCCGCATGGGCGATGCTGGAGTAGGCCAGCATTCGTTTGACGTTGGTCTGAGCGATGGCAGCCAGGTTGCCCAGAGTCATCGTCAGGATGGATAGAGCCACCAGAGCCCAGGCCCAGTCCTGGAGCAAAGTGGGGAAAGCGTAAAGCAAAAGGCGTCCCAAGGCCGCAAAGCCCGCCGCTTTGGCGCCCACCGACATGAAAGCCGTCACCGAGGTGGGTGCGCCTTCGTAAACGTCGGGGGTCCATACATGAAAAGGCACCAAAGCGATCTTGAAGCTAAAGCCCACCAGGAGGAGACCCAGACCAATGAACAGATAGGTCCCAGACATAGTACCGGTCCCTCTCAGGAAATCAACGATCGCTGCCAGATGGGTGGTGCCGGTAGCCCCGTAGAGGAGAGCGATGCCGTAGAGCAAAAAGCCCGAAGCGAAAGCGCCCAGCAGGAAATACTTGAGCGCCGCTTCGCCGGATTTCAGGTCCTGGCGATTAAAGCCAGCCAGGACGTAGAGGGAGATGGACAAAATCTCCAGAGCCAGGAAAATCACCATCAGGTCAATGGCCGCGCCCATCAGCATCATGCCACCGGTAGCCAGGAGAAGCAAAGCGTAATACTCGCCATAGTTTATCCCCTCGCGGACAAGGTAGTGAATGGAAACGAGGACAGAAAGGGCAGCCGTCACCAGGAAGACCAGATTCAGAAACAGGCTGTAGCCGTCGGCTACGGCCATGGTCTGGAACCTGTGCTCCCTGCCATCCCAGATGTACCACGAGACCATGGCCGCGGCGAGGATACCCAGCAGGCTCAGACAGGCTAAAAGGCTTTTCTTTCTGATGAAAAGCTCAGCCAACAGAACCACCAGAGCAGTGATGACAATGATGATCTGGGGCGCGATGGCAGTCAGGTTTAAAGCAGTGATGTTCATCATTCCTCCTCAAGGCAACTCAAAGGCTTTCTCAAGGGCCTGCACTGCCTCGTCCATGTCACTGGCGTCAATGAGACAGGATGTACTGGAGATGGAGGTACTGATGGCCAGGATGTTGATGCCGGCCGAGGCCAGAGCTGAGAACATCATACCGGCGATGCCTGGCCGCTCCCCAAAGTGAGGGCCGAACATGGAGATGATCCCTACTTCCCTGTCATAAACTATCTCCTTGGCCCCCACTGTCTCTTTGACCGTGTTGAGGACTTCTAAGGCGACGGGCAGGTCTTGCTGGGCCACACAAAAGACGATGTTGTCCAGGTTATTAAGATCAATGTTGTGAACGATGAAAGAGATATTGACACCTCTGGCGCCCAAAGCGCTGAAAATAGCGCTGGCCACACCAGGCCGGTCGGGAATGGACATCACACCGATCTTGGCCAGGTTGCGTTTCTGGATGATCCCACCGATTTTAATCTTCTGCTCGCACACTTGCTCTTCTCGACTTTATTTCGGCAGGGTCACATAGAAAGTGCTTCCTTTCCCTACCGCGCTTTTCACCGAAATCTGGCCACCGTGTTGTTTAATCACATCCCTGGCAATGGCCAATCCCAGGCCCGTCCCTTCCATTTCTACCGCCTTGGCGTTCTTGGCGCGATAGAACTCATCGAAAATACGTGGCAAAGCTTCTTCTGGGATGCCAATCCCTGTATCGGAAACCTCTACCTTGATTTGACCGTTCTCACTCCACGCCCTCACTGCCACCGAACCGCCGGCCGGAGTATATTTGATGGCATTACTCACCAGGTTCATAAAAACCCGTTCCAATCCCTCTTCAACCCCGACGAGGACCAGAGGCTCCTCTGTTATTTCCACTTTTAACTCCAGACCCTTTTCTTCGGCACTGGTCTGCATCAACTCGATCACTTTGGCAATGGTTTCGTTGAGTACGACTTCTTTCTTCTCACCCCTGAGCTGCTCCATCTTGCCGGCAGCCAGGTCCAGGAGATCCCTCACCAACGCCAGCAAGAAGGAGATACGTCGCTGTGAGCGCTGGATGAGGTCCTGCTGCTTGGGGGTAGTGGGACCTACATAGTCTTGTGCCAGAAGTCTCAGCATACTCTGCACAGCAGAAAGAGGAGAGCGCAGCTCATGGGTGACCATTTGCACAAACTCAGATTTGGCCCTATCGGCCATTTCCAGAGCCTGATAAGCCCTGGCATTCTCGATGGCGATGGCCCCCGCGTTGGCCAGAGCTGAGAGGAACTCGGCATCACCCTCACTGAAGCGATTCACTTCAGTGTCATAGACACAGATAACGCCTTCGGCCCTGCCCTTGATAATAAGCGGAACACAAAGCATGGAGCTGATTCCTTCAGCTCGGGCCTCAGCCGGATATTGAAGGCGGTCATCCCGAGACGTATCGGCGACGATGGTTGGCTGAATGAGAGAGAGGGTCTGATAGATATGGCGACTCTTCTGGATATCTATCGGCCCCTTGGCCAGATACTGCTCGCTGAGTCCGTAGGCGGCGACGGTATCCACAATTTGACCGCTTTCGTCCAGCAGCCTGATGGTACAGGCCTTGATGCGCATCGCCTCAACCGCATTTTGAGCGATAAGGTTCAATACCTTTTCCAGGTTGAGGGTTGAGCTGATGGTTTTGGTCACCTCGTACAGGCTCTGTATCCGCTGGTAAGCGCTGGCCAGCTTTTGCTGGAGGCGCAATAGCTCCCTGTCTTTCTGACGGAGGTTGATGGTGACCGAGGTAGCCAGGTAGACGGAAATGTACAGACAGGTTGTGAAGAAGAAAAGGACGCTGGTGATGTACAGGCCGTTCTGGTAAAGAGGAGCAGAGATGAAACCCAAAGAGATGTGAGGGACAAGCCCCGCATATTCCAGGATGACCAGGGCTCCTACGGCAAGAGCAGCCAGGGTGGCAAAGAAATAACAGGCCAGGGGTGAGAGCAAGATAGAGGCAATAATGAGATGGAAAATGAAATAGAACAAGAGGGGGCTCTCTACCCCCCCTGAGAAGTGGACCAGCAAAATCATAGCCACCCAATCTACGCTGATCTGAACTTTGGCAAACCGGTCAAAGATGGCGGCTGGGGCAATAGCCTCCCCCTCCAGTCGCCTCAGGTAGAAGCGCACAAGGGCGTTATAGATATAGCCTGAAGATCTGGTCCGGCTTGGGTACGAGAGCCGATGCAAAAAAAGACGGAAAAGGGTATTGTAAAAAAGGATAAACAGACCCAGGGCATAGAGTGGCCGTGTCGGCAGTTGGACCTTCAGGATGGAACTGGCAATCCAGGTCGCAACCAGGACCCCTGCGGCGGCCAGCCATCTCAACTGGACCTGCCATATAACTCGCCCAGCCAGCTCTTCTTCGACTGGCATCCTGGGGGTTACAACCCCTTGTGCTTCCATCGAGCGTTTCCCCTCTCCAGACTTCCGAAGCCAGGACCTCAGAAGCCTGTAAAATTTGTCAGAGGAAGCGGCCAAGAGGGCCGGATATTCCGGTGATCGGGCAGACCATTGCCAGGCCTATTTCCCCAATAGCCTCTCTACTTTCTGCACCAGGGCATTTGGTTCCAGAGGTTTCTCAACAAAGTCGTCCACGGGCAGGTAATCCCTGTCCGGTGCAAAGCGCAGCGGCGTCGTCGTATGGATAGCGGTCAACATCAGGATCGGTATCTTACTATAAGGAGCGTACTCTGACTTGGGATCAGGGCTTCGCAACTGCAAAGAAACCTGGAACCCCTCGGTGGTGTAGTCCATCATCACATCCAGGATGATCAGATCGGGATGGATCTCCTTGACCTTCGCCAATCCCTCTGTGCCACTGGCAGCACTAAAAACCTGATAGCCTTTAGCCTCCAGGGTCAGTCTGATCACCTCTACCAAATCCGGGTCGTCATCAACGACCAAGATTTTCTCGTTGGCCATGATTGCTTCCTCCTCGTACAAAGTGCGAATCACGCGAACCTGACGTTCAGGAGATGGGTCGAGCACGAGATGCAGGGGTCATAAGCCCGCACCAACATTTCCAGAACCAGGGTGATTTCTTGCTGGGACTTGTCCACAATGGTGGGGGTCAGAGCTTTCAGGTCCCGCTCGATGTTGTTATGATTCATGTTGGTGGGGATGAGGAGGTTGGCCCCGGTGACAGTCCCCCTATCGTCCAGGGCATATTCGTGGATGAGGATGCCTCGTGGCACCTCCGTCGCCCCCACACCGATCCCACCTCTGACCTCGACGTTACGGTCTTCTTCCCTGATGCCCCTGGCCAGGAGTTCGTTGATAAGACGCACACTGTCTTCCAGGCAGTGAGCCACCTCCACCAGTTGGGCGACGTTGTTCATGAAAGGATTGTAGCATATCGGCTTCAGGCCCATTTCTTCGGCTGCCCAACGGGCCAGAGGAGAGAGCTTTGCGTGGTTGTTGTTGAAACGCGCCAGAGCGCCGACCATGAAGGATTCGCGAGCTGCTTTGGTGTGCTTGGCTGTGGAGTAGGGCACAACGAACTCGTGGATCTTCTCCCTGTACCGGGGGACCGGGGTGGTACCGCCATCGGTGGAGGCGATGACGCCATTGTAGAAAGCGTACTCATCATCCCTCTGGAGGGCCAGGTACTCGGTCTCTCGCTGGAAATCGGGAATCTCCAGGGTTTTGAAGATCCCTACCCAGGCTTCCAGATCAGGGATGGCCTCTGTAATGCGCTGGCGCAGGCCTCGCAGTTCATCCCCAGTGGGGAGCCGGGTCCAGCCGTTGACCACCAGGTTGATGGGATGGGTGGTGCGGCCACCCAGCAGGTCGCTCCACTCATTGGCCAGATGGTGCAAACGGATGGCTCGCAGCAGCGCTTCCCTGTGGGTAGCGGCCAGCGGCACGACACTATTCACCCCCAGGAAATCAGGAGCGGCCAGGTAGAAGACATGGAGGGTGTGACTCTGCACCGTCTCGGCGTGCAGGATCAGCTTCCGCAGGAGAACCGTCTGCTCCGATGGCTGGACACCCAGCGCGGCCTCGATCCCTTGTAAAGAGGCTATCGTATGGCCGATGGAGCAAATGCCGCAGATACGGGAGGTGATATGGGGGACATCGGCGTAGCTGCGGCCCCGCACCATCGCTTCAAAGAAGCGGGGCGCTTCGGGCACTTCCCAGCGCAGCTCCTTAATGACACCGTCTTTCAGGTCAACCACGATGTTGCCATGTCCCTCAACGCGGGTCACGTAGTGGACGTTAATCTTGCCATCCTTCATCTGGCCACCTCCATGTAGCCGTCAAACATGCGGAAGCTGTTCAGGATTTGCTCCACTGTAAGGCCATGCTCTCGCAGTACCTCCTTATGGGAATCGAGGTTGGGGTCATCCACCAGGCCCCGGCAACCCTCGCACTTGTTCCCGTAGGTGGGGCAGATGGCCCCGCAGCCGGCTCGCGTCACCGGTCCCAGGCAGGTCATCCCTTTGTCGAAAACGCAGACGTTCCCTTTTGATCTACACTCTACACAGACCGGATAATTGGGGATAGGGGGCTTCTTGCCCAGAAGCAGCGCTTTGACGACTTCCAGGAACTCCTTGCGGTCAATGGGGCAGCCTGGGACGGCGTAATCTACCGGCACCACGGCGCTCAAGGGTCGGGCAGGAATGGTGTCGAAATATCTGGCGTCCTTGCCATAGACGTATTCCAGCACTTCGTCCATCTCGAAAAAGTTCTTCAGGCAGTTGATGCCACCGATGTGGGCGCAGGCGCCCAAAGCCACCAGGATCCTGGCCTTCTGGCGGATACCCTTCAGGCGCTCCATCTCTGACTCGCGGGTGATAGACCCCTCGACGATGGCGATGTCGTAGTCATCAGAATGTCCTGTCATCGCCTCCCGCCAACTGACCACATCCACCAGCCCGACGAGGTCCAGCAGTTCTTCTTCCAGGTTGACGATTTGCAACTGACAACCCTCGCAACATCCAAAGTCAAATATGGCAATTCGGGGTTTCATCGTTCTCCAATCTCCATTCTTCGTTCCTTTAAGCCCCTGGCAAAGCCGGGGGTGGTGGACAGTCTGCCCATGCTTCTATTTGCACCTTACCTGGCATAGCTGTGACTTCACCCCCACCGGCGACGGGGCTTCCATTGCCCGAGCAGTTATCCTTTCTCCTATATGGCCTCTGGCAGTTCCTTCAACTGAGCATAGCTGAAGACGGGGCCTTTCTGGCAGACGTACACGTTGTTGATCTGGCAGTGGCCACATTTGCCCAGGCCACACTTCATCCTGCGCTCCAATGAAAGGAAGATGTTGCCGTCCTGGATCCCTTTGCTCAGAAGTTCGATGAGCACGAAGCGGTACATGATCGGTGGGCCCACCGTCACAGCCACCGTGCTGCGGGGGTTTATGGTGATCTTGGGGAAAAGGGTGGTGATCACTCCCACATGGCCGGTCCAGTTCTCGTCACCCCGGTCCACTGTGATGTAAAGTTCCACATCGCCCCTGGCTTTCCACTGGGCCAGTTCATCCTGGAACAGGAGCTCTGAAGGATTTCTGGCCCCGTAAAGGATGATGACCCGCCCAAAAGACTCCCGCTCATCCAGGACCTGCTGGATG
>Ga0068707_1002246_pt1 | contig 13643 bp, 8 predicted proteins | sample YNPNPMetaG_FD_66600 | JGI IMG/M metagenome (GOLD analysis project Ga0068707, IMG submission 66600) | Anoxygenic and chlorotrophic microbial mat microbial communities from Yellowstone National Park, USA - YNP NP MetaG | ecosystem: Environmental > Aquatic > Thermal springs > Hot (42-90C) >... | reverse complement strand
CCGGTGGCGGTGGCCGAGGACCTGGCGGAGAAGATTGCCGAGGGGGTGGCCCGCCGGGTGGAGGCGGGACGGGCCGGGGTCCCGGCCGTTCCGGCCGACCTGGCGGAACGGGTGGCGGCGGCCACGGCCGATCATCTCAAGACGGGCGTGCTCGGGGATCTCCGGCGTGAGCTGGCCGAGATCCAGGACGTGAGCGCCCGCACGGAGGCGATTCGGGCGGTCCTGCGATCGGAGCTGGAGCGGGCCCTGGGGGCGATGACCCCGTCCGCCTTCCGGCCCGACGAGATCCGGATGATCGCCGCCCAGATCGCGCACACCCTGGGGGGAACCCTGACGAACTGGATTTTCGGGCCGCCGCGTCCCGAGGGGCGCGGGAGGGAGGGGCGCCCCCGCCCGCGGAGGGCGGCGGCGCGCCGTCGGCCGGGGAAGGCGGGGGGAGCGGCGAGGCGGCGCCCGCAGCGGAAGGTTCGCCGGAAGGCCGTCCGGCGCGAGGCGCTCTCCCGGGGCGCTGCACGGCCGAGGGGCCCGAAGGAGGCGGTTCCGAAACGGGGCGCGGCGAGGCCGGGCCGGGCCGGGAAGGCGGCCCGCGGGGTCCGTCCGAAGGCGGGAGGGATCCCCCAGCGGCGGAGGGTTCGGGCGCCGAAGAAGGTCGCCCCGGGGCGGGGCGGGGCGACAGGGAGTCCCCCGCCGGGCCGCCCGAAGGCGGAGAGGCCGCCGGTGCGGCGGCGGCCCCGGCGGATTCCCCGGCGCCGGGCGTTGGTACGCGGGCGGCGCTGAGCGGCGATCCGCAAAACCCTCCGGGCATGCCGGGACGGCTGCTATAATTCCGCCTTCATGCGGAAGCCCCTCATCACCATCGACGGCCCGGCCGGGGCGGGGAAGACCACCGTGGCCCGGATGCTGGCGGAACGTCTGGGCCTGCGTTTCCTCGACACGGGGGCGATGTATAGGGCCGTGGCTTGGAAGGCGCGGCGCCTGGGCCTGAAGGATCCCCGCGAGATCGCCCGCGCGATTCCCCGGATGAGGATCGTCGTGGAGAGGGGCCGGGTGGAGTGCGACGGGGAGGACGTGACGGCGGAGATCCGTCGGCCGGAGGTCACGGCCGCGGTGCGGCCGATCGCCGATTCCCCCGAGTGCCGGGCGGAGCTGGTGCGGCTCCAGCGGGAGATCGGGCGCCCGGGAGGCCTCGTCACGGAGGGGCGCGACCAGGGGTCGGAGGTCTTCCCGGACGCCGACTTCAAGTTCTATCTGGACGCCGCCCTCGAGGTGCGGGCGCGGCGCCGTCACCAGGAGGAGGGGGGGGATTTCGCGGAGGTCCGCCGGGCGATCGAGCGTCGGGATGCCGAGGACCGGTCCCGCCCCGTGGGGGCCCTCGTCCGGCCCCCGGGGGCGGTGGTGATCGACACCTCCGACTTGACCCCGGCGGAGGTGGTGGATAGAATGTGCGCCTCGATCGGGCCCTGCTGATGCGCTGGTGGTGGTTCCTCTGCAGGGCGCTCATCCGCATCGGCGGGGCGGCTCTCTGGCAGTTGCGGTGCAGCGGGGTGGAGAATCTTCCCCGCGGCGGCGTCCTCCTGGCGGCCAACCACCAGAGTTACCTGGACCCGCCCCTCGTCGCGGCGTGCCTCCCGCGGGAAATGCACTTCATGGCGAGGAAGTCGCTCTTTCGCAACCCGGTCTTCGGGGCCTTAATCGCCCGCTGCAATGCCTTCGCGATCGACCGGGACGCGGCGGACGTGAAGGGGGTGAGAGAAGCCATCGCGAGGCTCAAGGCCGGGGCCGTCCTTCTGGTCTTTCCGGAAGGCACGAGGACGCGGAACGGATCGATCGGTCCGATGAAGGCCGGGGTCGGCCTTCTGGCCGGGCGCGCCGGCGTTCCCATCGTCCCGGTCCTCATCGACGGCGCGTATCGGGTGTGGCCCAAGGGCGGTCCGCCCCTGCCGGGGCTCGGCCGGATCCGGATCGTCTTCGGGAAGCCCCTGGTCCCGGGACCGGGGGGGGAGACGGAAAGCGGCGATCGCCTCCGCGAGGCGATCCTGAGCCTGAAAGGAGAACGGAACGGATGTCGAACCGGAAGCTCGTGAAGTCGCTGGGCCTTCCCGAGGGGGAGGTGGACCGAATCGCTCAGGAACTGCTCAAGGCGGATTCCTCCACCGACATCGAAAGGTATTACGTGGAATCCGTCCGCAACTTCACCGCCGACACCATCATCAAGGGGCGGATCCTCAACGTCGTGGGGGACGACGTTCTGGTGGACATCGGCTACAAGTCGGAGGGGGTGGTCCCCAAGAACGACTTCGTCCGGGCGGAGGAGCTGGAGCCGGGCCGTGAGATCGAGGTCTTCCTGGAATCGGTGGAGGACGAGTCGGGGGTGATCGTCCTGTCCAAGCAGAAGGCCGACAAGATCCGCGGCTGGGAGCGGATCATCACGGAGAAGAAGGAGGGGGACGTCATCAGCGGGCGCGTCATCCGCAAGATCAAGGGCGGGCTCCTCGTGGACGTGGGCGTGCCGGTGTTTCTGCCGGCCTCCCAGGTGGACGTCCGGAGGGTCGAGGACATCGGCGAGCTTCTGGGCAAGACGGTGGAGTGCAAGATCCTCAAGATCGACGAGAAGCGGATGAACATCATCGTCTCGCGCCGCAAGCTCATCGAGGAGCAGCGCGCGGAGGCCCGCAAGAAGCTCCTGGAGGAGATCGAGGAGGGGCAGGTCCGCCGGGGGGTCGTCAAGAACATCGCCGACTTCGGGGCCTTCGTGGACCTGGGCGGCATCGACGGTCTTCTGCACGTCACGGACATCAGCTGGAGCCGGGTCCACCATCCCAGCGAGGTGGTCAAGCTGGAACAGGAGATCCAGGTCAAGGTGCTCAAGGTGGACCGGGTGACCGAGCGGATCGCCCTGGGGCTCAAGCAGCTCCAGCCCAATCCCTGGGAGCGCGTCGTGGCCAAGTATTCCGTGGGGCAGAAGATCAAGGGCAAGGTCGTCAACCTCATGCCCTACGGGGCCTTCGTGGAGCTGGAACCCGGGGTGGAGGGGCTCGTGCACATCAGCGAGATGTCCTGGACCCGGAGGATCAACCACCCCTCCGAGGTCCTTCAGCCGGGGCAGGAGGTGGAGGTGGTCATCCTGGCGATCGAAAAGGACAAGCAGGAGCTCTCGCTGGGACTGAAGCAGGCCGAGGCGAATCCCTGGGACAAGGTCGAGGAGAAGTACAAGGTCGGCATGAAGGTGACGGGGAAGGTCCGCAACACCACCAGCTACGGGGCCTTCGTCGAGCTGGAGGACGGGATCGACGGGCTCCTGCACATCAACGACATGTCCTGGACCCGGAAGGTGGCGCATCCCGGCGAGGTCGTGAAGAAGGGGGATTCGATCGACGTTCAGATCCTCTCCGTGGACCGGGAGAAGAAGCGGATCGCCCTGGGGCTCAAGCAGCTCGTCGAGAATCCCTGGCAGACCACGATCCCGAAGCGGTACGCCGTGGGCAACGCGGTGGCCGGGAAGATCACCAAGCTGGTGAGCTTCGGGGCGTTCGTGGAGCTGGAAAAGGATCTGGAAGGGCTTCTGCACATCTCGAAGATGGATCGGGAGGGCGAGGCCGCCGGCCTGGAGCCGGGGGATGTCGTGGAGGTGAAGGTGGTCAAGCTCGAGCCCGCGGAGGGGAAGATCGGGCTGGCCCTGAGCAAGATCATCGACAAGGTCAAGCCCAAGGAAGCGCCCGCGGGGGGGGCGGCCCAGACCCCGGCGACCCCTTGAAGGATTCCAGGTGTTTCGAATTTAGTTGACACGTAGGGGTTCGGGCCGTAATATTTCTTGAGTTTTAGGAGCGAACCGATATGAAGACCGCGCTTCCGATGGCCTTCCTGGGGGCGGCTCTGCTGGGGGCGGGGCCTTCCGTACGGCTCGAGGCGGAAGGGATCCGGCTGGGTGAGGTCCTGATCCAGGGGCCGGCCCTCGAGGTGAAGGAGACGGGGGGCACGGCCATCCTGGTTTCGGGGTCGGTCGTGGAGCCGCTGGCGGCGGCCGTCGAGGTCGAGGTCGCCCCGGGGCGCATCCTCGTCCTCGAACCCGGCATCCGCGCCCAGAGGAGCGGGGAGACGCTCGTGCTCTCCACGCACGGGCGGCGGCGGATCCTCCTGGGAAGCACGGTCCTGGAGACGCCGGTGGCGCTCACCCTGGTCCAGAACGGCTGGAAATCGGGCGAGACGGTCCTGGAAGGAACGTCCCTCGTGGCGAGGCTCCAGGACCAGGACACGGATCGCAACCTGGATGCCCTTCGGGAGGCTGCCCGCAGGATCCAGCAGGCGCGCGAGAGGCGCCCGGCGGAGGCGGCGCCGCGCCGGACCGTCCAGCGCCACGTTCGGCCGCGCATGCGCCGCGTCTTCGGGGAGGATCCGGTCGTCACGGCGGAGGCCGTGGATTCCCCGACGCTGCGCTTCCTCCCCCAGATCAGCCCGGGCGGATTCTGAGCATCCGACGGTCCGCTTCCTGGCCTCCGGCGGGTTCCCGGGTTTCGATCCCCTCATCAGGATGGTCGGATTCTGCGCCCTGATGGCGGCCGCTTGGGGCCTGGCCGGTCCGCAGGCGGAGGAGGCGGCGGCGGTCTTTGACCTGGGGACCGCGCGGATCGAGCTCGACGGGGGTGGCCGGGTCCGCTCCATCCGCTTCGCCGATGGAGGGACTTGGCCGGCCTGTCCCCAGCCCGCGTTCTGCCTCCAGACCGACGGCGGGGATCGGCGTCCCGTGTCGGTGGGGCGGAACGGGACGGTGCTGGCCGTGTCCTTCGAGGGGGGTGCCTCGGCCGAGTTGTCCGTCGGCGAAAGCCCCGGCGTCCTGGTCCTCGAGTCCCGCAGGATCCGCTCCCCCGAACCGATCCAGGCCCTGAGGTGTTTCGGACTGGCCGCGCCGGAGGGGGCACGGATATCGGGGACGCTCAATGCCGCGTGGGCGGACGGAAGGGCCGTGGCGGTCATGGCGGGCGGGGTCAACGTGCAGACGTTCGTCGAAAGGGCAGGGGCCACGGCCGTGCTGGCGGCGCGGACGGTCCGGCGTTACGGCCTGGAGCCGGTGCGGGTCGCCGTGCTGGCCTGTGGGGAGAAGGACTTCCCGGCCGCCGTGGAGCGACTGGAGGAGGCCGCGGACCTCCCCCGCCCGCGGCCCGGCGGGACCTGGAACAAGAGGTCTCCCTGGGTCGCGAGGTCCTACCTGTTCTTGACGAATTTTCGCCAGGAGCAGGTCGAGGAGGCCCTCCGGATCGCCCGCCGGGGGGCATTCGACATGATCCTCCTCGGCCAGGAATCCTGGTGCCGGTCCGCCGGGCACTACGAGGTCAATCGGAAGAATTTTCCGGACGGCCTGCCGGGGCTCAGGCAGGCCCTGGACCGCTTCCGCGCGGCCGGATTCAAGGTGGGCCTCCACTTCTTGGCCGCTTCCATCGATCCGCACGATCCCTACCTGACCCCTGTGCCGGATGAACGCCTGGTGAAGGATGCCCAGGGGGTGCTGGCGTCCGACCTGGACGAGAAGGCGGACGTCGTTCCCCTGGAGGCGCCGCCGGAGGGGTTCCCGGAGGCGGACGGCGGGTACGAGGGGAAGGGGACCGTCGTCCAGATCGACCGAGAGCTGATCCAATACACGGCCCCGATGCGAAGGGCACCGTTCGGCCTGAAGGGATGCCGCCGGGGATTCCTGGGGACGAAGGCCGCTCCCCACAGGAAGGGCGCCCCCGTGGCCCACCTGATGAGGTCCTACGGTTATTTCCTGTTCGACCTGGACAGCACGCTTCGGGACGAGGTCGCGGAAAACTTCGCTCGCGTGGCCAACGCCCTTGGGGTCGACATGATCTACTTCGACGGGGCGGAACGGCTCCAGGGCGATCACTGGTACTACAACCCGAAGCTGATCAAGGCCTTTTACGACCGGTTGCTCCGCAAGGACGTCCTCCTTCAGGCCAGCAGCTACAGCCATTATTCCTGGCACCTCCTGTCCCGCCACGCCTCGGCCGACGGGCACGGGGACATCAAGGGCTACCTGGACGAGCGGTCCGCAGGGTTCGGGACCCTCGCCCGGGACCTCATGCCGCTGGACATCGGTTGGTACTACGGCTACGACCCCTCGGCCACGCCGGACCTGTTCGAATACGTGCTGGGGGCGACGGTCGGGTACGGGGCGTCCATGTCCTTCCAGGTTTCCGTGGACGCGGCGGCCCGCCATCCCTTCGCCGGGGAGATCCTCGACCGCATTGCCCGCTACGAGCGCCTGAGGCTGGAGGGCCGCGTGGACGAGGAGATGCGCGGACGGCTGAGGATCGACCCGGTCTTGGCGGGGCGGATGGATCCGGAGCGGCGGGAAAAGCTTCGGGATCGCCGACGCGAGTTCCGCCTGCTCGAGGAGCCCGGGGGCCCCATCTTCTTTCAGCCCGTGGCGTATGGGCCGTGGCGCGAGATCCGGGCGCTGGACGGGCGGCAGAACGTTTGGGAGGTGGAAGTTCGCAAGGGGCCGGCGCGGGTGGGCTTCACCCTGCACGTCCAGGGCGGCCCATGGCTGGTCGCGGGACCCTCCTACGAGGACCCCCGGGCGCTGACGCTGGAGTCCTTCGACGATCTGGGACCTTACGCGGCCGATCCGGGGGGGCGCGCGGGGGTCCAGTCGATCCCGCCGGGTCAAGGAGGACGGACTTCCGCGGGGGTGACGCACCGGCTCGAATCGGTCCCGGGAGACGCCCGCGTCGGCCGCTGCGCCGTCTACACGGCCTTTTCGACTTCCGCCGGCGGCTGGTCCTTTTTCGGACGTTCCTTCCCGAAGGCCCTGGACCTTTCCTGGCATCGGGCGATCGGTTTCTGGCTCCGCGGCGACGGAAAGGGCGGCTCGTTCAAGCTCCAGCTCCTCGACGAGCGCGGGGCCGCGGCGGATTATTACGTCGTCAACGATTATTCGGGCTGGCGCTACCACCAGCTCCCCCGGCCCGCGGTGGACCCCATCGATTACTCCCGCGTCCGCCAGCTCGGCTTGTATTACAACGGCCTTCCCGCCGGGACCGCCGTTGCCTGCGCCGTGGACGACGTGAAAGCCCTGAGGACCCTCGACCGAAGGAGAATCGTGAATCCCTGGATCGAACTGGGGGGGAAGAGGTTCCTGTGGAAGACCGTTCTGGAGGAGGGGCAATATCTGGTTTACGAGGAGGGCGAGGGATCCAGGCGCTACGGACCCGGGGGGGGACCTCCGGAGGAGGTCCCTCTGGAGGGTCCGCCCGGTCCGATCCTGCTCCCGCCGGGGACGCATCCGGCGACCTTCGGGTGCGCGGCTCCCTTGACGACGGGCCTGCGGGCCCGGATCACGCTTCAGCTGCCCGGGCGGCACGAGATCCGGTAGGGCCGATCCTCCTTTTCCCCGCCAGAGGCATTTTCTTGGCGCAAGGTTCGGGCTTTTGTTAACTTGACCCGCCGTGATTCCAGGCCGGGTCCGGATTCAGGGAGTGATCATCTTGGCCCTGCTGGCAGGCGTTGCGGCCGCCCAGGACGTGGGACCGTCATGGCTGGACGAGGCGATCCAGAGGCTCGAGGAGGACGCGGTCCCGCTGGCCGTCCGGGACGTGGAGCTCCATCTCTTCGCCGGCGAGCTCCTCCTCTGGGACAGCAACATCCATCTCCGGGAGCGGGACGAGCGGTCGGATTCGATCCTGGTCACGGTGGGGCGGGCCCGGATGTCCTACGCGGAGCGGAATTTCGACGTGGAGGGGGACCTCCAGGTCAATTACAACCGGTATCTTTGCGAGGATCGCTTTTCCGGCCACGAGGAACGTTTCTTCGGGCGGGGGCGCTTCCAGGAGGCGCCCGCGGCGGGGGAGCTGGCCGTGATCTTCCGGCGGGAGAGCGATCCCTTCACGGACCCGGAGGTGGCCGATCGCATCGAGCGGGTGGTGGGAAACGCCTATCCGCGGGTCACGGCGCGCCTGAGCGACGTCCTGGGGGTGGAGGCCGAGGCGAACCTCCAGGTCGTCCGGTTCCAGGAGGAGGCCTTCCGGAGTCTGGACAACCAGGGTATCCGCGCGGGGCTGGGGCTGCTCTGGTCCGCTACCTCATGGCTCGAACTCTTGGCTCAGGGGGGCTGCCAGAACATCGTCTACGAGGAATCCCCGTCACCCCCGAACGCTCGAGGCGGGTACGCGCGCCTGGGGGGCCGGGGGGATCTTACGGAAACCCTGTCTCTGGATTTCCGGGCGGGGGTCGCGCGTCTCGAATCGGGGGAACTCCCGGGCTCGTCGAGGGGCGCCGAGCTCGTCACGGCGGACGTCGATCTGCACCTCCGGTACGAGGCCTCGGAGCGTCTCGCGTTCCTGGGGGATTATGTGCGCCGGTTCGGCTTTTCCTCGGGGGTCTCTCCGTTCCAGGTGACGGACCGGTTCGTGGGGCGGGCCGAGTTCGATCTTTTTAAGGAAGTGGTTCTCCGGGGGCGGCTTCAGTACGACCGGGTCCATGGGGTCCTGGGGGAGCGGAGGATTTTCTGGGGGGTTTCGGGGGAGGGGGAGTGGCGGGTGGAGGACTGTCTGATCCTGACGGCGGGATTGGCCTTCCGCCGGGGGGCGGCGGGCCCGGGGGCGGCAGGCGACTTCCGGGACATCCAACTTTCGGCGGGGGCGGCCCTGGTCTTTTGAAGGTTTCATAATTAAGTTGACACGAAGAAAGTGGCTGCTAATCTTCAAGGAAGAAGGGAGCGACCGGGGGAGGGTGGTCGGGTTCAACGGGAGGGTGATCGCATGGTTCGGCGTGTCGTCGTGGTTCTTGCCGTCCTGGGTTCCGCCATTCCTTCCGCCTTCGGCCAGGATTTCGGCGTCGAATGGATGGACCGGGTGACCCGTCAGATGGAGCAGGAGCGGGCCCCCTTGAGCCTCAGGCCGCTCGACCTGAGGTTCTTCGCGGGCGAGCGGGTCTACTACGATCAGAACATCTACCTGACGGAACACGGCAAGAAGGACGATACGGTTTTCATCACCTACGGGAATCTCCGGCTGGACTATGCGGAGGAGAATTTCGACGCGGCCCTGGACCTGCAGGCCAACTACAACCACTACGTGCACGAGGACGATGCCCGGGACGACGAGGAGCGCTTCTACGGTCGGGCCCGCTGGGCGGGCACCGAGGTCCAGGTCGAGGTGGCGGAGGTCTTCCGGCGGGAGAGCGATCCCTACATCGATCCCGAGGTCGTGGAGCGCGTGGAGCGCCTCGTTTCCAACACGTTTCCCCGGGTGACCGTGTGGGTCACGGACGTCGTTTCGCTCGAGGCGAACGCGAACATCCAGGTCGTCCGGTTCGAGGACGATCTTTTCGAGCACCGGGACAACCAGAACTACCGGGTCGGACTCCTGGGGGCCTACGAGCTTCCTTCGGGGGTCCAGATCGTTCTGGACGGAGGATACCTGCGGATCGATTACCGCCACGATCCGACGGACGCGGAGCATCCCGGCCCGGCGGACGTGCAGGGCGCCTATCTCCGGGGCGGATTCCGGGGGGAGATTCAGCCGCGCATCTTCCTTTCGCTCCTGATCGGACCGACCTACGCGGCGAGCGAGCGGGTCGAGGAGCTGCACCAGGACTCGGAGCGGTACACCACGGCGGACGTGGAGATGAACATGCGGTTCGAGGCCAGCGAGAAGACCTCGCTGTTCTTCGATTACGCCCGCCGGGTCGGGTTCGGGGCCTGGGAGTCGTTCCAGATCGTCAACCGGGTCGGCGCCGGTCTCGAATATGCGGCGACCGAGAAGCTCAAGATCCTCCTGCGGGGGCAGTACGATTATGTCCGCGGGATCGACGACTGGGGGCGCAGCTTCGGGAGCGTGTCGGTGGGAACCACGTATTCGGTTCTGGAGAATCTGATCCTGGATGCGGCGGCGACCTATCGCGAGGCCGACCTCGAGCGGCACGGCTCCGACTACGCCACCGACGCGATCTTCTCCGCGGGCGCCGCGATGACGTTCTGACGGGCTTGCTCCCCGGCCGGGGATCGGTTATTCTGAATCCCCTCCGATGGATCCGCAGGTTCCCGGGACCGAGCTCGACGCGGGCGCCTCGCTGCGCCGCACCCTGCTGATCCTCCGGAGGCGCTGGCGCCTGGGGGTCTTCCTCTGGCTGGCGACGGCCGGGGCGGCGGCCGTCTACACCTTCACGGCCCGGCGCCTCTACCGGCCCCAGGCCACCATCGAGATCCGTCCCGAGACGCCCATCCTCGCCTCGTCGAGCGAGGACCGGGGCTTCTACGCCGGGGCCTACATGTGGGAGAATTATTACCGGACCCAGGAGTCCCTGCTCACCAGCCCCGCCATCCTCGAGGCGGCCCTGCGGGCCCTCCCCGAGGCCATCCGGAGGGAATACGAGGCGTTTCCCGAACCGGTCCGGACCCTTGCCCGCAACGTGGACGTGGAGAAGGTCCGCACGAGCTTCATCCTGAAGGTGGGGTACGTCGATCCCGACCCGCAGAAGGCCACCCAGATCGTCAACACCTTGGTCTCCGTCTATCTGGAGGACGCCAACCAGAGGCTCAAGAACGTGAAGGTTTCCGCGGCCGAGGCGCTCACCCGGGAGACCCTCCCGGAGATCCTCAAGCGCGTCGACGCCGCGGACAAGGCCCTGCAGGCCTTCCAGGCGGAGAACGGCTTCGTCGATTTCGAGGAGCGCCACAAGACCCTCCTGGAAGGCTGGAAAAAGGTCAATGCCCGTCTCTCGGAGTGCCGGCTGACCCGGATCCGCCTTCGCTCCGAACTGGAGGCCCTGGGGACCTACAAGGGCGACGGGAGGAACGGCTTGTTCCATCCCACCTTCAACCAGACCCGGGCCCTGGAGCGGCTGTCGCAGGAATGGACCCGCCTCGAGGAGGAGCTGGCCCGGCAGTCCCGGATCCTGAAGGAGGGGCATCCGCGACTGGCCGAGATCCGCGACGCCCTCTCGGCGGTCGAGGCCGAGCTGCACGAGGCCGTCGAGGGCACCCTGACGGCCCTGGAGACGGACCTCCGCTCGGCGGAAAAGGAGGAGTCGGCGCTGGTCGAGGAGCTGAAGCGGCTGGAGGCGGAGATCGCCGAGAGCGGCAGCCGCCTGGCCCAGTACCGCAAGCTGGATGCGGAACTCGGGGCGGCCAAGGAGCTCTACTCGGCCTATCTCAAGAGGCACGGCGACGTGTCGGCCACCTCGGGGAGCGGCCTGGCCAGCGTCCGCGTGGTCGACCCCGCCCGGGTCCCCACCGAGCCCTACAAGCCCCGGGTCGCCCTGAACCTCGCCCTGGGGACGGTGCTGGGATTCCTGCTGGGCCTGATGGGAATCTTCCTGGCGGACCAGGTGGACAGCCGGATCCAGTCGGCCGAGGAGATCGAGGCGTTCGTCGGGGTGGACGTCCTGGCGGTGGTTCCGCGCCTGGCCCGGCCCTCCGGGGGGGACGAGGACCCGATCCTTCTGGGGGACGATTCCCGCCTGAGCGATTTCGAGGCCTTCCGCCGCCTGAGGACCGAGATCATGACCCGGCTGGAGGCCGTCCCCGGGGCGAAGGTGGTCGCCGTCCTGAGCCCGCAGCAGCGGGAGGGAAAGACCACCGTGACCGTGAATCTGGCGAAGGTGCTGGCCCTGGAGGGCCGGCGGGTCCTGGTCCTCGACGGGGACCTGCGGAGGCCCTCGCTGAAGAAGGTGTTCCCCTGGGAGGGGCCCGGGTTCGGCGAGGTCCTGCGGGGCGAGATCTCCCTGGAGGCCGTCCTCCGACCGACGCCGGTGGAACGGGTCGACGTCCTCGGGGCGCGCGAGGGGCTCTCGGGGGCGGCGGAACTGGTGAGCTCGCCCCGGTTCGAGGCCGCCCTGGCCGAGGCCCGCCGCCGCTACGACGTGGTGCTCGTGGATTCGGCGCCGATCACGGCGGCCTCCGAGTCCATGCTGATCGCCCGGAAGGCGGACGGGGCCTTCTTCGTCTACCGGCAGGGACTCACGGGGCGGGGGCCGGCCCAGGCGGCCCTCAAGCAGGTGGCGGGGAAGAACGTCAAGGTCCTGGGGGCCGTTCTCAACGGCGCCGCCCGCGGCGGGGCAGGATACGGGTACTACGGCTATTACGGCTACGGTTACGGATACGGCTACGGCGAATCCGACCGCCGGTCCTGACCGTCCGGTTCAGTCCTTGATCGATCCCCGGAGGCGGCGGGCCTCCGCGTCGTCGGGGCGGCGCGCGAGGTAGGAGTCGAGCGCCCGGCGCGCCCCGGCGGGGGATCCCAGCCTGATGAGGATCGGCACCAGGCTCATCACGGCGGCGCGGTCGTCCGGGCGGGACTTCAGGACCTCCCGAAAATCCTCGGCGGCCAGCTCGAGGAGATCCATCTCCGCGTAGGTCTTGCCCCGTTCCATCCGGAGGGAAAGTTCCATCGGGGCGCGGTGGATCGCCTCCGTGTAGGACTCCACGGCGGCCATCCGGTCCCCCCGGGCCCGGAGGACCTCCGCGCGGAGGGCATGCCAGGCGGCGTTCCAGGGCTCGATCCGCGCCGCCGTCGAGGCCCGGTCCAAAGCCCGCGAGAGTTCCCCGAGACGGAACCAGGCCCGGGCGCAGGCGCCGTAGGCAGAGGCGTCCGAACGGATCGCCAGGCGCCGCTCCCGCACGGTCGCCTCCAGCCCCCATTGGCCCATGTCCTGCAAGGCCGCCGCGAAGATGTCGTGGGCGGGGACGCTGCCGGCACAGGATTTCTCGAAGAGCGCCATTCCCTCCTTCCAGAGCCCCTTCCGGGCCCAGAATCCGGCCATGTGACTCGCCGGCAACGGTTCCCCCGCGGGGAGCAGGGTTTCGAAGTCGGCCAGCGGGCGGCCCGGGTCCCAGATCTCGCCCATCACCCCGGGCACCTCGCCGGGATTCTGGAGGAACAGGCGTCCGAGACAACGGGCGGCCCGTTCCAGCCGGATCCGGTCCCCCTCCTCGGCGAATCCGTCCCAGAACCACAGGCCGGCCTCGTGCTGCAGGTCCGGATGAGCGGGCCAGAGGTCCGCCGCCAGAAGGAAACGGCGGTCGGTCTCCTCCCGGTCCCCCCGCCGGCGGGCCGCCTGGGCGCGCATCCAGGCCACGCGGTGGTCGTAAGGGGAAAGGCCGGCGGCGCGGCCGAGCAGGGATTCGGACCGGGCGGCGTCGGCCGCCGAGGCCTCGCCGAGGATCCCGTCGGGATCCATCGGGAGGAGGGCCAAAGCCCCGGCGGCGGCCAGGGCCGCGGCCGGGGGAAGCCATTCCATCCGGAAGGGGGTCCCCCGCCTCAGCTTCGACGCCCCCAGCCCCACCATCGCGGCAAAGAGCATTCCCGCCGAGGTGACCCGCAGGTCGAAGTCCACGAGGGAATGGACCGCCTCGGCCATCACCGCCGCCAGGGCCGCCACGGGGGCGATCCGGTCGGGACCGGGGAGGGTTTCCAGACCCCGCCAGACCCTCGCGATCCAGACCGCCAGTCCTGCCAGGAGCAGGGCCAGCCACGCGAGCCCTCCCTCGAAGAAGGCGTTCACGTATTCGTTGTGGGCGTGGTGGACCTGTCCGGCGATCCCGACGGGTTGGAAGGGATGGAAGGCGTTGGGATGGGTCCCCAGGCCGAAGCCGAGGACGGGCTGGTGCGCCGCCGCCGCCACCGTGGTCCTCCAGAGTTCCATGCGCG
>Ga0068707_1002239_pt1 | contig 13652 bp, 8 predicted proteins | sample YNPNPMetaG_FD_66600 | JGI IMG/M metagenome (GOLD analysis project Ga0068707, IMG submission 66600) | Anoxygenic and chlorotrophic microbial mat microbial communities from Yellowstone National Park, USA - YNP NP MetaG | ecosystem: Environmental > Aquatic > Thermal springs > Hot (42-90C) >... | reverse complement strand
TCGCAGGAAGAACTTTGTATGCGAGGTCCTGCGTGGTTACGGTGCTGTTCACCCCATACACGACAATGAGGTCGCCGGTGGTCGTCTCAAAATCAAAATCAAACCTCCTCTGGGCAGGGGCGTTCCCCACAGAGCCGATGTTGGAGGAGTAGAACCAGTTGCCCGCAAGGTCGCATTTCTCCCTGCACACGTATGCGTCAAGGTAGCCGTCCGCGCTGAGGGTTATTACTCCAATCTTGTACGCGACCGGGGACCATTTCACCATGGCCCACTGGACCGCCGAGCCGGCGCTGGGGAGCTCTATCTCGGGGCCCCAGCTTCCGTTCAGGGAAGCGTTCCAGAACCTTATCTTGGGGGAGTTGAGCCGGTTGGTGCCGGTGTTGGAGCGGTATGCGATTATCGCATCCTGCGCCTGCACCGCATAGGTTCCATTGACCGGAAAGACCACATCATCGTTGTCATCATAAGCGCCTGTGCCGCATGTGGCGGTCGTCACTCCATTGTATTGGTTTATCACGCGGATTACGTGGCTTCCGGGAATATTGTCAAGCTGGAAAACCGTGCTTATGTTGTTGAAGCCTACTGCCGGGCACGGGTCGGTATAGTTCACCACCCTCCAGGCAGGAGAGGCGGAGGTGTTGGAATAAACGAAATTTATGTTGTCGCTCGTCGTATTATAGCAATAAACATAAGCATCCACCCTCACCCAGTCCCCTGCATTGAAGAAGGAGCCGTTCAGGTCAGTAATCGTAATGTTCTCCACGGACTCGTCGGTCATGTATGTGCCGGAGGTTCCGTCCGTGCACGTGTCTGCTGTGTTCGGCTGGTTGGGTTCTGGGGTAGCAAGTGTGTCTCTGGAGCGGAGGCGCGAGGATTCCGCGATGCAGGGCGAGGAGAAGTTTGCGCACATGGGCGCCCCGTAGTTGTATTCGTATTCCGCATACGCGGGGTCGGTGGAATTGAAGGTTATCGTATATAGTTGGCCGGGAACGAGGTCCATTATCTTTACCCATTCCCCGCTGCACTCCTGCGCCGTGAAGTCCCATTCCGCGCACTTGAGCAATTCCGTGCCCTTTGCGCGCACGGTGAGCTCGCCGGAATCAAAGGTTATGGACGAGGGGTCTATGGCATACGCCTGCCTCGCATTTTTCCCGAAGGGAAGGGAATTTGGATTGAGAGCTTCCAGCCCCAGCGAGATTCCTTCTGCAGAGGAAAGGTCCAGGCCGAAAATCTCCACCTCCTCCACAGGAACAGATGGAATTTCCTCGCCCGGCTTTATGGATATTTTTCCCGGCACGATGGAAATGTCGTATTTTCCGCGCGGGATTTCATACCTGTAGATGTCCTGGCGCACCTCAAAGGAGCGCTCCGAGCCCCCGCGCCTGATGGTTATGTTGGCAGGGAATTTTTCGCCGTTCGCCCCGCGTATGGAAAAGGAGAGATTCGCGCGCTCACCCGCCCAGCCCGGAGGGATGTCCAGCCTTCCGAGGCCGGGGAATTCCATTCCATTGGGAAGGGTTTCGTTCAGGGAAGTTATGTTTTCCGAAGTGAGGTTTTCGGAAGGAATGGATAGCGTTCCATTGGCTTCGGGCGGCAAAGGCGCCGTTTCGTTAACCGTCGTGTTCGCGGTTCCGTTGAGGAAATCATCCACTGGAACGAACTCGTCCGGAAGGGTTTCGTTCTGGGTGCCGTTCAAAATTTCATCAACCGGGACGAAATCCTCTGGCGGGGATGTTTCATTTTCAGCCGGAATCTCCGGCGTGGCGTTTTCGTCCGGAGGCGTGGAGTTCCAGGTGTAGTCCCATTCCGGAAGGGTTTCGTTCTGGGTGCCGTTCAAAATTTCATCAACCGGGACGAATTCTTCCGGAGGAATCCCTTCCGTGGCATTTTCTTCGGGCGGCGTGGTTTCGTCCGTAATGTTTTCCAACGTGGCGTTTTCGTCCGGAGGCGTTGCGTTGGCGGTTAGTTCGTCCACATCCACGAACTCGCCCGGAGGCGTGGAATTGAGGGACGCGTTCACGACCGCATCCACCGGCACAAACTCCTGCATCCCTTCGCTCCCGTTGATGTAGGATACGTTCTCCGGGACGAGCGCAGCGAGCAAAACAAGGAACGCGAAAAGCATGGGTATGGCTAGGAATGAGAATACGCGCCCTCTTCTGGAATGCAACTTACCCACGCCTCAAGGTTCAATGTTAACATTTATAAATAATATACGTGTTTTATCCCGTGATGAAGCGCGCTTTCGCCGCACTATTGCTATTGGGAATGCTATTCGCCCAGGTTGCAACAGAGGGCGGAAACGTCACGCAGTTGAATGTGAGCAGTATAGAGGATTCGCAGATCTGGGACGGCATCTATGGAAATGTGGTGCTGGGCGCAGGAACCACTTATGTGCATACGGTTAACGGAGGGGACATCGTGCTGGCGAACCTTGTCGCACAGAGCCCTCCATGCAATTACTCTTCCATAAGGATGCACATAATAGCGGTTAATGATAGTGGCGCAACAATCCCGTTTTCCGCAGGAAACCTCGCACAGCTGGATGCGTTCATAGGGGCATCGCAGAACGGGAGTTCCACCTTCACCTCCGCAAGCACTTTCCAGCTTAATGCGCAAACCATTGTGGGCGTGCCGACAACTTATACTTATGTGAATAATGCGAGCTCAACGGATTTCAGGATGGGATACCTTAACGATGCGGCGGGGAACCTCGTTTTTGTCGCGGTTGTGGTGGACAACAGGCCGGACTGGAACGGCACAACGAGCGATTACCAGATAATGCTCCCGAACAGCAACGGGACTCCGGTGCAATACACATACTGGGTGGACGTGAATTATACCTGCCCTGGAAATGTCACCCCTTCTCCGGGCCGCGACAGGCACTCCCTGTTCATAGAGCCGATTGGCGTAATAGAGGCCAATGCTGGCGAGACATTCATCCTGCCGGTGGTTGTTGACAACAATGGGGACTATTCCGAATCAAATGTCTTGGTGCACGTGAACTCCTGCCCCGCGGGATTCACCTGCGGCTCGGGCACGATACTTAACATAATAAGCGGTGGCTCGCAGGCAATAAGCATAACTTTTGTTGCGGACGGCCCGGGCGAATATGTGATACGCATTTATGCGAACAGCGACCATGCGTCCGCGTACAGGGATTTCATAGTCAGGGTGAGCGCTGAGTGCGCTGTGGACGCGGACTGCCCTTCCGGGGAATATTGCGACGCGGGCGTGTGCGAGCCTGAGAAAGAGATTAATGGGACGTGCACGCGCGACGGGGAATGCGCGAGCGGGGTTTGCAGCGGAGGAAGGTGTGCCCATTGCGAAAGCGACGCGGACTGCGCTTCGGATGAGCAGTGCAGCGGAGGGGAATGCAGGAAAATAGAATGCCCATGCGGCGAGATTGTGCGGCATGAATGCGTTTCGTACCAGTGCTGTGTGGATGCGGACTGCGGGACGGGATTTGTGTGCGCCGCGCATGTGTGCAAGGCGAGGGGCCTCGACATCATCCTCATAGACGGGATACTGGTGGAAGGGAATCCCGGCCTGCTACAGCTGGTGGATACGGGCGGGGCGGGCGTGGATGGAGCGACCATTACTGCCAATGACGGGCAGGCAACTGCTACTAATGGAAATGGATTCTTTACCATAAGGTTCCCGTATGACGGATTGATTTATGGATATAAGGACGGCTATCCGCAGATAGCGAAGATATTTGATGTGATAAAACTGGGCTATTTCCAGGTTCCGGATTACATTGTTGCCGGGCAGGAGGCGCTCATACGGCTTGTGGACAGCAGGGGGAATGGGATTCCCTTTGCGAGCGTGCGGATTAACGGGGATACTGTTACAACGGATGCGCAGGGATACTTTAGGTATGTTTTCAGGAGCCCCGGAAGCTTTGCGCTCCGCGGGGAAAAGGCAGGTTACAGTATTAAGGATGCGGAGGCGATGGTTGGAGGCGCGCCGGTTGCAGCGGGGGTGTGCAGGTTCCCATACATCCTGAACTGGATAATCGTGCCTCCTGAAAAGGAAAACGGGCTCTGGATACTGTCCGCAGTGCTTGCCGCGATGAATTTCCTTCTTTATAGGAAGAGGACCTTTGCACGGCATGCCAAGGCGCTCCTTTATTCATTCGGGCCGCTCGCGTTCGCGGTTCCGGGATACTGGCCGTTCTCCATCTGCTTCGTGGCGAACGTGGTGGCTTTGCAGGCGCTTGCGGAGTCGGTGATGCTCGTGAAGAATGTGCTTTCCGGGGCTGGTAAAAAGTAGGCCATTTATAATAATGAGGCCATAATCCGTTAAGGGTAATCTTTATGGATGAGAGCGAAAAAAGGGAAGGAAGGAAGATGTGGCCCGCCACATGCTCAACCTGCGGGAAGGATTGCGAGGTGCCTTTTGAGCCGCAGGTGGGGCGGCCGGTTTATTGCAGGGAATGCTTCGCGAAGCACAAAAAGAGATGAGGAATATGATAATAGCAGTGCTTTCGGATTCCGTTGAGAAAAGGAAGGAGATTTGCAAGGCGCTTGGGAAGGAGACGGGCGCGGACGACATAAGCTTCTATTCCATAAATTACGGGGGAAAGATAAAAACCATTATAGAGCCCACCCTTTACCCGCAAAAGGTGCAGCCCCTCATATATTCCATATATGCGGCGGACCTTGTTGTTGTTGCGGTGGATGCGCTGAACCAGCATGTGGGCGAGATGATTGTGGCGCTGGAAGCGGCGAAGAAGGAGCGCGGGATTTTGGTCAGCCCTGTGCCGCTCCCAGTGAAGGGGACCGTGCTTGAGAGGTATGAGAAGTTTGGCTCGTTTGATGAGGCCCGGGAAAGGATTTTGGGCGCAGAGCAGGAAGCAAGCGGAAGCTCCGAACTTTTTGCGCTGGTGGACAAGGCCTTCTCTGTGAAAAGCGTGGGAAGCGTTGCGCTCGGGATTGTGAAGGAAGGGAAGATTAAGAAGCACGACAAGCTGCTGTTCTTCCCGGGGAAAAAGAACGTGGAAGTGAAGAGCATCCAATTGAATGACAAGGACGTGGATGAGTGCGGGGAGGGATCGCGCTTCGGAATCTCTTACAAGGGGGACGAGATTGAACGCGGGCAGCTGCTCAGTTTCCGCGCGGAGAACAAGACGGACAATTCAGTGCTGGGAAGGTTTGAGAAGAGCCCGTTCTACAAGGATGATTTGGACAGGAAGGTGCACGCGTGCCTTAATTTCCAGTTTGTGGAATGCAGGGTTTCGGAAACGGAACTGAAATGCGACACCTCGCTTTCCTTCCGGAGCAGGGACCGCATAATCGTGCTGGACCCGAGCAGCCAAAAGCTGAGAGTGGTGGGCGCGTTCGTTGCGCAATAGGTCAGGCGCGGCGGGGCCTCAGCGGGTTTATCCCCCTGCAATTTGGGCAGATTAGTTTCCCCCCGGCAATTTCGTATTGATTGCGGAGGGCTGGAAAGTCCTTCAAGGGGTTCATGTTCCTGCCTGCGAAAACGGAATGCCCGCAGCCCGGGCAATAAGCTTCGTATCTTTTCACAGGCCTCATGCGCCCATTTCCGCAAAAAGAATTAAAATGGTGCACGTGCACGCGCCAGGAAAACGGAAAAAGCACGAGAGCGCCTGATTTCATTTATAAGTGTTTTCTTCCATAATGCAACGCTTTTGCATTTTGGGTGGGTGCTTGTATGGTGGAGAAGGTTCGGAAGAGAGACGGGGCTGTTGTTGATTTTAACCCTCAGAAGATAGAGGAGGCAATCTGGAAGGCGGCCATTTCGGTTGGCGGCAGGGACAAGGAGAAGGCCTCGGCCATCGCGAAAAAAGTTGTTGATGAGATTGAGAAGAAGTTTGACGGGAAAATCCCCTCTGTGGAGGATGTGCAGGACATAGTTGAGAAGGTGCTGATTGAGGAGGGGCACGCCGCGACTGCGAAGGCGTATATCCTTTACAGGCACAGGAAGGCGCTCCAGCGCGAGATGAAGAAAATCCTGGGCGTGCAGGATGATTTGAAGCTGTCCATGAATTCCATCCAGGTGCTCCAGAGGAGGTACCTGCTCAGGGATGAGCTTGGGAACGTGAAGGAAACACCCTCCCAGCTGTTCAGGAGGGTGGCACGCTACATCGCGTCCGCGGAGGCGAGGTTCGGGAGCGACGACGAGACCGTGAGATACTACGAGAACGCATTCTACGAGATAATGACCAGCTTTGAATTCCTGCCGAACTCGCCCACGCTGATGAATGCCGGGACGAACATAGGGCAGCTCTCCGCGTGCTTCATACTCGGGGTTGGCGACTCCCTTGAAGAGATTTTTGATTCAATAAAATATGCCGCGCTCATTCACCAGAGCGGCGGGGGGACAGGGTTCTGCTTCTCGCACCTGAGGCCAAGGGGCGATTTTGTGAGGTCAACTGCGGGGGTGGCCTCCGGGCCGATTTCTTTCATGACCGTGTTTGACCACGCGACGAATGTAATCAAGCAGGGCGGGAAGAGAAGGGGCGCCAACATGGGCGTCCTGCACATCTGGCATCCGGACATAGAGGATTTCATAGGGGTGAAGCAAACCCAGGGCGTTCTGGAGAACTTCAACATAAGCGTGGGGGTGGACGACGCCTTCATGAAAGCGGTGGAGAAGGACGAGGAGTATGCATTGGTTAACCCGCGCACCAGGGAGGTCGTGAGGAGGATAAATGCCCGGGGGCTGTTCAAGCTCATCGCATACAGCGCGTGGAAGTCCGCGGAGCCGGGGGTCCTCTTCATGGACACCATAAACAGGGCGAACCCCACCCCCAAATACACCATTGTTGCTACGAATCCCTGCGGCGAGGTCCCAATGCCTGACTATGAGTCGTGCAACCTCGGGAGCATAAACCTCTCAAAGTTCGTGGAGCTGGACTGGAGCAAGGTGGACTGGAAAAAGAAAATAAACTGGGAGAGGCTCAGGTATGTGGTGAGGCTGGCTATACAGTTCCTGGACAACGTGGTGGAGCTGAACAACTATCCTCTCCCGCAGATAAAGGAGATGAGCCTGAAGCACAGGAGGGTTGGGCTCGGCGTGATGGGCTTCTCCAGGATGCTTTTCAAGATGGGTATAAAGTACGACAGCCCACAGGGTTTTGAGGTGGGGGAGGGGGTGATGAAGTTCATCACCGAAGAGGCAAGGAAGATGAGCCATGAGCTTGGGAGGGCAAGGGGCTCGTTCCCGGGCTTTCCGGAAAGCACATGGGCGAAGGAATACGACGCAATGAGGAATGCGACCGTAACCTCAATTGCGCCCACAGGCACAATCTCAATGATTGCGGAGACCTCCAGCGGGATTGAGCCGACGTTCGCGCTCGCGTACATAAAAAACGTGATGGATGGGACCAAGCTCTTCTACTCAGACGACGTGTTTGAGCACGTGCTTAAGGTGAGGGGGCTCTACAACCCGGAAATGATGAAAAAGATAATCACAAAGGGCAGCCTGAGGGAGATAGAGGAGATCCCCAAAGACATTAAGGATATATTTGTTATCTCCCATGATATATCCGCAGAGGACCATATCAGGATGCAGGCAGCGTTCCAGAAGCACACGGACCTTGCGGTGAGCAAGACCATCAACATGCCGGCATCGGCATCGGTGGAGGATGTGGAGAACGCATACATGCTCGCGTGGAAGCTCGGCTGCAAGGGGGTTACGGTATACAGGGACAGGAGTAGGGGGGAGCAGGTCCTGAGCGTTCCTGCTGAGGTGAAGAACAATACTGAGTGAGAATATGAAGACAACACTGAGCATAATAAAGGCGGACGTTGGGAGCTATTGCGGGCACCAGCTGTGCCACCCAGCCATAATGGAGGCCGCGCGGGAAATGCTGGGTAAGGCAAAGAAGAACGGGAGGATAATAGATTATTATGTGGCGAATTGCGGGGATGACCTGGACCTCATCATCACCAGCGACAAGGGGGTGGACAACAGGGAGGTGCACTCGCTCGCCTGGGAAGTGTTTATGGAGGGTACAAAGAAGGCGAAGTCCCTGAAGCTCTACGGGGCCGGGCAGGACATGCTTTCGGATGCGTTCTCCGGGAACGTGAAGGGGATGGGGCCCGGTTGCGCAGAGATGGAATTTGAGGAGAGAAAGGCGGAGCCGGTGGTGTGCTTCCTCATGGACAAGACCGAGCCCGGGGCGTTCAACCTGCCTGTTTTCAGGATGTTCGGGGACCCGTTCTGCACTGCGGGGCTGGTTGTGGACCCGAACATGCAGGGGGGTTTCACATTTGAGGTTTATGATGTGCTCGGGCACAAGAAGGTGAATGTGAAGAGCCCGGAGGAATTATACAGCCTGCTTGCGCTCATTGGGGCGAAGAGCAGGTACGTGATAAAGCGCGTGTTCCCGGGGGAGGGGAACAAGGTGCCCTCTAACGAGGCGGTGGCGGTCGTGAGCACGGATAAGCTTTACCAGATTGCCGGCGAGTATGTGGGGAAGGACGACCCGGTTGCGATTGTGCGCGGGCAGAGCGGGCTTCCTTCGGTTGGGGAAATACTGGAGCCGTTTGCGTTCCCGCACCTTGTTTCCGGATGGATGCGCGGTTCGCACAACGGGCCGATAATGCCGGTGGGCATGAAGGACGCAGTGTGCACAAGGTTTGACGGGCCTCCGAGGGTGGTGGCGCTCGGCTTCCAACTCAACAACGGGCAGCTTGTAGGGCCGGTGGACGCATTTGCGGACGTGGCTTACGACCACGCGAGGAGGAAGGCGCTCAGGATAGCGGATTACATGAGGAGACACGGGCCGTTTGAGCCGCACAGGCTCAGCCCGGAGGACATGGAATACACCACCCTCCCCAAGGTGCTCAAGAAGCTTGAGGGAAGGTTCAGGCCAATCTGAATAATCATTCCTTTTTATACTTTTTCTTTCCTACTTTATGCATGGCGAGGAATGAAAAGCTGTTCTGGTATTCGCTTCTCGCAAGCTTCCTCTTAATCCTGCTGGCAGGTTTTGCGAATCCGGCGGTGTTCGCGCAGGGCACGCAGAACCCCGATTATGTGGTCAAGATAAAGGCCTTCGGCTTTGTGCCCACTTTTGCAGTCGTGAGTTCCGGGACTACCGTTATCTGGGTGAACGAAAGGGATGATATGGTGGCAGTGGTGATGGCAGGTGGGTTCGGCAACCAGGAAATCGGGCCCGGGATGAACTTAAGCTTCAGGTTCAACAAGCCAGGCGTTTATGAATATACCATGCAAGGTGCAACCGGCATCCTTGTGGTGGATTAGGCGCTGTTTTTTGGAGAACACAATCAACCATTTGTGCGCATGGAAAACATTATTAACCCTAGTGCAGTAAATGGGCAGGGGTGAGCATATGCCTGGCATCTCAACCATGCTTGGTGTCAAGGACATGAGGAAGACTATAGATTTCTATGAGAATACCCTGGGGTTTGCCGCGGGCAGGTTTCTCCCTGGCAGGGAGAATGCGAAATATGCGGATTTCAGCAGATTTGGGGCCGTATTCATGTTCCAGCCCCTTTCCATGATGAGGGACGGGCTCATAGAAAATTTCAGGCTTTCCAAGGATGCCGAGCCAGGGATTGTGGCAATCCACTACATAGAGTTCCCGAGGTACGAGGACATTGATGCGTATTATGCTGACCTGAAATCCAAAGGGGTGGCAATTGTGAAAGAGCTCTCGGACCGGGCGTGGGGCGCGAGGGAATTCATGATAGCGGACCCGGACGGCCATCTCCTCGCATTCACGAAGCCGAACGAGGAGGCCGCAAGGTGCTTCTCCTGCGGGATGCCCATCCCGAAGCCGGACAACCATGCGCTTGGGAACCCAAAAAACCCGTATTGCAGGAATTGCACGGACGCTGAGGGGAAACTTAAGCCCTTTGAGTCCATAGTGGAGGGGATGAAGGGCTACCTCATTTCGCAGGGAACTGCGCCCCAGGATGCAGAAGTGAGGGCCAGGGAGCACCTCAGGAAGATGCCTGCGTGGAAGAGCAATTAGGGGGATGTGCCGTGAAAATCGCCATTTTCTGTCTATTCGCAGCTGCAATACTGCTTTTCGGGTGCGCACAACAGGGAGGAGCGGAAACTGGAAGCGGGAAACCGGCAGCCGGCGGCTCCGGAGGCCAGATTGTAGGTGTTGGCGGAACGGCCGGAACCGGCAGCGGGCAACAGGAAACCGCACGTGGCGGCTCCGGAGGGGCAATTGTGGGGATTGAGCAGCCAGAGCCCGGGCCAGGGGATGTTGTGGTGCGCATAAAGGATTTCCGGTTTGAGCCCCGTGATGTGGCCGTAAAGCAGGGGAAGACAGTGTTCTGGTACAATGAGGATACGACTCCGCACACCGTGAGGATGATTGGGGTGTTTGATTCCCCCTACATCGCAAAAGACGGGGGGCCCTACTGGCACACGTTCACCGAGGGCCCGGGAGTGTATGAATATTCGTGCGGCATACACGGCACGATGGCCGGAAGCATTACGGTTGTGAGATAGATAGCACTTCCACTTGCGTATGAGATGGTGATGGGAAAGCCGGTTGTTTTTGGATGGGAATGCTTGCCGCGCTTTTCCTTTTCTCCGCCGGGCTTGCCATGTTCCTGAACAAATATGCAAAGGGGAATTATTCCGTGGATATGCACAGGAAGCTCGCGGTTGCCGGGCTCGTCCTTGCTGCGCTGCACATGGCGCTTGCGCTGTCCATTTACTTATGAGAAAACAAATTTGCAGGGCGCACATTTCCCGTTTCCCCCAAAAATGCTTGTACCTGTGAAGATGGCGCGGAAAAGGGAATAAAAACCCTGCAGCAACATATTAGTCCATGGCAGAAGGCGCAGTAAGCGGGCGTGTGCGCTCTCCAGCAGAGGCCGCAGCCCTGCTGCAGGGTTCCATAGCCATGAACATGGCCGCCATCGCCGGCCAGGACCGCAGCATAGAAGTGGATGGCCTTTTTTTCGGCAGCAGGGAAAGCGGCGGCGCGGCCATACAGAGGGGCGGCGCGGTGGGCCGAAGCATTTCCGAGCTTGTGGAGCACGCCGGGAGATGGGAACGGCACTCAATAGAGGGGAGGGCGAATGCGGAAACTGCGGAGAAGCTGCGCGGAATCGCTGGGAGGGCTGCGGCCGAATTCGGCATAATAATCTTGGTGGGCGAAACCTTTGAGACCGCGAATGGCAGGTATGCCAATTATGCGATTATGAGCAACGCATACATACCCAAAAACCTGGGCGATGAGGACAGGCAGTTCCTTATGGGCGTGATGCGCCTCGCGGAAAGCTACATTGGCACGGACATTGGCAGGGCCAGGGAGATGAACGACCTTGCCATAACATACATAAAATCAATGGCATGGCTGGAGGGCCTCCAGCAAAATCCGCCCAGCACGCCGGAGCTTCCCGGATGGACCGGCCCCATGAGGGACATCTTTCCGGAGATTGAGGAAATGCCCGAAAATTGCAGGTGGATGGTTGAAGGGTTCGCGGAAAGGGGCTTCCGCGCAATTGAGGATGCCACATATTCCAGGATGAAGGAGAGGGTGGAGGAGGCTGTTGGGCACCTGAGGAACGGCTTGGAGCAGATGGTTTCAGGTGGGGACGGGACGTGGGCGGTGGACCGGGCCAGAGCCCTCCTTGGCGAGGCGATGGACATCCGGGAGTTCTCGGGCATGCTCGGGATGTATGCTGGGCAGATTGACCAGATACGGAGGAGCTGGCAGGGGCTCGCCAGGATGGGCCGGTTTGACGGGGTCACGCGTGAGGACTCGCTCAAGGAGCTGAGGGCACTGAGAGACAGGGTGGTGGAGCTTGAGGGGAATGCACAGTGGCATCTCACCCGCTCGTTTTTCCTTACTCTCGCAGGAAGGAGCGAGGAGGCGCTGGTTGCTGAGAGGGACGCGGAGGCGAGCATGGAGCAGGCGCGCGATGCAATCGGGCAATTGAACGGCGCATACCAGAGGGCATGGCAGCAGGAAGAGCTCGCAAAGCAGTACAGGGAAGCCGCAGAAGGGCTTGGGCAGGTGCAATTTGAGGGGGTGCAGAGCCCGCAGGCGCTCATGTTCCTTAAGTCGGAAAGGGATGGCATCGCCGCGGACCTGCGGAGGGCCGCGGACCAGGGAATTGAGCTCCAGGGATTGGAGGAGAGGGTGAATGCCCTGGAGAAAATGTACCAGAACGCAAGGGAGTATGAGGCGCTCGTGAGGGCGGTGCAGGAGATAATGCTTCGCGACGTGGAGGGCGTGAGGCAGGGGCTCCAAGGAGGCGTGCAGGCGATATCCGATTTCTGGCATGCGGAGGATGTTGCGGCCCTCATCAGCCGGCTTCCAAACAGTGAGGAGATCACGCGTCAGCTTACTGAGAACGACCTGATTCTGGGCGAAATCCGGGATAAGCACCTGGAGAACCTGAGGGCATGCGAGGCGGAGGTGAGGGCGATATGCGGGGGGCTGCTCTCGGCCTATTCTCCGGCGGCGCTGGATGTGCGTGAGGGCACGGCCAACCTGGCGCAGAAATTCGGCTTTGAATCTACGGCCGCATACAGGCGGCTGATGAGCCAGGCTGAATGGCTGGCGGATATGGCAGCTGATATTTCCGACATGCTGCAGGGGCAGGCTGCGGCGGTGAGGAGAACTATCCAAAGGGGCATTCCGCCGAACATATACGCACTGCCTGGAGTAGAGGCCTGCGAAACCCTTGCCACGCGCATAAACAGTATAACCGCGATTGGCGTGCTAAGCGCCACCCCTGCGCTCGCGATGGGAGGGGTCGCCCTCTGGAAGGCCGGGGCGGCCGCGTTGGCGACGCGCACCGGGGCTGCACTACTGGAATACGCCCAGATGGGCTTCACCGGCTTTGGCGCGTATGAACTCTCTACCGGGGCTTACGAGTATTTTTCCGCAAGCACCGAGGCGGAGAGGCAGGAGGCGCTCGACCACCTGCGCAACGGAGCGCTGCTCATCGGGATACCCGCCACGAGGCTGGCGGGGATTCCCAATTTCATAAACAGGGCTGTGGCAGCCGCGGCGCCGTTCATGCGTACAACCGCGTTCGCTACGGGCGGAGTGGTGCTGGCACACGACATAGCCAGATGGTCAATTGAGGGGGTGGACCCCCTTACGCTCGCGATGGATGTGTTCGCCATGGCGGCCCCATTGGCAACAAGCCCGGCGCTCAGGGGGGTTGCCCGCGAGTTGTTCGCAATGGAAGCCGTTGAATTGGCGCCTGCGGCGGCGAGCGTTGGGGGAAGGCTCCCCGGGATAGAGGTTCGTGTGCCGGGCGTGATGAGGGAGGCAGGGTTTGCCGCCGGAGCAGTGGCAGTGGCGGCGGAACCACGCGTTGCTGTGGCATTTGAGAGAGGTGAGGCCCTTAATGCTCCCGTCACGATTGAGAACTTCATGAGGAGAGAGCCGGTCGCTGCCGAGCTGATGAGAAAGGCAACCATAGATAATATAGAATGGATAATTTCCGGAGACAGGATTGCCGGGAACGTCCTCTGGAACGAGGAAGTGTTCAGGGAGATAGAGAAAATACTAAGATTTGAGATGCAGGGGGGCAGTGAGCTGGATATGCTGGTGATTTCCGCTGACAAGAATGCACTCACCGCGGTGAACGAAATGTTCGGGAGCCTTGCAGGGGATGCGACCATCAGCATGTATATGGACATATGGAGAGGGGCGGCGAGAAGCATAA
>Ga0068707_1002235_pt1 | contig 13664 bp, 7 predicted proteins | sample YNPNPMetaG_FD_66600 | JGI IMG/M metagenome (GOLD analysis project Ga0068707, IMG submission 66600) | Anoxygenic and chlorotrophic microbial mat microbial communities from Yellowstone National Park, USA - YNP NP MetaG | ecosystem: Environmental > Aquatic > Thermal springs > Hot (42-90C) >... | reverse complement strand
TGCCAAGTACATCGACACCGGGGTGGTCGTCGTGACGCGTGATAAGCTGGAAAACGATGCATCCGTAAGACAGTTGGTTGGTCTGAAGGGCGAGTGACGTTCGCCAGATGCGACACCAAACCTTTGCAAACATCCGCAAGTCTGAGTTTCTGCGAAAAGGAACAACCAGTAGAAGGTGATCGCCTATCCGGTTGTGGCGGTCTTGGGAATCTGAGAGAGCAATGGTTTCTCCCGAATCTAGTCAAATGCCGAAGTCGTCTTCGACAACCATTGATCGTCCTACGCGATTGAGCATGGAGGGCATCTGCAAACGCTTTGGGGCGACGGTCGCTTTGGAGGACGTCCATCTCGAAGTCCGTAGCGGAGAAGTCCATGCCCTTGTCGGCGAGAATGGCGCAGGTAAGAGCACGTTGATGAGGATCCTTTCCGGGGCGACGAGTCCTGATCGGGGAAGTATTCGTCTCGATGGTCGCATTTTTGCCCCCGCTCATCCGCTTGATGCGCGACGGCACGGAATCGCCATGATTTACCAGGAATTGTCGCTTGCCCCGCATCTCTCCGTGATGGAGAACATCCTGCTGGGAATGGAGCCCTGTCGTGCCGGATTCATTCGCTGGAATCAGATGAGGCGTCGCGCTCAAGAGGCACTTTCTGAACTTGGCCTGGGCGATTTACCCCTGGAATCACCGGTCCGTGCCTTGCCACCGGGGCTACAACAAATGGTCGAAATTGCCCGCGCGCTGGTAACGCAGGCCAAAGTCGTGGTCCTGGACGAACCAACGAGTAGTTTGGCTCAGGATGATGTTGCGAAGCTCTTCCGATTGGTGCGGCGGCTCCGCGATCGTGGACTTTCTGTCATCTACATTTCGCATTTCCTGGAGGAAGTGAAAGAGATTAGTGATCGGTTCACCGTCTTGAGGGATGGACACTCCGTCGGAACCGGATTGACGGCTGCGACTCCCATTAACCAGATCGTCCAGATGATGGTCGGACGAGAGGTGACGGAGCTCTACCCACGGCGGGCACGAGTGCGAGGAGAAGTCATTCTGGAAGTCAAAACCTTATCGGGGAGTGATAAACCGAAAGATGTGAGCCTGTCACTCCATCGCGGCGAAATTCTGGGGATTGCGGGTCTGATTGGATCCGGTCGCACAGAACTATTACAGGCCATTTTCGGCCTGGCGCCTGTCCGGTCCGGTCAGATCCGAGTGGGATCATTTCACGGATGGAGCGACCCCGGAAAACGTTGGCGACAGGGCGTTGGTTACGTCAGTGAAGACCGCAAACGAGAAGGTTTGGCCGTCGGCCTTTCGATCTCGGCAAATATCACCTTGCCTCGATTGGAGCATTTGGGACCGTTGTGGTTTGTGCTTCCTAAAAGGGAACGGCACGCAGCTAGGCATTGGATCGACACCCTGGGAATCAAGTGCGAAAGACCTACGCAACCCGTTTGGACCCTTTCCGGAGGAAACCAGCAAAAGGTTGCGCTATCGCGGCTCCTTTATGCGGATGTTGATGTGCTGATTCTTGATGAACCAACAAGGGGGATTGACGTTGGTTCAAAAGCGCAGATTTATCATCTGATAGCCCAGGCTGCGGAGGGATCGCCGGAATATGGGGCGCGCCCCAAGGCAATTTTGATGGTTTCCAGCTATCTGCCCGAACTCCTCGGATTGTGTGATCGTATTGGCGTCATGTACCGGGGACAACTCGTTGCATGTGCCCCGGTTGATGACTGGACGGAACATAAATTGATGCTGGCAGCAACAGGCCAAAATATCGGAATCGTAAATCAGCAGTGAACGAATCACCGAAAGATAACATGGTTGATCTTCATCGAAAAGAGAGGTGGGATGCCTCGTTCCTGAGCACCCTGGGACGTTTCACAGCCCTGGCGGTCGTCTTTCTTTTTTTTGCCATTCTCGTAGAAGGCGGAAAGTTTTATTCGCCACGTAACCTGGAAAATATCTTGCGGCAAAGCGCTGTGTATGCCACGGCCTCGCTCGGGATGACGATGGTGATCATCGCTGCCGGTATCGATCTTTCGATTGGATCAATCATTGCCCTGAGTTTGGTAACGGTTGCGTGGATTCTGGATTATCACTACGTGGCTCAAACTGCCGACGGACAGACCGTGACTGTGTACCTTGTACGTCAATATCCGGTGCTCTTGCCCTGGATGGCGCTATTGGTTGGAATTGCTGTGGGGACAATTGCTGGATTCGTGAACGGTGTGACCATCGTCTGGCTAAGACTGGTTCCCTTTATCGTAACATTGGGGACGATGGGTATTTTTCGTGGCCTGGCTAAAGGACTTGCTAACGAAAAGGACATCTACCCTCACGAGGACACCTGGCTTACGCAACTGATGGATCCGACGCTCACCTCGCAGGACGTGCACTGGCGAATGTGGATCCTGCCACCGGGTGTGTGGATTCTGATCGCCGCTGCGGTCTTCGCTGCCGTGCTTCTCCGCTACACTCGCCTGGGACGTTACATGTATGCCGTCGGTTCGAACGAAGAAACGGCTCGGCTGTGCGGTGTTCCGGTTGGCCGCGTTAAAGTGGTGACTTACACCTTGGCAGGTTTCTTTGGCGGTTTAGCGGGCCTGATGCAATTCTCGTTTATCGGCGGAATCGGTCAGCCCACTTCGGCAGTGGCCTATGAACTCTTCGTCATCGCCGCAGTCGTCATTGGAGGAGGTAGCCTGATGGGCGGCCAGGGGTCCATTCTGGGAAGCGTCATCGGGGCCTTGATCATTACGATCCTTTACATGGGCGGCCAGCAGATGGGCTGGCCAAAGTGGGTTCAAGAGGCCGTCATCGGAGTGATCATCATCGCCGCTGTGGTTATTGACCGGCTACGACAACAGAAGGTCACATAAGCCGCCTCATCTCCCGGCAAATTCTGCCTATTTCTGGTTTCCTGTGCCGGCAGCATAGCTGCATTTTCCTTGTAGATCAGTCCTTTGCCTCTTGGCCCCAGTGCGATTGAGCCAAGGTCACCTCCGTAAGAAGCAGTGGTGGAACCTGCCCATCAGGTCCGCCCATCACCCGACTTCTTGGCCGTGATAAGATCGTTGTGCTCTTCCGGCTGACACACCTGGCGCGCACTGCACATCCGGAAAACCCGCACATTCGGAACACCTTTGCCCCTTTGGAGGGGAGATGCATTCTTTGTTTATTCACCAAATCCTCAAGTCTCACCGTCCCGTATCAAACTCCAACCTATAGTTTAGCAGACGAGCCGCTATGACTTTTCGCAGGCAAATCGAAGTGTGAGTTAAAGACTTGTCTGATCGGCTTTTCGTCAGGTGTCATGGGTGTTTCTGTCCCTTGTTGTGCATTGCCTAGCCCGTGCACAGTCCTGGGGACAAAGAGTGACTGATGATTAGCATCTTTGGCGAGGCATTCCATGATTCGGCCAAGACTTGTCACCGGGGACGGTTCCAGCAGTCGTCGCGGCGGCGCGCACCCGAAACGCGGTTCCGAAGTAAAGGCGTCCCATGTTGGTTTGATTGGTCAGCGAGCCACTTCGCGACGACCCTCTCGCAGGTCGCACTCATTACGAAGAATTGTCGAGCCCCTCGAGTCACGAGAATTGCTGTCGGTCAGTCCTCTCGAGCCGATGCTTCCGGTTGGCCTCGCTGAGGTCAGCAATAACACCGGAACGACTTCGGCGTCTCCCATTCAGGTCCACTGGACAGGGTTTTCTGAGACCGCCGAAGGCAACTGGTCGGCCCGATGTCGAGTCACAGTCTCTGGTCAGCCTGATGTTCAAGCGGTTGGTTCGGGACTCATCGTGACATTGGATGGGACAGATTTGTGGCTGAATACGGGAGACCCGGTGCTCCCTGTAACGTCATCTCTCCTTGTGCTACCCAACGGGTTCCAACTCTCCGGAATCAACATCACGGCCACCCGAGACAAAGTCCTGCTTGCCTCGGGTGCAGAGCTTGTGGTTGCTCCCAACCCAGTCCCATTCGATTCGGATACATCCGCCGAGGATTCGTGGGACCAGCTTCTCGATCGGTCGTTGACGGTTGACGATCTGGTCCGTTTCAGGACGTTCACCTGGGGCGGTTTCACTCTGGCGAGCGTAGCAATTACACCAGTCGTGTACGATCAGAACAGTTCATTATTGTGTTACTACGAAGACATTGAATTCGATTTGCAGCTCCAACCGAACACGGCGGAGGACACGATCCCCGTCGTTGATGAACGTTTGTGGAACGAACTCGCCGGGCTTGTGGTTAACCCGGAAACGCTTGTCACATATCAGGTTGTCACTCCATCTTCAACTGACATCTACGAATATCTCGTCATTACGAATTCCAATCTGGCATCAGAATTCGTCCCGTTGATACAGGATAAAATGGCACGGGGAGTCACTGCCCGGCTGGTCACCACGGAATGGATTGCCCAAAACTACAGTGGTACGGAAACTGGTGACCTGGCCGACCGTATTCGGCAATTCATTCGCGATTCTTATCTCCAGCATGGAACCCGCTGGGTCCTCCTTGCGGGAGACTCCGAAATCATTCCGGCCCGCGGAGTCTATGTCAGTGTTGGCAATGTCGTGGATACGTCTCTTGCCACCGACATGTATTACGCCTGTCTGGACGGTCCCTGGAATCGAGATCGCGACAATCTCTGGGGAGAAACGACAGACGGGCTGAACGGCGGCGACATCGACTTGATGCCCGAAGTTGTTGTGGGACGGGCGCCGGTCAGCACAGCAGCAGAAGCGCGGAATTTTGTTGTTAAGACTTTGGCATACACAAATTTCGCCCATCCTAATCTAACGAGTGTTCTGCTCTTGGGGGAAAAGCTTGACAGTTTCACTCAGGGGAGCACCTCGAATGAGATCATCCGGCAGCAGGCGATTCCCTCAGACTGGAACATAACGACTCTTTACGACACGGCAAGTCAGACGTGGACGACATCGCAGGTCATTACTGCACTCAATAGTTCGCCAAACATCGTGCATCACCTGGGACATGCCAATTCAAGTTACGTTGCCAGGATGACGACTTCACAAGTCGCCGCATTAACCAATGCGTTCCCTTACATCATGTATTCGCAGGGATGCGACGCCGGGTCCTTTGATACACGCGATGTTTCGGTAGCGGAACAGCACGTTGTCGCTTCGAGTGGTGCAGCCGCCGTAATAATGAACACCCGCTATGGTTGGTACGTTCCGGGTGCCAATCCAGGGGGAAGTCATGACTATGCCCTGGCGTTTTTTGATGCCGTGTTCAACAATCACAGAACACGCCTGGGAGAGGCCTTCCTCGATTCCAAAGTGGATAACCTCTTTCGATTGACGGCTGGCAGTGCGTATCGCTGGATTCATCTGACCTGCACGCTCTTCGGTGACCCCGAGTTGGTGATTCAAACCAATGACTGGGAACCACCGAGTAAGTCCCAGATTTCGGGCTACGTCTATCAGGATCTGAATGGCAACGGCCAATTCGACTCGGGTGAACCGGGGGTCTCCCAGGCCGTCGTTTATCTGGACCTTAATCAGAATGGTCGCCGCGACCATGGAACAACCACATTTACCCAACCAGCGGAAAAACAGATCGCGGACGACGGAACTACGGTCTCCCAGTTGAGTGTTTTGGGTGTTGGAACCGTACACAACTTAACTGTATCTGTGACGATTCACCACACCTACGATGCCGATTTGGCCTTGACACTAATCAGTCCTTCGGGGCGCCGCGTTAGACTCGCGTCCAATGTTGGCGGCTCCGGTGACAATTTCATAGGTACGGTATTTGATGATAGGGCGCGGGAGTGCATTGGCCAGGGCATCGCCCCCTTTACCGGGGTTTTTCGCCCGGAAGAGCCGTTATCCATGTTTAGCGGAGAAAACGCCGATGGCATCTGGACGTTGGAAATCCGCGACACAATGTATTGGGATACGGGAGTGCTCAAGGAATGGTCGTTGTCTTTTGCCTACGAAGAACCTTACACGTTGACCCAGGCAGACGGCAGTTACCAGTTTATAGGCTTGCCTGCCGGGACTTACACAGTCAGATACGAGTTGCCTTCTCAAGATGGGTTACCGCCGTTTGCGGATCCAGGTCAGATAGTTACAGTCAATAACAATCAGATAGTGACCGGCGTCAATTTGGCAACGCCATCAACGTCAGCTGTTGTTGATTTAGGTGTTGTCACCGATGTAACGTTAGACACAGGACAACGACAGGCAATTTACCGATTTTCAGCGGGTAACAAGGGGATTCTATCGCTCCTGCTGGTAGCTTCCGGAGAATCATCAAGCGGACAGGTTTTCGTCTTCAGCGCGGGGGGGCAATTACTATCCGCGGAGACGCTCCGTTCCAGAGCCGGGCGATGGGACTGGCAAGTCGAGAAGAGCGAAGCGTATTTTCTCGTTTTGAGCGGCTTTAATAACAGCCAGACGTTGCGCCTTGTGAATTTGATCGAGCTGTCGGAGAACACCCTTACAATCCACGGCACAGAGGGAGATGACCGGATCGAACTCGCCCTCAGTGGCGAGATTGCAATGACGGTCAACGGTGTCAGTTACGATTCATCAATCATTACCGAAAGAGAGATTCTATCAATCTCCATCGATACGTACGCCGGATACGACGACGTGTCGATTCACCTTCCGGACGGTGATGCCTCGCTGGAATCCTCACCTGGTCGTGCCCAGATATCGGTTGGTGCGTGGCAATTTACCGTCAACAATGCTGAATCCATTCGTGTCCGGGCTGGTGTGGGGGCTACGGTTGCCCAATTAAGTGATTCGCCCGGCAATGATGTCTTCATCTGCCGTCCAGGTTATGCTCAACTCTCTGGCAATGGGTTTCTTACCGAAGTCGAGAACTTTAGAGTCATTCATGGATACAGCCGACGTGGGAGGGAAGACGTAGCGCATCTGTATGATTCTGTCGGTCAAGACACGTTTATTGCCCGCGCAGAACAGGCTGTCATGACTGGCGAAGGTTACTATAACCGTGCCAAGGGATTCCGTTATATCCACGGTTACAGCCCAGCCGGTGGATACGACACGGCACAACTCTTTGGCACGACGGGGAATGACACGCTCGTCGGTTGCTCTGATTGGACCAGTTTGCGGGGTGACACGTATCTCCTACGTGCCAAGTTCTTTGAAATGGTGCAGGCCACGGGTGGTAACGGCGGATATGACGTGGCAACCCTGACAGGATCTTCAGGCAATGATAGTTTGGTGGCCGGACCTCGTTGGGCAGAAATGTCAATGCCCAAGACTCAGATCAGAATCCAGAAGTTTTCGAGCCTCACGGCCAACGGTGGAGCAGGATGGGACCAGGCCGTCTTGCATGACTCTCCAGGGAACGATCACCTAAAAGCATGGCCGGGTCGAGCAACCATGATAGGCGCTGGATATCAGATCAATTTGACCAACTTTGAGGAAATCACAGGAAGGTCTTCCGCAGGTGGTTCTGACGTTGCGGAACTGTGGGATTCCGCAGGCAACGATGAATTCATGAGCCGACCTCGGGAGTCTTGCCTCTCCGGATTCAGGTTTTCGAATCGCGTCTATGACTTCGCTATTGTGCATGGTTATTCAACCTCAGGAGGAATAGATACAGCCTACATGGAGGGTGGTCGTGCCATCAACAACTGGACGATACGTCCTGAACAGGTCACTGCGTCATCTGAGATCGATTACCGGCGGGCCAAGGCCTTTGAGCGGGTCTTTGTCCTCGGGGGCCTGGATTTCTGCGACACGGCCCGAATTCTTGATTCGGCAGGCGATGATCAGCTCTTAACCGATGCCGACAAACTCATCTTTCGTTATCCGGGAAGCCAGGTTACGCTCTCGCATATCCCCCAGATAACGGCTCGATCCACCTCAGGCAACGACCGGATTTTGGCACAGGCGATCGATATCGCTCTGATCCTTCAAGGCTCCTGGCTGTGAATTCGTGGCCACTTCTCATCTCCGCAAATCATTCGGTATGCTGTGAGATAGCAGCCCCGACGTACACGTCATTTATGCGACGATCGCCGAAATGTTCCGTCTGATATGGCGAATCGGAATGGAAGTTGATTAACGGGCTTCAAATTATCAAGGGGATTTAGTAAGCCGGATGCATACGCCATCACTCTATGAGGTCTATCAGAGACTGTATGATGCGTTTGGGCCGCAAAACTGGTGGCCTGGAGAAAGTCCGTTTGAGGTTCTCGTCGGTGCGATTCTGGTTCAGAACACATCGTGGAGCAATGTCGAAAAGGCTATTTGCCGGTTGCGCGAGGAAGGTTTGATGTGCCCTCAGAAACTCTACCGGTTAAAAGACGGAGAGCTGGAAGAACTCGTCAAGCCGGTCGGTTATTATCGGATCAAGGCCCGTCGTTTGAAGAATGTTTTGCATTATCTGGTGGTGAAGCACGGTGGTTCTTTGGAAAGGATGTTTGCCTTACCGATTGACCAGCTGCGGCGCGAGTTGTTGAACATTAATGGAGTGGGACCGGAGACCGCGGATTCGATCATCTTGTACGCCGGCAATCTGCCGACGTTCGTTGTGGATGCGTACACACTGAGAATTTGTGCCCGACATGGTTGGGTGGATTCGCAGATTGATTACCACACGCTGAAGGATTTCTTTGAGAGGCAGCTCGAACCGGACGTTGCGCTTTACAATGAATATCATGCTCTGTTGGTTCGTCTTGGAAAGGATTATTGCAAGAAGCGGCCACGCTGCGATGAGTGTCCGTTGAGGTGTTATCTACCCGATGGAGGACCATACGAACCGGATTTTGGATAGAATCGCGTGACCACGGCGTCTTGAGGGAGTGACACGTTTTGAAAGAGGCTCCATCAGCATAACCGGTGTCATGATCGCGAATTGTGCTCTTGCCCGTCGTCTGCGGTGATTTTGCTATGTCCCTGTTCGATAAACAAGACGAGCAGCGAAGGCGCGAGGTGCAACCCCTTGCGGCCAGAATGCGTCCCCAAACGCTTGATGAGTTTGTGGGCCAGGAACACTTCATCGGTGAAGGAAAGATTCTTCGGCGACTCATCAAGGCCGATCGGCTCGGTTCGGTCATTTTCTACGGACCGCCGGGGACAGGAAAGACGACTCTGGCGCGAATCTTGGCCAGTGAAACAAAAAGCGTTTTTCAGCAAATCAGTGCTGTTACATCGGGTGTCAAAGAGTTGCGAGAGATTATTGACGGAGCATCCAGACGGCTTTTGACTTCGGGACAAAAAACGGTCCTTTTCATTGACGAGATTCACCGTTTTAACCGGGCACAACAGGACGTGCTTTTGCCGCACATCGAAGAGGGCGGACTTGTTCTGGTGGGGGCCACGACTGAAAACCCATTTTTCTCGATGACCAGTGCACTGGTCAGTCGCAGCCGGGTGTTTGAGTTCATGCCTCTTACGGCGGAACATATCAAGAGTCTTGTTCTTCGGGCGCTCAGGGACAAAGAAAGGGGGCTTGGTCATTATGAGGTGACCATCGAAGACGATGCCCTGGAATTCCTGGCGCAAGCAAGCGAGGGTGATGCACGGCGGGCCTTGTCGGCCTTGGAGGTCGCCGTTCTATCTGCCGATAAGTTTCCCCTTAGATTGACGCGGCAATTGGTCGAGGATTCGCTGCAGCGCAAAGCCGTGATCTACGATCGGCAAGGTGATGCACACTACGACACGATCAGTGCCTTTATCAAGAGCATTCGCGGAAGCGACCCCGACGCTGCCGTCTATTGGCTGGCCAAGATGCTGGAGGCCGGCGAAGATGTTCGCTTTATCGCTCGACGACTCATGATTCTTGCCAGTGAAGATATTGGAAATGCGGATCCTGCCGCGCTCCCTTTAACTGTGGCAGCGGCTCATGCCTGTGAAATGATCGGTTTACCGGAATGTCGGCTTAATCTTGCGCAGGCAGCCATCTATCTGGCCTGTGCTCCCAAGTCGAATGCCGTGATCATGGCGATTGACGAAGCCTTGAAAGACATTCGTGACGGTCGTGTTCTCCCCGTGCCGATCCATTTGCGGGATGCGCATTACCCAGGGGCCAAACGTCTGGGCCACGGTAACGGTTATGTCTATTCCCATGATGCACCGGATGCCATTGCTGAGCAAGATTATCTGGGAGTGGAAAAAAGGTACTATAAACCCACTGATCGCGGATTCGAGAAGGAATTGACAGCCAGGCTTGAAGGCATCCGGCAGCGTCTGGAACGGGGAAGGAAACAAGGATCTCATCTGTCCGCATTACCTGAATGCTCGGCGGAAGAACGTCCTTCCGCGGCAGCAACTCGAAAAACTCGCAAGTCGAAGGATGGTCAGGCATGAACAATAGCATCGGCTGGAATTCGACGGTGGATAGTGAATTGAGGCGGCCATTGGCCCTCCTTACGTTTAGTGGTCTCTTGGCTTGGATGCTCCTTGGCAGTGTTTTGGTATTAGCTGAGACTGACGAGCCGCGGGTGCAATTGGAGATCGCCGTTGATCCTCGTCTTCCACCGCTCACGTCGCATGAATGGGCAAAGGCGTTGACCACAGCTGGCGTTCAAGATGTCAGGGTGCGAATGGCCCGGCCCGACGATGCCCCGAAGGTACAGCAAATCTCGTCGGATCCATTGCCTGTCTATCGTGTCCTGGCGATTGTTAACGCACAGAATGAGCTTGTTGTGCCCGGTGGTCGGTTTTCGATCCGTCAGATCGAGATGTTCAGACAGTGGCTGAATGACCTGCGACAGCAGGGGCCACCAGAATCGCGTCCCAAACAGGTGGCATTTGGCCTCAATATCGTCCAGTTCGAGCAGGTTCGGCACGATATGTCACGGCCTGTGGCATTTTCGACAAAGGGGCGACCTCGGAACGAGCTTGTAGAGAACTTGGTGGCGTCACTCAGTAACACGTCTGTCTTTGACCCGGACGCCCGCAAGCGGTTAGGACAGGACCCCTTTGACGAGGAACTCCAAGGCTTGGCGGTTGGGACAGTCCTGGCCTATTTGCTTCGCTATGATGGCCTGGCGATGGTACCACAAGCGTCCGTAAACGGGATCCGATATCAGATCATGATCGGTCACGCAAAACTTGCTGCCTGGCCTGTTGGTTGGCCTCCGGAAGGATCTGAGACAACGGCAGTACCAAAACTGCTCGAGACTCTTTCCGTTAACATCCAAAGTGTTTCTGTCAAAGAGGTGCTTCAGTCGGTCAGTGAGCGACTCAGTCTTCCCTATCTGCTCGATCATCCGGCTTTGGCCCGATTTGGGATTGAACTGGATAAGACAACCGTCAATATTCCGCAGACAAAGACCACGTACAGCCAGACCATCAAGCGGAGCCTGTTTCAAGGGCGATTAAAAGGTGAAGTTCGCTGCGATGATGCCGGCAAGCCGTTTCTCTGGATCACGACATTGAAGCCGATTGACGAGATGTAATTCTTCCCCTAGCATTGCTGATCACGCAGATGCCTTCGGCAAGACCAAGGACGACCAAGAAGGCCACCAGGAGGGAATTGGGAATCCAGCCGAAGTCCAGGTACGGGCTTCGCAACAGGCTGCGATGGACGTCGGCAACGAGGATGGCAACGTCCCGCCGTGGTCCCCGTTGATAAATGCGACCATCCGGCCCGATATGTGCCGAAAACCCAGTGTTGGCGGCGATCAAGAAGGGCTTTCGCATTTCTACGGCGCGAAAGACGCCACAGACCAGGTGCATGTCTAATTCGCTCGATCCCCAAAACCAGCCGTCATTGGTCAGGTTGACGAGAACATCAGGCTCTTCCCCTCTCGCTCGTAGTTCCAAGACCTGACGTCTGATCAGATGCGGGATGACGCTCTCGTAGCAAATATTGGGCGAGATACGCATTGAGCCTACCGAAAACGCGACCGGGACTTTGCCTGGCATGGTGCTTGTACTTAGCGGTGTCAATTGCTGAAGAACAGGAATGACATCGGCAAAAGGAACATATTCTCCAAACATGACAAGATGCATCTTGTCGTACCGGCCGACATAGCAGTATTTGTCCGCGTCAGACCGCAGGTTCTCGTCCTTGTCGCCCTTCGGTATTTGTGAGCGCGGGCCGTCGAGAGAGGGAAGGCCCTCATGACGCGTTGAAGGCCTTTCCTGACAATGCCCAACGTATGCAGCGGAATTGAAAATGCGGGGTCCCTGCCTCGTGTAGAAGATCGTCTCAACACCCAATAGCAAACGTGAGTTCAGATTCTCCGCAAGTTGCACCAGCATCTTTTGCGAATGCTGGCGGGCCTTCGCAACCTGTTCTCGGAAATTCTCCGCTGGGGTGCCACTGGTTGACCAACCGGGAGGCACTGCCGGACTGTCGTCGTGATCGATCAGGAGTCCGCCGTAAACCGTTTCTGGCCAAACCATGAGATCCAGGTCGGTATAAGCTTCTGCTGCTCGAAAAGCCAGCTCCAGGTAGTGTCGATGAATTCGTTCCCGCTTTTCTTCGCTGTCTTCCAGTCGGATATCTTCTGAACCTTGAATCAGGGCCACGCGGAAGGATTCCAGACCCTGATGTGACGGCAACTGCCATAACCTCCATTGACCGTATAATAATGATGCGCCCAGGACGAGACCGGCTTCGATCATAGGTAAGACAATACTGGCTACCGTCTCTCTGGCATTGCTGGTCGTTCGCAGTACCATGCCGCGACCGTGCTTGGACGGCAACGCTTGGCAAGCGCGGTTCTGAAAAAGGAACACCAGTCCCCGCTTTCCTGACAGGTAAAGACAAGATGTGACAAACATTATGACCCAGCTCACTGCATACGCGCCGCCCAGGTCCGCAATCTGGAGGAGTGAAATCCAGCGGTACTGCGTATGCGATAGGCTGGCCATGGTAAAACCGGTCAGCAAATGGGCACGTGCGACCTCCAGGCCCGCCCAAACGGTCGCCGCAACGACTGTCAAAGGCAGTCGCAATCGGTGGGTGCCGATCCGCGAAAGACCGAGGAAGGCCGGTAAGTACCAGCCAAGATAAAAAGACAATGCGACCCAACCGAAGCTCGTGGCCCAATGCGGCAGACGAAGCCAGTGAAGTGCGGCCATCCAGAAAAGGAACCCAACAATCCCCCATTGGATATATTGCCGCGGTTTCCAGGACCCTGGATTGTCGATCAGAGTCAGCCAGGGAATAGCCGCAATCCAGGCCAGGGGCCAAACTTCAAGAGGCGGTAATGCCGCCCAAAGCAAGACAGCCCCTAAACTGGCCAGTAAAACGGGGTGGGAAGTCCGAAATGCTGATACTGCCGGGTGAGATTTTCCTTCATCTCCGACAATCTGGTCTGTCAAATTCGTCGCAGACTTTCGGCTGGCTGTCATGCTAACGCTCGACCGCGTATCAGGAGAGACAGACCGGACTGGGATGCTTCAGAAACTTTTCCAGGATGGCCGGTCCGTACTCTGTCAAGAAGCTCTCGGGATGGAATTGAACCCCATAAAGTGGGAATGATTGATGTCGGATTCCCATGATCTCTTTTTCGCCGTTTGGAAGAAGGGACCAAGCGCACACTTCGAAACACGGTGGTAACGTAGGTGGGTCGATTACCAAACTGTGGTATCGAGTGGCAATGAATGGGTTGGGCAACCCCTCGAAAAGAGCGCGGTCGTCGTGAAAAATTTCATCGGTTTTTCCGTGCATCAGTCGTTTGGCACGAACAATTGTCGCC
>Ga0068707_1002234_pt1 | contig 13664 bp, 9 predicted proteins | sample YNPNPMetaG_FD_66600 | JGI IMG/M metagenome (GOLD analysis project Ga0068707, IMG submission 66600) | Anoxygenic and chlorotrophic microbial mat microbial communities from Yellowstone National Park, USA - YNP NP MetaG | ecosystem: Environmental > Aquatic > Thermal springs > Hot (42-90C) >... | reverse complement strand
GGCACGATGCTAACGGCCGCCGCTGCCGTAACCTGGGTCAGAAACCGCCGCCGCCCAGTTAAGCAACCCCCACTTGGTACCTGGATCCGCGTGCGCTGCGTGGCTTGGTGCATGGTCGGTCCTCTGGCATTCGCCGAGTTGGTGGAAACGTCCGCGAAGCTATGAGATACTACCCAAGGGCACTGCCATTGTAGCCTAAAGCGGTTACCCTGCGGTAGCCGCCACGAAGGGCCGCCCCCCAGCGTGAAAAAATTGGCAACTGCCGAAATTGGGCAAGTCCAGCCGATACAGATAAGGGACAACGCCGGCCAAAAGGGCCACGCACGCCCCCAGCCGGCCACAACCGTCCAGCCGGCGTTGCGATGACCACCAGAACGCTCAGCCAGGGTTCAACAAGGCAGAGGCAAGCCGCTGTTCTGGGGGCCGTCCTCTCTCTCCTGTGTCTATCCGGGATTTGGTTTTTGTCCGGCTTTGGCTGGCTTTGGGTTGTGATTGCCGCAAGGGTCCCGAACAGGTACACTCTTTTTCGCTGGCAAAGCGTGGAAGCGGCGCTTCGGGGCGGGGACCCAGTCGCTAGCGCGGCGGGAAAAGCGCCCAGCCTAGTGGTCGGATGGGCCGCTTTAACCGCTGCCGCGGTCGGCTTGCACCCATCGGCCTCATTGCCCGAGGTGCTTTGGACTTGGCCTCGGGGCAAAGGGCCGATTGCAGGCCAGCTTTGCCACGGGAATGCCTTGGCGCGGAGAAAGTCGCGAAACGCCGGCGGTTATGTTACGCCATTGGTGGAATCGCTCGGCGGGGTTTGGCGTGTGGCCTGGGAACGGTGACGGACCATGACCCGCGAACCCATTGTCCGGCAGCCCGCCGACTCGACCGACGAGGATCGCGCTTTGCGCCCCCAACGCATGTCCGAGATGGTGGGGCAGCGCGAAGTGTTCGAGCGTATCCAGATTGCCGTGGAAGCGGCGGCCAAGCGGGGCGAACCGTTGGGCCACATCCTTTTCGACGGCCCGCCGGGATTAGGTAAAACAACCTTCGCCACATGCATTCCCCGCGAATTGGGCGTAAGTTGCCAGATCGCCAGTGGGGCTACGCTCAAGGCGCCCAAGGACCTCATCCCCTACCTGACGAACGCCGAAGAGCGGTCGGTGCTGTTCATCGACGAGATCCATCGGATGCAGAAGGCGGTGGAGGAGTTTCTCTACCCCGCCATGGAAGACTTCCGCATCGACCTGACGCTGGGCGAGGGGGTCAACGCCCGCACGTTCAATATGCCGCTCAAGCCGTTCACCTTGATCGGAGCGACCACCCGGACGGGGCTGTTATCGGCCCCTTTGCGGGACCGCTTCCAGATGCGTGAACACTTGGATTTTTACAGCGTGGAGGAGTTGGCCGAGATCGTGCGGCGCAATGCGGGAAAGCTCCGGGTGCCGATTGACGCAGCCGCCGCCACGGAGATTGCCAGCCGCAGCCGGGGAACCCCGCGCCTGGCCAACAACCGGCTTCGCTGGGTCCGCGATTACGCCATCAGCCGGGCCAATGGCCGAATCACCCTGCCCGTGGCCCGCGACGCCCTGGAGATGCAGGGCGTCGACGCGTTGGGTTTAGACCCTCAGGATCGGAAGTATCTTTCGGTCATTGCCCGTGTGTTCGGTGGGGGACCGGTGGGGGTCGAGGCGGTGGCCCACACCATGAACGTGCCTCCCGATACGTTGATCGACGAGGTGGAGCCATTCTTGCTCCGGGCCGAACTGGTCGTCCGCACTCCTCGCGGCCGGCGCCTGACCGCGGCCGGCTATCGTCATCTGGGCCTTGCGCCGGACGCGGCGGGCGACCCTGGCCAGCAACGGCTGCTGTTCGATTAGGCGGCGTAGGCACGGGTTGGAAAAAAGTGCTATTCCGACGCTATCAGTGGCTCCCGGCTCTGCCTACCGTCTCCAACCTCCTTGCGGGTACCTGGTGAACGCGGCTTCCCTAATCATTCCCATAGTTTGCCAATCCGCTGCTTGACCGGATCGGTGGATTGCTGGTACCGGGCAAGCAGGTTCGCCAAGCCTTCGGTCAGTCGCGCCGCGGCGGTGAAGTACGAGCGGTCGGCAGCGGTCTGCGAGGGTGCGGGGAGCCGAGGAATCTTTCCTTGGGCCAGCAGTTCCAGTCGCCGCAGCGCCACGTCGGCCGAGCGGATCGCCAGCCGGGCATGGGCAGCTTCGTATCGGTCGGCCAGGCCGGCCTTCGTCATGCGGTGGTAGAAAGTCCGGAGCTTTTGCAGGCGTGCTTCCAATTGGGCGATTTCGGGAGGCAGGTTGGCCTGCTGCTGCGCGATCGCTTTGCCGTTGGCATACAGCGCCAGCGTGCCGTCCAGGGCTACCGTGCCCGCCACGTGCACCCACTGATCGGCGGGGGTTCCTGTAGGGGCCTGCGGGCTGCCCCATTCGACGATCATGCGCAGGGAATTGCCCGGAAACAGGTCGAGCAAGTAGCCGTTGGCCGTGCCTGCCGCCGACTTATCCACGATGCGGCCGCCTGGCGAGCCGACCGCGCCGGGGCGAATCCAGGCCTCCAGCGTAGCCCCCTGCGTAAGGTTCAGGCGGGGGTCGTGAGCAACTTCGAGATACCCCTTGCCGTTCAGGGAAAGGACCTTGCCCTCGGGCCCTTCGGCCACGTGGACCTCACCAATGGCCCGTGCCGGCAAATGCTCGCCCAACGCATTAGGGAACACCGTGTGCTTGAGGTTGTCCTGCCGCGCCTGGTCGAATCTCCAGTCTGCAACCAGGGCCGGATCCTTTTCCAACGGGCCGGCCTGTCGGCGCGCCAAGGCCGCTACCTCCTCGGACTTGAGGGGCCGGCTGTACAGCCGCACCCGCCCGATTTCGCCGACGAAACGGCTCTGACCATTGCTATCGGCCCCGATGCGCAAAGGCAACTCGTTGGCAGAAATTACCGGGAACTCCTTGCAGAGGATTTCGCGGTTGACCGCCCGTGGCGGCGGAAGCGAGTGGTCCACAGGGGCGACCTCCAGCGGACGCGGTTCCGCACCACCTAGAAGAATCTGTATCACGGCCCGGTCCGGCGTCTTGTCCGCGGGCAGAGTGATGCTTGTGGCATCGAACTGCGGCCACGGCTGGCCATTGACCCGGACTCCGGTCACCGGGCCGCTCCCCCTGGTCGATAGATAAAACCGCTTCGGACCGAATCGCACCGGGAACCGTTGTTCCAATTCCACCACGTGGGGCGGAATGTGGGGTATCAGGACCAGTTCGTCGGCCTTATAGAGGTACTCGAAGAGCCCGCGGATCATGGCCGCCGGAATTCCCCACGTATCGTACACGCAGTTGATGGGCTCCTGGGGCTGGTACACGGCCGCTCCGAAAGCGACCAGGGGATTGTCGGCCCGAAAACGGCGGTAGAAGTCCAGGATCCGCTTCATCGACTTGCGCGCGTCGTCGTACTTGCCCAGCCGGTAGTAGGCCATGATGGCCCGCGCCTCGCACGTGGACCAGTGACCTCCGTTGACCCACCGGCCATATTCCCAAAGCCCGCGGGGCGCCTCGTACATATCGTCCAGCGAGGGGGCATTGGTGATGATGAGGTCATTGCGGCGCAGTTCCCAGATCGAAGCCAGCTTGCGGTAGATTTTTTGCGACTGGTCGTCGTCGGCCACGCGAAAACAGATGGCGTCGTGATTGCATACGGCCTCGAAATAGCCATGCTGCCGCGCCCCGTACACGCCGTGCCGGGTGCCGTCCGGATCGAGCGACTTGATGAAGTAGCCTTCCTCGGTGGTTACCAGGGGCAGGCCGCGCCGAGCCAGGTCCCGCCGCGTCATGTAGAGCACGACCTTCTGGGAGTTGCCGGCCAGTTTTTCCAGCTCGATCAGCCGGTCCAAGGCGGCAATGTAGGTGATCGAAAGTCCGGTCAGGTACGCCCGATCGTACGTCCCGTCGGGCTTCTTCCACCCGGCGTAGCTGGGGGCCAGCAGGTTGGCCGCCGGTCCCGCCCAGAAGAGGTTCGTCTTTGGATCGCGCCGGGATTCGATCAGCTCGGCCGCACGCTCCAGCTTGGGCAGATACCGCCCCAGAGCCTCCCTATCGCGGCTGATCAAGAGCGCCTCGGCCTGGAGGACGATCCCAGCGGCAGTAAACTCCAAGGCCCAGTCGTGGATTTCGATCCGGCCATCGCCCTGCTTGTACACTACCCAGTTGGGCGCGGCCGCGTCGCACAGGCAGCCATCGGGAGCGACCCACCCATGGTAGCCGGCCCGTTTGCCGTCGCCCATCTGGTCGAACCACAGGTCCTGGGAGTTTTGCAGAAAGGTCACGAACGGTTCTTCCAGCACCGGCAGTGCACAGTAGGTCGGCCCGTAGCTGTTTTGGATCCACCATGCGCCCCACGTGGGCCCTTCCACCAGCCCGTTCCAGGCTGGGGTGTACAGCATGGCCAAGTGCTGTAATTCGGGGTTCGGCTCGAACAGCCGCCGAGCCGTCTCGAGCAACTCCAGATACTCGGTGTCGCCCTCGCCCCGGTAATACTCTCCTTCGAATCGTCCGGCCGCCGGAGCGACCGCGGGCCAGAAGACTGGCAAAGCGACCATCGTGGCCACGACCAGCGATCGGGCACCGGCGACGCGGGACGCTGACCCACATCGGCAAGGCATCGCAAACCCCCACTCTCAGGGAGCGTTAGCAACCAACTGGGCGAGCCACACCCGCCCGCAACCGCAGCCGCTTTTCGGCGGCCCGTTCGTCTCTACCCGGGGCGGCAAGGCATGTCAACCGCCTCAGGCGGAGCCGCAACCGGTCCGCCTGGCAACTTTGGCACGCGGCGTCGGTCCGCAGTATGGCCCCCGTTAGCGGAAAGGGCACTCCAACACGGCCGGTGGCTGTTGGGCCAACGCCCCAGTTTTTGCGGCCCACGAAGCAGCGTGCCCGGATTCTTTCGGTATCGCGGTTGGGTCAGCGGGCCGAAGGCTGGAACACCCCGCTGTCGCCTTGGCGCGCGGGGACGAGTTTTTCCAGGGTGGCCCGCAATTGCCGCATGGTGATGGGCATGCACAGAACCATGCGGTGGCCGGCGGTGGACGCCCGATTTTTCCAGCCGTGCTGCGGTTCGTCCAGCAGCAGCAGGCAGGGCAGGTCCCGCGTGTCAGGATCTTCGCCCAAGCGGTTGAACACCTCCAGGGCCGGTTCGCCGATCTCCTGAGCGTTTATCAGCAATCCGTCCATGAGGCCGATGTCTTGCCGGGCCCGCTCGAAGGCCCGCTCGGGATCGCTGGTCAACAGGATGCGGTAGCCGACTTTCTTGAGCCCTTCGCGAAAGATCTCCTGCATTCGCGCGTTGCTTTCGACGATCATCACGGTGCGTGGCCGGGCTTGCGCCCCGCCCGACTCGCCCGTGTGATGTCCTCCCTGCTCATCGGAGAGCTTCATGGCCACGCGGTGCAGATCGACCAGCATCTCGCGGGGGGTCTGGTAGCGGTACACCGGGTCCAGCGCCATGGCCTTGGTGACGATGTTGATCACCTGCCGGGGAAGTTGCGGCGCCAAGTTTTCCAGCGGAATCACGTTGAGAAATCGCTGCCGGCTCATGCGTTGGGCACGGTCGCTGGTCTCGGCCAGCGGCGGCTTGCCGCAAAGCATGTGGTAATAGATGCACCCAGCAAAATAGATATCGCTCCGCGGGTCATCGGGGGGCGAGCCGCTAATCCGCTCTAAGGCGGCGTAATCTACCGTCCGGGTGTTCGGCATCTCGATGATGGCGTTTTCGGCCAGTGCGTCATCCATGCCCGCCAGCCCGAAATCCACCAGTTTGGCCTGCCCGCGCATCGAGACCAGTACGTTGCTCAGCTTCAGGTCTCGGTGCGTCACCTTCCGCTGGAAGGCATAGTCCAGGCCACTGGCGATATCGATCATCAGCCGCGTAGCTTCCAGCGGTTCCAGCACTTTGCGGATGTTCATGAATTCGCGGAGGCTGTGCCCCTCGACGAATTCCATGACCAGGTAGAGGACGTTGCGGAACGAGTGGACCTCGTAAATGGCCACGATGTTGGGATGGCGCAAGGTGCAGCCCAACTCGCCTTCGCGCAAGAAGAGCGCGGACTGGGCGGGCATTTCGCAGAAGCGCTGCCGCAGCACCTTCAGGGCCACCACCTGGCCGCTCTTGCGGTGAATAGCGCGGAACACCCGGGCGAACGTGCCGGTACCCACCAAGTACTGCACCTTGTATTCGCCATAGAAGAAGCCGGTGGTCTCGCCCTCCAGGAGCCGATCCCACTGATAGCGGGTCAAGAGCTCGGCGGCCATCAGGGCCTGGCCAAATTCTTCGGGCGTGGGCTCCCGGCCCTTGAACGAGGCCATGACCTGCTGGACCTGCTGGTCGGTCAGCAGCTCCAATTCCACGGCGCGTCGCGCGATCTGGTCAGCGGAACTCAGCCCCATGCAAATCGTTCCCCTTGGCCATCTGTTGCCCCGCAATCGGGTTAAGCGGGCGGTCCTGCCGGTCCAGGCGCCCGCGACGTTACGCTGGCCTCTACACGCGAGCAACCCATAGGCACCCCTCCACCTACTTTAGGCCAGCCGGCCGAGAGATGCAACCCCCGTGACCCGGGGTAATCAGGCCCCTTCGACTTTCCGCCGGTACTCGTCGCGTTCGCGCCGCGTCGCTTCCAGGTCGAAGACCAGATATTTCATGTCCAGCCGAAGCTGGCTCAACGCATCCTGCACCAGATTCAGGATTTGGCGGCGGCGGCGGATCCCTTCGATCACTCGGCCAAGAATGGGCTCCAACGCCGCCCGATGTTCATCCGGCAGTGCCGCGATAGCCACGGCCAGTTCGCTGATTTCGGCCGGAACCGCATCTGGCGATTCGGCAGGAGCTTCGGGATGGTTGGGTCGGTGATGGCTCATAGGGCGTTCCTCGGGACCTGCGATACCCGGCTTACCCGCACCTGCCATGCCGGCCATTTCCTGCCAGTCCAAGCAGGCACACTAACTGGTTGATTAGCCAAGGGTTAGGGCGCCAGCCCCCTGGCCAGCCCCTGGGCAGCTCGCAGCCCCCCGACGTTGCCAAAACACCTCAACTGCTCTGGCAACCAATCGCAAATCGTGTTACAAGCGTTGGTTACGACCGCAGGCCGCGGCCGCCCGCGGCGATTATTTTCCGACACACGCATGAGGCGATTATTCATCGTTGGGACGCTCCTGGCACTTCTTCTGCCGGGCCATGCCATCGCCCAGCAGACCCTTGCGGCTCCCAAAGCCTGGTACGAAGGTTTTGAAGGCCCAGACCCCTCGTGGCGGGTCATAGGGGGCAATGCGCACTACCGCGTGGAGTTCCACGGCCGCGTCCGCGACGAGGCCCACTCGGGCCAACAATGCGAGCGGATTCGAATCTCCGCCAATGCCGGCACCGAGGTTTTCATTGGACATGCGGTGGACCGCCCCCGCATCATCGACGAACTCTTGCCCACCGTGTGGCTCAAGTCGGACCGCCAGGGCATCCAAATGGCGGTCCAAGTGGTGCTGCCGCGGACGACCGATCCCCGCACACGGCGGCCGCTGGCCACGGTGCTCTACGGATCCAGCTACACCACCGTGGGCCGATGGCAACAGCTCCGCGTGGCGGAACTGCCGCTGCTGTTGGCCAGGCAGACCCGGGTCCTGCGAACCCAGTTCGGGCCACAGGTCGACCCGCGCGAAGCCTATGTGGAACAGGTGCTGTTGAACATCTACGGCGGGCCTGGGGTCACGGACGTATGGATCGACGACCTGGACGTGGCCCATCACGTCGGGCCTCCGCAGGGGATTGTTGCGGCCGGCCCTCCCGCCGGCCTCCCGAACGCCGGCCCCGCCGGAACGCGCATGCCAGAGGTACCCCCAAAGGGCCTGGGAACGCCGGCGGAACCCCGCCGCGGGCCAACCCTTTCCGGGGCGGTGTTGCAGATCGACGATCGCCCCATGTTCCCGCGCATCATCCAGTACCAGGGGGAACCGCTGAGCTTCCTGCGGCAACTCGGTTTCAACACCGTATCGATGGCCCAAGTGCCGACCACGGAAATGCTGGATGAAGCCGGGCGCCTCGGACTTTGGATCATTTGCCCCCCGCCATTTTCACCCCGGTCCGAGGCCCCCGACCCGACAGACAGCCCACCACCGGAAATCGGCGCGGCGTTTGACCGCGTGCTGGCCTGGGACCTTGGAAACGCTTTGGGGGCCAAACACGCAGAAACCACGATGGCGTGGGCCCGGCAGGTCAAGTCGGCCGACCGCCGCTGTGCCGGCCGACCGCTGGTCTGCCGGCCGTCCAGTCAGTTGCGGGCATACAGCCGCGCCGTCGATATCCCCGTGCTCGGGAGGGGCGTGCTGGCTACCGGCTTGGATCTGGCGGACTACGCCGTCTGGCTTCGCCAGCGTCCGAGCCTGATGATACCCGGTGCCCCGTTTTGGACGAGCATTGAAACTCAGCCCCCCGAGAGCCTCCGCCGCCAATGGTCCGCTCTGGGGCAAACCCCGGCCAGTGCGGCATTTTCTCCGGAAGCGCTCCGCCTGCTGGTGTACACAGCCATAACTTCGGGCAGCCGGGGGGTGTGGTTCGAGTCCACCAGCCCTCTCAATGCCGAGGATGCCGAGACGCGGGTACGGGCTTTGGCCCTGGAGCTATTGAATTTGGAGCTGGAACTGATGGAGCCCTGGACGGCGGCCGGAAACGTCCTGGCCACCGTGCCCGGCAGCGAACCGGCGCTGACGGCCACCCTGCTGCAAACCAGCCACGCCCGCCTGCTTGTGCCTATCTGGTGGCCGCCGGGCAGCCAGTGCGTAGCCGGGCAAGCCGCCGCACACGATCTGAGTTTTCTGGTGCCCGGAGTGCCGGAGACCAACAAAGCGTACTGGATGCTTCCGGGCGAGTTACGGCCGTTCCACCCGCCACGCAAAGCGGGTGGGGTACGGGTGACCGTCGAGGAGTTCGACCTGACGGCCCTGGTGCTCCTCACGCAGCACCCCACGGTGGTAGCCGCCATGGGCCGGCGTACCGCACAGATTGGCCGCCGTTGGGCCGAAATCCAGCGCGAGTTGGCCGCCCTGCAACTGCAGCGCGATGCGGTCCTGGCCCCGCGCCTGGCCGTCCCTAATCCCGCGGTCGCTTATGCGCCCTACCTGGCCGAGGCCCAAACGCACCTCCAGCAGTGCGACCGCCAGTTGGCCGCGGGCAACCTTCCGGCGGCATCGCTGGAGGCTTGCCGGGCCACACGCCCTTTGCGCCTGCTGGAGCGCCAGCACTGGGAGGCGGCCGTCCACCCGATTGGTTCGCCGGTGGCCAGCCCCGCTGCGGTCACATTCGCCACGCTCCCCTGGCACTGGCGATTAATGGAACAGGTGTCGGCCAGTCGGCCTGGGCCTTCCCTCTTGCCCGCCGGCGACTTCGAGGACTTGGCCACGGTCTTCGCCTCCGGCTGGCAGCATTTCCAGCATCCGTACCCCGACTTGCAATCCGAAGCCGAGCTCGCCCCCGGCGCCGCACACAGCGGAAAGCTGGGGTTGCGACTGGCGATCACCAGCCGCCAAAAGGGCGAACCGCCTGTCGTGGAATCGCCGCCCGTGTGGATCACCAGCCCCGCGGTGCCGGTCCAGGCCGGACAAATCCTCCGCGTGCAGGGGTGGGTCAACGTGCCGGCGCCTATTCGCGGCAGCGTGGACGGCCTGTTGGTGCTCGATTCGCTGGGGGGCGAGCCGCTGGCCTATCGCGTCCGACACACCCAAGGGTGGCAACCGTTCGTCTTGTACCGTCTGGCTCCCCAAAACGGATCGATGTCGCTGACCTTCGCCCTGGCAGGGTTGGGCGAAGCCTTTCTCGATGACGTCGATATCCAGCCCCTAAGCCAACCGGCCGGTTCGGCCCAGTAGAGCGATTTCCGCCCAGCCGAGGCAGCGGTCGGTGACAAACCCTCAGCGGTGAAGTATAGTGGCGTGCCATCGGGCCGCATGGCCCTACCCCCTGCAAAAGTCCCATAGCTTCGCAAAAAGGAGATCCCCATGCATCGACTGCTGGCGTGTGCGTTGGCAAGCTTGTTGGCATCTGCAGCGCATGCTGCCGAAACCATTCCCCCTGCCCAGCATCCCGACTCGAGCACCTGGGAGGACCTTTTTGCCCCCGACTTGTCGAATGCCGCCTTTCCCCCGGGGGTTTGGTCTTTCCGCGAGGGCGTGCTGACGGCCACCCAGGACCAGTGCATCTGGACCAAAAAAGAGTACCAGAACTTCATCCTGGACCTGGAATTCAAAAACGCCCCGGGCACCAACAGCGGGGTGATCGTCTATTGCAGCGACCCCAAGAACTGGATTCCCAACTCGATCGAAATCCAAATCGCCGACGACTTCGCTCCCCGTTGGGCGAAGAGTCCCAAAACGTGGCACTGCGGAGCTATCTTCGGCCGACTGGCCCCTTCTGAAAGCGTAGTCAAAAAGCCCGGCCAGTGGAACCGCATGACCATCACCTGCCACGGGCCGATGATCTACGTGCTGCTCAACGGCAAGCAGGTAACCGCCTTCGACATGCGCAAGTGGACCGACCCCAAGAAGAACCCCGATGGCACCGATATCCCGCCCTGGCTGAGCAGGCCGGCGGCGGAGCTTCCCACTCGAGGGATCATCGGCCTTCAGGGCAAACACGGCGACGCGCCCATCTATTTCCGTAACGTGAAGATCCGCAGTATCGGCCCTTAGGCCTCCCTGGCGCCCTTGTGGGCCGCCAAAAGCCGTCCCCTGGGGGCCTCCAACGGCTCTGGGGCGATTGTACTCCTAGCGAAAGCCGCCTGACTGCGGCAGCGGCCAGAACGAAGCGGCCACCGCAAGCGTAGTGTGCATGTCCCGGGCAAGAGTGCTGCGCCAGCCGCTTACTGAGTCGCCTGGCGGTTCCAGCGGCTTTCGGCGTACTGTTCTTTGAGGGTGGTCTCGAACTCGCGGGCCCGATCGAGTTTGCGGAGTTCGCGACACACGCGGGCCAAGTGGTACAAGGCCTCGGCGTGCGCCTCGCGATTGGCCGAGTACAGCGCATCCACGTGCAGGAAGGCGAACATCGCCTCGCGCGGGCGGTTGTCTTTCAACAGGGCGACACCCAAGGCGTTGTAGGCCTGGGCCAAATAGCCCACGTCGTCCGCCGGGGCCCGGGCGATTTGCGTCTCCAGCGCCTTGATGGCCACGGCCGCTTGCCCTGTCTCGGCTAAACAGCGGGCCTTCCCCAAGATGGCCAAGCGGCGCTGCGCATCGGCCAGGGGACCCTCAACCTTCTGCTGAAGCACGGCATCGAAGTATTTCAGGGCCTCGGCAGGTTTGTCCTCCGCCAATAGCGCCTGGCCCACGCACACGCTGGCCCGCATCTTGTAGTCAGGCCAGGGAGCGGCGGCCACCTTTTCGTAGTACGGGCGCGCCCTGGCGTATTCGCCCATGGCCACTAGCAGGTCGCCCACCATCTGATACGCTTCCAGCGTGTGGTGGCTCTGAGGATAATCGCGAACGAAGGCGGTCATCAGCTTACCCGCTGGCACGATCTCACCGCTGCCCGCCAAGGCCAGCCGCGCCGTGCAATATGCCCGGTAAAACTCTACCTCCTGGCGAACCTCGGGCCGAGTAAGCCGCTCCGGCTTCAGCTTTTCCAAAGTCTTCAAGGCAGCCTCGTAGAGCCCCTTGGCCACCTCGCTCCGCACCGTCTTCATCTCCAGCGGTTCCCCCTCGAACGCAATCCATTCGATTTCGTTCACCGGCACCCGCTCGATGGTGGCCGCAGGCGTCTCTACCGTTACTTCGGTCGGCGACAGTGTTACCCGGCCAGGGATGGTGGCCTTGAGCGTCTTCACGACATCATCCGCCTGGACTGCGACCGCTGCCAGCCAAAGAGCCATCCCGCAGATTGCTTTGTGCTTCACCGTGCTCTCCTCGCTTTGGTGGCCTACAAGGCCAACCCGCCCAGTTACTCTCCAGCGGGCATGAACTGCCTTAGGTTGCCATGCAGCACTTCCTGCCGCCTGCTTTGTGATGATAGCACGCCAGCAGGCCGTGCGGCAACCACCCATTGCCCGCCCCAACACGCCGGGCTCCCTAACCGGTCACATCAAGCCAAAGCGCTATCGTCCCAGCATACCCAATGCGGCCAGATGAAATTGCCTCTCTCGCCGCTTGCCAAAGGCCACCGAACGGTTGCCATTGGCTCAAGATTCCGACACCGGTAAGCGGCTGCTTTGCCGGCACGCCATGTTGCGCATGTACTACCTTTGTGGCTTCCAAGAGGTCGGCCAAAGCGGGCGGCCATTTCTCCCCACTTACCGACCTGCCGCCCTCGCAAAGTAAAATACCGTGCATGAACCAGGAAAGCATCCAAGTACCCGGATCTGAGCGGCAGTTGCCGAGGATCATCCGAATCCATGGGAGAAAAACGACATGAGCCCTCCACAACCGCGGTGTATTGGCCCGCCGGGCCCGTCGTTGTGATCATCATTCTCGGGGCGTGGCTGGCGGCCAGGGAAACGCCCCAGGCCCCCGCCATGAAAAAGTGGCGCCCCGGCCAGAGATGGGGCTGGGTGTTGGGACCGGCCGATCAGATCGGCTCCCTGAACGAAATGGGCGACCACTCGCGCCTGGCCGCTTTGCGTCTGGTGCCGCACGGCAAAGTGTACGATCTGGGCGTGCTCTACGATCGCACCTCGTTCAAGTGGCCCGGCCATAACTCCGCGAGATCATTCCGTTCCGCACACCAGAGGGCATCAAGCGGCAGCAAGACCTCTCCTTGGCCAAACACCCCTTGGGGACGGCCTGGCACAGTTGCGCCCTGTTTCTGACCGACAATGTGGGAACACAGATCGACGCCTTATGCCACGCCACCGAAGGGGACGACGACCGTTGGTACAACGGCTTCACCGAAGGCCAATGGGGCGGCAACTGGGGGCCTCGCAAGTGCGATGCAGCTATCATTCCTCCGATGGTCGCCCGGGCCTGTTGATCGACGTGGCGGGCGAAAAAGGCCTCGATGCCCTCCCCGCTCACTACCCCATCGGCGTGGACGACTTGCAGCGCGCCTTGTCAACCCACGCAGCTTCGGCCAGGTGACGTGGTCCTCATCCGCACCGGCACGCTCTGCTCAGGGCGGAAGCGGGCCGCTTGACAATTCGCCCCGAAATTCCCTGCCTCTGTCCAGGGCAACTGGCAAACATCTTTCTTCCTTCCCTCGGCCCGGAACAGAGAAGAGGGTGCGGCGAGCCCCGGGCGTAAGCCCGCGGTGACATCCACGCGGTACCCCTGGCGAGCCCCGGGCGTAAGCCCGGGGTGGGTAGGGCCATTCTTTGGCCACGGGGATGTGGGCGCCGCGGCCACCAAGTTCTGCGTCCGGCACCGGGGGCTAACGCCCCCGGCTCGGGGGGCTGTGCCACTGCTTCGGCAGAAACAGTGCGGAAACCACCGGATGGCACTGCTTGCCTTCCGGCAAGCAGTGGCACACCGTGCACGTTGACGGCGGCACGCCGGAACTGGTCAAATGGACCTTAACGGACCACCTCAATACGATGGGGGAGATTTCCCGGTACGATTCCCAGACGCAGAGCACCGCCGTGGTCAACCACCCGGTGTACGACGCCTATGGCAACGTCACCTCGGAGACGAACTCCGCGGTGGAGAGTCTCTTCCTGC
>Ga0068707_1002231_pt1 | contig 13668 bp, 9 predicted proteins | sample YNPNPMetaG_FD_66600 | JGI IMG/M metagenome (GOLD analysis project Ga0068707, IMG submission 66600) | Anoxygenic and chlorotrophic microbial mat microbial communities from Yellowstone National Park, USA - YNP NP MetaG | ecosystem: Environmental > Aquatic > Thermal springs > Hot (42-90C) >... | reverse complement strand
GGATATTACGGTCAGCTTGTTAACCGTCGACGATGGTGGGGCGGGCAAGGTAAAGGCGGATGGGTCCCAAAGCGATGTGCCTGGGGAGTTCCATGGCAGTAAAGACGTAACAGGGTTCATCCACCTGGCCGCGGCAGGCAGCCCCCACAGAGGTGAAAATGATGTCTTTGGACTCGGCTAGAAATAGAGCCATCACCTGGCGCCGAGCGGGGAGGATGGCTTCGAGGGTGCGCCACCACAGGTAATATGAACTGCTAAGTTTGCCGAAGTCGTGCCCCCGCCAAGGGCGTATGGTCTTCAAGACTTCAGGGGCGCGAGAACGGCGGCGTCATAATCTAGGTAGATCATGATATTAGGTAAGAGGCTAAATTTGAGGGGTTATAGATTGAGATGGGGGATATGGGATTAAAATATGGCATCTTGGCAAGGAGGGGTTGGTTTAGAGTTATAGATTTCAGGTTTATTTTGGGGAAAGAAATTTTCACGAATGAACTATGGATTCAGGCTCGCGGGTATGGTAGTGTGGAAAACATGAGGTGGCGTTTCAGACCGGGGATATATCGATGCAGTCGGGAGCTTTTACGGAGCACCTTCGGCAGGCTGTTCCGGGTTCAGGTGGAGGGGTTAGGCTATCTGCCCAAAGAGGGGCCAGCTATTATCTGCCCGAAGCATCAGCGTTGGGAGGATATCATAGTTACGGGACTGGCCCTGCCGAGGCCGTTGCGTTTTATTGCCAAGGTGGAGCTGTTTCAGCAGCCTGTGGTGCGGGAGTTTATAGGGGCGTTGGGGGGGGTGCCGGTGGATCGCCGGGAGCCTCGGGCAACCTTGTCATCCTTTAAGGAATTGCTCCCTATGCTGAAAGAGAGGGCCTATGTGGTCTTGTATCCCGAGGGCACCTATGTCAAGGGGGGTGTAGGGGTGGGGAAACATCGTCTGATTCAGCTGTTGCTCAAGTGGCAAGCCAGAGATGGCTTGGGGGTGTTGCCTTTCTTACCAATGGGCATTTCGTATCATAAGAGTTCATGGAGTTATGAGGCGAAGGTAAAGCTTGGGGCACCGCTTAAGGCCACCGGGCCGGAGAAAGCGGTGGAATTGACCAGGGCGCTGATGGCCAGGATCGCAGAATTGAGTGGGGTAAACTGTATTCCGGGGTCAGGAAACAGTAAACTATAATCAGTTATATTAATACCAACAGTTGCAGGCTAGGGGCAAAAGGCAGCAGAAATTTGGCACATAGCCATGGTTCCCCTGGACGGCCAGATAACCTGGAAAGGGAGAGGTGGCAGTCATGAAAAAGGTTAAAGAGGAGAAGTTTATCTTGTGGTTTGAGGAGATCGGCATTGAAGATATCCCCCTGGTGGGGGGGAAGAACGCCTCCCTGGGGGAGATGCTGCGGAGCTTAAGCTCTCAGGGGATCCGGGTCCCCAACGGCTTTGCCATCACCGCTGCGGCTTATCGGCATTTTTTAGAACGAGCCGGGATCGCCAAATCCATTGATCAGATTCTCAAAGGACTGGATACCCATGATCTGGAGGATTTGGCCCGGCGGGGTAAAAAAGTACGGGATCTGATTATGGATGTCCCCTTTCCGTCGGCGCTGTTAGTGGAAATCTATCGGGCCTATGAGCAGTTGGCGCGGCTTTACAAGCGGGATGAATTTGATCTGCTTGATTTAGATGTGGCGGTGCGCTCCTCGGCCACGGCGGAGGATTTGCCGGATGCCTCCTTTGCCGGCCAGCAAGAGAGTTTTCTGAACGTGCGGGGCAAGGTGTCGTTGGTGCAGGCGGTGAAGCGGTGTTTTGCCTCCCTGTTCACTAACCGGGCCATCAGCTATCGTTACGACAAAGGCTATGACCAATTTGATATAGCGTTGTCGGTGGCGGTGCAAAAGATGGTACGTTCGGATGCGGCGGGCTCCGGGGTGATGTTCACCATTGATACGGAGAGCGGTTTCCAGGAGGTGGTGTATATCACGGCGGGTTACGGTTTGGGGGAGCTGGTGGTGCAGGGTCAGGTTAACCCGGATGAGTATTACGTGTTCAAGCCCACGCTGAAGGCCGGCAAGGCGCCGATCATCGGCAAGAAGTTAGGGGATCTGAAGATCAAGATGGTCTATACCGCGGATGAGACCCGGCCGGTGAGGACCATCTCCACCACCGAAGAGGAACGGCGGCGATACGTACTGACAGATGAGGAGATTCTGACCCTGGCGCGCTGGGGTTGTATCATCGAGGATCACTATTCCCGGCAGTATGGCCAGTATCGCCCCATGGACATTGAATGGGCCAAGGATGGTGACGGACGTAAAGTGGGAACCGGAGAGCTGTTCATCGTGCAAGCGCGGCCGGAGACGGTGCATGCACAGCGGGATTTCAGCGTCATGGAGAATTATATCCTCAAGGGCGAGGGTCGAATTCTGGCGCAGGGTCAGGCAGTGGGTTCAAAGATCGGCCAAGGCCGAGCGGCGGTGATCGAGACGGCCGCGCAGATCCGGGAGTTTACTCCGGGGTCGGTGTTGGTGACGGACATGACGGACCCGGATTGGGAACCTATCATGAAAATGGCTTCGGCTATTGTCACCAACCGCGGGGGGCGGACCTGCCATGCGGCCATTGTCTCCCGGGAGCTGGGCATTCCCTGTGTGATCGGCACCGAGAACGCCACCAATGTTATCCCCGACGGACAAGAGGTTACGGTGTGCTGCACTTTGGGGGAACGGGGGGTGGTTTATGAGGGGCTCATCCCCTTTGAAGTGGAACGCATCGACCTCAAGAAGCTGCCACCGACGCGTACCCAGTTGATGATGAACGTCGGCATCCCGGAGCAGGCCTTTATGCAGGGGCAGATTCCCAACGACGGGGTGGGGTTGGCGAGGTTGGAATTTATCATCAATTCGCACATCGGCATCCATCCCTTGGCCTTGATTTACTATGAAGAGCTGCGGCAGCGAGCCTCGCAGGATCAGCGACTGGCCCAGGAACTGGCCAAGATTGACGCTCAGACCGAGATGTATGCCGACAAGGCGGAGTTTTTCGTGGAGAAGCTGGCTCAAGGGATCGCCCGCATTGCCGCAGCCTTTTATCCCAAGGATGTCATCGTGCGGCTCTCTGATTTCAAGTCCAACGAATATGCCGCCCTCTTGGGTGGGTATCTCTTTGAGCCCGAAGAAAGTAATGCCATGATCGGCTGGCGGGGGGCATCGCGCTATTATGACCCAAAGTTCAAACCCGCCTTTGGCCGGGAGTGCAAGGCCTTGCTACGGGTGCGAGAAGATATGGGGCTCTCTAATGTTAAGGTTATGGTGCCGTTTTGCCGGACGCCAGAGGAAGGGGTCAAAGTCATCGAGGTCATGAAAGAGTACGGGCTGGTCCAGGGGGAGAACGGTCTGGAAGTGTATGTCATGTGTGAGATTCCCAGCAATGTTATTTTGGGTGAGGAGTTTGCCCGGATTTTTGATGGGTTTTCCATCGGCTCCAATGACTTGACCCAACTGGTACTGGGGTTGGACCGGGATTCGGAGCTGGTGACGCATCTGTTTGACGAGCGCAATGAGGCGGTCAAACGGATGGTGGCCCAGATTATCAATATTGCCCGACGGACGGGGCGGAAGATCGGCATCTGCGGCCAGGCCCCCAGCGACTACCCCGAGTTCGCCACCTTTTTGGTGGAGTGCGGCATTGATTCCATCAGCCTGATACCGGATACGGTGATCAAAACGAAGCTGGAGATTGCCAAGAAAGAAAAAGAGCTGGGGATAAATTAGGCTTAAGGATAAGGGCGAGAGGCCAATAGGTAAGAGGAGATCGGTAAGCGGCAGCTAAAGTAGAGCAACCGGGTAAGGGGAGGAACTGTAACGGAGAGGGGGAAAGGAAGGACAAGGTGGAGAGGGGAGAGAAGAAAAGTAACTCAGAAGGGAGGAATGGGAAAAGAGCGAAAGTTAGGGCGTAAGGAAAAATTTGTCGGAGTGCTTGAGTTTGTGTGAGAAAGGCAGTGCCATGACGCTCAGGACCAAGACATTTTTACTGTTTGGATTAATGATTGCCGCGGCCTTTTTAGTGTCAGGCTTTTTTTATCTGCGTTTTCTGCAACAATCGCTAAAGCACTCCATTTTATCTGGGGTGGAGGCAGTAGCGGAGAGTACGGCTGAGAACATCGCCAGATTTCTGGAGGACTCTCTGCGGGATGCCCAGGCGGCGGCCCTGTCGCTGCCGCTGAAGCAGCTGGAGAAGAGCGACCTGGTGGTAGTGGAAGAACAGTTGGCCCGTCTGGTGGAGATTTATCCGAAGTTTGAGAACGGGATGTTCATTTTGGACCGTAACGGGCGGATATGGGTGGATTATCCGCCGCATCCGGAGGTGAGAGGGCAAGAGGTCTCTTATCGGGAGTATTTCCAACGGACCATGCGGGAGGAGCGGGGTATTATCGGGGTGCCGTATGTCTCGCTGCGCACGGGTCAGCCGGTGATCACCTTTACGGCGCTTTTGCGGAGCAACCGGGGGGAGGTGTTAGGGTTATTGGGGTGCTCGGTGCAGATATTGTCCGCCACTGCTTTGGACGGGGTGAGGAGGATCAGGATAGGCAAGACGGGGTATGTCTATGTTTTCGACCGTACCCGGAAGTTGATCTTGCATCCTGATGATGGTCGGGTGTTACAGGCTGACGTACCTCCAGGGGCGAATCGTCTTTTTGATGCGGCCCTGAATGGCTTTGAAGGGGTGGGGGAAACGGTAAATTCTCGGGGAGTGCCGATGCTGTTGGCCCTGAAACGCATCCGGGGGACAGATTGGATCGTCGGAGCGCAGCAGCCGCAGAGCGAGGCCTATGCACCTTTGGCCCGGGCGCGGTGGAACCTGCTGGTTGGGGGGCTGTTAGCGGTGCTCACGACCTTGGCAGTGGGAGCAGTGGCGGTGCGGCGGATTACTGAGCCTCTGGCGCGTTTGCGGCGGGCAGTGATGCACTTGGGGAGCGATGGTATTGAGGGCGGAGGTGAAATAGCGGAGACGATAAAGGGACACAAAAGTACCGATGAGATCGGCGAGTTGACGGAGGCCTTTGCGGAAATGTCCCGGCGGTTGCAGGAGACTATGACGTCTTTGCGGCGGGCCAGTTTGGATTGGGAGCGCACTTTTAATGCAGTGCCGGACCTGATAGCCCTTTTAGATGAGCAGGGACGGGTGGTGAAAGTAAACCTGGCCCTGGCGGAAAAGCTGAGTGTGGCCCCGGAGACGGTGGTGGGGATAGCCGGCGGGGAACTTTTTGGGGGTGTGAAAGGACATTCGGCGACAGCTGAACCGGATACCTTAAAAGAATTGTTGGCAACGAAATTGGGGCCGGATTATCTGGTGAGCACCTCCACTTTGAAAAACCCGGAGGCAGAACCGTTGGGTTCGGTGTATGTGGCCCGAAACATTTCGGAGCGGCGTCGGGCGGAGGAGGAGCGGGAGAGAATGCTGGAGCAGTTGGCCCAGGCCCAAAAGATGGAGGCCCTGGGCACCTTGGCCGGTGGTATAGCTCACGATTTCAACAATATCTTGTCAGCCATGATAGGATACACGGAGTTGGGGCAGATTTATCAGAGAGAAGGGAGGATGGCGGAGGTCCAGGGGTGTCTCGAGGAAGTGCTGCGGGCCGGGAGGAGGGCCAAGGACCTGGTAAACCAGATCCTCACCTTCAGCCGTCAGGGGGAGCGGCAGGCGCGGCCGGTGTCTGTGGCAGAGGTGCTGGAAGAGGGTTTGAAGTTTCTGCGGGCCTTTATTCCCAGCAACATTGAGATCAGGGCGTCCTTGCCAGTGGATGTGGGGATGGTAATGGCCGACCCGGTGCAGTTGCAGCAGGTGGTAATAAATCTGGGGACCAACGCCTATCAGGCCATGGAGAGGCAGGGGGGAATCTTGGAGGTGGCTTTGGAGGCAGTGGAAATAGCTGATCCTCAAGTGTGGGGGGTAGAGGGGTTGGCGGCAGGTAGTTATATCAGGGTGACGGTAAAGGACAGTGGCGAGGGCATGAGCCCCCAGACGATGGGACGGATTTTTGAGCCCTTTTTTACCACTAAAGGAGTGGGTGGGGGCACAGGTTTGGGTCTGTCAGTGGTACATGGCATTGTCAAAGACCTGGGGGGTGCTATTAAGGTGGACAGCCAGCTTGGAATGGGCACCACCTTTGAGGTCTATCTGCCGCGTTACCTGAAGCAGCCTGTGGCTGCAATCCGGGAGCCCGAGCCGGAGATTATGGGGGGGGAGGGGCACATTATGGTGGTGGATGATGAACCCCAATTGCTGGCCATCAGCCAAAAAATGCTGACCAGACTCGGATATCAGGTAACGGCGGTGAGCGACCCCCAAGCGGCACTAGAGATTTTTCAGGCACAGCCGGAGGCCTTTGATCTGCTGCTCACGGATCTGACCATGCCGCAGATGACAGGTTTGGAGCTGGCCAGAGAGGTGTTGCAGCTGAGGCCGGACCTACCCATTATTTTGACCACCGGTTTTGATGAAGAAACCGCGGTGCGGCGGGCCTGGGAGCTGGGAATCAGGGATTATCTGCTGAAGCCGGTGGTGTTGCGGGAGCTGGCAAAGACGGTACGACGGGTTATGGATGACAACAGGTGAGATTGTGGTTGTCGGTACAGGCAAGGAGCTGGAAACTAGCGCGCAGCAAAAGGAAAACCATGGCAAAACGAGAAGGATAGGATAATAGCTGTCAGCCTCTTAGGTATCATGGGAAACGCTAGTAAAAAGTCGGGTCGGGGGACCGGCCTTTTTTATTTTTCAGATTAAGGTATTAACAAGACGGGAATATTTTTTATAATGGCACTATGGTGGAAAAACGGTGGGAAGCAGGCGGACTGTTGCCGGTGATAGTGCCCCGGCCGGAGCATACGTTGTCCCGAGCCAACATTGCGGTGGAGGCACTCAAAGTGCTTTATCGCCTGCACCACGCGGGTTATCGGGCGTATCTGGTGGGAGGTAGCGTCCGGGATCTGTTGTTGGGCAAAACCCCCAAGGATTTTGATGTTGCCACAGATGCACGCCCGGGGGAAATCCGCAAACTTTTTCGCAACAGCCGTATCATCGGCCGACGGTTTCGACTGGTGCAGGTATTTTTTCGGGGCGGCAAGATCGTGGAGGTGTCCACCTTCAGGTGCCGGTCGGAATTTGACCGGGAGGGGGAGGTGGCACTGGCCGGGAACAACACCTTCGGGACCCCGGCGGAGGACGCCCAGCGGCGGGATTTGACCATCAACGGGCTGTTTTATAATATCGCCGATTTTTCGTTGGTAGACTATGTAGGTGGCCTGGAGGACCTGCGGCGGGGCATTATAAGGGTGATCGGGGAGCCGGGGGTACGGTTTGGGCGGGATCCCGTGCGGATGTTGCGGGTGCTCAGGCATGCGGCCCGCACAGGGTTTAGCATTGAGCCGCGAGCCTGGGAGGAGATCGGGGCTAAAGCGGAACTTATCCGGGGGTGCCCCCCGGCGCGCCTTAGGGATGAGCTCCTCAAGGACTTAAGGAGCGGCGCGGCCCGGCCGTTTCTGGCACTGATGCTTAAAAGCGGTTTGTTTTATGCCCTGTTGCCTTGGTGGCAGGGCAGGTTGGACACTAAGGGAGAACAGAGGCTGTTGGAGTTGGTCGGCAGATTGGACGAAGTTTACCAGAGGGGCGGAAGTTTCTCGGAGAGTTTGCTGTGGGGTGTATTTTTGACCCCACTGGTGGAAGGTGACCCGGGGGCGATGATTCGAGAGGCCAAGATGGCAGAGAGCGGGGAAGGTCGACGGAGAGGGAGTGGACCGTCGGCGGAGGAGGTGCGGGAGTGGCGGGAGTCCATATTGTCCCTGAGTAGGGAGGCTCTAGGGGCGCTGGAGTTTCCACGGCCGCGTCAGGAGGAGGTTTCCATGCTGTTGGCCTTGGAAAGGCTGGTGAGGGAGTATCTAAAAGAAGGGCGGCCGGTGCCGGGGCGTTGGGCTCGGCTGGCCGCCTACCCGGAAGCTTGGCGACTATACAGGCTCAAGGAAGCCCCCCTGGAGGAGGTGTTGGCCGCCCTGGCCACCCAGTCACCCACAGGACCGGAGACGCCTCAGAGACGTCGCCGCCACCGACCGCGGGGCCGCAAGAGGAGGAGAAAAACCAGCAGTCCCCAGTGAAGTTTATGGGGGGAGGGCCGGGGGAACGAAGTTCCCACGCCCTACCCCCAGAACTCCCTTCTCAACCCCCTATTTGGAGGGGTTGGGGGTAGGGGTGTGGGGGAGGGGACAGGGGCCTCAAGGCCCCTGGCCTCCTCCCCACAAAATAACTTTTCAGAGCAGACAAATAAAAAAGGTCGTAGCTGGGGGAGTAAGTGAAAAATGGGGGAAGGGGGCGGAGTGGTCAAAATTCTTTAATATCAGTGAGGAGCCAGGTTTTTTTGCCGGAGGGCCTTTCAAACCGCCAGAACTCTTCCCATTCTTTGGGGTAGGTCATGCTGCCGGCAAGGAGTTTGAGAGAGTGCCGCTGGACTACGTAATCGATGAGACGCCCTTTGACACAGACCACGATGAAATCTTGGCCGTCAGCGGCTCCGGCTTCGACAATGATCAGGTGGCGGAGAGAGAGATTTTCGAGGCGGTGAATTTCGCCCCGCAACCTTAGGATCTGATGACCCATGCGCAGAAAGTTAAGGAGGTCTTCGGAAAGGATCCCCTCCAGCTTGTCCAGCTCCCCTTGATTCCAGTGAGTATATAGTGTCTTGATGGTCTGGCGGACATAATCCCCGAAGGCCGGCAGATGGAAATCCGGGTCACCGGCCCGGAGGCTGGCCAAGCCGGGGGCGGCCTGCTTGCTGACCGTGAGTTCCACGGGCTGCAGGATGAGAGGTGCTAAAAAATCCGGAGTGGGTGGGGGGAGTTCAACTTTTTTCCGGCGGTTCGTCAGGAGGTGATAGGTGATAAAGCCCAGCCCGAAGACGATGGTGAAGTCCAGAAGGCCGGGTGGCCAGCAACCGGAGTGACGCAGGAATATAGGGGTGTAACCGAGGAGTCGAGGCCAGAGGTAGTGCCCCAGGCAACCGCCGGCCAGAAACCGCAGGATCTCCTGGAGGTGGTCATGGGGCAGGGAGGGCTGAACACCGGCACCCAGGTTTTGAGTGGTCAGGTTCTGGTTTCCGATAGAGTTTAGCCGGAGTGCTTGTGGGGAGTTGACATAAGCTGCAGAGGCAAGCCCGGGAGGAATGGTGGCGCCCTTCCGGGGAGAGAACGGGTAGCTGACCAGCATGATACCGATGCAGAAGCCGGAAAAGAGCAGAGATATGAGCCATCCGGGCTTGGTCATGAAAGTCCGCCGAGCGTAACTGTCTTAAGGGATTGGTAGTCCTCAAATATATATATCGGCCCGGAAGGTTAACAGCTTGAGTCATATGGGGCCTCAATCCACGTGGCTGAGGGTTATGCGCTTAAACAGGCGTTTGCCCACCTGAAGGAGGGTTTGGGTGCCGGGTGAAAGTTCTAGTTGTGGATCGGTGACTTTATCGCCGTCCAGTTTGACGGCTCCCTGTTTGATGAGACGCAGGGCTTCGGAGGTGCTGGCGGCGGTGCCGGCCGCCACCATAACGTGAGGAAGCCAATATCCGGGGGTCGTCTGGGATTCCATGACTTCGGAAAATTTTCTGAATCGTTGCATAGCACTTTGGCCCAAAGTGACCTCGTCGATATGCTCAGGTAAGCCGCCCTCCCGGAAGATGTGGGCGAATTCCCGGGCGGCTTGTCGGGCCGCAGCCTGCCCGTGGTAGCGGGCGACAATTTCCAAGGCCAACGCCTCCTTGACGTCTCGGGGGTGTCGGCGGCCGGCGGCCAGATCGTCGGTGAGGCGCTTGAGGTCCTGGGGGGTGAGGTCGCTTAAGAGCTCATAGTAGCGGAGCATTAAGGCGTCCGAAATGGACATGAGTTTGCCGAACATGACTTGCGGTGGTTCGTCAATGCCGACGTAATTATTAAGGGACTTGCTCATTTTCTGGACGCCGTCGAGGCCCTCCAGGAGAGGTAGGGTAATAACCACTTGGGGCGGCTGCCCATATTCTCGCTGCAGTTCCCGGCCCACCAGGAGGTTGAATTTTTGGTCAGTGCCGCCTAATTCCACATCGGCTTTCAGGGCCACGGAGTCATACCCCTGAATGAGGGGGTAGAGGAACTCGTGGATGCTGATGGGGTTTTGCTGGGTGTAGCGTTTGTGGAAGTCATCCCTCTCCAGCATGCGGGCCACAGTGTAGCGGGCGGCCAAACGGATGAGGTCCTGGGCGGACATGGGCTTCATCCAGCGGCTGTTAAAGTCGATAATGGTTTTATCCGGATCCAGGATTTTGTAAATCTGGCGTTGGTAGGTGGCCGCATTTTCTTTGACCTCCTCTTCAGTGAGGGGCTTTCGGGTTTCGCTTTTACCGGAGGGGTCGCCGATGAGACCGGTGAAGTCGCCGATGAGGAAGACCACCTGATGACCCAGATCCTGGAAATGTTTGAGCTTGTGGATAAGCACAGTATGGCCCAGGTGGAGGTCGGGGGCGGTGGGATCAAATCCGGCCTTGACCCTGAGAGGATTGCCGGTGGCTAAGGAGGTGGCCAGGCGTTCCACCAGCTCCTCCTCCCGGATGATTTCATGGCAGCCTTTTTTTATGAGGGACAACTGTTCTTCCACAGATTTCATGATGATCCATCTCCATTTATAACGCCAGTGGCCGATATATTATTTGCTCCATAACGCCAAACCTGCTGGCCCCAGTCTGAATTCTTTCGCCCTTTACCCATCACCTAATTTTCTTCAAAACCTAGCCAGCGGACCTCCCGCTCTTTGCGAGGCGGCACCGGTGGCTCTTTGGCGGAGTAGCCGATGGGGGTGATGGCCAGGAGTTGCCGGTCGGGCTTGCCAAGATACTCCAGGATATCCTTTTCCACATAGTTGACACCGGTCATCCAGCAGGTGCCGAGGCCTTCGGCGTGGGCTGCGAGAAGGAGGTTCTGCATGAGAGCGGCGCCGGATTGGATGTTGGCCAAGTTGAAGTGGGGGTCGGGGTGCTTAAACAGGGTGACCGCGATGACTACCGGGGCGCCGCCCAAGTCGGTAAAGAAACGGGCCACAAGCTGCTGCTGTTTTTCTTCCAGTTGGGTGCGCAGATAGCTCATTAGGGCGGTGAGGCTACGGCTGCAAATCTGCACGAATTCGTCCCGGAAACGGCCGGCCATGACGGTGATTTCCCAGGGTTGGGCATTGGTGCCGGAGGGAGCCCAAAGAGCGGCGTTGATAATGCGCTCCAGGACCGCCCGGGGCGGCATGTCGGGCTTGTAAAGGCGGTGGCTCCGTCGGTTTAAAATGGCTTCATAGATATCCATTAACAAACTCCCTTTAGATTATAATTGGTGATTTAACGGAATTATGTTACAGATATTTCGTATCATTATTTTAAGTTTTTCTCTCGCTGTTGATAAATTATATTTTAAATAATATTTATTATCAATTAAATCTACTAATGCTATCATATCTGACATTAGAAAATTTATTATATTAAATATTTGTTCAGTACTGATGTTAGGTATTTTATTATTTTCACAATAAAGGTCTAGTCTCCCTTTCAATTCATCAATATTCCTTGGTGTAAAATCAAGGTTTATTATTATATTTTTAAGCATCGTAATTAAATTTTCATAACGATGTTTCTTATCTTCCAAAAGCTTTATCATATCCGGAGTTATAATTCCAGGTTTTTTTAATAAATCAATATAATCAAAAGGAGAGAGTGGACATTCATCATGAAGTTTAAGGATGTTTAAGCAAGTTTGAAGTTCCAATAATGATGCGCCTTCATTCACAGCATCCTTACAAACAGAAGGATCAAATCCAATGCTAACCACAACCATAAAGTCAGCATTATGTTCTTTCATATGCCTTTTTATACGCGCGAAATTTATAGCTGATATAGAGTTCATTTTTGTACTTTTACCTTCTATAATAAACTTCACAGGTGCTAACACAATAATATCGGTTTCGCCCGGGCCACCTATTCTTTTGGCGGTGAATCCTAACCAATTAAAAAATTTTTCAAGAGATATCTCAAAATTTTTTGGATTGCTACTATCCCGCACCGAACTCATTAATTCTTCCTGTAAATTCATTGGCATGCTAACTGAAGGCTTCATCTCCTTTTGAGATTTTTCAAAAAAAAGTGGAGAATATTCTCCTAAGGAAGGATAACAAGGTTTGCGTAAAGGTTTAGGAGTAAAATCAAAATTATTACAAAATTCTGTTATATCAAATCTTCCTTTATGCGGAATATGTAAAAAATACTTATTATCTTTAGTTTTAAAAAGATTAAACTTCCATTGTCCTGATTGAATAGTTATCTCTTTTTTTATATCTTCAAAAATGTCTGCTGGAATGATTAAATAATCAAAATCATTATTCGGAAAAAGACAAACCAAGACTATGTAAAAATTATCATAAAATTGTTCCAAATATTTATTGTATTCGGAAACCGTTATTCCAAACCAAAATTTGCCAATAAAATTCTTAGAAAAACCAGAACTTTTATTATATCTAACATATATTATAGATGAATTATTAACTTTAATAACATTGTGTCCTCTAACAGGTTCAAGTTGAAAGAAGTTTGAAAGATTGTCAAAAATTATTTTCTTAATTATTTTTTCTGCCATATTTTTATTCAACCCTTTTAATAAATTCAATAAGAAAATTATAAACGATCATATTATTACTTATGTAACTTAATAAATGAAAGGCAAACAATGTTTCTTTTATAGGAAAGGGCTTCCTCCAGTTTGCCGCGTTTGAGGCAGCCTTGGGTGTATAGTTGGCATTTCCGGGTGAGAGTGGCCAGGGCAGCCTGACGATAATGGGGAGGAAGGCCGGGTTGGGCCAGAATTTTTTGGAGGGCCTGGATGCGGAAGCGGTCGAGGCCCCATTGACGGGAAAGCTGGTCGGGGTGTCCGCCCCGTTTGATGACCAGAAATTCGGGGACAAGGCCCACGGGATGGCGGCAAGTGATGCGGAGCCAGAGATCGTAGTCTTCAGCGGCCGGCAGAGCTTCGTCAAAGGGACCCACTTCGTCCAGGAGCCGCCGATGCAGGATAACGGCCGAGGGACTGATAAGACAACGCTCCAAGGACGGTAGGAATATGTGGCCGCTTAATTTCCGGCAGTGTTGGGGGGGATTAATCCTGCGGCCATTCCGGAGCCAGATTTCCTCGGTTTGACAGATCAGAAGCTCCGGGTGGGCCTCCAGGAACTCCATCTGGCGAGCCAGTTTGGCAGGTCTCCAGAGATCGTCGGAGTCCAGGAAGGCCAGCCATTCACCCCGAGCGGCGGCAATCCCCAGATTGCGGGCGGTGCTGACGCCTTTCTGTTGTGGCAAGCGAAGGTATTTGAGCCGAGAAAGGTAGGGAGCTAGGGCTTCGAAGGTATGGTCCTGGGAGGCGTCGTCCACCACCAAAAGTTCATAATCCTGGTAGGTTTGGGACAAAACTGAGGCAACGGCTTCGGGTAGCCAAGCGGCCCGGTTATGGGTAGGAATGATGACGCTGACCTTGGGCATGCTATGAATAATTATCAGAAAAGGGGACGGGGGGCAAGGGGTAAGAGAATAGAGGTTAGGGGCAAGTCATGGCTGACGCCGGGCAGTAGGCGAGGGTTAATA
>Ga0068707_1002229_pt1 | contig 13671 bp, 16 predicted proteins | sample YNPNPMetaG_FD_66600 | JGI IMG/M metagenome (GOLD analysis project Ga0068707, IMG submission 66600) | Anoxygenic and chlorotrophic microbial mat microbial communities from Yellowstone National Park, USA - YNP NP MetaG | ecosystem: Environmental > Aquatic > Thermal springs > Hot (42-90C) >... | reverse complement strand
GCCCCAAAAGGGTGACGCTTCGGGCGAGCCCTCGGCGTGGCCCTTCCAGTCACCGCTGAATAGTTACTTCCATGCTAGGGCCCCGATCTGGGCCGCGAACCGGCGGAGCAAGGGATACACCAGCAAAACAAACAGGCAATTCAGGGCTATCTCAGGCCCGATGACCCCGGTGACGCTGGCGATCCAGTCAACGGGCCGGCCAAGGAGTTGTTGGATCAGCAAAATGATCCCGCCATGAAGCGGCGTGGCCAGGGCAACGGTAAAGATGGGCAGGAGCAGGTTGCCGGCGAAGATGCTTTGGGTGCCCAACCCGGCCAGGGGGCAGATCAGGATCAGGGCCAGGGAGGTTGTGCCCAGCGGTAGCCCGGCAATCAAATCAAGGCCCAGCCCACCGATAAAGCCCCAGAACATGGCCGTGCTCGCATCCTCCAGGAGGCTCCACGAGACGACCATTACCAGCACCAGGTTCGGGTGAGCCCCCAACAGGTGGATGCGCGCCAGCAACGTCCCCTGGATCAACACGGCCAGGGCCAGGATGGCCAGGACCAGATAGAGGTTGGCAAAGCTGCCTCTTGTTATCCCTGGCCGTTTCCCTGCTTGCTCCGACACGGCGGCCTACCCCACGCTTTCCAGTTCTTCGGGCTGGCCTGGCAAGGGCCTGAAATTGGTAATGACCAGGACGAATTCCAGGCGGTCGAAATCCACCGTCGGGCGCAGGACAGCCCGCTGGAACATCTCGTAGTCCCGCTGATAGACTTCGACCACCTGGCCGATGACCAGGTTCTTGGGAAACTTGCCACCCAGCCCAGACGTGATCACCAAATCCCCGACGCTGACCGTGGCATCTTGGGGGATGTAGTCCATGACAGGCAAATCCCCCGCGCGTCCGGTTACCACACCCACCAGACGGTTGCGCTGGATAAGGGCTGGCACCCCGCTGCTGGGATCAGTAATGAGAAGGACAGTAGATGAGGTTGGCCAGACCTTATGGATGCGGCCAACCAATCCCCGCTCGGTAATCACCGGCATCCCAGGCTGGATGCCATGTTCGGAGCCCAGGTCTATGGCAATCGTCGCCAGGTAGTTGCTGGTACCCCGGCTGATCACCCGGGCGATGACCTGGCCCCCGCGGTACTCATAAGTCGGGTTGAGCTGGGCAAAGCGCAGCAGTTGGCGCAGGCGCTCGTTCTCGACCTCGACCTCTTTCAGGCGCAAGTTTTCTACCAGCAATGTATCAGCCAGGGTTTGCAGTTGTTGATTGCGGTAGCGGAGGGTGGCCAGATCGCGGGCAGTGGTGAGCACGTTGTTGATCTGGCGGCCGAGGCCATTGAAGAGGATCAGGAACGGTCGCGCCGCCTGGTTCAGCGCTCCTTCCACAGGGGCCAGCAGGCCCGAAGAAGAAAGGACCAGCAATACAATGCTGGCGGCAGCCAGGAAGTAGAAGACAAGGGAACGATCCGAAACACGGTTCATAAACCCTGGCTAACAGGATCTCCGCAAGGGCGGCTAATGGAGGGTGCTGCCGCGCTGCATGCTGGACAGGGTCTTGTGGAGCACGTCGAAGTTCTCAAGAACCATGCCGGCCCCGCGGGCGACACAGCTCAACGGGTCCTCGGCCACGTACACCCGCATCTTGGTTTCCTCGCTCAGGCGTTGAGCCAGGCCTTTGAGCAACGCGCCGCCTCCGGCCAGGGCAATGCCATGCTCCATCAGATCAGAGACCAGCTCTGGCGGTGTCTCATCAATGGCCTGCCGCACCGTCTCCACAATGATGCCTACGGAGTTGCGCAGCGCTTCGCGCAGCTCGACGCTGCTGATGTCAACGCTGTCGGGCAGCCCTGTGACGAGATTGCGGCCGCGCAGCTCCACTACAATTTCCTGCTCCAGGGGGTAGGCCGAACCGGCCAGGATCTTGACCCTCTCGGCCATCTGCTCCCCTACTAGCAGGTTGTACTTCTGCCGGGCATAGGCAATGATGTCCTCATCCATCTCGTCGCCAGCCACGCGGATGGAGCGTGTCACAACGATGCCGCCCAGCGAAGTAACGGCCACCTCCGTTGTGCCACCACCGATGTCTACTATCATGCTGCCCTGGGCACTCGAGACCGGCAGCCCCGCGCCGATCGCGGCAGCCATCGGCTCCTCGATCAGATACGCCTCGCGTGCGCCAGCGCTAATCGTCGCGTCATAGACCGCACGCTTCTCCACCTCGGTGACGCCGCTCGGGATCCCCACTACCACCCGCGGCCGGGGCACACGCAACAACATGCGATCGTGTACTTTGTGGATGAAGTAATGCAGCATCTGCTCGGTAACGTCGAAGTCGGAGATCACCCCGTCGCGTAGGGGCCGGATCGCAACAATATTGCCAGGTGTCCGGCCCACCATCTCCTTGGCTTCAGAGCCGATGGCCAGAACCTTCTTGCTCTTCTTCTCAATGGCCACCACCGAGGGCTCGTTGATCACGATGCCCCGGCCGCGCACATAGACCAGGGTGTTGGCCGTGCCCAGGTCAATGCCGATATCCAGGGAAAAAAGGCCGAGAAGCCAGTTAAGGGGGGTTACCACGCGCTACCTGCTCCTGTCGCTGTTTGCATATGCTGTCCGGAACCAAACCTTATCTACCAGGCTCTGAGCATTTCTAAATTCAATTATACCACCCCCCAAAGACAAAACCCAAATCAGTTGTTCATGCGCCGCCTGGCAGGCCAGGTAGAGCGTGTAGGGGTTACGCCACGGGGGCCGGCTCACGGGGCGACCGCGGCGTAGCTGCTCACCCTGGCGCGCAGCTCATCAGGGAGCCTCCTGACGTGGCCCTGGGCATCTACAGCGACGAGCCTGGTGCTGCCGGTTGCCAGCACAACGTCGTCGCAAGCGCGGCGTACTGTATAGCTGAAGGTGATCTCCCGGCTGCGCAATTGCTCCAGCCGGGTCGTGACGATCACCTCGTCGTCGTAGCGCGCCGGCTGGCGATAGCGGACGCACAGCTCGGTCACGGCCAGGGCGACGCCTTCCGCCTCCATGCGGGCGTATGGGTAGCCAATGGCGCGCGTGAACGCGCTGCGGCCCTCTTCAAACCACAGGATATAGGCGGAGTGGTGAACCACCCGCATGGCGTCGGTCTCATGATAACGCACGCGAAAACAGGTCTCGACCGCCAGGTGGCCGTCGAGATCGGGGTAAAGACGGGTGTGTTCGGTCATGGGATTATGTCCGAATGGTATTCAGGCGGTGACTGGAAGGGCCACGCCGAGGGCTCGCCCGAGGCGTCACCCTCTCGGGGCCCCAACTGGCACGAAGTGCCCAGGGAGAGCGATATCAATCGGCCTGAATAGTTACTGAGTAGTAATACCGGGATGGAGTGTGTAGAAGCGCTACCAACGCGTCTCACGAAAGCGCCAGCCGGGCTGTACCTGTTGCATGGCGGCCTCGTCATCGCGCTCCCCTTTCAGCTTGAGGGACCGAAAGCCGAACTCTGCGCACATGGCTTTGGCCTGGGCTACGATCCCCTCGGGGTCAAGCGCGGCGCGCCGCCGCGCTGCCGACCAGCCAGTAGCATGCGGGTCGGTGCCGAATCCCAGCTCACCCCCGCTCCTTCGTACTTGAAAAACAGGTACCCAGAGAAGGGCACCCGGTCTCGCACCGGCCCGCCCAACAGGTCGCACACTGGCCGGCCCAGGGCCTTGCCAATGATGTCCGGACAGGCGACTTCGATGGCGCTGTAGACGTGCACAAGGCGTCGCCGGTCCCAGGGCGCCTGGCCACGCGCCTCCTGCGGACGGCCGAAATGCTCCATCAGGTCCTGTTGCAGGGCGTTGAGGTGAAACGGGTCTCGACCGACGACCAGATCACGCGCGGCCTCGAGCGCGGCGGTGATCTGTGCGCCGCCTGGCACTTCGCCCAACCCCGAGAGCCCGTCGTCTGTGGTGATCTCTACTACGGTGCGCAGCGCGAAGGGAGCATGCAACCCGGCCGCGTTGAGCAGCGGTGGATCGGCAATGGCTACAGGGGTGACGTACATGTCCGTGATCTTCATGCGTACTATCTCCTCGCCACCTGGGGCCGACCCGCCGCCACAAAGGTCAGATCGGTGCCGAGATAGAGCATCTCCTCACCTCCGTTCGCTGTGGGCGCCCAGTGGTCCTGGCGCTGCATCTGCACCTCTACCTGGTCCGCGCCGGCCTCCTGGGCCAGGGCAACCATATATGGGATCATGAGCTCTCGGGCATGGGCCACGGCAGCCTCCAATCCCGCGCAGTCGTGCACGCCGTTGGGCAGATGCAGGCGGACCAGGCCGGCATCGTCCAGGGGTCTGATCAGCACCTGCCGACGTTGAAGCACCCCGCCGACCACCGCGCCGACAGCATTGGCCACCTCTGCGTGGGGAGGGATGAGGAGCTCGGTATGGAGGTGTTGGGCCACCTGGGGCAGGTAGGCGCCCACCGGCGCACCGATAGCAACAATCGGCCGGCACAGGGTGAGCTGGCAGCATACCTCCCCGGTTTCCTGGCCATGGCGGCCGTTCAGGGCGTTGGCCAGCATAAAGTGAGCCAGCGGCTCGCGCTCCCAGGAGAAGGGGCCGATCTCATCCTCAAACGCCTTGCTCACCAGCTCGGTCGCCACGCGGCTGGCCACACCCTGCACCACCTCTTCACAGAGGGCTTGCACCGGCAGGCCGGCCTGGGCCGCCAGGGCCTGGGCCCCGAGAGTGGCAGCCTCCGCGTCCCACAGGGAGAGCCGGCCCAGCGCGTGCAGGGCATCGGTGGGCGTGAAGGCACTGCGCCTTATCAGTCCGCACGCCTCCAGCTCGTTCAGGCGACGGCGCAACAGGCTGGCACCCCGTCGCGGCAGCAGAGCTTCCAGCAGCAGGGGGCCTGCAGCCAGGCGTCCCAGGATCTCTTCTTCGGCCAGTCCGACCTGGTAACCAGGTCGGCGCGCCAACAGCAGGAACTCCAGCGGGGGCGGGGGCTGTTTGCGTGGGCCGGCCAGCGCGCGCTGGCGCATCTCGGCCAGGACCTGAGGATACTGCCAGGCCAGCAAAGCCAGGGGCACTACCCGGCGTGGGCCGATCTGCAGCCGATGCCCCTCGTCAAAATAAACATAACTATCGCCGCCCAGGCCGCTGGTGTGCACATCTACAGCTTCCACCATGGTGCGCCACCCGCTGACCGAGGCCCCCTGCGGATTGAGCCGGGGCCAGCCGTCGTGCAGGGCTATGATGTCGGTGGTGGTTCCCCCCACGTCAACCACCCATACGTCGCGTTGGCCGGCCAGGTGGCGGGCCCCGATGGCACTGGCCGCCGGCCCCGAGAGGATCGTTTCCACGGGCCTTTGCATGGCCCAGGCTGCCCGCACCAGCGAGCCATCCCCTTTCACCACCATGAGGGGAGCAGAGATCTGCCATTCCTCCAGGGTTTGCTGGACGGAGGAGATCAGCTCCCGCAGGGGCAGGATCAGATGGGCGTTGAGGGTGGCCGTGGTCGCCCGCCGTACCGCGTTCAGCCGGCTGCTGAGTTCGTGGCCACAGGTCACGGGCAGGCCGGTCAGCTCCTCCACCAGCGCGCGCACGCGCAGTTCGTGGCTCGGATTACGCACGCTGAAGTAGCCTGAGATGGCGAACGCCTCCACCTGGTTGCGGCGGGCCAGGATGGCGGCTCGGGCTGCCTCTTCGTCCAGAGGAGCAGCCTCGTCGCCCCTTTCGTTGTGCCCTCCGCGCAGATAAACCACATCGGAGGTGGCCAGCTCCTTTTCGAAGCCAAAATCCTGCATCAGCGCGCGGTCATAACCGATCAGCAAGAGACAGACTGAGCCGCGCTGTCCCTCGGCCAGGGTGTTGGTGGCCAGGGTGGTGGACAAGGCCACCAGTGTCACCTGGTTGGGTGCCAGGGGCCTGCCCGCGCGCTGCGCCTCTGCAAAGACCTCTGCTATAGCCGCGCGGATGCCGATGGCCAGGTCGTGGCGTGTGGTCAGCGCCTTGGCGCCGGCCAGTACCTGGCCTGTGTCATGGTCTACCAACACGGCGTCGGTGTAGGTCCCGCCCGTGTCAATTCCCAGAGCCAGATTCATACCAATTCACCTGCGCACACGTTGACTGCCGGCCCGCCGATGCGCGGCGCGGCCCGCAAACTCCGATCCAATATAAACACCGTAACGCGGCAGGATCACCCGGTGCACCAGCAACACCAGGAGCGCGGCCGCAAAGGCGATCGCGAAGATCAGCAGCGAGGTGCTCAGCCGGTTCATCAGCGCGGGGTTGATCAGCATCACTGCCGCCAGCGTCAGCATTAACGTGCCGCCGATCAACTTGAGCACACGGCCATGCTTCTCCTCCAGCTTGCTGGCCTTGAAGGTGAAGACCGCGGTCAGGAAGATGCCCAGTTCGTCGAGCTGGTAAATGAACATGTAAAGCACTAACAGGAGTCCAAAGGTGAGCCAGGCCACCTTGTGCGCAGCCAGCAGGTTGGTCCACAGCACGGGAAAGCCTGCCGTACAGGAAAACTCCACAATGGAAACGCCGGCCCCCAGGGCCACTGTGGCACCGATCAAGCCCCACCACGACTCGCCCACGTTCAGCACCCGGCGCATACGCTGGTAGATGCCTGGCTTCTGCTCATCCGCGATGGTGAAGGAGATCCCCTCCTTGTACCAGAAGTAGTCTTTGATGTTTACGCCGGCGAAGAACAGCGCCACCGCCGCCACCACCACCTGCACCCAACCCAGGAAACTGATGAAGGTGAACACCGTGAACAGGCCGGCGATGAACAGGACATAAACCAGCGAAGTGACCGTCAGGAACACCAGGCCGATGACAAATACTTTCTTGCGCGAGCCGGTATGGAGGGAGAGGGCAAGCAGAACGGAAAGGACCCATAGAGAGCAGGGGTTGAAGCCGTCCACGAAGGCGATCAGCGCGGTGCTGATTGCCAGGGACTGGGCAGCCAGGTCCACCGCGCCGAAAAGGGGAAGGTTGACCACTTCTTGCGCTGGGACATTGGGGTTGGCTGCTGGCGCCAGGGCTGAGTTGTCCGGCTGCAGGGCGCTGACCTGGGCCGGTGTGGCAGTTGCCATGGGAGCCGGCGTCTGGGTTGAGTTCGGCTCCAGGGCACCGATCTGAGCTGGGGTGGCGCTGGCAGCCTGGACCGGCGCAGGCATGCTTTCTGGCACGATGCCCTGTCCGGCGTCGGGGCAGCCGCTGGCCAGGCATTGGACCACAGCCGCCTCCATCTGTTGGGCCAGGGGCTCCGCGAAGCCTATCCAATACTGGTTGCCGATGAAGGTGGTGGGCACGGCGGTTGGCTCAAAGCCAAAGGCGGCTGCCATCTGGATGAACAGTTTTCGGTTAGCCTCGTTATACCATACCTCGTAGGCTCGCACTTCCACGTTGGGATAGCGGCGAGCCAGCTCGGCCAGGAACGGTTTCTCCGCGGCGCAATGCGGGCAGCCGTCGCCCCAGAACAGGTAGATAACCACTTTGTGGTCGGCCTGCTCACAAGGAGTATTCTGAGCACAGACCTCAGCAGTGCTTGGGGCCGGGGTCGCCGTTGCTACTTGGAGCGCCGTCAGTTCGGCCAGCGGCGTAGCCCGGCCGCGCCCGAGCCCCGCCTTCAACTCGGCGCAATCATCGCAGCCCTGGGCACAAGCTGGCCCGGCCAGAACCAACGTTACCAGGAGAATTGCGAGCAAACGCAACAACTGATGGATACGCATGGTTCTCTATCCCTCGGGGTATCTATCGGTCAGTGCAGCCAGGATGGTGGAGACTGCAGCTTCCATGTCTGCCGCTGTGTACTGTGACGGTGGCCCTTTCTCAATAGGGTTCCTACGTTGGACATACCACCAAAGCAGACAAACAGTGCATTGTCGGGGAGATCTGTAGCCATGTAATCGTGTGTCTCCTTATTGGTTTACGGGCACAGCACGATGCCCTGTGCCCACAGGCATTCGCCGCAAGCCGGCAGAGGGTTACCGTAACAATCCAGCTCGTTGCTTTCTGCATCTGGGCAGCCGCCGCAGGCGAAACAGGCCGGGAAGTCAAAGTTACGCAGGCGTTGCCGCAGCGTACGGTAAGCCGGCTCGCGCCAGATATCGGCCAGGGATTGCTCATCCACGTGGCCGACAATATAGCTCTGGACCATCTTCCAATGGCCGTTCACATACTCGGGATGCGTGTGCAGCAACGACAGACAGGGTGCCACGCAGCCGTCCCACCGTACGGCGAGCATTCCCTCATGGGCAAAACGACAGTAATTCCGCTGCCACAGGCCATCCAGGCCGGGAGGGGGAAGCACTGGTCCCAGCTCCCAGAGGGAACTCAGCGCTGGACCGATGGCTTCGTTCAGGTCAAAGGGGGCTGTGATGAGGCGGGGCCGCCAGCCTGTTGGGGGAAAGCTGACAACCCAGGCCGTATGGCCCCATAGCATCTCGGCAGCCATCTCCGCCGTATGGGGCACCACGTTGCTGAGCCACACGAAATCCAGGTCCAGGTCGCGAGCCAGTTGCATCAGTCTGGGCAGGCTCCTCACATTGCGCAAGGTTGCCACGAACGCCGCGCCAACCGCCATTGGAGTGCGCGCCCGTCGCCGTGCCTCGGCCAGCGCCTTGACCGCGTCCACGATGGACCCCCATGCGCCACCCCGGATGCGGCCGTATACTTCTTCATCCCCCGCATCCAGCGACACTGCCACCTGCGCCAGGCCCAGCTCTGCCAGGCTGGCGGCCAGCTTTGCGTCTAATAATGTCCCATTGGTAATGAGCTCAACCGATAGCCCTCGCTCGCGGGCGAGCTGCACCAGGGTCAAGAACTCAGGATGCATGAGTGGCTCACCAAAGCCGCTCAGCGACAGGGTCACGGGTGTTGTCGAAATACTCTCTCTCACCTCTGACAGCCCTTCGATCAGCCGTCGGAAGCGCGTCAATGGCATGTGGCCGAGCGGCTCATCCCATGCACGGCGGATGCAGGTGGCACAGGCCAGGTTACATGTGCTGGTTATCTCCACGTAAACCTTGCGCAGCCGATCAGCGGTCAGGCGCAATCCGTGCGGCCCGACCTCTGCCAGCAGTTCGTCGCCGACAGAGAGGCCAGCCTGGGCCAGCAGCTCGGGGGGCAGGTTCAGGCCGCCCGCGCCGGTCGCCAGTTCTGATACAGGCAGCCACAGGCGGTCAGGTCGGCTGGCGATATTCCATTGGCGAAGACCGATCGTGCTTGGCATCTGGCTGAATAACCCTCGTCAGGGTTATTTTACTCCACCCGCCGTCTCAGTATCAAAGTTGCCAGGGCAAAGAGGAGCGCTGTGCATGCGGCCAGCGCTAACAGGTCTGGGCTGCTCTCGCTAAAGGGACGCCCGGCCAGCGCACCCTGTAAGGCCTCTACCAGATAGGTCAGGGGCAACAGGCGAGCCATCACCTGCAACACCGGTGGAAGCGCCGTCACAGGAACGAACACCCCACCCAGGAACATCATTGGGAAGCGGATCAGGTTTGCCAGCGTCTGAGCCTCAAAGATCTCCCGCACGGCCACCGAGACAAAGGCTCCGAGGGCCCCGAAGGCGGCTGCCCCCAGCAATAAGGCCAACAGAAGCGAAGGCCACTGGACCCCTGCCGCGCCGAAGAGCACCAGGGTGACGGCCAACACCACCGCCGTCACCGTCAGGCCAAAAGCCATCCCCCCCAACAACTTCCCGGCCAGGAGGGCCGGCAGCCGGATCGGCGCCAGCAGCAACCGCTCGAGGGAGCCGGTGCGCCGCTCAAAAACTATGACTGTGGCTTCCATGGAACTGGTGCCAAACAATAGAGTCAGGCTCAGCAGGCCGGGCACCAGGTCCCGCAGGTTGCCCGGGCTGCGGATGGCAAAGGCCAGGACGAAGGCAAACGGGAAGAGGATGCCCCAACTGATGTTGGGCGGCTTCAGATAGTAGGCCCGCAGGTCCTTGAGAGCAATGTAGAGCATTCCCCGCACATCATCCGCCAGCATGGGCTCCTCCCTTTGCGCCCTTCTCGGCCAGCATGGCTTCGGCGCTCAGGCCGGTAAGTCGGACGAAGACATCTTCCAGCGTCGGACGGAGGGTGTTGACTGCCACCACCTGCCGGCCCTCAGCCTCGGCCCACGCCAGTGCCGCGTGCAGAGCCGTTTCCACATCGTTGCCGCTGAAACGTCGTGTCTCGGCCTGGCCACCACTGTCTGCTGCACTCACTTCAACCATGGTGCAGCCTGCCACCTGCGCCTTCAGGCCGTTCACCGTGTCCAGCGCCACGATGTGGCCACTGACGATGATGGCGATACGGTCGCACAGGCGCTCGGCTTCCTCCAGGTAATGGGTAGTCAGAAAGATCGTCACCCCTTCATCTCGCAGGCCGGCGATCATCCCCCGCAGGCTGCGCGCGCTCATCACGTCCAGCCCGGTAGTTGGCTCATCCAGGAACAGCAGGGGTGGGCGATGAGCCAGCCCAGCCGCGATAGTCAGAGCCCGTTTCATGCCGCGCGAGAGCTGCGCGAAGGGCGTATCCCGCTTCTCGCTCAGGCGGAAGCGAGCCAGGAGCTCCTGGGCACGGGCGTGGCGTTCCCCGCGTGGCACGCCATAGAGTTGCATGGCAAACATCAGGTTATCGTAGGCCGAGAGCTCATCGTACAGGTTGGATTGCTCGGGCACGACGCCGACGTGTTTCTTGACCCGCACCAAGTCGCTTTTTAAGTCATAGCCCAACACACGGGCATTGCCAGAGGTGGGGCGGCTCAGGCCGGTCAACATGCGGATGGTGGTCGTCTTGCCTGCGCCGTTGGGTCCCAGGAAGCCGAAGATCTCACCTTCCCGGACGGCAAAACTGATCTCATCCACAGCCCGCACCGGCAACCTCTTCCGGTTGCCTGGGTAGATTTTGGTCAGCTCCACAACTTCTACCGCATAGGTCACAGGTTCTCCTCCCGCAGCCGTTACCGTGGCCCTGCAGGCCTGGGGCCGATGGCGGGCAGGTCTGCCACCAGTTCGGCCAGTTGCTCCCGCTGTTGCGCGTATTGGAGAGCGAAGAGAGGTGTACAGGCCTCCAGATTCGCCTGCCCGGCAGCCAATTTATTGGCAAAAACGAAGCAAGAGCTCTCGCCGCAGGCTTTGCAGTTGGTGCGCGGTAGCAGTTTATAGAGCTCCAGCCCGGTCGGCCGGCGGCGGGTCTCGTGGTTGGGCTCTATCTGGTCTCGTCGCTCCCAGGTGCGGTTGACCAGGGCCACAATCCCCTCTATCTCTTTGATGGCCCCCTCCCGGTCTTCCACGTTGCTGACGGCAATCTGCGTGGGCTGGAAGACGACGTAGTGGCCGGCCTTGCGCCAACTCACCGAGGGGACCGCCGGTTGGTAGACCGCGCCGCGCAGGGTGGCGTTCAGGTACGGGAAGACCTCGCGGATGTCGTTGGGCAGGTGGGCGATGGCGCTGAAGCGCTCCGCCCCCGGCTCGCAGGGCGGCGTGAAGACTTCCAGGTCGTACTTTTCTATCAGCATAATTTCCCCTTGTGTTGGGTAGAGGGTGAGAGTATAATAAGCGTAGGAGGCAGGTGGATGCAAAAGATAGAGCAGGAACTGGCCGAACTACGGACCCGCCTGGACCGGTTGGAGCGGCGGGTGCAGCAACTGGCAGGTGAAGAGCCGCAGGTTCCCCCGCCGACGCCGGGCGTGCCGCCGGACCCGCGGCATCTCATCGCCTGGCTGCGGGCCCAGGGGCTGATCTCCAAGCTTCCGCCAATGGCTGAAGTCCACGCGCAACGCTGGCGGTCCCTGCCGGAAGAGGAAAAGCAAGCCATCCGGTGGGAGTTGGACCATCTCCCCCCGGGTCCGATGGCCAGTGACATCGTCATACAGAACCGTCGGTGAGCACGGAGTTCTACTATTTTGACACCAGCGCGCTGGTCAAAGTCTACGTCCGCGAACCGGGCAGCGCCTGGGTCCGGAGCCTGCTGGAAGTGGGGGGCGACGGGAATCAACCCACCCAGGCTGTTCTGATTGCGGAGGTCAGCGTGGCCGAAGTCGCCGCAGCCTTCGCTGTGCTGTACCGGACTGGACGGATTCGTCGAAAGGTCTGGGATGGGGCATTTGACCAGTTTATGGACGATGTCCACTGGCGCTACCAGTTGATCCGGGTGACTCAAGAGGATTTCTTTGTAGCCACCGTCCTGGCGCGCCGCCATCCTCTGAAGGCTTACGACGCGGTCCAGTTGGCCGTTGCCCTGCGGTCTGCTCGCATCCTGGCTCCCTTTGGGCTTCCCCTGACCCTGGTCAGCGGTGACACGACGCTGCTGGCCGCGGCCCGGGCCGAAAGCCTCCCCACCGAGAACCCCTTTGACCACGTTACCCCCGAAGATACGTCGGGCCCACCATGATCAGACGTGGCGGGCCAGCGCCATGTACTCCGCCCCCATCAGCGCGCTCAGTTGGCACGACACATCATGGCGTGTCGTGCATTCCGTCCCTCAGTGGCGCCCAAACAGATTGCCTTGCATCTCGGTAATGCCCGCACCGGGCACCTCGATCAGCACCTTTCAGCCACCCTCCAGGGCCTGTTGGGCCGGCTTCCTGAGGTGCCGGCTCAGGAACTCCAGCGCCCCCTCTGCATCACGGTCCATGATGATGCGGCAGAGATCAAGGAGCTCCTCATCATCCAGGGGCACGACGATGGCCTTTTTCATGGTTCAGGTTCCTGGGGGCTTATCCACACGGAGATAGGCTTCAATTCCCGGCCATCATAGGCATAGTGACAAACGACATCTTGCACAGTTAACCAGACCGCGCTGGCCGGGACCAATGGCAGGGCAACCTCGCTCACCGGGACTCCCTTTTCCCGGAATTCTCCCACGGGTGGTCGGTCACAGGTGGCGCAGGCCCCCACCACCGGTGTTTCCACACGCACCCTCACTGCGTCGAGGGTTGTCCCTAGCAGCCCGGCCAGTTGTTCGGCCGCCTGGCTGATAGTGGCTACAGGCGTGAGCTGTGCCGCGATCGCCTCTGGGTCCAGGGATGTTGGGGGTGGGCTGGCAGCCAGGGTTGAAGTTGTCGGAGGGACTGCCTCCACCGGGTGAGGCGCGAGAGAGACACTCGCTGGTACACACGCCTCCCCAGCCAGCATAAAACAGACGAGCGCCATTGTCACCCATATAAACTGGCGGTAACTCATCGCGAGCCTTCCTCCTTTCGGACGGGGTAGCCGAAGGCAATGCCTTTCGGGCGGGGTAGCTGAAGGCAATGCCTTCAGCTACAAGCATTGCCGTTCTTTCCCCTCAGCCTTTCAGATGCCATGCTGTCAAACAAGCCCTATCGGCGGTTCTCATCTCTTCTCCTTTTCAAAGCGAGCTGCCCAGGATGGGTCGTTGATGCCATTCAGGGGGGCCTCGCCCTTCATCAGAGCCACAGCCGCCGGCAACAGCGGCCCCAGTATCTCCATGCTCTCCCGCACCGCCTGCGGATTGCCCGGCAGGTTGACGACAAGGGTCTTTCCCCGGATGCCAGCTACGGCCCGGGAGAGCACAGCAAAGGGGGTGTGTTTCCGATACCCTTCCAGCCGTATCAGTTCCGCCAGGCCGGGCATCTCCCGCTCGATGACCGCCCGTGTTGCCTCGGGGGTCACATCGCGGGGTGCCGGGCCGGTGCCGCCGGTAGTGAGGACCAGGTCCACCCGCTGCTGGTCGGCCAGGTCT
>Ga0068707_1002227_pt1 | contig 13682 bp, 11 predicted proteins | sample YNPNPMetaG_FD_66600 | JGI IMG/M metagenome (GOLD analysis project Ga0068707, IMG submission 66600) | Anoxygenic and chlorotrophic microbial mat microbial communities from Yellowstone National Park, USA - YNP NP MetaG | ecosystem: Environmental > Aquatic > Thermal springs > Hot (42-90C) >... | reverse complement strand
TTTTTTTAACCATTGTTTTTTGGTTGATAAGGGTTAAAAGCAGGGTCACCGTACAATGTGAACTCATGCAGAGCAACGTATTTCTTATCTAGAACCTGTGTCCGCTGGTTGAACTGTAAACCCTGATTCATAGAGGAGAGGATCTCATCGTCTACAGCAGGGTTACCTGATGAGTAAGGTAACGGGGGTGACCATAGGAACGTTGAGTTAGCATCCTTAGGTAGAAAAACATTCTTAGCGTTCCTGAGCGCTAAACCAGTGGTTTGATTATTATTCAGGTTGATTATGAACTCCTCTGCTATCAAACCACCGAAATGCAGATCAGGGTACTCACCTTTAATCATGTATCTCAACGTCGCATTTAAATATCCTAGTATACCGAATCCTACGCCTCCTGGTAACGGTCTCGGATCAAGGTAACCAGGATCAGCTGTAACCCTTGTAGCACCTATGTAAGTGTTTACACCTGCGTGCAGGTACATCTGCGATAGTGTATTCTCAGGTTTAATGCCGTCAGTGCGACCGGTTATACAGCTAACTACGAATATAACAGATGGGCCGTACTTCATATTCTCAACTGATCTAACATCGAAACTCCCTTTAGTTGATAGTCTACTACCTAGAGACGGGTGAATCCTAGCTAGCATGGTTACAAATGGGAATCCTCTACTATCCATTAGTATATCACCGAATTCGTATAAGTTATAGAATCCATGAGAGAACACGAAGATGAAGTTACTATTCACTTGATCTCTACCACCGGTTACCACGCTGTCTGAGCTTATAGCCTCTACGATCCTCCTAGGGAATAATAAACGATTAAGTAAACCAGTTTTCTCTATAGCGTCAAGGCCTGTAGCGTTGAATCCTTCTCTCTGAGATACCGTCCACTGTGTGACATTAACCTTGTATCCTCCTTCTTCTAGATCCTTCTTCAAACGCATATTTATGAATCTACTCTCACCTGTTGGGAATTTAGTAGGTTCACCTCTCCCGCTGTATATTAACTGACTGAACCTGGTTATAAACGGGATGTTCTGGAATTCTAAACCGCATCCACTCTGCACTAGCGCGTTATCACGCCATGAGGTAAGATCATCTATTACCCTATCATAGAATATGGTGCGCGCTATGAGAGAGCTGCAATCCTGAGTATCGTAACCTGTGATCCGACCAACTATATTCTCCTGGAATGGCCAGTAAGAGTACGTGTTATTCTCAGGGTCATCAGGTTTAGGGTCTATATCACCGTATATGAAATCACTGGGTACGCCGAAACCCATTATATGCGCTGGTGCATCAGGTAAACCATCAGGGTTCTTATAGAAGTACATAGGTATCATAGTGGGATCAGCCATGATAGCGATATAAACTGGTTTTGTAGTGTAATGATGCTTCAACGCTGATAAGTTACTAGGTGGTATATCAGCTATTAAACCTAGGAGGTTATTCAACTGGGTATGTATACCCGTTGTATGTTGATTTGATGGTTCAATCAACAGAGGGTTAGTACCAGGTTGTGTTATACCTCTGCATACTGACCCGTTGTAGGTTATATGATCATCAGCTGCGAACGCGAATCCTGGTTTAGCGAGGATCACTCCTTTATGATAAGCTGTTAGGTAAGGCGCTAAGGATGATAGATTCCTCATTAATGGGACTACAGGGCTGGATATCTTATCCAGCGTGATGTTTACATTGTATCCTCCTTCTTTCCTCCCGAACCATTGACCTAGTATCATCACCTGGTATTCACCTGATTGATTATAGATCGTTAACTCGTAGTGCAGTATATCCCTCTTAACTTTATTGTTTTCATCTCGTACTGGTAGACCCCCACCGGTTGACATGTACGTGTAGCGATTACCATCAGGACCTATCAATATAAGATACAAACGGTCACCTAACAAGTCAACATGCTCCGTGTTTAAATTCTCCAAGTCGATCTTAACCTGCGTGTACTTATAAGATGAAGGGATAGTAAAGTTATGATAAGCCACAGTGTTTCTTTTTATAAGAGCGTTGATGGATTGTGTTGGTAACACAACACTTGAACTGATTCTACCAGTGAAATTATACCTGGTCGTCTCCAGTACCTTAGGTGTTATGGTGTCAGCTGGGTTAGTCATTGTTATATAATTAACAGTAGTGTTAAACCTATCTTTTATAATATCCATGCATTCGTAGATGATCCCATCCACTGAGTCGAAGTACGTGACATCCATACCATAGACATGGAGATCACCGCATATGTAAACATGAGTGACACCGAGATCATCAAGTAACTCTGCAACATCCTGATCTATATCATCTGTCACTATGACGGGTATATTAAGATAAGACGCTATAGGTGCTGCTACTACACCCAGGTTGTAACCAATTGTATCATTTTTTATTAACAAAGCATCACTGCTTCTACTCCAGAATAAACGTGCTAAGTTGAGCGAGGTATCCTTAACTGATAATGAATCATTTATAATGTAGATGCTAGTATGGTCTAATATGACTTGTCTCTCTGCTCTCTCAACAGCGGTTGATGGTTTATTAAAGTTCTTTACTAACAATGGTATAATGCATCGTTCACCATCCTCATCGTAGTGGACAGCTAAAGGCGTAGCAATCAAAGCGTAGAAAGGATTAGAATCTGATACTATTATAGCTGACGGGTTAGTGTTCAAAGGTTTATCAATGATCCCTGACTCTGCGTTTATCATCTCTGCTTTAAATCCTGTATCCATTAAAGAGATAACTGATGCTGTTAACATTAGAGAAGCTAACAGTATTGACAGTACTCTGCTTGCATTAAATGTTTTCCTCTCGTTTATACATCTCATAAAATATTATTATAATTATAGAATATTTAAAAGTTGTTGTGCAGAGAAATGTACCCCATGGTGAAATTGATCATCATGTTTTTTAGAGTTGAAGAGCGTATATAACCCCAGCAGCACCCACGTATACCACTCCATTACCAACCAGGGGATTAGATCGTATAGGTGTTGTGAGATAGTTCACCTCATCTCTTATCATGTAACCAGGGGTGAAACAGTATATTAATGAACCATTTGACGCGTCTAGCATGTATACTGAGCCATCATCACAGCCTAACACTAGATAACCATTTGATATAAACGGTGAAGAGTGGAACGCTGCTTTACACGTGTAAAACCATTTCAATGAGCCGTTATCCAAGTCAAGAGCGTATAAATTATGATCCTGAGAGGCTACATAGACCGTGTCATTATAAACTACTGGTGAATTATCAATACCCCAACCAGTCTCATACCGCCATAGAACCCTACCTGTTGATGTATTCAACGCGTAGATGAATGTATCATGAGAACCAAATAAAACAACACCGTCATGTATAACAGGTGGTGATGTTATAACCCCTGTGCAGGTATGATTATATAATATGTTACCTGTTTTAGTGTCAACAGCGAAATACTGGTCACCTGAAACAGCGTATATTAAACCATTATAAGGGTTTGATACAGTCACAGCTGATGGCAGATGTTTTGACCATAACCCCACGCCTGATGACACATTGAAACCGTATAACCCTCCCTCCTTTGTCCCAATTACCAGCACATGATCTGATATTACAGGGTTACATGATATGTTGCCTAAAGGTTTAAACCATACTATATCACCGGTTCTATTGATGCATAAGAGGCTATCAAGGCATCCTACGTATAATTGATCATTGTATATTACTGGTTTCGTCAAGTAGTAAGGATGCTTGTTAACCTGGACCTCCCATTGTGTTGAACCATCTGTCGTGTTTAAAGCTAGTATCTCACCATTAGATGTAGTATAGTACAACACGTTATCATCTAGTAACCCGTATGAGTAGAAATCATTGGTTCTAATCGTGGTGTTACGCATCCATAGAACCCGTGGCTGTCTGGTATCCTCATGGTTGATGCTGCGTTGTATTAGCTTGAAACCATCCTTCCTGGGTAACCCGTATAACCTCAACCAGCCTATAGGCGGTATCTTCTCAATTACAGCATCAGGGTGTTGAAGGTTATAAACATCTATTATACTACCGTTAGGGTTACCCATAAAAACCCATAAACCATTATGTGAGACCAACTCAGAATCTGTTATCTTACAATCAGGTGAATATTTAACTATAGGGTCAGTTGACATTATCCTTTTAACAATGTCTACATCTATTTTACCGTAGTATTTTTTACCTAGCTCCTCAAATAGTAGATCCCTATCTGATGGATGATACCGAGGTAGGTAGTATTCGAACCCTCTATGCTTGTAGATGATGTATGATAGTATCCTCTTAGTTATAATCCTTATATTCAGATTCTCTAATCTAACCATTGTATCTAAAGGGTTGTTGCATGACCAGTAAAAACCATTGAATGTACGGTATAAAGCTGAGTGACGTAAACCTAGTTCAAAACGCGCTATCTCCCCTGTTTTAGTGTCACCTATTAACCATACAGCGTTCATGCCGCCATCATTACGGTACCTAAGATAGTACACAACGTCATCTATACTATCACTGTATTGGATACTCATTCTAGCTCTAACAGCTAACGGTAGACCCCTGGTACTCCAAGGGCCTTGCGGGAGGGTTGTCTCTAAGAGAACCACACCAGCGTTATTCTGATAGAAATCATGGTTACTCCATATGAACCCAGGGGCTGACGCCATGATAATCCTGTAACCATTACTAGGTAGTATATCGAGTATAATATTCCATCTAACTGTTATGTAATAAGTCCACCACCATAACCCGCCACCGGTGCTGCTGCTCCACATAGAGTTAGATATAACTATCTGACCATGAGTTGTAGCGTTACCTGTAGCTATGAAACCGTTGCAATGATGCGGCGTATCAGAGTCTTCCACCATGAAAAACATTGTAGAGTCAATTCCTTTGTTGAGTGCTGATGTTCTATGTTCACCTACTAAACTGTTAACGAGTGTTTTAAAAGGATGGAGTCCACGTTGACTCACTGTGAGTCTTGATAAGAATTCGTACATCTCATTCAACGTTAAAATATCGTAGCAAGTTATATTCCTGGAGAAGACTCTTCCTCCTCTCTGCTTCACACCGTCAGATATACCTCTTATCTCTTCTTTGTACTCTAACGGGTATTTATCATAGTATATCCTAGTGCATTGTGAGACGCAGTAACCCCACCATAACTCTGATACCTTATCGTATAAAACCTGATTGAATCTACTGGTTATTGGTTTTAATACTGGGTGGTTGTGTATCATCCTACTCCATCGGTTGATTGAATCAGTGATCTCAGATGAGAGCAAGTACCCATGCTGGAATCCTCTTTCATAAGGGTCACCTTCTATATGAAGGTAAACCCATCCTTGTATGTTATATCTGTAACCGTTACCGTATTGACCAGCGTATATAACGTTGAAGGAGGTGCCATTTTTAGATGATAGAACAGGCGCTGGTAGAAGCATTAAAACTACTAAGTAGGCTGATATCATCACTCTTATAGCGCGCATAATCACTTTATCCAATAAAATGTATTATTCCACGTGTTATATAAATATTTACGATTAATTTTTATAGTCAGGGTTTTTATTTTAATCTTTCGTAGAGGGCTTTTATCATTAATGGTAGTAGAACTGTAGCGTCGCCTTCTATAGTGACCTCGTAGGCATCCTCTTTTATCTTCCCCCATGATATAGCTTCTCTAGTCTGCGCGCCAGATAGACTACCATCATACTCGACAGCTGTGGTGATGTAGACCGCGTAGTCTAAACCATCCTTGAATTGATTCCACCAGATGGTGTGATGCTTTGATACCCCGCCGCCTATTATTAACCCTCCTGTTTTTTTAGCGGTAAATACGATATCAGCGAGTTCCTGCTCGTCTTGGAGTAGATCAATGGTTAGATCACGATGAGTCTGGTAGTACATCCATAGTTGTGATCCTACAGCCCCGTCGGTTATACCAGGTATGTATATTGGTATCTTGTTCTTCCACGCCCAGTATACGATTGAATCTTCACTGTTCCTTTCTTTTTCTATATGTCTACCTATCTCCCATGTAAGGTTCTTCGTTGACCATTTTTTACTCTTATTGTACATGCTATGGATGATGGGTTGGATCTTCTTCTCGATTATACCCCCGTAGTTCTCCTCAGGTATGAAGATGTTACCTAATCTGTGTAAACCTTTTTTACGTAGCTCCTTATCATCAACTTGGAATGAACCATGCATGTAAGGTCTCCATAGACGAGCTAAGTCATGGTCAAGGGTGCCTGTTGTTGTTACAACCACGTTGAATAATCTTTTTTTTATTAAATCTTTGATCACGCCTCTTGTACCTGTTGATATTATGCATGCTGGGAATGATAAAAATCTAACACAATGCTTATCCTTGATCATTTTCTCTAGTATGTCAACGCCTACAGCTACTTTCTTAGCTGTGAATCCACCTGATTTGTAGAGTGATTTAACCAACTGATTTATAGTTAGATCCTGTTCTATTTTTATATCCTGAACGATTTGTCTTTTCATTGTTTTATTCACTTTCACTGTTAGTTGAATTTTTATTTGACGCTAGTATATTACACCAGCGTATCCTACAAAATCACTACTAGGTCTGACAGAGTAGCTGGTATAGTAATCAACTAGATAACCCTTATGGATGCCTAGATTTCTAAGTGTTGTCAGCAAAGTAGCTACCGCTACAGGGCAGCAGCAGTTATGATTCCTAGATGATTCCTCTAATACGCCCTCAGCTTTTAGATCTATGAAGCAGTTTATCATGCGTTTATCGTTAACATCAGTAACCCATCTGACAGCGTCTTCATTATAGCCTTTAGGAGTGAAACCATAACCTGGTCCATAATGAGTCATATCAGTGGTCCCTATGATTTTTATGTTTTTATTGGTTTTTTTTATAATCTCACTGAGGGTTTCACCTATCTCTAATGATTTCTTTGATCGTTCAACTATACCTAGAGGTAGTATCCTAGCATCAGGGTAAAGGTACTTTATGAAGGGTAACTGTAGCTCAACTGTGTTATCAAATTCATAATCCTCCTCTGATTCAATCTGTAATCTATGTTTATCAAGTATCATCTTAGCTATATCCTCATCTATAGCTAAAGACCCTAGAGGCGTCTCCCATTCACCAGATGGCATTATAGTATTCCTCCTATGGGAGTATTCATCTTGATTTGAATGTTTACCTATTATGATTATAGTATCAGTTTTATCTTTTGATCTAAGATTATATAGTACATTAAAAGCTAGTTTACCTGAGAAGAACCATCCTGCGTGAGGGACTATGCCTCCTATCATTTTAGCATCTTTTTTATCAATGTTTTTAACGTTTCTGAGGAATCCTTCAATCTCTGCTCTGCATGTCTTGTTATCATAAGGATACCAGCCTTGATAAGCGAAATCAGCAGGTCTCATATTACAACTTAAACCCCTTTTCAGTTTTTAATATCAAATATCTATTATTTTAACATTGTTGAATTAGAAACAAACAAAAAAGAGAGAAGAATCTAGATGACTTGTAATCATCGCATGATGCCTCTCTTCATCTGAACAGGTACTGTGAAGTTAATCGTTGATCCTCATGATGATGTCTCTATGTTGACATGTAGCATATTTAAGGGAGAAGAAAGTCTTTCATCAACGATTAATTTCTAAGCACCTCTGAACACAAAAAATATAAAAACAGTTGATTAATACGAGGTAGAATAAATCAGATAAAACAAGTGGGTTATATGGAGACAGTCTGTCATATAGAAATAATAAAGGATGGTAGGGATTTCGTAGCACGTGTCCACTTATCAAACGGTTCTGTTAAAGAGTATAGACATCAGATATTCGAGGATGTCTTAACTGAGATGGTCATTGATCTGCAAGAGGAACTAGGTGAATAAAAAAAAGAATTTTATATCTCCCATCTACTATACTCTCTATTTTTTAAGTTTTTTAAGTATACCTATTTTGCATGTTTTGCATATACCCTGCGCTATCTCCTCCATACTGATTAGCTCCTTGTTACATATTTTACAGGTGAAATCCTCTTCTTTTTTGTCAAGATTTTTTTTCATCCAACATCTATCACAGAGCCCTCTGTTTATCTCCATTATTGATAATAGCTGAACACCGCATTCATCGCAGAATAAACGCTCCTCATCATTAGATGTTGTATTCATCACACCATACCCTGTTTTATCTTCAATCCATTGTTCCCCATGGTCAACAAAACAAAGTATTTTTTTAATCATTCTATTGTTTTCACAGTGGGGTTTAACCAGCAAAAGAGGAAATGGTATTCCTCTTGTGTTATCTCACACTGCCTAATATGAATATTATCACTACAACCGCTATCAAACCATACATGATATACAGGTACCATTTACGAGTCCTCAGCATCTTCTGGTACCGTTGTTTGCATTCCTCTGAGCAATGCGTCTCATTCACTGGTATCGCCTTACCACATATTTGACAATGGGTATGCTGGATTATCTTCTCAGTAGTTGTTCTAGGCATTCGTATAACCATCCTTCAGTATAAATAATCTTAAGATCATGAATTACTATCTCTTTTTTATTATTTTTGTATGATCACTTTACCATTGATTATGTTGATTGACACTAACGTAGTGATAGGGGTATTAAACTCTTTACTTATAGCATGAATGCTATCCCCTTTGTTCAATACTATGAATACACCCTTCACTGTAACTCCTATTCGTTGCAGAGCTGCTAGCACTGCTCTTAATGTACCACCAGTACTTATAACATCATCAACTATAACAACCTTGTTACCCTTTGACAAACCATTTATAAACATCTTTGATTTTGAGTAGCCTGTAACCTGTTCAACTGATACCTCACCTGGTAACCCATATTCACGTTTCCTTATAATTGTGAATGGTGTATTAGTCTCGAGTGATAACGCTGCAGCTAATGGTATACCCATAGCCTCCATTGTAACTATACGATCAAAAGGCGAGTACTTCTTCACTAGTTTTTTGAATTCTCTTGTTATCTCTTTTAGTAAATCAGGTTTTATACTTGGCACCCCATCAGTGATAGGGTGAACTATATAGTTATAATCCCCTTTTTTAACAATTGGCGCCTCGTACAATGATTCTTCTAATTTTTTTAGTTTCATATTTCACCTACCTCGGAGCATATACGCCTCAGCATAGGTATAAACTCGTCTATAACCTTTCTTGTGACATGAGGCATAACTACTATTCTAATACATGATAACGATTCTATCTTATTAACCCTCCATCCTTCTCTAGATAACATATCAGTGATTGTTGATAATTTATTTAACCTAACGCCTAGTACATTCATAGTTGGTTTAGTAACAAGTCTTAAACCAATACTGGTTATTAAACCCTCCATATACTTGGTGTTATCAAGGCACTGTTTAACTATACGAGTGTAACCCTTCACGCCTAAATACCTGGTCAAAGCATAAGCCGCTGCTACAGGTCCACCTGACCTAGTGCCTAGTATACCAGCTTGTCTTTTTATACTTATATAAGGAGAATCCACTGATATCAGATCAATCCATCTTTTATCACGTACTATAAGCATACCTAACGGTATAACTGAGCATCCCATCTTATGAGCATCAACTGATATCGTACTCACACCTTTCAATGAAAAATCAAAATCACGTACCTTATACCCTAACTGCTTCATGAATGGTATAACATAACCACCGAAGGCTGCATCCACATGTAGAAATATATCCTCATCGTAGCATATCTTACTCAGCTCTTCTATGTTATCAACAGTTCCTAAGGTCGTTGAGCCAGCTACTCCGATAACCGCGGCGGTTCTACTATTGATCATCTTCTTAACCTTGCTAACATCGACAGTGTAATCTTTATTCAACGGTGCATCTACCAGTTTCATATCCATCAGTGAAGCTACTTTTCTGAATGAGAAATGAGCGCTTTCAGGTACGATGATTTCTTTTTTATTTGTGAGTTTTTTAGCTATCCACATTGATGTTATGTTACCCTCAGTACCACCACTAACCACTAAACCCGAGGAGGATTCAGGAGCGTGAAGCAAAGATGATATAAACCCTATCAAACCAGCCTCCATTTTCATAGCACCAGGGAATAACTCAGGATCACCTAAGTTAGTCGATAAAAACTTCATATAAGCTTTAACAGCTAACGGATGAGGCTGAGTGCACATAGAGCCTAATATACGACCACTCTTAAACGAGTAATCCAGCTTATGTAACTCATCAAGGTACCTTAGTGTCTCTCTCCCAGTATGACTGGTACTTCTACTTTTATTACGCGTCATAATCAAAAAAGTAATACAACAAGAGTTATAAAAGCGTTCTACAGACGTTACACTGAAAAAAACCAGTAGAGTATAACTTCATCCATATTGAGATATCAAAAACGCTACATTTTAATATAAGTAAATGTATTTTGATTACATGATGGAGAAGACTACTAACACTAAAGAAACCCCTAATGTTAAAGCAGAGGAGATCACAGCGTTTCTTAAACTACCGGTTTATACTAGAGAAGGGAAATATGTAGGCCATGTAAAAAACGTGCTTTTAGACACTGATGAGAAACGTATAAGCAGCCTACTTGTTACAAACACTAACCCCTCTATAGTTGAAGGTAGTATAGACGTGGCTGTACCATACAGATGGGTTAACGCTGTTGGCGACATCATCATACTGTCAAACTTCCCTGAACGGGTGGTTACAAAGAAAGAGAAGAAGGAGCCAGAAGATAAAAAAGAGGGGAACCCCTCTGAGATCGACATGATAAAGTGAGAAAAACCTCCTTCTTTTTGTTATAAAAATTTTAACCCTGGTTTTTAAAGCATCAATTTTTTGCATAGTGGGATTTGGGTTTTTAGTTTATTTTCTAGATAAAGGTGGGTTCTGGATGCATTATAAAGGAAATATTTTTATATAATGTAAGTTATATATTATTTGTGGGTATACTAAAAAGGGATAAGAGTAAGAAATGTACAACAATATTTAAATACCCTTAAGGATAAGTATACCATTAGAAATATAAAAAAAGGTGCTAGATAAATGAAGAAGAACCTTCACTCGGTTAAAGCTATACTGGTATTATCATTCCTCCTAGCAGGTTTACTATTAGGATCAGTACTTGATAATAAGCATGATTTTACTGTTTCAGCTCGGCAGAAGCTGTTAACATTCGCATCTTATATAGAGTTAACTTATGATTCCACTGCTCTCAACCAGGATCTAGCCATAGATAGAGCTATAAATGTTCCTTTAACTGTATCATACACTACTGACGTCCCTGCTAACTTTGGTAGGTTCCTACCATGGCAGATACGTAACATTTTCCTTTTTGGTAGTATGATAGTACCTAAACAGACTATACACCTTGAAATTATTAATAAACCATCATGGGCTAACATATACTTATCAGATGCTGATGTAGAAGTCGACATCCCATTCAGGGATAACAAGACTAATACTGTTACTAGTCTAGTGATATCGCCCCGGGAGGAGGCTCCAGCTGTACCACAGAGCATAGAGATCAAGATGACATGTAATGAGATAGGGCGTGTTAAAAGCACTGAGAAGACTATATCTTTAACGTTCACGCCGTCATTTGTACCAACTATAACTATAAATGTTGATCAACCAATCCGTACAGTTAGCCCTCGTGAGACAGTACGTTATAAGATTGACATAAAGAATAACGGTAACAAGAAGATACGAGTCACACCTCAGCTAGTAAACATAGATGAAAAATGGAGTCCTACTATAAACCCGCCATTCCAGGATATCGATTCATCAAGTGAAGGGTACTTTATATTCTCTGTTTACGCACCATATGACTTCGGATGGCATAATGAGATTAAATCATTCCAGATTAACTTCACGGTGCAGATATTCCCACCTCGTGAAGGTTCACTGACAGGTGGACCTTACAGCATATACCTCCAGGCTAATAATTATGGGTTTTCAACACCTGGATTTGAGATAATAACACTGATAGCTGCTCTAATCATCGTAGGCGTAATATTCACAGAGAAGAAGAGACATATCAGACAATGAGAACCTCTGCTTAGTACCCAAAAAAAGATGAATAGGAGAGGGGGCAAATAACAAGGATGCTGTCATATCCAAACAGAGCATACATGGCTACAGTATTAATTATACTAGCCTTACTAATACTCCCCATTATATCCTATTCTAGTGGAGCAAGAAAGCTAGACACGTCAGGACCCGCTGAGGTTAACGCTTATGTAAAAGGGGATATACCCTCTATTAAAACAAATTGGACTACTATAAATGTAACAGTTGTTGATGCTTTTGGTATAGACTGGGATAAATTATCAGCTACTATACCGGAATGGTGGATGCGTTTCATATGGCCTCTGAACCCTCAGTTCCCGCAACCTGTACAGCGATTACTAGGGTACACTGGGCTTAGATTCATACCTGAGATAATAGAAGGAGATGCACGTGGATGGTACGTAAAGGTTACACCTACGAGTGTAAGTAGGAGCAACACTGGTTATAAACATGACCTCTTATTAGAGGTTCGTACTGATGACTCAGCTATTGATTACGCTGTTGTAGTTGGTATTAAATGCATACGATTAGATGTATACGGTGAAGCAATTGGTTCATCATACATCACTATCCCTGTTAAAGCATCACCGTTAAACTTCGTTGAGATGAAAACATCTGAGACTACTATGAAAGCTGGTTTAAAATCAACGGTCAAATTTAATTTTGATATAACAAATAAAGGATACTACAAGGATGTATTCCAGTTTGATATAAAATCAGAGAATGGTTTAGTCGCGCTACTTGACCAACAAATAATCAGTATGAGTAGCGGTGAGACAAAACAAATGACACTTACTATAAGAACACCTGAAAAACTCTATGATATCGGTACTGGTAACCGGGTTGATATATATGTTTATTCAAAAGGGGATCCTAACAGGGTGCTTGTCGGAAGCTTAACTATAATCACTGAGGGAGTCTACATCTCCCCGCTTATAGGCATTATCGCTGCACCTATCATCGTAGTATTGATAATAATATTATTATTATACACGTATCTGAGGAAGAAGAAATTATCTGAGTATATAGTTAAACCTGATAAACCTTGGATGATACCAGAGGAAAGAGCATACTTAGAAGAGTTGAAAAAGAAGGATAAAAACGAGTATAAGAAAACACTTAGGATGATGGAGGAGGAGTACCAATCAGCGATTCTATGGTACATGGATGCGTTGCGTAACATTAAAAATGAGATGAAAAAGAAAAAAAGAGAAACATCTCAGCCTTCGCCACTTAGGAATGAAGAGGAAACTGAAACAGAGTTAAAAAATGAAAAAGGGATGGATTCAAAAACACAAGGTGAAAAAGAGTATAAAACAGTGGAGGAGAAAGATAAAACTGAGCAGAAGGAGTTAGACGTAAAAAAAGAGGATGAGTCAATAAAGAAGGAGAAAGAACAAAAAGAGAAACTACTTAAAAAAGTGCTACGTGAACAGGAGAAGATGAAAAAACAATAAAAAAATAAGTGTTTGTTTAGCTCCAGCAGTTTATCAGAAGAAGGAAAAAAGACCTATACTGATGCTCTTCAAATGAATCTCACCTGGAGAATGCTCTCATCAATAAGAACTTGATTCGTGATAAATCAAAA
>Ga0068707_1002226_pt1 | contig 13691 bp, 8 predicted proteins | sample YNPNPMetaG_FD_66600 | JGI IMG/M metagenome (GOLD analysis project Ga0068707, IMG submission 66600) | Anoxygenic and chlorotrophic microbial mat microbial communities from Yellowstone National Park, USA - YNP NP MetaG | ecosystem: Environmental > Aquatic > Thermal springs > Hot (42-90C) >... | reverse complement strand
CATGACGATGGCGCGGATCTCGTGATCGATCTGGACTGCCGTCGCCTGGCTGTACTCCGTGGCGTAGGCCAACTCCTTTCCGAGAAATATCTCCTGATCCTTCTTACCGAACGTCAGAGGACCCAGCGACTCGCTCATGCCCCACTCGCAGACCATCTTGCGGGCAAGCTCTGTCGCCCGCTCGAGATCGTTACCGGCCCCTGTGGTCATCTCGCCCAGCACCAGTTCCTCGGCAGCCCTCCCTCCGAAAAGTATCGTCAAGTTGTTCATGAGATACGTCTTCGGGTAGGTGTGCTTCTCGTCCATGGGCAGTTGCTGCGTCAGGCCCAGGGCCATTCCTCGAGGAATGATCGAAACCTTGTGTATGGGATCGGCTCCGGGCAACAACGACGCCACCAGCGCGTGCCCTGCTTCGTGATAGGCGGTGTTGCGCCTCTCCTCCTCGCTGATGATCATGCTCTTGCGCTCCACCCCCATCATCACCTTGTCCTTGGCGAGGTCGAAATCCCTTTGCTCGATCTGGGCCTTGTTCGAACGAGCTGCCAACAAGGCCGCCTCGTTCACCAGATTCTCTAGATCGGCCCCGGAAAAACCAGGTGTCCCCCTCGCCAGGAGCTCCAAACTCACGTCGGGAGCAAGCGGCTTCTTGGCGGTGTGCACCTTGAGGATCCCGATCCTGCCTTTGATGTCCGGCTTGGGCACGACCACCTGCCGGTCGAACCTGCCCGGCCGCAACAGTGCCGGATCCAGGACGTCGGGCCGGTTGGTGGCCGCGATCAAGATCACCCCCTCGTTGGACTCGAAACCGTCCATCTCGACGAGGAGCTGGTTGAGGGTTTGCTCTCTCTCGTCGTGACCACCGCCGAGGCCCGCACCGCGGTGCCTTCCCACAGCGTCTATCTCGTCGATGAAGATAATGCAGGGGGCGAGCTTTTTGCCCTGGATGAAAAGATCCCGGACTCTCGAGGCACCGACCCCGACGAACATTTCCACAAAATCGCTCCCACTGATACTGAAGAAAGGAACACCCGCCTCGCCTGCAATCGCCTTTGCCAGAAGTGTCTTCCCGGTACCGGGCGGGCCGACAAGGAGGACCCCCTTGGGGATCCGACCGCCGAGTTTTGTGAATTTCTTGGGGTCCTTCAGAAACTCGATGATCTCCTCGAGTTCCGCCTTCGCCTCATCGATCCCGGCGACATCGGAGAAGGTGAATCGTTGCTGGGACTCGGAGAGGAGCCGAGCACGGCTCTTGCCGAAGCTCATTGCCTTGCCGCCACCCGCCTGCATCTGCCTCATGAAAAAGATCCAGATGGCGATAAGGAGGATCATGGGGAACCATGAGACGAGGAGCGTCATGTACCATTTCGACTCGGCCTCGGGCTTGACCGTTATTCTGACCTTTTGCTCGCGGAGAGTCTTCACCAGCTCCGGGTCGTCGGGGATGTTGGTCTCGAAGAGCTTGCCGCTCACAGTACGGCCGCTCAGCCGGCTTCCCTGCAAGGTCACCTCTGCGACGAGCCCTTCCTGAAGGTTGGCGAGAAACTCGCTGTAGGAAAACTCGAGCTTTTCCGCGCTCTGCTTCCTGAACACATTGAAAACCATGAAAAAAATCAAAAGGATCGTGAGCCAGAGCGCGAGGCTCTTATAAAACTGGTTCATCCGGCCTGACCTTTTGTGTCTGTTGTTGCTTTTCGAGCCCTACCGCATCGTCTCTAGAAGGTCCCGTACCATCGGCACACACACCGGAGCGATCGTAACCCCTTTTTCCGTTACGATCCTTCTCCTCGAAAATGGGGACGCCTCGCAAAAGAGCACGATGCGATTTTGAAATTAAACATCCTTTTTAACTATACACTATCTTATCGGCATTCTTCAACACCACGTGAGAAAAGGCCGTAACCAATTGGATCTATTTACACTTTATCTCGTCGGAGTCGACACCGTCGGCCTCCCACGCCAGGGCGAGCGCACCCGGCGCGGCAGCCGAAAGAACGCCTCTTTGCCTGCCCCCGCTCGAGCAAAGAGCGGACGAGGCGCACACCCTACCCTCGGCCCGCCCTTTCCCACCGCAATTCCACGCACCATGGGCTCGAAGAGGTTACCTTGTAGCGCTCGTCGATCCTCATGCCCACCACCCACACTATAGACCCCTCGACCTCGAGAATCGCTGTGCGCTTGCGAACACTGCGCGGCACCTTCTCATCGATGAAGAAGTCCTTGACCTTTTTGGACTGTCCCAAACCCAGCGGGAAAAACCTGTCTCCCGGCCGAACGTTTCGAAGCCTGGCCTGGGCAATGGGGGCCTGGAAAGAGACGACAACGCGGCTGTCTCCCTCTCGGGCCCCTTCCAAACTCGGGGGCTGGTCGCCGAGGACCCTCGACCGTACTATGAGGCCTATCTCGGGGATGTGCGTCTCGCCCCCTATGACATGGATCCTTTCGAAGACAATGGGTGCCCAAAGGTCCACCTTGGAAAACCGGACGAGGTCGTACTCGCAGTGGACATGGATGCGGCCAGGAAGGCCGTAGTGCAGGTGCGGTCGACCTGACGCCCCAACCCCCAGGCGCACCTTCTCGATGTCTGCAAAAGGCGGCCCATACGCGCTCCCACTGATCTGCATGTACGCAGTTCTCAGTACTCTTCTTTGCAGGGCCGGGTGCAGGACTGCCAGGGAGTTCCTCCTCAACACCACCTCGCCTCGGTCACCGGCACCCTCGAGGATCCGGGCCTTCTTGAAACAGTGCGAGGCGACAGCGTCCAGGTAACGGTCCTCGTCACCGAGAACTGCAGCCGTGCGGACCAGCCCGCTCCAGTCCGGGGGGACGCCGCATTTCTCCCGAAGAACAGGGACGAGCTGGTGTCGGACGGTGTTGCGGAAATATACGTCCTTGCGGTTGGAGGGATCCTCGATGTAGGCGATCCTTCTTAAACGGGAAAACTCCTCTATCTCCCTTCGGCCTACCTCGATGAGCGGGCGGATGTAGATGCCTTCCCGCACCGCAGGGATGCCCCTGAGCCCGGTGGTACCGGTGCCTCTGAGCATTCTCATCAGAAGCGTCTCCATGTGATCGTCACGGTGGTGGCCTTGAGCAATCTTGTGAGCCCTGTGTTTCGTCTTGACCGCCCGGTAGAACTTATACCGGAGGAGGCGCGCCCGGTCCTGCAGCGAACTGCCTCCATAGTAGTCGGATCTCTTCAATCTGCCGCCCTCGAAGGGCACCCCGTACCTCGCAGCCTGGGCTTGCACAAACTGGTACTCCCGGTACGACTCCTCGCCCCGCAACCCGTGATCGAGATGGGCGACCACCAGGGAAATGTCGAGCTCCTCCTTGAGGAGGCAGAGACACTCCAGAAGTGTCATGGAGTCCATTCCCCCGCTGACAGCAACGACAATTTTTTCCCCCGCCTCCACCATTCGGTGCCGCTCGATGGTCAGGCGTACCTTTCTCAAGAAATCCGAACAGCCCTTTTCGCAGGGATCAGGAGGTGTCACAGTCTTTTCACCCGGTGGTACCTGAGCCGAGCTCCGAGCCGGCCGGCGGAGACACATCCGTTCTCGAAAACGGATCGGTGGGGCGGGCAGAGGCTTTAGCACACAGATTCTCTGGGTCAGGAGCTGGGGGAGCAGAGAGGTCTGTCTGTCTGAACCCACAGAACGTTCGCAACAGCCATCTGTCCGGTATGGGATATCGAGAGGAGGATACTCCCCCCGCCTTCTCGGCTGAAGATCTCCAAGGCCTTGCCGCTCAAGTGCACGTGAGGCGTCCCGTTGCTGTCGTTGACGACTTCGACATCCTTCCACCCCACACCTTTACTCCACCCGGTGCCGAGGGCCTTGAACACCGCCTCCTTGGCGGCAAATCGTGCGGCAAAATGTTGCGCGGACATTGCCCGTGCCGCGCAGTATTCGATCTCGGCGTCCGTGTAGACCCGATTGACAAATCTCGTTCCCGAACGAGCCAAGACCGCCTTGACGCGGGCAATATCGACGATGTCCACACCGATCCCTCGAACGATCATGCCGGCCATTCACGCAGGTCGGCGCCCCCGTGGGGAGACGCCCTGCCTCACTTCTTCACTGCGGTGCGCACGAACTCCACGATATCTTTGAGCGGAGTACCGGGTGTGAAGATCTCCGCTATCCCGGCCTGCTTGAGCCCGGGTATGTCCTCGCGTGGGATGATACCCCCGCCGAAGACCACACAATCGGCAATGCCTTTTTCCCGCAACAGCTCCACCACCTTGGGGAAGAGGTGATTGTGGGCGCCGGAGAGGATGCTCAACCCTATCGCGTCGACATCCTCTTGGATCGCGGTATTTACGATCATCTCAGGGGTCTGGTGAAGGCCGGTGTAGATCACCTCGAAACCGGCGTCCCGAAGCGCTCGAGCGATGATCTTGGCTCCCCTGTCGTGCCCGTCCAGCCCCGGCTTTGCGATCAAGACCCGTATCTTCCGCTCTGCCATCTGTCCTTCTCCTCTCTGACTCTATCTTCACAAGGAGTGTGCCGGTCCCCGACGTCCCTTCACCGTTGTGTCTGCCGCATGGAGAAGGCGCCCCCCACGTCTTCGTACGGCCTCCCCCGCGCGATACCTTCCCTCAAAAAAACGCCGGATCTTGATAGGTGCCGAACACACCTCTCAAGACGTCGCATATCTCGCCTATCGTGCAGTATGCCTTGACGGCCCTCAATATGTGAGGCATGAGATTCTCGTCGGATGCGGCAGCCACTTCCAGGGCCCGCAACGCCTCGGCAACCTCTCGGGCAGGACGACTCCGTTTTACCTCCTTCAGACGCCGGATCTGTTCCTGTTCCTTCTCCGGGGGGATCTTGAGGATCTCTATCGGGCTTTCCTCCTCCATAACGTACTTATTGACGCCGACAAGGGCCCTCCGCCCCGATTCGATCTCCTGCTGGAAACGATAGGCTGCGTCAGCGATCTCTTTCTGCGGGTACCCGAGTTCGATGGCCCGAATGATACCGCCCATCCGGTCTATTGTTTCGATGTACGCCGTGGCTTCCTCTTCCATCTCGTTGGTCAAGGTCTCCACAAAATACGAACCGCCCAAGGGGTCGATGGTATTGCACACGCCGCTTTCCTCGGCGATGATCTGCTGCGTGCGCAATGCGATGGTAACCGCCTCTTCGGTGGGGAGGGCGAGGGTCTCATCCATGGAGTTGGTGTGGAGGGACTGGGTCCCGCCAAGGACAGCGGCCAACCCTTGGAGCGTCACGCGCACCACGTTGTTCATGGGCTGTTGTGCGGTCAGCGAGCACCCAGCCGTCTGGGTGTGGAACCTCAGTTTCATGGAACGGTCTTTCTTGGCGCCGAAGCGCTCTTTCATGATCCGCGCCCACATGCGGCGTGCCGCCCGATACTTGGCGATCTCCTCGAAGAAATCGATGTGGGCGTTGAAGAAAAAAGAGAGGCGCGGAGCGAAGTCATCCACATCGAGCCCTGCATCGATGCCCGCCTGGACGTATCCGATACCGTCTGCCAAGGTGAAGGCGAGCTCTTGTACCGCCGTGGAACCAGCCTCGCGAATGTGATACCCGCTGATGCTTATCGTGTTCCACCGCGGGACCTCCTTGGTACAGAAGACGAGGATATCCTGGATGATGCGCATGGACTCGCGGGGCGGGAAGATCCAGGACTTTTGTGCGATATACTCCTTGAGGATATCGTTCTGAATGGTGCCGCCCAGGAGCTTTCGGTCGACTCCTTGTTTTTCCCCCACGGCGAGATACATGCACAAGAGGATCGCCGCAGGGGCATTGATCGTCATGGAGGTCGTCACCTTGTCGAGAGGGATCCCCGAGAAGAGTATTTCCATGTCCCGCAACGTATCGACCGCCACCCCACACCTGCCGACCTCCCCCTGGGCCGAGACATGGTCCGAGTCGATACCCATCAATGTCGGCATATGGAACGCCACACTCAGCCCTGTCTGTCCCTGTCCGAGCAGATACTTGTATCTCGCATTCGTGTCCTCAGCCGTCCCGAATCCGGCAAACTGCCGCATCGTCCACAAGCGGCCCCTGTACATGGAGGGCTGTACCCCCCGGGTAAACGGATAGACACCGGGATAGCCCAGAACGACGTCAGGGTCAGCGTCTCCCAGGTCCTCCTGCACGTAAAGGGCCTTGATCTCCTTGCCCGATATCGTGGTGAATTTCGCAGCCCTCGGCGGCATCTCCTCGAAGGCCTTTCTCAGCTCCTCTTCCCACCTACGCTTGACGGACATCCATCCCTCTCGCTCTTTCGTGTATCGACAAGAAAACGAATGCTTTGGTCTTCATGCCCCCGGACACAGCAGCCCTGCGTTTTGTGAAGGAACACTAGCGTTCGATGCCGACTCGGGCGTCCACTCCTTTTTTGTAATAATGCTTGACCTCGCGCATCTCTGTCACGAGATCTGCCTCCTCCAGGAGCCGGGGGTGAGCGCCACGACCTGTCAGCACGACTTCGACCCCATCCCGCCTTTCTCGTACCGCCTCGAGCACCTCCTCGACACCCAAGAGCCCGTAATCCACCGCACAATTGACTTCGTCCAAGACCACTATGTCGTAATCCCCCTCGCCTCTGAGAGCAGCCCTCGCGGCCTCCATCCCCTCACGGGCCATGCGGACATCGAGAGGCTCAGGCGACCCCTTTTTCACGAAGCATTCCCTTCCGCACGGCACGATCTTGAACGAAGGGCCAAACCTTTCAGCAGACCGTCTCTCCCCGTAGTCGACGCCGCCCTTGAGAAATTGAAACACTATTACCCTCAACCCGTGCCCGACAGCGCGCAGGCCCAGTCCCAGGGCAGCGGTTGTCTTCCCCTTCCCATCCCCAGTGTACACGTGCACACGGCCTCTTCCCTCGAACCGCACAGCTCCAGCCTGCCTCGTCTTGTTGCGTCAACGTAACAAATAGCAAAGGGGTTCTCTGCATGTCAACGTGCGGCATGGATGCCTCGGAGGCCACTTCGGCCAGAACCGTACGGCGAAGCGAGAGGAGAAGACCACCTGCCTCGTCAAGGCAGCAGCCTGCCGCGCCTTTTTTGGGGGGAAGCCGGCGCCAGAGGCGAGAGTCAAGCGCAAGGGCTTCGTCTCAATAAGGGGGGGACTATTTTGCAATGATCAGGGGTAGATAAGCAAATATATACAATAAGTTAACTTCGATAACTTAAGCTTTTACATAACTTTCCTTTAGTTATCACTTGGTTTCAAGTCTTTTTTCTCCACCTCTCGTTGTGGAGCCCGAACTTGTGGATCTTGTAATGCATGACCCGCCTGGATATGCCCAAATACGAAGCAGCTTCCTTTTGCACCCAGTTGGCTTTTTCCAACGCCTCCAGCACAAGCCTGCGCTCCATCTCTTCCAAGGGGATCAACTCGCCTTCGTCGCGGCGTTCGCCGATCCGGGCCCGGTCGCAGACGGCCGAGTCCCCGCCCTGCTCCCCTGGTTCTGTCCATGCCAGAACGATATCCTCTTCCTGAATGCTCGCCTTCTCCGTGAGCAAGACGGCCCGCTCGATCGTGTTGCGCAGCTCCCGAATATTTCCCGGCCACGAGTATCCCAAGAGCTTCCTTTCCGCCTCAGGGGTGAACCCTGCCACCTTCTTGCTCAGTTCTCCGCAGAAGCGCCGCAAGAAGTAGTGTGCGAGAGGCAGTATGTCGTCCTTTCTCTCCCTCAATGGGGGGACGTGGATAGTCACCACGTTGAGCCTGTAATAGAGATCGTCCCTGAATCGCTTCTCTTCGATCTCCTTGCGAAGATCCTTGTTGGTGGCACTCAGAATCCTCACATCGACCTTGATCGGCTTGGTCCCCCCAACCCTCTCGAACTCGTGCTCCTGCAGAACCCGCAGGACCTTTGCCTGGGTGCTGGGGCTCATATCGGCTATCTCGTCCAGGAATATGGTACCAAAGTTCGCTTGCTCGAAGCGGCCGATCCGTTGCTTGTCAGCCCCGGTAAACGCACCTTTCTCGTGCCCGAACAGTTCGCTCTCGAGAAGCGTGTCCTGAAGCGCCGCACAATTCACCTTGATAAAGTTCCTCTCCTTGCGGTCGCTGTTGTAATGGATGGCGCCTGCAATGAGCTCCTTGCCGGTTCCGGTTTCTCCGACTATGAGGATGGAGGCGTTGCTCTTGGCGACCTTCTGCACAATGGAAAGCACCTTTTTGAGACCCTTGCTTTCCCCGATGATATCGTCGAATCTGTAAATGATGTCTTGGGTGCGGCGGAGATAAAAATTCGCGCCGAGAAGGCTCCTGTGATCGAGAAGCCGGTTGAGACCGATGAGCAACTCGCCCGCCTCGAAAGGCTTCTTCACGTAGGCATCCGCCCCCGCCTCCATTGCCTCGAGCGTCTCGATCATCTTCTCGTGCGATGAAAGCAGGATCACTATCCCGAAAGAGTTCACGCTCTTGGCGTACTCGAGCAGCCTTCGGGACCCGCCTATGGAATCCATGTCGATATAGAAAGCGTCGAAGATCTCTTGGGCCAAAAATGTGTGTGCCTGTTCCTCGTTGGACGCCCACCTGACCGAATGTCCATCGGCGGAGAGGATGCACTCCACCCTCGGGCCGAGCTCCGGGTCCTGGACGGCGCAGAGAATCTTTACCCTGAATGTGCCTGCCATGCGCTCTCTATCTTTCCCGGCACACCGCCGGCATCGAGCATGCGGTGCGTCGCACGATACGTCTCTCGGTAGAGTCTCAGTTCAAGGGACCGGCGTACCAGAGCCGGAGGTCCTCACGACTCTTTCTTATCCAATCCCCTCTCTCTATCCAGTCCGGTCTCCTTGATCTTGTAGAGGAGAGCCTTGTAGCTTATCTGGAGGCGCTCGGCCGCCTCTTTTCGGTTCCAGCATGTCTGCTGGAGCACCCTTCCGATAATCTCGCGCTCGGCCCTTCGGATCGCCTCCTTGCTGAATGCCTTCAATGAATACCCTTTCTCGGCCACATGCGCCTCGAAGGCGCCGAGGCGCTCCGCGGGGGACACATGCCTGGCCTGCACAAGTCGTTTTTTCTCCAGTTCTCTAAGGACCGTCTTGTCGTCGCCGAGGATGACGATTTTTTTTACGACATTTTCAAGCTCTCGCACATTGCCCGGCCAATCGTAGGATTGGAACAGTTCGAGCAGCTCGGGGCTCAACGGCGGAATGCGCTTCTTGAATTCTTTGCTGTAGTGGCCGAGGAAATATTCTATAAGCAGCGGGATCTCCTCGACCCTTTCCCTCAGAGGGGGTACGGTGATATTCACAACATTCAACCGGTAGAAAAGGTCCTCGCGGAACGTCCCTTCCGCGACCGACCTGCTTATATCCCTGTTGGTCGTGGCGATAACGCGCACGTCCACGTGGATATCTTCGCCTCCGCCGAGCCTCGAAAATTGGTTGTCCTGCAATACCTGGAGGAGCTTGGCCTGGAGCGAGGGGGCCATTTCCGCGATCTCGTCCAAGAGAATCGTCCCACCGTTCGCCACCTCGAATTTGCCGGGCTTGCGGCTTGTGGCACCGGTGAAGGCCCCTTTTTCGTAACCGAAAAGCTCGCTCTCCAGAAGCGCTTCGGGCAGTGCGGCGCAATTGACCTTGAGAAAGGGCTTGTCCCTCCTCGACGACATGGCGTAGATCGCCCGGGCGACGAGCTCCTTGCCCGTACCGCTTTCACCGAATATCAGCACGGTGATATCCGTGTCCGCGACCTGCTCGACGATCGCCTGGACGCGCTTCATTTTCTCGCTGTTCTGGAAAAGCCTCTGGAACTCCGACCGCCGCCTCACAGCATCCCTGAGCTCGTTGACCTCGCGCGCCAACTCCCGCCGGTCGATCTCCTTCCCTATCGTGGCCAGCAGTTCGTCCTGGTCGAAGGGCTTGCGGAGGAAGTCGGCCGCCCCCATCTTCATCGTGGTCACCACCGCCTTGGCCAGACCGTCCCTGCTCATGATGACGACATACGTGTCGCTGGAGACTTGTCTTATCTTTCGGAGTGTCTCGAGACCGTCCTGGCCGGGGATGTGCAGGTCGAGCAGAACGATCCCCGGCCGTTTGGAACGCACAATGTGGACTGCGTTCTCGCCGGTAGTCGCGCAGAAGACCTCGTACCCCAACCGTGCAAGGAACGACTCCAGGTATGCGGCGAGGCTCCTGTCGCCGTCGGCGATAAGGATCCTTTCGCGATGAACGGTAGCCCCCTTCGGAGAAAGCCGCTCCTTGTCCTTTGCCGGGCCAGGCGGCGTCTTCCGCGCCCGGCCGCCGGCCGCCCCGACCCCCTGGACACCCCTCGGGGGGCCGTCGTACCTGCTCACTGCTCCGCCCCCATGCCGCAACCAGCCGCGCTGCTTCCCCTTATCTTGTACAGAAGCGCCTTGTAGCTTATCTCGAGGATCTCCGCTGCCTTGCGCTTGTTGCCCCGAGTCAACTGAAGGACACGGTTGATCAAGGCCTCCTCTGCCTTACTCGCGGCCAGTTTCGTCACCTGCTTCAGAGGGATGTATGTTCGGCCTTCCAGCAGGCCTTCATAGTCCACATCGATATCCTCGGGCCCAGGCGCGTGGGATTCAGCGGCAAGCTGGGAAAGTATCGCCTCTTCGTCCATCAACACCACATAGCGCTTGATGATATTCTCCAGTTCCCGAACGTTTCCCGGCCACTGGTGGCGCAGGAACAAGTCCTTGAGACGCTCAGGGAGCCGGACCGGCTTTCTGTTGAATTTCAGCGCGAATTTCTTGAGAAAGTAATCGCAGAATACGGGGATTTCCTCTTTCCGCTCGCAGAGCGGGGGCACGGTGATCGTGATCACGTTGAGGCGGTAGAAAAGGTCCTCCCGGAACAGCTGTCGCGCGACCATGGCCTCGAGGTCCTTGTTCGTGGCCGCAAGGACCCTGACGTCCACCCGGATGTTCTCCTTGCCCCCAAGCCTCGAAAACGCACCGTCCTGAAGGACGTGCAGCAATTTTGCCTGAATGGACAAGTCCATCTCGCCTATCTCATCGAGGAAGATCGTACCCTTGTCCGCCAGTTCGAATTTCCCGGGTTTGGAGCGCACCGCCCCGGTGAAGGCGCCTTTTTCGTATCCGAACAATTCGCTCTCGAGAAGCTCCCTGGGGAGGGCGGCACAGTTCACCTTGACGAAGCTGTTCGCGGCGCGTGCAGAGCACTGATGAATCCTTCGAGCCACGATCTCCTTGCCCACCCCGCTGGGGCCCTGAATCAGGACGGTGACGTCCGTCTCGGCCACCTGCATGCTCATTCTCTCGATCTCCTTCATCTTCTCGCTGAAAAAGATCGGGGTCTCCTTTTCCTCCTGGGAGAGCTGGCTGCGGAGCTGCCGGATTTCTTCCAGCAGGTCGGCCTTCTCGAACACATTGCGCAGGACGATCTCCATCTCCTCCTCCTTGAACGGCTTGACGAGATAGTCGGTCGCCCTGTGCTTCATGGCCTCGACGATCGTCCTGGTCTGATCCACGCCGGTCAGCATGATGACGGGGAGGGTCTCGTGGGTCTTTCGAATCCTTTTGAGCACCTCCATCCCGTCCATCCCCTTCATGATGATATCCAGGATCACAACAGAAGGTCGGAGACCTGCAGCCAACTTCTCGAGTACCTCCTCCCCGCTCGCAAGACAGGTCACTCGGTACCCCATGGCCTTCAGTAACGTACGCAGGTAGACCCTGAAGCTTCTATCGTCGTCGACTACGAGAATATGCTTTTTCATGCATCACTTTGTCGTGCCTGCCCCCCGCCGCGTCGTCACTGAGGGGGAGGATGAAGCAAAACGTACTCCCCTTGCCTTCCTCGCTTTCCGCCCAGATCCTTCCGCCGTGTGCTTCCACGATCTTCTTCGATATCGCCAGCCCCAACCCTGTCCCCTTCTCCCCCACGAGGGAACGCTGAGGCGAAATCTGGTGGAATTCATCGAAAACCCTGTCGAGCATCTCTCTCGGCAATCCTTTTCCGGTATCGGAAACAGAGATCTGGAGCGACTCCCCGTCCCGCCCTTCTGCCCTCGAGGCCACGGCGACCTCTATCGTGCCCCCCTCGGGCGTGAACTTGATCGCGTTGCTTATGAGATTCATGAGGACCTGCTCGACCCGGTCGGGATCGAAGAATCCTCTCAGGGGCCGCCGGGGGGCCTTCAACCTGAGGCCGAGCCTCGATCGATCCGCTATGATCCTCATCTGGCGGTACACTCTCCGAACGACCTCGACGATATCGCCTTCACGCGGGTTGACCTCCATCTTGCCGGCTTCGATCTTGCTCAAATCGAGCACCCCGTTGATGATGCTCAACAGGCGCTCGCAATTCTTCTCCGTGTCGGCAAGCACCTTTTTTTGCTCTCGGGTCAGCACACCGAGCTTGCCCGAGGCCAACAGACGCGTGTACCCCATCACGACAGTCAGAGGGGTGCGGATCTCATGGGTGGCGACAGCCATAAAATGCGTCTTGAGCCTGTTGACCTCCTCCAGGCGCTCATTGACCTTGCGCAACTCCTCGTTTCTTTGGAGAAGCTCCCCCCTTGCCTCGGAGAGGGCTTGGTTCATCGCGGTCAACTCTCGGTTTCTCTCCTGGAGTTCTTCGTTCAGCTCCTTCTCTCTCGTCACATCCCTGAAGGCAACGATCTCCATATTGTTTTCCCCTGGCATACGGCGAGTCTCCACCGAGACATGCCTCGGGGAACCATCCCTGGATCTCAATGCGACGTGGTATCGCTCAAGCGTCCGGCGCGCGTCCCCGCACGACCTGCGCATCGATCGAATCTCCTCGACGAGGTGGTCTGCAACGATGTCTTGAAACCGCAAACCCAAGAGCTCTTTCCTTGGTATCCCGGTGATACGCTCTATCTCCCTGTTTGCAAAAAGAATCGAGCGGTCGGGACCAACCAGGAGAAGGCCTATGGGAAGGCTCTCGAGCACCGGACCTGCGGCGTTCGAGAGAGATTCCCGCACCCCTGCCTTTCTCGCCGACCTTTGGGAAAATGCCCCGGCCTTGCCCATATCGAGGATCTCTTTGCACATCCTTTGCAAGGTAGCGATGAGGAGATCGAGCATGATCTTGCATGTCCTGATCTCGCGGACAGTGAACCCGCGCTTTGAGACGGGCTTGCGAACGTGGAGCGCCCCAAAGACCTTGCCCTCGTAGACGAGGGGGAGGACCAGGATCGAATGGGCTTTCGCTCGCCTCAAGGCCGCCGTGTCGAGAGACGACATGAGCGGGTCGGCCACGGGATTCTTGACAATGGTTATTTCACCGGTCTCCACGGATCTTCGGATTTCAGGATGCCGGTCGAGTCGAATCGTCAGACCCTCGCACGTACGGCTCTCGTGAGATGCCGCGACCGTACCGGTCTCCCCTCGGGGATCCAGGAAGATCAGGCAACAATGGGAAGCGGCCAGCAGATCGGTGACTTCTTTGACGAGCGCGTGAAGCGCGACGCGGGCGCTGCGGGCTCTCGAGAGGACCTCGAGGATGCGGAACAACCGAACGAGATCGGCCTTTTCCAGGCTATAGAGGAGACTCCCATAGGGGTCAGGGACCCTCGAGGGATCTTCCTCCCTCTCGGACTTACGGGCACATCCGGTTAGAAGGGACCCCAGGGATAGGTGCAAAAGCTCATAGAGGGATTCGTCGGCTATCCGCTGGTCCCGGGCGATCCTCGGCATCACCTTCACTACACATGCTTCGTGGGGAGAGGAGCGAC
>Ga0068707_1002224_pt1 | contig 13700 bp, 12 predicted proteins | sample YNPNPMetaG_FD_66600 | JGI IMG/M metagenome (GOLD analysis project Ga0068707, IMG submission 66600) | Anoxygenic and chlorotrophic microbial mat microbial communities from Yellowstone National Park, USA - YNP NP MetaG | ecosystem: Environmental > Aquatic > Thermal springs > Hot (42-90C) >... | reverse complement strand
AATGTCAGCCAGAGACTATTTACCCACAAATCCATCGGTGGTGCCTTCAGCCGTTCTGGGGGACCTGCAGCCGGCGGAAGTCCAGCCACAAATCCATGAGGCCCAGGATGAGGACCACTATAAACATGGGATTAAAAAATATTAACAGATAACCCATCAAGCGCAAAATCTTGTGGATCTTGAAACGGTCAAACAAGGCGGCGATGACGGCCACTCCTTGCAGAAAGTAAACAAAAGCACATATTAAAAGCAGGTTCAGGCTCACCAGCCTCACTATCTTAACCGGAGCCAAAAGTAGAAAGCCGGCGGCTAAAAAGACAAAAATAAATCTTTCCGGGGCCGACCATTGCCAGAGGGGTGGGGTAGGGGGGCCGGCCCCCAGGAAAGCCTCCCCCTGCCTGGCCAAGGCTACATTTAGCCAAGCAACCAAAGCGGTGTTAATGATCATCAGGGAAGGAAGTAACTGCACGATGATTGTGTGCCAATCCACAGGCGATAACCCCAAAAGCTTAAGACTGTTGGAGTTAACCCCGGCGCTTCCCATGAGTTTGATGACGGTATCGGCAATTTCCCGGGATTTCTGGCCCCACAGGTCCAAGGGAGTCACGCCCTGATGCAGGGCCTGAGCCAAAAAAAACATGACCATGACCAGGGTCAGCAAGGCTACCGCCCAGGCAATGGCCGCCGCAGGAGTGAACCTGTGGAGCAGATACGTCAACACAAGCCCCAAAAATAGCAACTCTCCGAAACTCAAGTGTTTAAGCAGCTTCGGGAGGGTGGGATTGAGGGCCAGGATGATGGCTAACACGGCGACCACCATAAGCAAGGCGGCCCTCTGCCCCAGGCGTTGGCCCACCAACACGATGGGCAGAGGCAGAAAGGTCTGCGTCACCAGGTAGGCCAAGGCAAAACGCGACCCCCAAAAAAAGGACAGCAGCAGCCAGCCAAGCCCGAGTAACCAGATGATAACCCGGTAGCCAGCCATGGCCCCCTCCAAGTTCCGGATTAAGCCATGGGCAAGGGGGGAGTGTAGGGCATCAGGGCCAGGAGACGGGCCTGCTTGATGGCCCGAGTGAGCTGGCGCTGATGCCGGGCACAGTTCCCGGAGATGCGGCGGGGGATGATCTTGCCCCGTTCGGTGACAAACTGCTTTAAGGTATTAACGTCTTTAAAATCGATAATCTGCTCGGTGTCCACACAAAACCGGCACACTTTGCGCCGCACAAAAAACTGCTTCCGTTTCCGTCGAGGCATCACCACCATGATCTAGTCCTCCTGAGGGTGGGTGGGGGTCGCAGATTCACCTGAAACCGAACTCTCCGGGGATATAACGCCACCTTCAGGAGACTCCGGGCCTGCTGCGGTGTCGACTGCCGCTTCCACGTCGGACTCCACCTCAGTGGGGGGCGGTGGAGGAGCCGCCGCCCGGGCCGCGATCTCGGCTTGCAAGGCCTCTAAATCTACATGCTCGGCTCGCTTGATAGTTAGGTAGCGGATGACGCGGTCATCAATGCGGTAGTTGCGTTCCAGTTCCTGGACAAGGGTCGGCTCCCCGGCAAATTGGGCGGCCAGATAATAACCCCGGAGAGTACCCCGGATTTTGTAAGCCAATTTTTTGCGGCCCCAATCGTCCACCCCCACCAGTATGCCACCCTGACTGGTGATGATTTGGCTGAATTTGTCAATCGTGGCTTTGACTTCTTCGTCCGGGAGATCGCCATTCACCACCCAGACGGACTCATAACGTCGCATTCATCCTCCCTGTGGATTAGTAGCCCTGAACCTCTGAGGGTTAGAGCAAGGAGTTAACGCTTATTTCTACCAGGAGTAAGCTTTACTGTCAAGAACCAGGCAGGCAGGTTCTAAGATCAGCTGAAAGCCGAGGGCACCCGGTTTTTGCGGACAACAAAAAGGCAGAGCCTTATCGGCCCTGCCCGTTGGCCCACTTTTTTATCGTAGCCTCAGGCCCTGGTCTTCTCCGCCACCTTTTCCACTGGCACCGCCGGCTTCTTGACCCGACGAGCCGCCAAGGGAATCACCTCAGCTGGGCTGCAATCCAATTTTCTCTTGCCGCTCAGCAGGGCCAAAAGCAGGCCCTCTTCTCGGCAACGGCCCAAAGGGGCAGGCACTGCGGGTCTTTTCAAAATAATAAAGAGGCGCCAGGCACTTGAAGGAGCCCAGCGGCACCTCATCCACAGAGGTCACCTGGCCATAAACGATTCTCTTCTTGCCTCTAAGTATTTCTTTCCCCAACTCCAGGTCCGGACACCCAGCGCCGAACCGGGGGCAGGCGGAGCAATGCTCATAAAATCTCAGAGGAGCCTGGCAACCGAACTCCAAGGCGTGAACTTTGTCTTTCCGAAATGTGCTCATAAAAACCTCGCTGTTGGCTCACCTATGCCTTAATATAAACTTAACCGAATAAAAGATATAGTAGTAAAACTAAATGTCAAGGAGATTTTTGCTTGGCCTTACTTTATCTTGAGCCACAGCAGGCGAGCGATGGTGGGACCTGGATTACGCCATAAGGTGGGCATCTCTGAGGTGAGATAGATTACATCACCCGTTCTCAGGGTATAAACCGCCTTGTTTATTTTCACCTGCAGCCTCCCGGTCAACACATACCCCACTTCGTCACCCTTGTGAATAAAAAAATGGGAGGGTAGGCTTTCTCGGGGAGGTATCTCAATAATATAGGGTTCGGCCTTGACCTCGAAGTCCACGGGAGACAGAAGTCTCCCATAAATGGCATGTTCGGGCAGGTCGGGGAACTTAACCTCCACAGCCTCGGCCGGGGTGAAGATCAGACGTCGCTTTTGGTCCTGGCGGTCCATAAAAAAAGAGGTCACTTCCACCGACAGCACCTCCGCCATTTTCATCAGGGCGGGCAGAGAGGGATAAATGATATTGCTTTCCACCTGGGAAATGGTACTGGGGGTCACCCCCACCAGTTTGGCCAGCTCGGCTTGGGACAGGCCTCTTTTCACCCGGAACTCCTTGAGACGCAACCCCAAGTCCAGGCGTCTGGGAGTGCGCTGTTCCTCCTCAAAGATGATGGTAAGTTCTTTGGTCCAATAAACATGAGGTTTGTGGTGCTCATCCAGGCTGCGGTTTTCCGCCTTCAGGATGGTAAGGGTGGTGGTCCCCCGTTTGATGGTGAGATCGATGGTCACTTGGGCGATCTGGCTGATCTGGGCCCGTAAACGCGGCGAATGCGCCTGTTTCTCCAGGATCCAATAGGCGATGGTGTTGAGATCATAGAGGCGGGGACAGGAGTGAGAGTAAAAATTCAGGATGCTGTCCTCGCTCCCCCACAATTTCTGCATGCCCGTAATGCTCTCAAAGACAAAGCGCACATCGCCCTTCAGCGTCCCGTGCAACCCGTAGAGCACCTCCATGAACTGCCCCACATCCCAGGGCTTTTTCGCCGGGATGATCCTGCAGGGCCTGTCCTCCTCCCCTTCTGCATAATATTTGAGAAAAATCTCATTGCCGGCCCCTTTGCCGTAAGTAAAGCAATCCAGAATAATGAGGGCAGGATAATCACAGATAAAACCCAATTTATCCAGCAGGTTTTTGGGGGAGCGGTCAAAGCTGACGTAGATGAGAGGCTTGCCCTGAGCCTGGGAGGCCTGGATAAAGTTGAGGCAGAAGGGGGCGGCCAAAGAGCCGGTGTCGTCCAACCATACCACATTATCGCCGATATATAACCCCCCCAGGAGAAAATCCAGATAATTAACCCCTGAGGCGATACGCTGGCGCTCTCCTGGCACCGCCCTCATAAAACTCTAAAGCTCACTTCGGGAAAAAATGACTTCACACATAACAACTATTAACCTTTTAATAAATTTTACAATCTTTACAAAATCCTGCAAGGCCTGCAGTTTGTAGCCTTAAATCTTACTGCTCACCTTCGGCTGTCCTGGAAAAGAAATTTGTGGGGGAGGGGGCCAAGGGCCTTGAGACCCCTGCCCCCTCCCCAAACCCCCTCCCCCAACCCCTCCATATAGGGGGTTGGGAGGGGGGTTCTGGGGGGAGGGCGGGGGAGCTGCGTTCCCCCGGCCACCCCCCATAAACTCCTTTTCATGCTTTATGAATGAATTAAAGGCCCATGAGCCACTGAAAAGTTCGTTTCCGGGTTCTAGGAAAAACAATTTATCTTAATATTATCAATACTATAGCTTTTATACGGTAATCAGTGACCAGTTACCATTAACCAGTAATCAGGGGTCAGCTGATGGCCTATAGCCTATAGCCCATAGCCTATAGAGCTACTTTTCAGGCATACCCATGCTGACGGAACCAGGTCACCGCCTCGTGCAAGGCCTGGCGCACCGGAGTCAGGGTCAGGCCCAACTCCCTGACCGCCTTGGAATTGTCAAAATACATGAATTTTTTAGCCATCTGCACGGCCGTCAAGGGAATGCGGGGCGGACGGCCGGAGATACGGTTGGCCCAGAACTCGCTGACATGGGCCAAGGCCAGCACCAGCCCATAGGGCAGCTTCACCTTGGGCGCCGGGATGCCGGTGAGGTCTGCCAGCATCCGGAAGATGGCTGACAGGCTCAGGTTTTCGTTGCCAAGGATGTATTTTTCCCCCGGACGACCGCGCTCTTCGGCCAACAGGTGCCCCCGGGCCACATCGGCCACGTGGATGAGGTTCAGGCCCGTCTCCAGATAGGCACTCATACGGCCTTTTAAAAAATCCACAATCATCTGGCCGGTGGGGGTGGGGCGGGAATCCCAGGGACCTACCGGCGTGCTGGGATGGACCAGGACCACCGGCAGACCTTGGTGCGCCAGTTCCAGCACCACCTCCTCCGCCAGGAATTTGGAACGTTTGTAGTGCCCCACCATCTCGGCCAGCGTTACAGGGGTGGTTTCCGTCCCCGGAGTGCCGTCGCCCGGGTTCCCCAGCGTCCCTACGGTACTGGTATAAACAATTTTGCTGACCCCGGCTTCCGCCGCCGCCTCCAAAAGGTGCCGGGTGCCCTGGACATTGACGGCATACATGGTCTCCGGATCCGGCACCCACAACCGGTAATCCGCCGCCACATGGAACAGACGCTGGCAGCCGGAGACGGCTTTTTTCAGGGAAGCGGGCTCCCTCAGGTCACCCATGGCCACCTCCACCTTCAACCCGGCCAGGGCCGGATGCTGAGGCCGGCGGGCCAAGACCCGCACCTCCCGCCCCTGGGCTACCAGCTCCACCACCACCGCCCGGCCCACAAAGCCGCTGCCGCCGGTCACCAGGGTTTTGGACATATGTTATAAACTAACCACAAATATCACTGGGTGATACTCTTTTCTTGGATAACCTTGACTTCCTACTGCTCACCGCTCACTGCCTTTTGATATCGCCCCAAGGCCATCAACGGAAAGCAATCCCGGTAGAGATGGTAGCGGATCATAAAATGATTGGGAAAGCCGGTGCCAGTATAATATTTTTCCTCCCAGCGGCCCTCGGCATTCTGGGTCCTGAGGAGATATTCCACCCCGCGGCGCACCTCCAGGGTATGAGCTTCCCCGGCGGCCATGAGACCCATAAGGGCCCAGGCCGTCTGGGAGGCGGTGCTGGGACCTTGGCCCATAAGTTCAGGGTACCGGTAGGTCTCGCAGACCTCGCCCCAGCCGCCGTCGGGGTTCTGACACCCCTTGAGCCAGGCCACGGCCCGGCGCACATAAGGTCGGCGCATATCTTCCCCGATGGCCGCCAAACCCATCAGCACCGACCAGGTGCCATAGAGATAATTCACCCCCCAACGGCCCCACCACGGGCCGGCGGGGTGTTGCGTCTTCTTTAGGAATTCCAGGGCTCTCTGGGCCCGAGGATGGGCCAAAGTGTAACCGTAATGCCCCAACATCTCCAATACCCGGGCCGTAATATCTTCTGTGGGCGGGTCCACCAGCGCCTTGAGGTCGCCGAAGGGAATGGCATTCAGCCATTCCTTGGTGTTGTCCATGTCAAAGGAGGCAAAACCACCGTTTCTGGACTGCATGCCCAGGCACCACTCCAGGCCGCGCTGCAAGGCCGCCCGATGTCGGTCCGGCTCCGTCAGGGTCTCTTTCAAGGCCACCAAGACTACCGAGGAATCATCAATGTCCGGATACCAGTTGTTGACGAACTCAAAGGCCCAGCCTCCCGGGGCCAGCTTAGGGTTTTTGACACACCAGTCCCCGGGTTTGAAAATCTGCTGGCCTAACAGCCAAGAGCTCCCCTTCCTTAGGGCCGGATGTGACGGCGGCAGACCCACCGCCGCCAAGGCGCGCAGCGCCAAAGCCGTGTCCCAGACCGGCGAAATACAGGATTGCAGCCAAAGGCGATCCCCCTGACTTAAGGTAAAGAATCTCAGGGCATTAAGCCCCTTCTGGACCACCTCATGCTGCAGCGGATAACCAAGAGTGGTCAACGCCAGCAGGGAGTTGACCATGGCCGGCTGAATGCCGGCCCAATCACCGCTGTCTTCCTGATGCTCCAGAATCCAGCGCTCCGCCCTGGCCAAACCCATCTGCCGCAGCCACTTAAGAGGACGCCGATAGTAAAGTTTGAGAACCTGGTCCAAGGCGATAAACAGGTTTTCCAACAGGTCTCCGCCTGGGCGCCACACCAGACGGTGCCCCTCAAACGGTTCCCTTTCGTCCCGGAAGAGTTCGGCCACCCCCATGGAAGACGGCAGCGGCCAGACCGGCCGATGGGCCATGATGATCATCAAGGGAACCACGGTGGCCCGGGTCCAACTGGATAATTCATAGATGCTGAGGCCCGTCCAGGGCGGCAGGAGCATGAACTCCACCGGCAACAGCGGGATGCCCTCCCAACTCACCTGCCCGAAAAGGGCCAAAAAAATGCGGGTAAAAACCCGGCTTTTAATAGCCCCGCCCCTCTCCAGGATGAAGTGGCGGGCCTTCACCAGCCGGGGATCACCCGCCGGCAGGCCGGCGATCTTCAGGGCCAGGTAGGCCTCCACGGTAGTGCTCAACTCCCCCCCGTCCCCATACCAAATGGACCAGGCACCGTTATCCAGTTGCCTGTCCAAAATGTAATTAACCATCTTGGGGAAATCCTCCTCCGGCAGGCCCAGGAGACGGTGCAACATGAGATATTCGGCGGTGATGGTGACGTTGGACTCCAGTTCCGCCCACCAGTAGCCCTCCGGGGACTGCATGCCCAACAGGGCCTCTGTCCCCCGAGCGATGGCATTCTGCAGGCGCTCCTGAAAGGTTGCGGTTCTCTCCAACTCCTCCCTGCGGCGAGCCCGCAGGGCTCTCCCTCTTAAGGATGCCAATGCTCTCCCCCCTTGGCATGATGAAATAATGTTATTATACTACAACCTCGGAAGGGACCAAGAAGTTTTCCCGCTTAGAAGGCGTCTCAATCCGTCGCTGGGCCATCCGATGTCTTCCGGACCTTGGCGGCCAGGGTGTGATGCCGGAAGGGCTTTTGCAGGAAGGCGGTTTTTTCTTCTATGCCCCCGCACTCCACCACCGCCTCCGTGTTGTACCTTCAGATAAAGATACCTGAGCTCCGCGGGTTCACCAGTTCGAAGAGTGTCTTCAGTGCTGGCCTAGCGTAAGCTCGCCGCCTTTGCCACCATCCTTAATGGTCTGCCCCCTATGTGGGCGTTCAAAAATTCAGCTTTATGTATCTCGGTAGAACGAAAGTATCGATTTCCCTCTCACAGTGACGTCAGATCCCTCCCTCACGATCCTACACCCGCTCAAAACCTTCGCCAGCTGCACCCTCGGTAATAACTAAGTCAATAGAAAATATGCAAACTGTGGCCCGGCTGAGACATGTATCCCCTCCATCCAGCTGCGGACCCGGGTTAGGGAAAACCTCGCACCAATGATGGATTGCCCAATATTATAAAACACTTGTATGGAATTATAAATCCATCAGCCGAACTTCAGGTTGGCACTTTCCAGTTCCCGGATGCGGTCCCGGAGGCGGGCGGCCTTCTCAAATTCCAATTTCTTAGCTGCGGCCTTCATTTCTTTGTTGAGGCGGGCGATATAGGCGGGGAGGTCGGCAGCCACATAGGGCAGGGATTCTTCAGCCGCCAGAGGTACGGTGACATAGTCAGCCTCATATACCGAGGCCAGGATGTCCTTGATGCGGCTCTTGATGGTCTCCGGGGTGATGCCGTGGCGTCGGTTGTAGTCCTCCTGCAGGCGCCGGCGGCGCTCGGTCTCGCTGATGGCCGCGGCCATGGAGGGTGTGACCGTATCCGCATAAAACAGCACCTCCCCATGGAGATTCCGGGCCGCCCGGCCGCAAGTCTGGATCAGCGACCTCTCGGAGCGTAAAAAGCCTTCCTTGTCGGCATCCAAAATGGCCACCAGGGAAACCTCCGGCAGATCCAGCCCCTCCCGCAAAAGGTTGATGCCCACCAGCACATCAAAGACCCCCAGTCTGAGGTCACGAATGATCTCCATGCGCTCCAGCGTGGTAATATCCGAGTGCAGATAGCGCACTTTCAGACCCAGATCCTGATAATATTCCGTCAGGTCTTCCGCCATGCGCTTGGTCAAGGTGGTCACCAATACCCGTTCGCCCCTGGCCAGGCGTTGGCGGATCTCCCCCAGCAGGTCATCCACCTGGGAGGTGGCTGGCTTGACCCGAATCTTGGGATCCATGAGACCCGTGGGCCGCACGATCTGCTCCACCACCCGGCCTTTTGCCTTCTCCAGCTCATACGGGCCCGGAGTGGCGGAGACATAGATCACTTGCGAGACCCGCTGTTCAAACTCATCAAAGCGCAAGGGACGGTTGTCCAGGGCCGAGGGCAGACGAAAGCCATACTCCACCAGGGTTTCCTTACGGGACCGGTCCCCCCGGTACATCCCCTGGAGCTGCGGGATGGCGATATGGCTTTCATCAATGATTACCAGGGATTTCCGGGGCAGATAGTCCAGCAGGGTAGGGGGGGGCTCCCCGGGGGCCCGCCCGGTGAGGTGGCGGGAATAGTTTTCAATGCCGTGACAATACCCCAACTCCCGCATCATCTCCAGATCAAACCTGGTCCTCTCCTCCAGACGCTGCGCCTCCAGAAGTTTGCCCCGCTCTCGGAACCAAGCCAGCCGCTCCGTGAGCTCCGCTTCGATGGTGGCCAGGGCGTTTTGCCGCACCAACTCCGGGGTCACATAATGACTGGCCGGGTAAATGGTCACCCGGGGCAGCCGCCGCAGAGTCTTGCCCCGCAACGGGTCGATTTCCTTAATGGACTCCACCTGGTCCCCGAAAAATTCCACCCGGATGGCTTTATCTTCCTCATAGGCCGGAAAAATGTCCACCCGGTCGCCCCTCACCCGGAAAGTGCCCCGGTGAAAGTCGATATCGTTCCGCTGATAGAGAATCTCCACCAGCTTCTGCAATACCTCCCGGCGGTCCTTTTCCATCCCTTCTTCCAGGTACAGCAGCATGCCATGATAGGCCTCCGGAGACCCCAGACCATAAATGCAGGACACCGAAGCCACTATGATGACATCCTGTCTCTCCAGCAGGGAACGGGTGGCGGCATGGCGCAGCCGGTCAATGGCCTCATTGATGGAGGCGTCCTTTTCAATATAAAGGTCGGCTTGGGGAATATAGGCCTCAGGCTGATAATAATCATAGTAACTGACAAAATACTCCACGGCGTTCTCCGGGAAGAATTCCTTGAACTCCCCATAGAGCTGCGCTGCCAAAGTCTTGTTGGGGGCCAGCACCAAAGTGGGCAGATTCACCTGGGCGATTACGTTGGCTACGGTAAAAGTCTTACCCGACCCCGTGACCCCCAAAAGCACCTGATGCGGTAGACCATCACGCACCCCCGCCACTAACTCCTGAATGGCCCGGGGTTGATCCCCTTTAGGTTGAAAGGCACTGACCAGCTGAAAACCCTGCGGCATATTATCATTCATCGGCCTTTAAGACTGCGATGTTGAACTTTATGGGGATGCCGAGAGTACACAGGTTTGGCACCCCCTCAATCCTTTATTTTCAATTTCGTCCGCGAATAAATATCTCAATTTTCAGCTTTCATGCCTTAAAAATCAACAATTCAGAGGACGCCGCATCACGTAAAAGCTGTCATCCTCATCTTCGCTCAGCGAGATCAATTCTACCACCTTAAATCCCATTTTCTCATACAGCCGTCGGGCCCCGTGTTTGACCACATCCACGTCCAGTTCCACATCCTTGAGGTTCTTCTTCTTCAGTTCTTCAAGAGCGGCCCGGACGAGGGCCGTAGCAATGCCCCGGCCCCTTTGCTCCGGATGGACGGCCAGCCGCACAATCAGACCCCGGGCTGAGACGCTGCAGCAGCAGGCAATGATAAACCCGGTGATCTCCTGATCCACATAGACCAGAAAGATATCCTCCAAGGAGGCCTTAAACTGGTAATAATCCCACTGTCTCCCAAAGGCCAGATGCTCGATCTCCAAAACTCTGTCAATATCCTTTTCCCTCGCCCGCCGGATTTCTCCGCTGGGCAGAGTCGCCGCCAGGTCCACTGTCATGGGCCACCTCCTGGTGAAGGTAGGACTGACATACCTCTTATTACCTGATAAAAAACTCGTCCTGAATCTGTTGGGCCTTTTGGATGGAGTTCAAGAATTCTGAGGAGGCCCACCGCGATGGGAACATGGATGAAACGGAGGTGGTGGGGTTGGGTTATTTAAGCCGCCAAATGGTTCCTTGGGGAGTATCCTCCAGAACGATGTCTTTTTCTGCCAGATATTGGCGAATGGCGTCCGCCGCGGCCCAGTCTTTGTTCCGGCGGGCTTGGGCCCGCCGTTGGATGAGTTCTTCAATTTCCGCCGGCGAAATAACCAGCTCCCCCCTCTCCTGGCGCAGGCTGCGGAGCATCTCCTGTGGCTCAGCCTGAAGCAGATTAAGGACCCCCCCCAGGGTCACCAGGTCTGTATAAATACTACTTAAGAGGGCCTCATAAGACGGTCCCGGCGAGGGTTGCTCCAGAAGGCGGTTGGCATAGCGGACCGCTTCAAAAAGGTACCCCAAAGCCAAGGCAGTGTTGAAATCATCCCCCAGGGCCTGCGAGAAGCGCTCCCTGAGGGTGAGCAGCTTGTCATATTCCTCCGGCGACAACAACCCGGGTGGGTTTTTGGGGTAGGTCGGAAAGGCAGCCGGCTCTTTTTGCGCCAGCCTCTCCCGTATCCGGGCCAGGGGGGTGTACAGGCGCACCAACGCAGCTTCCGCCTCGGCCAGGGCTGCATCCGAGAAGTCCAGGGGACTGCGGTAGTGACAGTTGATCAGGAAAAAGCGGACGACTTCGGCAGGAAAGCGGGACAGCACCTCCTTGACGGTAAAAAAATTCCCCAACGACTTGGACATCTTCTCCTGATCGATGGTCAAAAGCCCGTGGTGAAGCCAGTAGCGCGCCAAGGGTCGTCCGGTGGCAGCCTCCGATTGGGCCCGCTCATTTTCGTGATGGGGAAATACCAGGTCCAGTCCCCCCCCATGCAGGTCAAAGGTCTCCCCCAAATATTTCATGGCCATGGCCGAGCACTCTATATGCCAACCGGGACGCCCCGGACCCCAGGGGCTGGGCCAAGCCGGTTCGCCGGGCTTGCTGGCCTTCCACAACACAAAGTCCAGCGGGTCTTCCTTGGCGGCGTCCACTTCTATCCTGGCCCCGGTGCGCAGCTCCTCCAGGCTCTGGCCTGAAAGCCGACCGTAACCGGGAAAACGCCGCACCCGGAAATAGACGTCTCCTCCCGGCTCGCCCTGGTAAGCAAAACCCTGGGATTCCAAACGTCGGATGATCTCCAGCATCTCAGCAATATGGTGGGTGGCGCGGGGCTCGATGGGGTCCCCGCCCACTCCCAAAGCAGCCATGTCCTCCTGAAATGAGGCGATATAACGCTCGGCCACTTCCTCCCAGGAGAGGTGCTCGGCCTCCGCCCGACGCAAAATCTTGTCGTCAATGTCGGTAAAGTTCCGCACCCAGGTGACTTCATTTCCCAGCCAGCGCAAATAACGCACCAGCACTTCAAAGACTACCGCCGATCGGGCATGACCCAGATGGCAGTCGTCATATACCGTCACCCCACAGACATACAAACCCACCCGCCCCTTTCTCAGGGGCTGAAAGATTTCCTTCCTTCTGGTTAAAGTATTATAAAGTTGCATACGAAAAAGAGTTGACATCTCTTTTCAGATAGGTGAAGTCTTTCCCTAATCCGGCTCTTCGGGGCCGCACTTATGTGGAGAGCTTATGGCGGAAGTAATCAGCAAGGTCACCAAAAATGCCCGGGAGGTGTTGTTCTTGTCTCTCTCGGAATTTAAGGGCCATCGCCTCATTGATATCCGGGTGTTTGTCCCCGGCAATGAAAAAGGGGAATTTGTGCCCACCCGCAAAGGCATCTCCTTGGCCGTGGGGTTGTACCCCGCCTTCAAAAAGGCTCTGGCCCAATTGGAAGAGACCCTCATTAACCAAGGGCTCCTGGATGCCGCCGATTTGGAACCGGGCGACTAAAATTTAATTTTTAAATTTTAATTCATTTTCTTCTCGAGGGCAAGAATCTGCCTTGGCGCCGAGATACCCGCTACCCACGGAGGGAGTCTTCGGTTTTAAACCTTTTAAATAATGATCTATCTCCAGGGAGGTCCGGATGTCACATAAAACCGGCTATCTTTATGATGAACGCTATTTACTGCACAACCCGGGCGGGCTGCACCCCGAGCGGCCCCAACGTCTGGAAGCCATTCACCGGCGCCTCCAGGAAAACGGCCTGCTCGGCCAACTGATTTCCCTTAAACCATATGAAGCCCCGTTAGCCTGGATAGAAAAACTCCATGACCCCGAGTACATCCACTGGTTTCAGGAGGCCTGTCAGAAGGGCTTCCGCATCTTCATGAGCCCAGATTGCGGCATCTCCAAAGAATCTTATGAAGTGGCCCGCTTGGCCGTGGGCGGGGTGTTCGCCGCCATCGACGCCGTCATGCAGGGCCAGGTGAAGAATGCCTTCTGTGCCGTGCGGCCGCCGGGACACCACGCCGAACGCCGCCGGGCTATGGGTTTCTGCTTTTTTGATAACGTCGCCCTGGGAGCACTTTATCTTCTGGAGCAGTATGGCTTGGACAGAGTGGCCATTGTGGACTGGGATGTGCATCACGGCAACGGCACCCAACACCTCTTTGAAGAAGACCCGCGGGTTTTCTATCTGTCGCTGCATGAAGACCCCATGAGCTGTTATCCGGGCACCGGCTACGCTAAGGAGCGAGGCCGCGGCCCCGGCACCGGCTATACCCTCAACCTGCCCTTGCCCCCTGGTAGCGGTGACGACGTTTATCTAACCGCCCTGGAAAAAGAGGGCCTGCCTCGCTTGCGGCATTTCCAACCCCAGTTCCTCCTGATCTCCGCAGGCTTTGATGCCCACCAGGATGACCCCCTGGCGCACCAGGAATTAAGTCGGGAGGGCTACCGGGCCATGGGGCGCCTCCTTGTCAACCTGGCCCAGGAATGTGCCGACGGCAAAATTATCAGCGTCCTGGAGGGCGGCTACAACCTGCAGGTCCTGGCTGACTGCGTCGAAGACCACCTGCGGCTGCTCCTGGCAGCCCATTAATACCCGGGTCCGCCCCCAAAGCCTTGCTGTTGTTCTTTATGGACCACGGCGGGGTGAATTTTAAATACCAATGACCGGCCTTCCCAAAGGGAAACTAACCAATAACCCATAAGATCTGGTCTCGCTTC
>Ga0068707_1002221_pt1 | contig 13711 bp, 9 predicted proteins | sample YNPNPMetaG_FD_66600 | JGI IMG/M metagenome (GOLD analysis project Ga0068707, IMG submission 66600) | Anoxygenic and chlorotrophic microbial mat microbial communities from Yellowstone National Park, USA - YNP NP MetaG | ecosystem: Environmental > Aquatic > Thermal springs > Hot (42-90C) >... | reverse complement strand
TGCCCAGGAGGTCCAGAGGCTGGAGGACATGGGGGCCCTGCTCAAGGAGGAGATCCGAGAGCTGGAGGCCAGTGCGTTGAGGACCGCCGAAGAGGCGGAGCGGCTCTCGGCAGAGATCCGAACCCTCGAGGGGCAGAAGTCCCAGGCAGGACGTGCGGAGCGAGAGATCCGCTCCAAGCTCCAAGGGCTGAGCGAGGAAAGGGATCGCCTCGTGGCCGGGCTGGAGGCGGCCAAGTCCGAGCTGGTGGAGTTGCTGAGCGAGCGGGCCAGTCTGAGGAACTCCAAGATCCACCACCAACGTCAGGCAGAGGAGGTGAGTCGTTTCCTCGTGCGGAACCAGCGAGAACGGAGCGCCCTGGAGGAGCGCATCCATGAGCTCGGGAGGGGCCTGGAAGAGGCCAAATCGATGGTCCAGGACGCTAGGGCCCGCCTCGAGGGGTTGAACGAAAGGCGCTCGTTCCTTCAGGGGCAATTGGAGATGGCGGAGTCGAGGCGGGCCCAGGCCCGTGCCATCCTAGATGCCACCAAGGGGGAACTCCAGGAGGCGCGGTCGCGGCTGGATGGGATGATGGAACTGCAGCGCTCGCTGGAGGGGTTTTCCGAGGGGGTCAAGACGCTTCGGGCCCTGGGCGAAAGGGGGCAGGCGGTCGGGCGCGGCAAGATGAAGGTCCTGGCAGAGGTGATGGAGGTCTCGGAGGGGGCAGAGGCCGCGGTCTTCGGTCTTCTGGGAGAGAGGATTCAGTCACTGGTCGTCGAGGACCTGGAGGAGGCCCTGGAGGTCCTCCCCTTGGTGCGGGAGAAGGGCCTGGGACGGGTCAGTTTCGTGGCCCTCAAAGGGAAAAGGGTGGCCCGATCCTCCGGGAGGAAGGCGGCCGGGGACGGAGAAGCGGACGCCTTGGCAAGAGAGGTGCGGTGGGAACCGGGTTACGAAGCCCTGGAGGGGGTCTTCTTCGGGGGTGTCACCTTGGTGGAAGGGCCACGCGAGGCCCTCGACCTTTGGCTTTCCGAGGGGGGTTCGACCCTGGTGACGAGACAGGGCGACGTGCTTTCCTCTTCCGGTGTCCTCGAATCCGGAGAGCGCAAGGACGCCTCAGCCGCCTATTTGAAGCGCAAGAGAGAGATCCGGTCCCTGGAGCGCAGGGTTCGACTCCTGGCCGAGGATGAGGCAGGACATCGCCGCGTGGCCGAGGCCCTCCAGTCGGAGGTATCCGCGTTGATGCAGGAGCTGGAGTCGGTGCGGCAGGAGATACATCGCACAGAGATCCGATCCGCTGAGGCCCAGAAGGAGATGGGGGCGCTGGAAGAGGCCTTGGGGAGCGCCCAACAGAGGGCTGAGCTCCTGCGCTGGGAGGCTGAGGAGCGCTCCGAGGAGCTCTCGCAGGTCCAGCATGCCATGGAGCAAGGGGCCGCCAAGCTGGAGGAGATAGAGGGCAGGATCGATGAGGCGGAGGTTCATCTTAAGCGGATGGAGGTGGAACGCCAGCGGGTTCAAGGGGAACTCGACGGGCTGAGGGAGACCCTGACCCGCGCTCAAGTGGAGTTGGCCTCGGTGGGGGAGCGTGTCGATGGACTCCAAAGGGAGTTGGAGCGGCTCAGGGCACGGAAGGACGAGTTGATCGAGCAGAAAAGTCGTAAGGAGGCGCTCCTGGCCGAAGGGATCGAAAAGGCCCGGTCGCTGAGAGAACGACTCCAGGAGGAAAGGGAGGAACTCCAGGTTCGCATCCAAGGGCACCGGGACGCACAAGAGGCCCTTCGAGCCCTCCAGAGGGAGTTCGAGGAACAAAGGGCTTCCATGACGGAGCGGGAAAAGGGGTTGCTGGAGCAGAGAAGACAAGGGAGGGAACTCGAGAAGGCCCTGCAGCAGCTGCGCCTGGAACAACGGGAGGTCGTCCTTCGGATGGAGCACCTGGAAGGTGATCTCAAGGGACGCTTGGAAACCGCCGAGGATGCCTTGCCAGGGCTCGCGGCAGGGCTCGCATCGGTGGTCGAGGAAGAGGAGGAGCAGGAACTCGCGCGGCTGAAGGAGTCCCTCGAGCGGATGGGTGACGTGAACCTCGCCGCTGCGCAGCAGTACGGGGAATTGAAGGCCCGTTACGATTTCCTCACGAGCCAGCAGGAGGATCTGGAGGAGTCCATCAGATCCCTTCAGAAGGCCATCCACAGGATCAACCGGGCATCGAGGAGGCGATTCCGTGAGGCCTTCGCCGCGGTTGACGAGCAGTTCCGCAAGGTCTTCCCCATCCTGTTCAATGGGGGGGAGGCGCGGCTCGTGCTGACGGAGGGATCGGACGTGCTCGATGCCGGCGTGGAGATCGTGGCCCGCCCCCCCGGCAAGAGGCTCCAGAGCATCTCCCTGCTGTCAGGCGGGGAGAAGGCCCTGACAGCCGTGGCCATGATCTTCGCCATGATCATGATAAAGCCGCCTCCTTTCTGCTTGATGGATGAGGTGGACGCCCCTCTGGACGATGCAAATATCGATCGGTTCAACCAGATGGTGAAGGATCTCTCCAGGGGGTCGCAATTCATCCTTGTCACCCACAACAAGCGGACCATGGAGATGGCCGACATGCTCTATGGAATAACCATGGAGACCCCTGGTGTGTCGAAGTTGATCTCGGTGAGACTGCAATAGGCACAGGAAGTGGCGTGTGGTCCCGCCTGTGCCGGGTCGGTCGTGATCATCCTCTCGGCGAACGGCACAGGTGGCGGAGGGCGCCCCGTTGCCGCGCCCGGTTACAAGGCGGGGGAGTGATGGAGCAGGAGGAAAAGAAGGGGTTTTTCCGCAGCCTGAAGGAAGGCCTGAGAAAGACCCGTGAGGGGTTGGTCCGGAGACTCGATCGGCTGCTTGCAGGCAAGGTCAGGCTGGAACCGGGGACCCTGGAGGAGATCGAGGAGGTCCTGATAGGCGCTGACATAGGCGTGAAGACCACGGAGCGTCTGATACGGGATCTGGAAAGCCATGCGGACCGCCAGGACAAGGACAGGGCGAACATCCTCAGGGAGCGCCTCAAGGACGGGATCGCCGCTATCCTCGCAGCGCGGGAGGAGACCTTGATCCTGAGCGGGCATCGGCCTTTTGTGGTCATGGCCATCGGTGTCAACGGGGTGGGGAAGACGACCACCATCGCCAAGATGGCTCGGCATTGGAGGAATGCCGGGCACAAGGTGATGCTCGTGGCTGCGGACACCTTTCGGGCCGCCGCCATAGAGCAACTGGAGATCTGGGCGGAGCGGGCCGGGGTGGAGGTCGTCCGGCAGCAAAAAGGCTCCGATCCCTCGGCGGTGGTTTACGACGCCTTACGGGCGGCCCATGCCCGAGGCATGGACCTGGTGATCCTGGACACCGCAGGGAGGCTGCACACCAAGGTGAACCTGATGGACGAGCTGAAGAAGATCCAGAGGGTGGCGGGCAGGGTGGTCCCTGGCGCCCCTCACGAGGTCCTCCTGGTCCTGGATGCCACCACAGGGCAGAACGCGGTGTCCCAGGCCAAGATGTTCCATCAGGCCGTGGGGGTCACAGGGCTGGCGATGACCAAGCTGGACGGGACTGCCAAGGGGGGCATCCTGGTGGCGATCGCTTCGGAGCTCGACATACCCATCAGATACATCGGGGTCGGGGAAGGCCTGGATGATCTCCAGGAATTTCGGGCCAGGGCCTTTGTGGATGCCCTCTTCGGCGAGGCCCCTGAGGTCTGAGGCGCCTCCATCGGGGTCGTCCATGGTCGGCGAGTGAGGCGGAAGTGACCGGATCGAGGCCCGCTTACGAGTGGTGCGTGCACAAGGGGTGCTGGGTCCATCAAGAGGTCTGTCGCAGCAATGCCTACCAATAGGGGATAGGCCGGTGTTTGTCCTGCCGTCAGCTTTCACTGTTCGACCCCGAGGAGATCTCTCTCCTCGCTAGGGGGAAAAGGGGGAAAGGGGCTTCCTTCAGGTCGGCAGGCCGGCGGGGTCGTAGCAGGAGGCGAGGCTCGGGGGACAGACCAGAATAGGGATGGCCGTCGCATTCGGGCCGAGGATTCGGGCTCGTCTGACGACGATCGGGGCGCGGGCGGTGATAGGGACAGTGGGATCCGGGCTTGAGATCATCGAGGGGACGCTCGAGAGGGTGATCTACGAGGCCGAGGAAGACGGTTATGTGGTGGCCCGGCTGAGCCTTGCCCCCCACGGGGAAGAGGTGACAGCGGTGGGCCGCTTCGCCGCTGTCCAAGGCACTCAGATGCGACTGAGGGGGACCTGGGTCATGAATCCCAGGTACGGACGCCAGTTCCAGGTGGAGGAGGCCGAGATCCGACCGCCCGCCACCTTGGAGGGGATGGTGCAATATCTCTCCTCGGGGCTGATCCCCGGGATCGGACCCGTCATGGCCAGGAGGATCGTCGAACGCTTCGGCCAAGAGGCCCTGGAGGTCATGGGCAGGGAGCCCGAGCGACTGGCAGAGGTCCCAGGGATAGGTCCGGCGCGCATCGAAGGCATCCGCAAGGCATGGGAGAGGCAGGAAGGCGTCCGAGAGGTGATGGTCTTTCTCCAGGGGCACGGGGTCAGCCCGGTCTTCGCGCACCGGATATTCAAGGTCTACGGGAAGCAGACCATAGGCCGGGTGCTGCAAGACCCTTATCGATTGACCTCGGACGTCTTCGGGATCGGTTTCAAGAAGGCCGACAGCATTGCCAAGAGCATAGGGCTGGCCCCCACCAGCATGGCCAGGTGCCGTGCAGGGCTCCTTTACACCCTTCAAGGTCAGGCAGAGGAAGGACACGTCTACCTGCCGAGAGGAGAACTCCTTGACAAGGCTGAGGAACTCCTGGGGGTGGAGAGGCAGATCCTCGAGGAGGCCCTTGAGCGCTGCGCCAGGGGAGGGGAATTGATCCTGGAAGCCCATGGACCGGAGGAACGGGCTTACCTCAAGTGGCTCCACGAGGCCGAAAGCGGCATCTGCGCCCGACTCGCCTCGATTCGGACGGTCCCGACGAGACTCCGCTCCACGGCGATTCGCCCCGAGGACCTGGGATCTCACGTCGACGGCATATCCCTCAACGAGGGACAAAGGGAGATACTGCATAAGGCCCTCAGGGAGAAGATACTCGTGGTGACCGGAGGACCGGGCACGGGGAAGACCACCGCCATGAGGGCCCTTCTCAGGGTCCTCACCCGGGCAGGGGCAAAGGTCGCCCTCGGGGCCCCCACGGGGAGGGCGGCCAGGAGGCTTTCGGAGGCCACGGGTTGTGAGGCGAAGACGATCCATCGTCTCCTGGAGTTCCAACCCAAGCACCGGCACTTTCTGAGGAACCAGCAGCGACCATTGTCCGTGGACGTAGTGCTCGTGGACGAGGCGTCGATGATCGACACCCCTCTCATGTACCATCTGACCGCCGCGATTCCCAGCACCTCGTCCCTGATCCTGGTGGGGGATGTGGATCAACTCCCGTCAGTGGGACCCGGCAACGTCCTCAAGGACATCATCGGCTCCGGGATCGCAGGGGTGGTGACACTGCGGGAGGTCTTCCGGCAGTCAGCCAGGAGCAACATAGTCCTCAATGCCCACCGAGTCAACCAAGGAGAGCTGCCTCGGTGGGGTCGGGCGGACGAGGATGAACTCTCTGACTTCTACTTCATCTCTCAGTCCGATCCGGCTCGCGTCCAGGAAACGATACTCGAACTGTGCTCTGGTCGGATCCCGGCGAGGTTCGGGCTGGATCCCAAGGAGGAGATCCAGGTCTTGAGCCCGATGCACAGGGGGCCCCTCGGGACCGAGGAATTGAACCGTCTTCTGCACGATCGGCTGAACCCGTGGCGAAAAGGCCTCACCCACGGCTTGAGGAGCTTCGCCGAGGGCGACAAGGTCATGCAGATCAGGAACAACTACGAGAAGGAGGTCTTCAACGGGGACATCGGGATCGTGACCAGGGTGGACCGAACCGAGGGCAGGGTCTGGGTGCGGTTCGACGACCAGGAGGTCCCTTATCTCCTGGGCGAGCTGGACGAACTGGTCCTCGCCTACGCCATATCGGTGCACAAGTCCCAGGGCAGCGAGTACCCGGCTGTGATCCTGCCCATGGTGACCCAACACTACCTGATGTTGCAGAGGAATCTCCTCTACACCGCCATCACCCGCGCCAGGCGACTCGTGGTGATCGTGGGAAGCTACAAGGCCCTGGCCATCGCGGTGAAGAACGAGCAGATCCGGCACCGCTACACGGGCCTGAGGGAACGGCTCGAGCGGGAGGCGAGCCGAGCCGTGTGACCCTTCAGTCCCCGCCGTGCAGGGCGGGGAGCGGGATGAAAGAAGCCGGACTGGAGCTCAGGCGCCCGCCTTGGCCCCCCCAACGCCTTGTCGGGCTACAAAGCCCGCGGTCTGCAATCCGGTCTCGGACGGCGTTCCAGCCACCTGAGCGAGATACGCCTGCCCCAGCCTCTCGATGTGAGAGCTGACATTGTCGAAATAGTTGAAATGGATCTGCTCTTCGTCGATGATCGCCTCGAAGATCTTCACGCTGCCGCTGTCCCCGTTTTCCCTGCACAAAAGGAGGAACTGGTTGTAAGCCTCGATGGTGTCGTCCTCCAGTTTGGCGTCGAACGGGAAGATGGCATCGACCGGCTGGCCCTTCTCAGCCTTCGCGCCCGGCTCGGTGGTGGGCTCCCCGCCGAGTTCCTTGATCCTTTCGGCGAACATCTCTGCGTGGCGCATCTCATCGATGGCGATGAGCTTGACCTTCGCCGCCATGTCTCCGTAATCCATATCGTCCAGGTTGTAGTGCTGGTTCATGTACTGGGCGATGGCATGGAGTTCCATGGCCCGAGCCTTGTTGAGGACTTCGATGACTTTCTGCCTCCTCTGCACCTTGCTCTCCTCAGGCATCATACACCTCCCCCTTGCATTCAAGATATGCCCCATCAACAGATCGGCCGTTTTCCTGCGGGGTTCTTCCCGTTTCGCCTGATCCACGCTTCCTTGGCATCCGGTGTCCGCGAACCGGCTGGCGACCCATGAGTCCTTTTCAACGGACAGGCCTCCCAACCGCGCCCGACGTCATGATCGCCCGCTCGGCGAGAACTTGCGCCTTTCTGTTCATCTCCGATGGGACAGAGATCATCTCGACCCTGCTGAAGCTGGCCATCAAGGCACGGGCCATGATGGCCAGCGGCTCCAGGTGGGCCGCCGGCGATTTCACCCCTGTACCACCCACTTCCAGCCGGAGGAAGACGGAATCCAGATATATCGTTATCCTCCTCGCCTTCATCTTCTTTGCCTCGGTCAGGGCAGCGATCAAGGCCTGGTACTCGGCCGCGGGGTTGCTCAGCTTGCCGAGGTATTCGCTGAGCTGGGTCAAGACCTTTCCTCCCTCATCGGTGAGGACCACGCCGATCCCGGACGGTCCTGGATTTCCGTATGACCTTCCGCATATCCAGGCGCAGACGGAGAGGAGACCCACCGGCCTTTTTGTCTCGCCATGGTCTTGGCGAGAGACTTCCAGGAAATCGGAGATGATCTCCAGCTCTCTGTGTGAGACCCCCTGGAACCTAAGACCTGCGAGGTAAATGGTGTCAGTCCCCGGAACATTCGCGCACCACACCGTCTGCCCCAAGGCCTTGACAACCTCTCCCGAGGGGAAGGTCCAATCCAGGTAAAGGCGCCCCTGCGCAGGGAAGGAGCCCGACTTGTACAGGTAGGGCCCAGCTGCAGAGATGCGGGGTATCTCCATCCCCACCCCTCCCACGCTGAGATCGCGGATCAGGGCGCCGATGGGGTCGGAGGGCCGCCTCCCGGTGGCCTGGGGAACGATCCTGACGTCTGCAGGGATTCTGGTGAGCAGACGTGGGAATCGACGCTTTTCCGTCACGGCCCTGGCCCTCTTATCTCGCAGGAGAGCAACTCCCTCCGCGGGGCACGAAGCGCCCAGGTCGTCGTTTTCTCATCGAAGACACTTCCTGGTCAAAGGGTAGTAAAGCCGAAGACCGGTGTCAAGCTGGGCAGAATCAATCCGAAGGGCGGGTATTCACGCGGATCTCCTCATTGGACGCCCATCTCCAGCGGGATCCTTCGTTCGTTCGGTCGCATCGAAGCAGCCCCTCTTCATCCCAGATCTCCACCCCTTCCTGGACCCTGTGGAGTGGAAAGGGGAGGTGCTGGCTCAACTGCCTCCCCAGCGCCACGAGGGCCTCTTCCCTGGGCATCTCTCCCCTGACGAGGCCGTGCTTCTCCAGCAGGTCATGTCTGAGAATCTCCCAGGCCAAGGCCTTCAGGCGCCTCGTCAGGACCTCGTGCCGCTCCTGTTCAGGGGCGATCCCCAGCCGCACGTGTTCCTCCTGGAGCGCGCAGTAAGTCGCGACATCCCTGTCGTATCTGTCCAGGACCTCCTGGATGTCCTCGGGGATTACGTGAGGGGTGAGGGTCACCACACGGTTGGCATCGTAGTGGTCCCATCGGTCGGTGAGGATGCTGATCCCGAAGGCCTGCGCCTCGTCGCGGATCCGTGTACCAGGAAATGGGGAAAGGAGGTGGAACCCGTACTTGCAACCCAGGGACCTGGCGAACTCGGCGGTCCTCCTCAAGGTCTCCGGGGTCTCCCCGGGGAGCCCGAGGATGAAGGAGGCGAATATACTTATCCCGGCCTCTTTGCCCATGGCAACGGCCCTCCGGACCTGTTCCAAACTGATCCTCTTGCCTATGCGGTCGAGGATCTCCTGACAGCCGCTCTCCACACCGTAGAGGATGTCCGCGCAACCGGCATCCTTCATGGTCTTGAGCAACTGGGGATCGACCGTGTCAACCCTGGCGAAGGCGTGGAAGGTGATGGGAAGGTGCCGGGATCGAATCTCCCCGCAGACAGCTTCGACGTGCCCTTGTCGAAGGGTGAAGAGGTCGTCATCGATGCCGATGGAGGAGAAACCGCGAGATGCCAGCCACTCCATCTCGTCCACCACCGAGTCGGGGCTGCGAAACCGCCCCTTCCTGCCCACCATACGCTGCCCGACGCAGAATATGCACCCGTAGGGACAGCCACGGCTCGACAGCACCCCCACCTTGCCGCGAAGTGCCCGGTACCTGGCCAGAGGGAGTTTGTCCCAGGCAGGGAAGGGAAGGGCGTCCAGCTCCGCCACAAGGGGACGGTCCTGCGTAGCGTGGATCGCACCGTCCCTCCTGAAAGAAAGCCCCCGTACCTGGGACAGATCACCGTCTTCTGACAGGACTTGAGCTAACTCCGCTACTGTCTCCTCCCCCTCACCGCGAACAACGATGTCCGCAGCTGGGCACTCCTGGAGGCTCCTCTCGGCCGCGAAACTCACGTGCGGCCCCCCCACTACCGTCTTCACCTCAGGCCTGGATTCCTTTACCCAGCCGAGGATCTCGGCGGCTCTCGGAAAGGTCATGGTGACGCACGTGATCCCGACCAGATCCGGCGAACAACGCCCGAGGGTCTCCTCCACCTTATGACGGGTCGGCTCCGAGACCAGGAGATCCAGGACCTCCACATCGTGGCCCTCTCTCATCAGGACCGCTGCCAGATACATGGGGCCGGTGGCCAGGGCGGGGTATTCCTCTACGGGGTAGGGGGGGATGATCAAGAGGATCTTCAACTTCCGCGCCACACCTTTGAAGAGATGAGAGCACCCGTTTCTGCAGCCGGAGCAATTGGTCGAGGCGGGTGGCGGCATTTCTCTTCGCTTCGCGTCTTCGGCGCTCGATTTTGCGAAGGATTCGGCCTCCGGGGGATCCTCGCCCCCTCCCTCGGTCGGCCTCAGCCGGGTTTGGGCCGAGACGGGTTCCCCGGGTCCAGATACTGGAAAATCAGAGCACCTCCGCCAAGCCGCTCCGAGACACGCCACCACCCCCTGATCACTTCCCAGCCGGGTTATTGTGTACGAGAAAACGCGGGCCTTGTCAACGGTGAGACCCTCATGGGCAATGGTCCCAGTCCCCTGATGCGGCCTTCCGGCCGCAGCCAGAGACCCCCGTTGTGAGAGGTGCGTTGTCACTCTCCGAGACCTCTTCTGTCTTTCCACCCAGACGGGGCAATATGATCCCGTGGGACAAGCGAGACCCGGCAACCCCCGCCTTTTTTCTTTTGACAAAAAGGAGGTGCGCTGATATCCTATTAAAAGGATGAGTCATTCCCCCTGGGATCCCACTATTCTGGCTGGTCCGGTGAGGCCGGGAGTCCATGCCGATTCAAGGATGGGAGAGCAGGGCATGCTGAGGCCTTGGGACTTTGCCAGAGAATTTCTTCGACCCCTGTTGGAACGAGAGCGACTTCCTGAGGATCCGGCTCTTCATTCCAAACGGGTCCTCCATAGGGTCTTCGAGTGGCTCCTGCAGCCGGAGGATCTCCCCTCAGAGCCGCTTTCGTGGCGGTCCAGGAGGGGATTCTTGAGATGGCTCCTGGAGCCAGAGAGGCTGGCACAGGACCCCGTTACTGTGGCGGGAAAGAGGGGGTTTTTCCGGATCCTCCTTGGGAGGGAAAGCCTCCCGCAGGACCTGGAGCAGGGATAGGGCCATGGAGCACAGCAAGCACCTGGCAAGGATGCTGTTGTTGGTGGTCCTGGCGCTGATAGTCTTTCACATAGCGCGGACCTTGTTCACTCCCAGATCCTTCGGCAGGTACGGGCATTACCGGGCCGACAACGTCCAGGAGCAGATGGCCCTGCCGGTTGTGTATGGTGAAAGGAATTCGTGTCTTCCCTGCCACGGTCAGACAGTGGGAGTGGCGGGGTCGGGGAGCCACGCCTCGGTGGAGTGCGAGAACTGCCATGCCCCTGTGGTCACCCATATCAGGGGCGGGGAAAAGGCGGGGGAGATGTCACGGAGCCGCTCCATGGGCCTCTGTCTGAGGTGCCACGACAGGCTGGATGCGAGGCCGCCCGGCTTCCCTCAGATCAAGGTCGAGGAGCATCTGCCAACGGGAGAGGGCAAGGTGCGTGTAGATGTGTGCTTTGACTGCCACGACCCGCACACCCCGAAGATGGGAGGGTGAAGGTGGGGACACAGGGAAACCTCACGCGACGGAAGTTTTTGGTCTTTTCCGGGACCTTGGGGTTGACGCTGGTGGCGGGAGGGCTGTCAGGCCCAGGCCGATACGGGGCGGAGGGAGACGAGGGAAGGGTTGACTACAACTGGGAAGATCACCTCTACGTCTATCTGATCGACACCACCAGGTGCATAGGCTGCGGCATGTGTGTCCAGGCCTGCAAGAGGGAAAACGCGGTCCCTGACGGGTTCTTCCGCACCTGGGTGGAACGCTACAGGATCGGCGAATCCGGTCGCATGCAGGTCGATTCCCCCAACGGCGCCCTCAATGGCTTTCAACCCTCGCCGGTGGACTTCAAGGTGTCCAAAGGGTTCTTCGTGCCCAAGATGTGCAATCACTGCCAGAACACCCCTTGCACGCAGGTGTGCCCAGTCGGGGCATCATACACCACGAAAGACGGCGCTGTGCTCGTGGATCATGTCCGTTGCATCGGATGCGGCTATTGCGTCCAGGCATGCCCATACGGAAGCCGATTCCTGCACCCTGTGACCCGCGTGGCTGACAAGTGCACCTGGTGTTATCACAGGATCACCAAGGGTTTGAGACCAGCCTGCGTCCTGGCTTGTCCTGTAGGGGCAAGGGCCTTCGGGAATCTGAAGAATCCGGACGATCCGGTAAGGAGGATCATAGCTACCCAGAGGGTCGCGGTCTTGCAACCGGAACTCCTTACGAGACCCAACTGTTATTACATAGGAATCGACAAGGAGGTCAGATGATGCCTGAAGCAAGGATCCCGGAGGTCATCGGGTTCGCATTCCCCAACGACATCCACATCACCTGGAGCCTCATGATCGTGCTCTACCCTTACCTCACGGGGATCGTTGCCGGGGCCTTCGTCATCTCCGCCCTCTATCATCTCTTCGGCAGAGAGGAACTCAAGCCCATCGCTAGGCTCTCCTTGGCCACCTCATTTGCGTTCCTGCTCTTCGCCACGCTCCCTTTGCTGAACCATCTCGGTCACCCCGAGAGGGCCCTTAACATCATATTCACTCCGAATTTCTCCTCCGCCATGGCAGGCTTCGGGATTCTTTACAATACATACATGCTGATCCTGCTCCTGGAGATCTGGTTCGTGTGGAGAAAGGAGATCATCATGATCGCCAGGAGGAGCAGGGGGCTTCGAAGGAAACTTTACGCCGCCATGGCCCTTTGGACCTACGATGTCTCCCCAGAGGCCCTGGAGAAGGACCGTGCGGCGACACGGGTGCTGGCGGCTATAGGGATCCCGTCCGCCTGTTTGTTGCATGGGTATGTCGGCTTTCTCTTCGGGGCCCTGAAGGCCAACCCTTGGTGGTCCACCCCCCTGATGCCCATCATATTCCTCACCTCCGGGATCACCTCCGGCATCGCCGTGCTCATCCTGCTGTACCTGATTTCCATGAAGCTCAGCGGGGGAGAGATAGACGACGAGACGGTGGCCTCCCTCAACCGCTGGCTGTGGCTCTTCATGATAATCACCGTGAGCTTGGAACTCCTGGAGATCATGACCCTCGCTTACGAGCAAAGTGCAGAATGGGAGGCGATACATCCCTTGTTGACTACCAGGCTCTCCTTCTCGTTCATATCGGTCCAGCTGATCATCGGATCCCTCATCCCGTTCATCCTGTTGATGATGGCAGTCACGATGAACAGGTACCTCCACAGCAAGGTCAGGAACACTCTTGCCTTTGTCTCGTCTGTGCTGCTGCTCATCCAGGTCTTCTCGATGAGGTGGAACGTGGTCATCGGAGGGCAGCTTTTGAGCAAGAGCTACAGGGGGTTCAGAGAAACTTACTATCCGCACCTCTTCGAGAAGGAGGGGATCCTGGCGGGCGCAGGGATCATCGTGCTCGCCTTGGCAGGGCTGATAGTCTTCGCCAGGATCCTCCCGGTGTTTGAAGGATCCAGCGGTCTCTCCGAGCAGGCGTGACCAGTGTCGCCTGTTCCGCCCGTGCTTCTTTTTGACGAAGCGTTTTTTTGGCCTCGAGCTGCGGCGAGGCGGTTGCCTTGGCCCCGGACAGGGGCGAAAATATGATGAACCGGTATCGGATGGCACGTAGCGAAGATGAGACCGAGGTGCCGGTAGGAGGCCCTGAAAACCATGGATGGCAAGGAGTTCGCAGCATTCCGCCGCAGACTAGGGAAATCCCAGAACGAAATGGCGCGTCTCCTGGGGGTCTCATTGAGGGCGGTGCAGAGCTTCGAGCAGGGATGGCGTCCGGTACCGGTCCATGTGGAGAGGCAGATGCTCTTCCTGATGGCCATGAAAAAGGGGCATGGAAGCGCTCCGTGCTGGACGACCAGGGAGTGCCCGGCAGAGATCAGGGAGGTGTGTCCGGCATGGGAGTTCCATGCCGGGCATCTCTGTTGGTTTATCACCGGAACCATCTGCCGGGGAGAGGCACGCGGGAGCTGGGGACAGAAGATACAGATGTGCCGCAAATGCGAGGTCTTCCACTCCGTGTTTGGGCCTTAGCCCCCGTTTTTTCGTACGATGATCCTCCAAAGTTTCGCGGCGATTTGCTGGACCTCGATCACCTCGTGGCCTTCCATCTCCATGCTTCTGGCTACGTTCTTGACAGCCGGCGGGAAGTCCAGGATCACCTCAAGGAGCTCCCCCAGCCCCATGTCCTCCATCGCCAGCTTCGACTTCACGAAGGTGTAAGGGCATACCTCGCCGCGCAGGTCGAGGAGCCTGTCCGGGCAAC
>Ga0068707_1002218_pt1 | contig 13718 bp, 14 predicted proteins | sample YNPNPMetaG_FD_66600 | JGI IMG/M metagenome (GOLD analysis project Ga0068707, IMG submission 66600) | Anoxygenic and chlorotrophic microbial mat microbial communities from Yellowstone National Park, USA - YNP NP MetaG | ecosystem: Environmental > Aquatic > Thermal springs > Hot (42-90C) >... | reverse complement strand
GAGTCCCTGCAGGGGCGGTCGGAGTCCCGCCGCCGGCCAGAAAGGCGTCCACATCGGCATCGTTCTCGGCCAGATAGGCCACGGGTTGCATCACCGGGATGACCCCGCCTTCGGGAAGAACGATCCGCGCCAGTCTTCCGGAGTCCACCGCCTCGACTTCCACGACGGCCTTGTCGGTTTCTATTTCGAAGAGGATCTGGCCCTTTTGGATCCGGTCCCCGGGTTTTACCCGCCACTTGACCAAGGTCCCTTCTTCCATCGTCTGGCCGGCCTTGGGCATGAGGATGGGGATGACCTTTCCGGGACTGGAGGGGGGAGGAAGGGATGTCGAAGATGGCGGGTTGGGGGAGGGTGCCGAGGCGATTTTTTCTTCCATGACGGCCACCGGGGTACCCACGGATGCCGTACGGCCCTCCGGTACCAGGATTTGGGTCAGGATGCCCGACACGCCGGATTCAACCAGGGCGCGACCCTCTTCCGTATCCATCTCGAAGAGCGGATCCCCTTTGGAGACGGGATTTCCGACGGACTTGATCCATCGGAGGATGGTTCCGTCCTTGCATGTCTTGCCGGCTTGTGGCATGAGGAGAGTAGGCATAACTATTCACCTGTCGGCGTTTTCTTCAAAATTAGGACATTTTTTGTAAGGATGCAAGCAAAATCAATCTTTTTTTGTTGATTTCCTGAATAATTTTTGATTGATATTATTCAGATTTTGAGGTTTCCTGACATGTCTTTGACGTCTCGTCGGCGCCAAGAGCAGATCTTGGCGGAATTGATGGTCAGGAGGCACGTCTCGGCCAAGGATCTGGCGGCACAGATGAGCGTCTCCGAGGCCACGGTGCGGCGGGATCTGAAGGCGCTGGCGGAGCTGGGGAAGGTGGAACTCGTTCACGGGGGCGCCTTCTTGGCACGGGATGGGGATTCTCCGTTTCTGATCCGGGAGATCCGCAACATCGAGGCCAAGAGGACGATCGGCCGGCTGGCGGCCGGGCTCGTTCAGGACGGCGACCAGATCTTCCTTGACTCCGGCACGACGTGCTTTGCGATGGCGGCCTTTTTGAAGGGACGGCGGGGGATTTCCGTGATCCTCAATTCCGTGCGCCTGGCGCCCGAGATGAACGTGCCCGGGACGGACGTGATCATGCTGGGGGGAAAGTACCGTCCGGACCGCATGGACACGGTGGGGCCGATGGCGGCGGCCAGTCTGGATCGGCTGCGGGGCTATACGGCGTTCGTCGGGGCCGACGGGCTCAGTCAAGATTTCGGCCCCACGGCAAGCGACATCGAGAGCGCCGACCTGCACCGGCTGGCGATCCGCCATGCGCGGGAGGTCAACCTTCTGGTGGACCACACCAAGTTTTCGAATCCTTCGCTCTACAAGATCGTGGATTGGGAGGCGATCTCCCGGATCGTCACGGACCAGGCGCCCGATCCCGGGTGGAGGGAGTTCTTGGAGACGCGGAAGATCAAGGTCTTGTTTCCGGGGGCCGAGGGGGCGGCCGGAGGCGCCCCCGGGCCCGGCGCATAGGAGAGTTCGGACATGCCCAAGTGCCAGATGATCCTGCCCCAGGAACATCGGAAGAGCGGGTTCGTCGAGTTCAAGCCCATTCCCGTCAATCAGTATCGCCGGACGGTTCGGGAGGAGCTGGCGCGGTATTCCCCGGAGGATCTTCGGAACATCCTCCGGGACATGCGGATCATCCGGACCTTCGAGACGATGTTGAGCGAGGTGAAGCTGCGGGGAAACTACAAGGGGATTCCCTACGACCACCGGGGACCGGCGCACCTCTCGATCGGCCAGGAGGCGGCCGCCGTGGGGCAGGCCTTTCATCTCGGGGTGGAAGACCACATCTACGGAAGCCACCGCAGCCACGGGGAGATCCTGGCCAAGGGGTTCTCGGCGATCCGGAAGCTCGGCGATGAGGAGCTCCTGAGGATCATGAAGTCCTATTTCGACGGGGCCTGCCTGCGGGTGGTCGAGCAGGGCTTCAGCGGCCCGGTGAAGGCGTTGGCCGTGGATTTCCTGATTTACGGCGCCTTGGCGGAGATCTTCGGCCGCGAGGCGGGGTTCAACAAGGGCATGGGCGGCTCCATGCACGCCTTTTTCCCCCCCTTCGGGATCTATCCCAACAACGCCATCGTGGGGGGATCGGCCGACATCGCCGTGGGGGCCGCCCTGTACAAGCACATTCACCGGCGGCCGGGCATCGTCATCGCCAACATCGGGGACGCCTCCCTCGGGTGCGGGCCCGTCTGGGAGGCGATCTGCCTGGCCACGATGGACCAGTACCGGGAGCTTTGGGACCGCGAGCACCGCGGGGGACTGCCCCTCATCTTCAACTTCGTGAACAACTTCTACGGGATGGGAGGCCAGCCCGTGGGCGAGACCATGGGGCAACGGGTGCTCGCCCGCCTGGGGGCCGGGGTGAACCCGGATCAGATGCACGCCGAGCGGGTGGACGGATACAACCCCTTGGCGGTGGCCGACGCCGTCCTCCGCAAGAAGGAGGTGCTCCTCCGCCGGGAGGGGCCCGTCCTCCTCGACGTGGTCACCTACCGCTACAGCGGCCATTCCCCCTCCGATGCCAGTTCCTACCGGGAAAGGTCGGAGATCGAGGCCTGGCAGAAGGTGGATTCCCTGGAGGCTTTCGGGCGGGATCTGATCGAGGCGGGAGTCTGCACCCCGGAGGACCTGGAGCGGGAGAAGGAGGAGGTCGAGGCCCTGATCCTGAAGGCCTACCGGAAGGCCTCGGACCTCCGGATCTCCCCCCGGGTGGATCTGAAGAAATCCGGTTGTCTTCTCGACCGGGTCATGTTTTCAAACCAGCGGATCGAGAATCTGGAGCCGGGGCGCGCCCCGGAGGTGCTGATCCCCAAGGAGGAGAATCCCCGCCTCAAGCAGCTGGCCCAGCGGAGCCGTTCCGCCTTCGACGAGAAGGGGAACCGTCTTCCGAAGGCCCGCTGCATCGGCATCCGGGACGCCCTCTTCGAGGCGATCCTGGACCGCTTTTACGCCGACCCCACCCTGGTGGCCTACGGGGAGGAGAACCGAGACTGGGGGGGCGCCTTCGCCGTCTACCGGGGGCTCACGGAGGCCCTTCCGTACCATCGCCTCTTCAACACCCCCATCTCCGAGGGCGCCATCGTGGGCTCGGCCGTGGGGTACGCCCTGGAGGGCGGCCGGGCCCTGGTGGAGTTGATGTACTGCGACTTCATGGGCCGGGCGGGGGACGAGATCTTCAACCAGCTTTCCAAGTGGCAGGCGATGTCGGGCGGGCTGCTGCGGATGCCCGTGGTGGTGCGGGTCTCGGTGGGCTCCAAGTACGGGGCGCAGCACAGCCAGGACTGGTCGGCGATGTGCGCCCACGTCCCGGGGCTCAAGGTCGTCTTCCCGGCGACGCCCTACGACGCCAAGGGACTGATGTACTCGGCCCTGACGGGGACGGACCCGGTGATCTTCCTCGAGAGCCAGAGGATCTACGACCAGCCGGAGGAGTTCCATCCAGGGGGGGTCCCCGTGGGACCCTACGAGATCCCCATCGGGGAGCCCGACGTCAAGAAGCCGGGGAAGGACCTGACGATCCTGAGCGTGGGGGCCGTGCTCTACCGGGTCCTGGAGGCGGCGCGGATCCTGGAGGAGCGGTACGGGATGTCCTGCGAGATCGTGGACGCCCGTTCCCTCGTCCCCTTCGACTACGAGAAGGTGATCCGGTCCGTGAAGAAGACGCGCAAGATCCTCCTGGCGAGCGACGCCTGCGAGCGGGGGAGCGTGCTTCAGACCTTCGCGGCGAAGATCGTCCAGTTCGCCTTCGACGAGCTGGATGCGCCTCCCGTGGTCGTGGGCGCCCGCAACTGGATCACCCCCCCGGACGAGTTGGAGGACGCCTTTTTCCCCTATCCGGCGGACCTCCTGGACGCCGTGCACGAGCACATCCGGCCGCTTCCGGGATACTCGGTGGTCCGCGAGCAAAGCGTGGAAGAACTCCTGCGGCGCAACCGCGAAGGGATCTAGCGGGTCCCCGGCCGCCCCCCACCCTCCGGGGCGGCGGACCGCGGGGGGCGGTCCCTTCCTCGGGGGATCGGGGCTCGGCCCCGGGCTAATCCTTCACGTACTCGATGTCCCTCGGCGGGGGGACCGACGCGGCGGGGGATTCCTTCGCCCGCGAGGAGAGCATTCCCACGACGAGCGACCCGAGGGCCGAGAGGCTCACGTAGGGCAGGATCACGAACCAGCCGATCACGGGGAAGAGGGATCCGAAGGCGAAGACGAGCCATCCCGCGGCCAGATGGGCCGTCCGGGAACCCTCCTTGCCGCAGGCCCAGTAGAGGCGCCTTCCGATGTCCTCGGCGGCGGACGCAAGGGCCAGGAGGAGCATCACCCCGAAGGTCATGCCGAAGAGGACGCTGAGGATCGGGGCGCCGCGGGTGGCCGCGGCCAGGAAGAGGAACACCGCCGCGACCGGCAGGCCCGCCAGGAACGAGAGGAAGTTCCGCTCCCGGAGGGCCGCCGCGCATCGCTGGGTGAGGTTGGGGGCCACCACCAGCGTCATGAAGAGGATCCCCAGCAGCGAGGCGATCAGGGCCGCCCCCAGCCCGAAGACGAAGACGGCCGCCCCGGCGGAGAAGAAGGCCCGTTGCACGTCGGTAAGCGGCGGGGCCTCCTGGAGAAGGGGCATCAGTGTTTCCATGGCCGGTCGCTCCTCAAAGGATTCAACGTGGATACCATCGCCTGGAGGATCTCTTCCCCGCGGGCGCGCGCCTCCTCCGCCGCCGGATGCCGATCGAGGCCCGACAGGAGAAGGGAGGCCGTCAGGGCCAGGAGGGCCGCCGCGGCGGCCGCGAGGCGCACCAGCTCCCGGGCCGTGGAGGCCGGGCCGGGAAGGGCCCTCAGGACCCGGGAGGTCAGGCGGGCCGGGGGTTCCACGACGGGAAGGGCCCGGAGCCGGGCCTCCACCTCGAGGTAGAGCCCGCATTCCCCGCAGGATTCCAGGTGCTCCCGGACCTCATCGCACCTCATGGCCATCTTCCTCTACAGGTAGTCCTCGCGGTGCGGTTTCAGCTTTTGCATCAAGGCCTCCCGCGCCCGGAAGAGCCACGTCTTGACCGTGCCGGGGGGGACGCCCAGGGCCTCGGCGATCTCCCGGACGCTCAGATCCTCCAGATATTTCAGGGTGATGCAGGACTGGTACTCGGGGGGAAGCTCCAGGATCGCCCGGCGGAGGCGGAGGTCCGGGGAACGGGAGGCCTCCTGCGGGGCGGGAAGGTGGGCGGGGAGCTCCGCGGCGGGGTGCTGCCGCTCCTTCCAGTTGAGCACGCAGTTCGTCGCCAGGCGACGGAACCAGGGAAGGAAAGGCTGGCTGGGATCGTAGCGCCCGAAATTGCGGTACAGGCGGAGGTAGATCTCCTGGGCGGCGTCCTCGGCGTCGGCGGCGTTCCAGGTGAGCCGCCAGGCGATGTTGAAGGCCAGCTTGCGGGTGGCTTCGACCACCCGGCGGAAGGCCTCGCGGTCCCCCCGGCGGGCCCCCTCCAGGATCTCCCGGGGGATGTCGGGCGTCATGGCCGTTCCCTATCCGAGGGATCGGATGTGGCGCGGTTCGAAGACCCCCGCATCCGTGATGAAGGCCGTGATGTAGCGGGCGGGCGTCACGTCGAAGGCCGGGTTGTAGGCGGGGAAGCGGCCGGAGAGCTCCCGGCCGGGGCGCTCCTCGATGGGGATGGCGTCGCCGTCGGGGCAGTCCGGATCGAACGTGGAGCGGGGAGCGGCCACGTAGAAGGGGACGCCGAGCTCGCGGCAGGCGATCGCCAGCCCGAAGGTTCCGATCTTGTTGGCGGTGTCGCCGTTGCGGGCGATGCGGTCGGCTCCCACGATGGCGGCGCGGATGTCCTTCCGGCGGAGGACGGCCGCCGCGGCGCCGTCGGCGATGAGAAAGGCCCGGAGGCCCCACTTGTGGGCCTCCCACATCGTCAGCCGGGCCCCCTGGCCGAGGGGCCGGGTCTCCATGGCGTAGATCTCGGCGCGGGCGCGGAGAAGGACCCCGAAGGCCGTGCCGATGCCGCCGGTGGCCAGGGCCCCCGTGTTGCAGAGGGTGAGGGCGGGTCGGCCGCGCTCCAGCAGGGGGGCCCCGTGGCGGGCGATGGCCTCGCAGCGACGGATCTCTTCGGCGTGGATCCGCCGGGCCTCCGCCAGCGGATCGGGGGCGCGGAGGGCCCGTTCCACGGCCCAGCGGAGGTTGACGGCGGTGGGGCGGCTGGCGACGAGGGCGCGGGCGGCGGCCTCCCGGTCGCGGGCGAGAGCCAGGGCGTAGGCCCCCGTGATGCCCAGGAGAGGAGCCCCGCGGACCGCCAGGGACCGTATGGCCCCGATCACCTGGGCGACCGTCCGGCAGCAGAGGCGGCGTTCCCGGGCGGGAAGGAGCCTCTGGTCGAGGATCTCCAGTCGGCCGTGGGCCCAGCGGACGGGTTGGATCCGGGGCGGGATCACTTCTTCAGCAGGCCGGCGTGGAGGAGGATCCGCTCCAGGGCCTCGGTGGGCCGGGCCCCCTGGGAGATCCAGTGGTCGTAGCGCTGCCGGTCCAGCGTCACCTTCTCCTCGGGCTTGACCTTGCCGGGATCGTAGGTGCCCAGGGCCTCCAGGTACCGCCCGTCCCGGCGCGTCCGCCGGTCGAAGACGGCGATGCGCCAGAGGGGCCGATTGCGTCGCCCCGTTCGACAGAGCCGGATTCGAACCGCCATGGGGCCGCCACTATAGCAGGGGTCGCTCCGGGGCGCAACGATTTTCGCGGCCCCCGCTGGGCCGCGTCCCTCAAGTTTTTGTTCCTTCCGCCGGGGCGCATGGATAGATTGGGCTCCCGTGATCTATTTCCGCTGCCCGTCGTGCGGCGAGGAGCTGGAGGCCGAGGATTCGATCCGCGGGGCCCGGATGAACTGCCCCGCCTGCAACCGCCCGCTGGAGGTTCCCTCGGCCACGGTCCGCGGCACCAGCCGCTCTGTTCCCCTGGCGGGCCGCCGGTACGTCCCGTCCTCTTCCGAGGCCGACCCGGCGAGGGAGGTGCGCTTTTTCCTGGCGGTCATCGCGGCGGGGATGGCGGGGCTGCTGGTACTGTCCGGCGCCGGATACGTCCTCAACCGGAAGATCCGGGAGGCCCGGGGGAGCGGTTCGGCCTGCTCGGTATGCTCGGGTCGGAAGAGCGTATCCTGCGCCCGCTGTGCCGGGGCCAAGGCCGTTCCCTGCGGCGAGTGCCAGTCCACGGGCCGCCGGAAGAACTGGAAGGACGAGGAAGAGGCCTGCTTCGCCTGCAACGGTACGGGGCGCCAGCGGTGCGCCGTGTGCGGCGGGGAGGGGGAATACAGCTGCGCCGCCTGTTACGGGACCGGCCAGGAGGGGGCCCCGCCCCCGCCGCTGTACGACTTCAAGTAGCGGCTATCGGCGCCGGCCGGGAGGCGGCTCCATCCCGGGGAAGGGCAGCCCCTTGCCCTTCTTCATCATCCGGATCATCTTGCGGGCCTCGTCGAACTGCTTGATGAGGGAATTGACCTCGTGGATGGACCGTCCGGAGCCGCGGGCGACCCGCTGCCGGCGCGAGGAATTCAGGATCTCCGGGTTGTCCCGCTCCTGGGGGGTCATCGACTGGATGATGGCCTCGAAGTGCTTGAGCTCGTCCTCGTCCACGTCGCCCGCCATCTGGCCGAGCTGGCCGGGGAGCATCTTCAGGATGGCCTTCAGGGGCCCCATCTTCTTGAGCTGCTGGAGCTGGTTGTAGAAGTCCGTGATCGTCAGCTCGTCCTTGCGGATCTTCTCCTGGAGCCGGCGGGCGTGCTCGGCGTCGATGGACTCCTGGGCCTTTTCCACCAGCGAGACGACGTCGCCCATCCCGAGGATCCGGCCGGCCATGCGGTCGGGGTGGAATTCCTCCAGGCCGTCGATCCGCTCCCCCACCCCCACGAACTTGATGGGCTTTCCGGTGACCGCCTTCACCGAGAGCGCGGCCCCGCCGCGGGCGTCGCCGTCGAGCTTGGTCAGGATCACCCCGTCGATGGCCAGCTGCCGGTTGAACTCGTCGGCGCTGCGGACGGCGTCCTGTCCCGTCATGGCGTCCACGACGAGGTAGATCTGGTGGGGCCGGATCTTCTCCTTGATCTCCTTGAGCTCGTCCATCATCTCCCGGTCGATGTGGAGGCGGCCCTGGGTGTCGAGGATCACGGTGTCGCACCCCTGCTCGGCGGCCTTCGCGACGCCGCGCTCGCAGATCTTCACCGGCCGCCCGGTCGCCTCCGCGTAGACGGGCAGGCCGTTCTGAGCCCCCAGGGTCTTGAGCTGCTCGACGGCGGCGGGCCGGATCATGTCCCCGGCCACCAGGAGGGGCTTGCGCCCCTTCTTCTGGAGATACCGGCCCAGCTTGGCGGCGGTGGTGGTCTTCCCGGAGCCCTGGAGCCCCGCCAGCATCAGGACGGTGGGGCCCGGGGAGGCCGCCGGCACGGAGGAGTCTACGGGGCCCATGAGGGCCTCGAGCTCCTTGTGGACGATGAAGACGAACTGGTCGGCGGGGCGGACGCTCCGGAGGACCTCCTCGCCGACGGCCTTGGCCTTCACGCGCTCGATGAAGTCCCGGACGATCCGGAAGTGGACGTCGGCGGCGAGGAGGGCCCGGCGGACCTCCTGGAGCCCCTCCTCGATGTTCCTCTCGGTGAGCCGGCCGCGGCCGGCGAGCTTGCGGAAGACGCCGGTGAGGGCCTCGGTCAGGGAATCGAACATTGGGGAGGATTCTACCAAACGCCTTCCGGCATGGCGACGGCGATCAGACGGCCTCGCGCAGGGGCACCGCCTGGGGCTTGAGGGACACCCGACGGATGCGGGCGCCCAGGGCCGTCAGGCGCTCCTCGATCCGGTCGTAGCCCCGGTCCAGGTGGTAGACGCGCTGGAGCGTCGTCTCCCCCCGGGCGGCGAGGGCCGCCACGAGGAGCCCCGCCGAGGCCCTCAGGTCGCTGGCCATCACGGGAGCCCCGTGGAGCTCGGGGACGCCGATCACGATCGCGCTGGGGCCCTCCCGGACGATGTTGGCGCCCATCCGGGCGAGTTCCCGCACGTGGTGGAACCGCTCGGGAAAGATCTTCTCGGTGATGACGCTGATCCCCTCGCCGCGGGTCATGAGGGCCATGAACTGGGCCTGGAGGTCCGTGGGGAAGCCGGGATAGGGAAGGGTGGCCACGTTGACGGGCCGGAAGAGGCCGTTGCCGATCACGCGGACGTAGTCCGGCCCCGTCTCCACGTGGACGCCGGCCTGGCGCATGCACTCGATGACGCTCATCAGGTGGTCGGGGGCGCACCGCTCGATGGAGACGTCTCCCCCGGTCATGGCGGCGGCCGCCATGAAGGTCCCCGCCTCGATGCGGTCGGGGATGACCTCCCAGACCGCCCCACGGAGGCGGCGGACCCCGCGGATCCGGAGCCGGGGGCTTCCGATCCCCTCGATGCGGGCCCCCATGCGGACCAGCAGGCGGGCCAGCTCCTGGACCTCGGGCTCGCAGGCCGCGTATTCGATGTGGGTCGTGCCGGGAGCCAGAACGGCGGCCATCAGGACGTTCTCCGTCCCCGTGACGGTGGAACCGTAGGGACCGCCCAGGTACATGGAGGCCCCCTGGAGGCGGCGGGCCGAGGCGATCACGTATCCGTGCTCCACGGCCACCGAGGCCCCCAGCGCCGCCAGGCCCCGCAGGTGAAGGTCGATCGGACGGTCCCCGATGGCACAGCCCCCCGGCAGGGAGACCTCCGCCCGCCGGCGCTTTCCCACCAGCGGACCCAGGACGCAGACGCTGGCCCGCATCCGGGAAACCAGCTCGTACGGGGCGCGGCAGTTCTTCTCGCTCACGACCTGGAGGATCAGGGTGTCGCCGTGGCGCTCCACCCGGACGCCCAGCTCCTGGAGGACCAGGGTCATCGTGCGGACGTCCGCGAGGTCCGGGACGCGGCGGAGGATGAGCTTCCCTTCGTCCATCAGGAGAGCGGCGGCCATCATGGGGAGGGCGGCGTTCTTGGCCCCCCGCACCTCCACGGCGCCCCGCAGGGGACGCCCTCCCTCGATGATGAACGCATCCATGGTCCCCCCTCTCCGACCTGCGGGCTTGTTATAGATTATAATCTGTAAATTATAAAAATCAAGGAAATCCCGGGGGACGGGGGCTTGGGGGGCCTACTTCTCCACGAGGGCCTTCTGGCGGGTCGCCAGGTCCCGGAGACCTCCCGCGGGGGCCGTCTCGATCGCCTTCCGGTAGGCGGCGGCCGCCGCCTCCGGCCTTCCCAGGCGGCGGTTCAGCTCCCCCGTCAGATAGGCGATCTCGGCGGCCTGGCGAGGGCCCCGCTCGAGCGCCTCGGTGTAGGCCCCCAGGGCCTTTTCCAGGTAGCCGCGTTCCCGCTCGATCGATTCCCTCATCCGGTCGGCCGCCTCGTCCGCCACCGAGTTCTCCCCCCGAAGAGGCTCCAGCGCCTTCAGCCATCGTTCCGCCTCGGCGTTCTCCCCGTGGCGCCGGAAAAGATAGGCCGCCAGGTATCGGGCCAGCGTCCTCAGGACTCCCCGCTCGTAGCGTTTCCCCTCCACGTCCCGGGCCACCTTCCGGGCCGCCTCCAGCTCCAAATCCGTCCGGTTCTTCCGTCCCAGCTGGAGGGGCGTCTGGTTCAGCCCGTAGGCCGCCCCCAGGGACTCCCATTCGTCGAAGCCGTCCAGCGCGACCGCCCCCTGCTGGCGGCAGCTCCAGGCGGCATGCAGCCATGCCCGCCCCACCTCCTCCGGAGGCGCCCCCCGGATCCGGAGCGCCTGGGCCCAGAGGTCGTACTTGAGGTGCCCCGGGATCTCCGCCTGAGAGGCCCCCTTACGGATCGGCGCTCCGGGTTTCAACCCCTCCCGGAGGGCCTTCTTTCCCTCCTCCGAGAGCCGCCCCGCGAAGTCCTGCTTCCGTCCCGTGAACCCGCAGGAGGGGCAGGTCCAGACGCGGAACTCCAGCGGCGTGGTCTTGTAGGCGTGGGGACAGAAGTCCGCGTCGATGCCCCCCCACTGGTTCGTGACCACGATCTCGATCGCCGTGAAGGCCGTCCCGTCCAGGGGGCACACCACCGGAACCGTCCGGCGCTCGTCGGCGGCGAGCCCGAGGAGGAGGCAGGCGCCCAGGAGGGGGCTCATGCGAGGGCCTCCACGACCCGGTCGAACCCGTCGAGGTCCCGGAAGACCGCGGCCGTCCGGAACCCCGACCCCAGGACCAGCGCGCGGACGGCGGCCGCCTGGCGGGGGGCACACTCCAGCAGGAGCCGCGGGGCCCGCCGGCGCGACCCCGCCGCGACCCGGCGGATCACCTCCAGCCCGTCGGGACCCCCGTCCAGGGCCAGCCGCGGCTCGTGAAGGACCTCCGGGGGAAGGGCGGAAAACTCGCCGGAGGCCACGTAGGGAGGGTTGGAGACCACCAGGTCGAACGTTCCCTCCGCGAAGAGATCCGCCCGCACGAAGGCGATGCACCCCGCCACGCCGTGCCGACCGGCATTCTCCCGCGCCACCTCCAGGGCCTCCGCCGAGAGGTCCGTGGCGACCCCCGTCCACCCGGAGCGCGCCAGGACCACCGCCAGGGCGCCGCACCCCGTGCCGATCTCGAGGAACCGGCCGGGGGGTGCCGCCAGCGCCCGCTCCGCCAGGGTCTCCGTGCTCGGCCGCGGGATGAGGACCGCCGGGGTGACCCGGAACTCCAGGCCCATGAATTCCTCGGTCCCCACCAGGTAGGCGGCCGGGACACGGTCCCGCCCGCGTCGTTCGAGGAGGCGGCGGAACTCCTCCAGGGCGGCTCCCTCCAGGGCGGGGAAGGGCGATCCCAGGGCCGTTCGAAGGGGCCGACCGGCCGCGCGCGCCGCCAGGAGGCGGACGTCCGACTCGGGGTGGGCGATCCCGCGGCGGCGGAGATAGTCCGCCGCCTCGGCCAGGGACGTCATCCGGGCCCGCCGCCCGCGACGCGCCCCAGGGCCCGGAGCTTCTCGGCGCGCTCGGCCTCCATAAGCTTGGAGATCATCTCGTCCAGGTCGCCCTGGAGAAACTCGTCGAGCCGGTGGATCGAGTAGCCGATGCGGTGGTCGGTGACGCGGTGGTCCAGGAAGTGATACGTGCGGATCTTCTCGCTGCGGTCGCCGGTGCCCACCTGGGAGCGGCGCAGGTCCCGGCGCTCGCGGGCCCTCTGCTCCTCGAGGCGCTCGTAGAGCCGGGCCCGGAGCCACCGCCAGGCCAGCTCCCGGTTTCGGATCTGGGAGCGCTGGTCCTGGCACTGGACGACGATGCCCGTGGGCAGGTGGGTGAGACGGACGGCGCTCTGGGTCTTGTTGACGTGCTGGCCGCCGGGGCCTCCCGCAGAGTAGGTGTCCACCTTGACGTCCTCGGGACGGATCTGCACCTCCACCTCCTCCGCCTCGGGGAGCACGGCCACCGTGGCGATGCTCGTGTGGAGGCGCCCCGAGGCCTCGGTCTTGGGGACCCGCTGGACGCGGTGGGCGCCCGTCTCATACTTGAGATGGCGGAAGGCGTCCTCCCCCTCGATTGCCAGCGTTCCGTACTTGAGGCCTCCCAGGTCCGTGTGGACCACGTCCATGAGCTGCACGTTCCATCCCTTGCGCTGGGCGTACTTGACGTACATGTCCAGCAGCTCCCGGGCGAACAGGCAGGACTCCTCTCCGCCCACCCCCGGCCGGATCTCGAGGATGACGCTGCGGGATCCGCGGGGATCGGTGACGAGGACGAGCTCCTCGAGCCTGGCCAGAAGCTCCTCCTCACGCCGCTTCAGGGCCTCGAGCTCGGCCTCGGCCTCGGAGCGGAGCTCGGGATCGGAGAGGAGGGCCTCCGCCTCCCCCCGCTGCCGGCGGATCTTCTCGATCTCGCGGTAGGGCTCCACGAAGCGGAGGAGCTGGCCGCGCTCCTTCATGAGCTGCGCGTAGAGGCCGGGGTTCGCGGCGGTGGCGGGGTCCTGGGCGAGGCGCTCGATCTCTTCGAAGCGGTCGATCTTCCTCCGGACCTGGGCGAGCATGGCATGTCCGGTCGGGTCCGGATTCACGGCAGGTCAAGGATTCTTGGGGGCCGGCGGCGCGGCCGGTGGCGGCGGCGCCGGGGCCGGGGCCGGGCCGGCGGCGGGCGGCGTACCGCCGGGGAGCTGGGCGGCGATCGTCTGCTGGATGCGGCCGATCTTGGGACGCGGGGGGGCCTTCCGCTGAGGTTTCGTGGCGGCCTCCTTGGCCTTCCGCGCGGCCTCGCTGTCCCACTTCCTCTGGAACCGCTCGACCATCCCGGCCGTGTCCACGAATTTCTGCTTCCCCGTGTAGAAGGGATGGCAGTTGGAGCAGACCTCGACGGCGATCCGCTCCTTGGTGGAGCGGGTCTTGAAGGTGTTCCCGCACCCGCAGACCACCGTGGCTTCCTTGTATTCCGGATGGATGCCCTTTTTCATGGGAGCAGCACCATAGCACGGGCGGGACGGGAAATCAAGGGCTACTCGGGCTTCACCCGCTCCCACCATTGGGCCCACGGCTCGTGTTCCGGCGGAAAGTTCTGGAGGGTCAGCCTCCGCAGGGCCCGCCAGGCCGCCTGCCGGGAAGGACGGTCCTCCTCCCCCTGGAGCCACCGGATGAGATGGGGGACGGCCCGCCGGAGGTCGAGCTTCTCGGCCGCGAAGGCCAGGCGCTGGCGGACCTCCTCGTCCTC
>Ga0068707_1002217_pt1 | contig 13718 bp, 9 predicted proteins | sample YNPNPMetaG_FD_66600 | JGI IMG/M metagenome (GOLD analysis project Ga0068707, IMG submission 66600) | Anoxygenic and chlorotrophic microbial mat microbial communities from Yellowstone National Park, USA - YNP NP MetaG | ecosystem: Environmental > Aquatic > Thermal springs > Hot (42-90C) >... | reverse complement strand
GGCAATGTGGATGCCCATGTATCGGTGCCCGCCGCTACCGTCTGCGAACCGGGCCGGATGGTGATCATCATGGGTACCTCGAATTGCCACATGGTGCTGGGCACCGAAGAGCATATCGTCCCTGGCATGTGCGGCTACGTGGAAGACGGCATCATCCCTGGCTTCTTCGGCTACGAGGCTGGCCAGTCGTGCGTGGGGGACCACTTCGCCTGGTTCGTGGAGAACTGCGTGCCTGCCGCCTACGAGCGCGAAGCCGAGGCCAGGGGCCTCAACCTCCATCAACTGCTGGAGGAAAAGGCCAGCCGTCTGCAGCCTGGCGAGAGCGGCCTGCTGGCGCTGGATTGGTGGAACGGCAACCGCAGTGTCCTGGTAGACGTGGACCTGACCGGCCTGCTCGTGGGCGCTACCCTGGCCACCAAGCCGGAGGAGATCTACCGCGCCCTGATCGAGGCCACCGCCTACGGCACCCGGGTCATCATCGAGACCTTCGAGGCCCATGGCGTGCCCGTGAATGAGATCGTCGCCACCGGCGGCTTGCCCGACCGCAACAAACTGCTGATGCAGATCTACGCCGACGTGACGGGCCGGCCGATCAACGTGGCTGAAACGCGGCAGGCCGGCGCCCTCGGCTCAGCCATGCATGGCGCGGTGGCAGCCGGCAAAGCAGCCGGCGGCTACGACACGATCTTCGAAGCCACCAGGCACATGGCCCGCCTGCGCAACGAGTCGTACCGGCCCAACCCACAGGCCCAGAAAGTGTACGACCGCCTTTACGCCGAATACATTACCCTGCACGACTACTTTGGCCGCGGAGCCAATGATGTGATGAAGCGGCTTAAGCAGCTCAAGCTGGAGGTCAGAGGATAGGGCTCACACCCTGCCCGAGGAGAGGTCCCTTGCTGGAAGCACTGCGTGCAGAGCTCCATCGTCTGCATCTGGAACTACCGAAGAACCACCTGGTGACCTGGACGGGTGGCAACATCAGCGCGCGCGACCCTGCCACTGGCCTGGTGGTGATCAAGCCCTCGGGTGTGCGCTATGAGGAGTTGCGGCCCGAGGATATGGTCATCGTGGACCTGGAGGGGCGGGTGGTCGAGGGCACCCTGAAGCCCTCATCCGACACTGCCAGCCATCTCTACATCTACCGACACCGGCCTGACGTGGGCGGCATCGTGCATACCCACTCTCGCTATGCTACAGCCTTCGCCGCGTTGGGCCGGCCCATCCCCGTCTACCTGACGGCCCATGCCGATGAGTTCGGCGGCCCTATCCCGTGCGGCGGCTTTGCCCTCATCGGAGGGGAGGAGATCGGCAAGGCAGTGGTGGAGGGGATTGGCAATTCGCCGGCGATCCTGCTCAAGCACCATGGCGTCTTCACCATCGGCCCCAACGCCGAGGCCGCGGTCAAGGCGGCTGTGATGGTGGAAGATGTGGCAGCGACGGTGTGGCTGGCCCTGCAGATCGGCCAGCCAGAAGAGATCCCGCCAGAGTATGTGGCCAAACTCCACCATCGCTATACCCATGTCTACGGACAGCGATAGGGGAAAAGGCTGCCATGCGACGCACAAGCCGTGAGCTGATGCTCAATGCTTACCGACACCGTACCGTGATACCGGCCTTCAACATCCCCTACCTGCCCATGGTGGGGCCGATAGCGCAGGCCCTGGTGGACACCAACGCCTTTGGCTTCATCGCCGTGGCGCGGCCGGAATGGATGCGCTTCGAGGCCCGCAGCCAGGAAGCAGTGCGCCAGGAGTATCTCAAGCACTGCCGCGAAGGGTGGATGCGCCTGCATCAGGATCACGTGCCGGTGATTGATGAGGATAACCAGCCGGTAGACTACCTGACGATATTGCAGCGCGCCATTGACCTGGGCTACGACTCGATCATGGTGGATGGATCGCGGCTGCCGTTGGATGAGAATATCGCAGCCACGCGGCGGGTGGTGGAGATGGCCGCGCCTTACGGCATCGCTGTGGAGGGGGAACTGGGGGCCGTGCTGGGGCACGAGGCCGGCCCCCTGCCCCCTTACGAGGCACTGTTCCGCTCAGGCCAGGGCTTTACCTCGCCCGACGAGGCCGCCCGCTTCGTTCGCGAGACAGGGGTGGACTGGCTCTCGGTCGCCTGCGGCAATATCCACGGCGCGATCCAGGGCGCAGCCAAAGACCAGCAGAAAGTACAGGCCAGGCTGAGCATCCCCCACCTGAAGAAACTCAGAGATGCCACCGGCATCCCCCTGGTGCTGCACGGCGGCTCAGGGATCCCTAAAGAGTACCTGCAGGCCGGCATCGCTAACGGCATCACCAAGATCAACATCGGCACCGACCTGCGCCAGCCCTACGAGCAGGTCCTGCGCCAGGGGGGAAGCGTAGAGGCCGCCTGTCAGGTGGTGTACGAGCGAACCTGCCACTTGCTGCGCGAGGTCCTGGAGGTCGCAAACAGCCGCGCCATCATCAATCCAGAGTGACTCCTCCAGGCGGAGAAAGGGGAAATGGAACCCATCCTGAAACTGATCGGCATCCATAAGTCATTTGCCGGGGTACACGCGTTGGCAGGGGTCTCCTTTGAGCTGATCCCCGGGGAGATCCACGCGCTGGTGGGCGAGAACGGCGCGGGTAAATCCACCCTGGTCAAGGTGATGACCGGCGTGCACCAGCCTGATGCAGGCACGATCTATTACAATGGCCAGAGTGTCCGGTTTGCCACCCCCCTGGTGGCCAGGCAACTTGGCATCGCGGCCATCTACCAGGATCCCACCCTCTTCCCCGACCTGGATATCGCCGAGAACATCTTCATGGGCCGGCAGCCAGTGCGACCTGTGACGCGCAATATCGCCTGGCGCACGATGTACGACGAAGCGCGGCAGCTCCTGGCCAGCCTGGGGGTGGACCTGGATCCCCGCACACGCGTGCGCGGCCTTAGCTTCGCCGACCGGCAGATGGTCGAGATCGCCAAGGCTCTCTCCATCAATGCCCGCGTGCTGATCATGGACGAGCCTACCTCGGCGCTGACCCTGCGTGAGACCGAGGAGCTGTTCCAAATCGTCCGTCGGCTGCGAGAAGCCGGCACTGCTATCGTCTTCATCTCTCACCGGCTGGAGGAGGCCTTTGCCCTGGCCGACCGCGTGACGGTGCTGCGCGATGGCCATTACATCGGCACGCGGCCCATCTCCGAGGTAACCCCTGCCGATGTCATCCGCATGATGGTGGGCCGTACGCTGGACACGTTATTCCCCAAGGAAGCAGCCGAGTTCGGAGAGGTAGCGCTGCGTGTGAAGGGGTTGACCAGCCCGGGTCGGTTCGAGGATGTGTCTTTTGAGCTGCGACGAGGGGAGATCCTGGGCGTGGCGGGGCTGGTGGGTGCCGGCCGCACCGACCTGGCACGCGCCTTGTTTGGCATCGCGCCCGCAGAACAGGGGGAGATCTGGCGCGATGGCCGTCCTGTGCGCATTGAGAGCCCTCAGGACGCGCTGGCCTTGGGCATTGCCTACGTGCCGGAGGACCGCCAGCAACAGGGCCTGGTACTGCCCATGCCCATCACCCACAATGTCACCCTGCCTATCCTGAGGGAACTGACCCGCCTGGGCTGGGTAGACCGCGGGGCCGAAGAACAGCTGGCGGCGGAGTATGCCCGGCGCCTGGACGTGCGCGCGGCCGGACTATGGCAACGCGTGCGTGAGCTGTCGGGTGGCAACCAGCAGAAGGTGGTCCTGGCCAAGTGGCTGGCAGCCCGGCCCCAGATCCTCATCCTGGATGAGCCCACCCGGGGCATTGACGTGGGCACCAAGGCCGAGGTCCACCGCCTGATGAGCCAGTTGGCCGGCCAGGGCATGGCCATCCTGATGATCTCATCAGAGCTACCCGAGATCCTGGCCATGAGCGATCGCATCCTGGTAATGCACGAAGGCCGCGTCACTGCCCAGTTCACCCGTGAAGAGGCGACGCAGGAACGGATCATGGCCGCTGCCACCGGCGCGGCACCCGCTGTGGCCGGAGGGGTTGGGGCAGCCAGCCCCTGAAAGGAACTATGGTGGAACCGGCAATCCTGGCATGCATCCGTCGCGCCCTGGAGGAGGACATTGGCCCCGGCGATGTGACCACCAATGCCATTGTGCCGGCCACATCCCTCATGCGCGGGCAGCTTGTGGCCAAACAGAGCGGCGTCGTGGCCGGGCTGGACGTGGCGGAAGCGGTGTTTAAGACCCTGGACGAGCGGGTGGCCTTTCGAGCGCTGGTGGCCGAGGGGGCCCAGGTCGAGAGGCAGCAGGTGCTGGCCGAGGTGTCTGGGCCGGCCCGCAGCCTGCTCACCGCTGAGCGCACCGCCCTCAACTTCCTGGGCCGCATGTCCGGCATCGCCACCCTGACACGGCAGTTCGTGGACGCCGTGGCCGGCACGCGCGCCATCATCCTCGACACGCGCAAGACTGCGCCCGGGCTGCGCCTGGTGGACAAGCTGGCCGTGCGCCGCGGGGGCGGCCAAAACCACCGCCTGGGCCTCTATGACATGATCCTGATCAAAGACAATCACATTGACCATGCCGGCTCCCTGGCCGAGGCGGTCCAGCGCGCTCGCGCTGCCCGGAGTGGCCTGGAGATCGAGGTTGAGGCGCGCACCTTGGCCGACGTGCAGACAGCCCTCGACCTGGGCGTGTCTCGCATCCTGCTGGACAACATGCCACCGGAGATGATGCGCCGCGCCGTGGAGCTGGCGGCCGGCCGGGCTCTGCTGGAAGCCTCGGGGAACGTCACCCTGGAAAACGTGCGCCAGATTGCCGAGACGGGCGTGGACTATATCTCCGTAGGCGCCCTGACCCACTCGGCCAGGGTGTTTGACGTCAGTTTGGAATGGGTGGGGTAATCTTTGGGCGACAAGGCCTGAAGGTGGCCAGGAGGCCCGGACGTTCACGTCCGGGCCTCCTGGCGAAAAACCTACCCTTGTAAGGGGGCAGAGGGAGGGGTGGGGGCCCTGGGCGGCAATTCTCCCGGCAAATTGAACCATCCTCCCCTGGATATCGGTGAAATGAGCATGTCTGCTGAGATCTCAGTTCCTGAGCTGTATCAAAAACTGAAAACGTTGCTTGGGGATGTGGTGCCAGATTTCGAACTGCGTTACAAGGCGGAGCTGGCATGCGAGATCATCCGCCTGAAGCGGGAGAAGAACGCGTTGATCCTGGCCCATAACTACATGGAGCCGGCCCTTTTCCACTCCATCCCCGACTACGTCGGCGACTCGCTGGAGCTCAGCCGCAAGGCCGCCCAGACCGACAAGGACATCATCGTCTTCTGCGGTGTGAAGTTCATGGCCGAGACCGCCAAGATCCTCAACCCGACGAAGACGGTGCTCCTGCCCTCCCTGGAGGCCGGCTGTTCCCTGGCTGCCAGCATCACCGCGGAGGATGTGCGGGCCCTCAGGCGTCGCTTCCCCGGCGTGCCAGTGGTATCTTATGTCAATACCTATGCCGAGGTCAAGGCCGAATCAGACATCTGCTGTACATCGAGCAATGCGGCAGCGGTGGTAGAGTCGTTAAAGGCTCCTACCGTGATCTTCCTCCCCGATGAATACCTGGCCCGCAACGTAGCTCAGGCGACGGGCAAGCACATTATCTTCCCCACCCTGCTCCCACCCCAGGAACCAGAACCTGCTCTGGACTACCAGATCATTGGGTGGCACGGCCGTTGCGAGGTGCACGAAAAGTTTACCCTGGAAGACGTCCGCGCCATCAGAGCCCAGTTCCCCGACGTGGTGATCCTGGCCCACCCCGAGTGCCCTCCCGAGGTCGTGCAGGCTGCCGACTTTGCCGGCAGCACCTCGGCCATGATCAGATACGTGGAGCAAAGCAAAGCAGCGCGTTATCTCCTGCTCACCGAGTGTGCCATGGGTGAGAATGTGGCCGCCGCCCACCCGGAGAAAGAGATGTTGCGCCTCTGCCGGGTGCGTTGCCCTCACATGAACCGGATCACGCTGGAGGCCACGCTGCAGGCCCTGCAGCGCCATCAATACGTCATCGAAGTGCCGGAAGATGTGCGGGTGCGGGCAGCCCGGGCTGTGGAGCGCATGTTAGCCATTGGGTGAAGGCGCTCAGGGAGGCTTTCCTTGATCCAGACCGAAGTTCTGATCATCGGCTGCGGCATTGCCGGCGCGACCACCGCGTTGCGCCTGGCGCGTGATCCGAAACGGCAGATCATCGTCATCACCCGGGCCTCAGACCCCCTCGAGTCCAACACCCGCTATGCTCAGGGCGGGATCGTAGGCCGCGGGCCAGACGACGACGCGGAGACCCTGGTGGCCGATATCCTGGCCGCCGGCGCGGGCGCCAGCCACCCGGCCGCGGCGCGGCTGCTGGCTGAGGAAGGCCCGCGGCGGTTGCAGGAGGTGCTGGTGGAGATGGCCGGCATTGCCTTCGATAGCGATCCCCAGGGCCGGCCCATCTGGGGCCAGGAGGCAGCCCATTCACGCCGGCGCATTTTACATGTCGGGGATGGCACAGGCCAGGCGATTATCAGCGGCCTGATCGCCGCCCTGCGCCGTTGCCCCAACGTCACCCTGGTGACAGACGCCACCGCGGTGGACCTTATCACCTTCCCCCATCATGCGCGTGACCCCCTGGCCGCCTATCGGCCAGTGGCCTGCTACGGCGCGTATGTGTTCGACCGCCGCGAGCGCACGGTGCACCGCTATCTGGCGGCCGCTACGGTGCTGGCGACCGGTGGGCTGGGGCGTATTTACCGCAACACCACTAACCCGCCCGGCGCGCGCGGGGATGGCCTGGCCATGGCCCATCGTGCCGGTGCCCGCATCATTAATGCCGAGTACGTACAGTTTCACCCCACCGCGCTGGCCGTGCCCGGCGCGGAAGGCTTCCTGATCAGCGAAGCGGTACGCGGGGAGGGAGGCATTCTGCTCACCCCCGATGGCCGCGCCTTCATGGCCGACTACTCCCCCCAGTGGAAAGACCTGGCCCCACGCGACGTGGTGGCGCGCGCCATCCACCACGAAATGGAAACCCACGGCTATTCCCACGTGCTGCTCGACATCGCCTCACGTCTGCCGGCTGCGACCATCCGGGCCCGCTTCCCCAACATCTACAACACCTGCCTGAAGGCCGGCATAGATATCACGCGCGATCCCATCCCGGTGGTGCCGGCCGCGCATTACTTCTGCGGAGGTGTGTGGGTAGACGAATGGGGGCGCTCCACCATCGAGAACCTGTACGCGGTGGGCGAGGTCAGTTGCACCGGCGTACACGGCGCCAACCGCCTGGCCTCCACCTCGCTGCTGGAAGGGCTGGTGTGGGGCTATCGCGCGGCCATCCATATCGCAGAGCGGTTGTCGGGTGCACAGAGGTTGTATATCCCCGGCCGCGACGAAGTGCCGCCCTGGGATGAGAGCGGCCTGGAAGCTGACGCCGACCCCGCCCTGATCCAGGGGGATATGCAGACGATCCAGAACATCATGTGGCACTACGTGGGGCTGGTGCGCAGCGCCGACCGCCTCTCGCGCGCCATCCGCGAACTGCGCCACCTGTGGAATGAGATCGAGACCTTCTACCGCACGACGCGCTTGAGCGATGGCCTGATCGGCCTGCGCAACGCGGTGGAGGTAGCGCTCATCGTGGCGCAGGCCGCGCGGCACAACCGCCAGAGCCGCGGCTGCCACTACCGCCAGGACTCGGTCGGCAACGAAGGGGAGCGGCTGATCTAGCCCACGCCTTTACCGCCCATCCTGCTGCCAGAGCTCCCGCACCCGGTGCGCGGCCAGCTTCGGCCGGCGATCGCGCGTGAACACCCCCTTCAGGTTCAGAGCCCCCACGCGATGCACCGCCTGCGCTGTCTTGAAATCGCACAGGTTCCAGATGTGCTCCCCAACAACGTAAGGCTTGGAGCGTAGGAGCCGGATGTAGCGCTCCAGCATCTCCGCCTGATACTCTTCAGAGAACATCTCCGCCGGCAGGGCGTGGTGCCCGGCCACAGCATCGGCGCCGAACTCGGTGAGGATGAGCGGCTTGCCGTAGCGAGCATGGAGGGCATCCAGCTCCTCGCTCAGCCGTGCCAGCCCACTGTCGAGCTGCCCCGACTCGGAATACCAGCCACGATAGCGGTTCAGGCACACCACATCACAGAAGGCGAAAGACCCTTCGGGCTCGCCCAGGTAGCTGACCAGTGTCACGGGGCGGGTGGGGTCGAGGGTGCGGGCCAGGTCGTACAGGCCGCGGAAGAAGGGGACGGCAGCCGGCAGGGTCGAGTGCGGCTCGTTGGCCAGGCTCCACATGATCACGCTGGGATGGTTCTTGTCGCGGGCGATCAACTCCTGCACATATTGCCGGCAGAGCTGCAGGCGCCGCTCCAGCCCCTCCGCCGCGAAGAAGAGCCCTACGGCTGGGATCTCATCAATCACCAGAAAGCCCAGGCGGTCGGCCAGGTCCATCATGGCTTCGGAGTAGGGATAGTGGGTCGTGCGGAAGGAGTTGGCGCCCATCCACTGCATCAGGCTGTAGTCCTTGATGACCACGGCCGGCAGCAGCCCACGGCCGGTGACCGGGAAGTCTTCATGCCGGCCGAAGCCTTTCAGGTAGATCGGCTGGCCGTTGAGCAGGAGCCGGTCCCCTTCCACGGCCACGGTGCGGATGCCAATGGGCAATGTATAGCGGTCGCTGGTCGCCCCGCCCCGGCGCAGTTCTACTGTCAGTTCGTAGAGGGCCGGCCTGTCCGGGGCCCAGAAGAGCGCGTCGGGCACGAGCAGCTCGGCCTCGGCCCCTGCTCCCCCAAGTGGCGCTTCAGCCTGCACCTGCGCGCCGTGGCCGGCCAGCGTGAAGCGCGCCCGGTCAGCCTGGCCTGGCCAGCACGCCAGCCGGACCTGCACGCGGCCGGCCCGGCCGGCAATCGTGGTCACCACTGTCAGGTCAGCGATGCCATCAGCCGGCACGGCGTAGAGCAAGACAGGGCGATGGATGCCGCAGAAGGGGAAGAAGTCGAACGCCGTGGGTGGATAGTTGCCCATGGGAAAAGTCAGGAGGGGATCAGGTGGCACATTCCCTGGGGGCACGCGGTCGGGGCGCAGTTCGCCCTCGACCCGCACCACCAGCAGGTTGCCCTCTCGTCGCAGGTGGGCTCCAACGTCGAATTCGAATGGCAGGTGACCACCTTCGTGGCTGCCCAGGTGGACGCCGTTCAGCCAGGCCTCGGCGTAGTAGTTGACGGAGCCAAAACGCAGGTAGATGCGATGGGCTGCCGGGTCAAAGCCCCAGGGCAGGTCAAAGCGCGTCTGATACCAGGTGTCGCCCAGGTAGTCGCGGCTATCCTCGAATTGGTCGTTCCAACTGGCCGGCACAGCCACCGGCCGGCCGTCACCGAATCCTTCCTGCCACCCGGCCTCTGGCCCGCGCTTTTCGGGGTCAAAGCGCAGTTCCCAGAAGCCGGAGAGGTCCACCACCTGACGATAGGGGTTAGACTGGGGATAGAGCATGGCATTCCTCCGCAAGCAAGAGGGATAAGGAAAGAGCAGGGACTGTTGTGGTCGCCCTGGCCGGCTTCAACAACCCCCTTCTGCTGCTCTCCTCGCCCGCAAGCGAGCGAGGAGAGCAGCAAGAACGCATCACCTGGCCAGACTACCGGCCATCCACCACCCGAAATGTGGCCACCAGCACCTCGGCTCCGCCGGCCACCAGGTCCGTGGCGCGCGGCTGACGGCCACCCACTGCTATCTGAAACTCACCCGGCTCGACCACCCAACGCCCGCTGTCGTCTACCAGCGCAAGCTGGCGGGGGATCAGGGTGAAGGACACCGTCTGGGCTTCGCCAGGGGCCAGATGGATGCGCCGGAAGCCGGCGAGCTGTCGGATCGGCACCGGCACCGAGGCGGCCAGGTCGCTGACGTACAACTGCACCACCTCATCGCCCGCCCGCGAGCCTGTGTTCTGCACCTCCACCTCGACGGTCAGGCCCTGGTCGGGGGCAATGGCCTCCGCGCTCAGCCGCAGATTGCGGTAAGCAAAGGAGGTGTAGCTCAGCCCGTGGCCGAAGGGGTAGAGGGGCTCGCCGCTGAAGTAGCGGTAGGTCCGGCCAGCCATGCGGTAATCCTCGAATGCGGGCAGGTCGGCGAGCGAGCGGTAGAAGGTAACGGGGAGCCGGCCGGCGGGGTTGTAGTCTCCAAAGAGCACATCGGCGATCGCGGTGCCCCCTTCTTCGCCCGGGTACCAGGCCTCGAGGATGGCAGGGACGTGCTCGTCCGCCCAATTGATGGCCAGGGCGCTGCCGTTCAGCAGCACCAGCACCACCGGCTTGCCCAGCGCGACGATCTTGTGCAGCAGCTCCTCCTGCGGACGGGGTAGGCCGATGTCGGTACGATCGCCGCCAGCAAAGCCCGGCACCTGCACCGGCATCTCCTCACCTTCCAGGGCTGGCGAGAGGCCCATCACCATGATCACAACTTCGGCTTTGCGGGCCACCTCCAGCGCTTCGGCCAGGTAGTCGGCGCCGGGAGGGGACCAGAGGAGTTGGACCTGGGGATCGAGCCCGCGGCTGAGATAGTCCAGTTGCAGGGGATAGAGGCGACCCGCTTCGAGCTCCACCGCCTGGGTAAGGGTGATAGGATGATGAACCCCCTCGTATTTCACCACTTCCCGGCCGTCCAGGTAGAGGGTGTAATTGCTGAAGCCCCTGACACCCAGGCGGTAGGTGCCGCTGACCGGTGGCACCAGGAAGCCGGTCCAGCGCACGGCAAACGGCTCAGCCAGCCGACCGCTGAGGGGTGAGACGTCATGCCAGAGGAAGTCCACCGCGGCGTCCGTCTGAACCCGTGCCGGTTCGCCGTCGAAGCCAGCAGCCGCGTAATAAGCCCCGGTCAGCCCAGTCTGCATGCCGGTACCCTGGGCCGGCCGCAGGCAGGTCGAAGGGATCACGCGCAGGGGTGGCACCCCCTCGGCGATCTCGCACCCCTGGGCATAGTAGACGTGGGCGTCGGCTGCCAGCTTGCGCCGGATGCCCTCCAGGGGCGTGACCGCGCGGACTGGCGTGCCGTTGTAGTTGCCCAATAGCACCTGCCAGTCGTCGGCATTCGGCCCGATGACGGCCACCGAGCGCAACTCTTTGGAGAGGGGCAGAAGGTTGTCGGCGTTTTTGAGCAGCACGATGGACGCGCGCGCCGCCTGCAGGGACAGGGCACGGTGCGCGGGCGAGGCATTCACGGTGATGGGGATCTGGGCGTAGGGCACCCTGTCGGGCGGGTCAAACATCCCCAGGCGGAAGCGGGCTGTGAACAGGCGGCGCACCGAGCGGTCAATGGTGGCCTCGTCAATCAGCCCCTGTGCCACCGACTCACGCAAGGAGGGGTATGTGCTGCCGCAGTTCAGGTCGCAGCCGGCTTTTACGGCCAGGGCAGCAGCCTCGGCCGGCGTTGCCACCACCTTGTGGTGCGCGTAGATGTCGTAGATGGCCCAACAGTCCGAGACGACATACCCCTCGAAGCCCCACTCCTGGCGCAGGATCTTCTCCAACAAGGTGGGGCTGGCGCAACACGGCTCGCCGTTGGTGCGGTTGTAGGCGCCCATAACCGACCACGCCCCGGCCTCGCGCACACAAGCCTCGAACGCGGGCAGGTAGGTCATGCGCAGGTCGCGCTCGTCTACCCTGGCATCAAAGGTGTGGCGCGCGGGCTCGGGTCCACTGTGCACAGCGTAGTGCTTGGGAGTGGCAACCAGCTTCAGGTAGCGCGGGTCGTCGCCCTGCAACCCCTTTACAAAAGCCACCCCCATGCGGGCAGTAAGATAGGGGCATTCGCCGTAGGTCTCCTGCCCCCGGCCCCAGCGCGGGTCGCGGAAGATGTTGATGTTGGGCGACCAGAAGGTCAGCCCCGTATAGATGCCGCGCAGGCCGTGGCGCAGCGCCTCGTGGTGCTTGGCCCGCGCCTCATCGGAGATGACGGTGGCCACCTGGAACATGAGCCCGGTGTCCCAGGTAGCGGCCAGGCCGATGGCCTGGGGAAAAACGGTGGCGATGCCGGCCCTGGCCACGCCATGGAGGCACTCATTCCACCAGTTGTAGGGCGGTATGCCCAGGCGCTCAATGGCCGGCGCATCGTAGACCATCTGCAGGATCTTCTCCTCCAGGGTCAGGCGGGAGACCAGGTCGTCTACGCGCTCGGCCAGAGGGAGATCTGGGTTTTGGTAGGGGAAATGGTAGTTTTCGGTGCCCACGGTTATTCTCCAGTTTTTACTCCTTCAAGAAGAGCTCGATCACCGGCACCGTCACGGCCGGCTTTTGCACCGGCAGTTCGAGGGTCAGGGTATCGGGCCGGCTCCCGGCAGGGGTGATCGTCTCGGCCTGTTGATGCGGATCAATGACAAGCATCTTGATCTCCGACGCGTCGTTGAGCAACTGCGCATACTCTACCCGGCCGGCCAGCCCGTCCAGGTGGACATGCCTGAAGGGCCAGGCGAAGAGGTGCAGGTAGAGCCGTTTGGTTACGGGGTTGTAGGTGTAGCGGCAATCGGGTGGCGGGGTAAGGTCAAAGGCTGTACATCCGTAGATGGAGCGGCTATGCAGGCGCATCCACTCGCCAATGCCGCGCAGGCGCTCCACCGAGCGGGGGTCGAATTCGCCCCGGGCGTTGGGCCCCACATTGAGCAGCATGTTGCCACCCTTCGACACACTGTCCACCAACATCTGGACCAGCATTTCCACCGGCTTCCAATCCAGGTTATCGCGGTCATAGCCCCAACTGCCGTTCATGGTCTGGCACGCCTCCCACACCACCGGCTTGCCATCCACGGTCATCCACCCCCGCGGCTGATACTGCTCGGGGGTCTTGATGTCGCCCCCGATCTCCAGCCGGTCATTGACGATGATGCCCGGCTGTAGCTCGCGCACCATGGCCAGCAACTTCTCCGACTGCCAGTCCTCTTTGCCCTTGCCGCGGCCCCAGGGAAAGGTGCGCTGGGAGTAGGAGAAGTCGAACCACATGATGTGGATCTTGCCGAACTGGGTCAGGAGCTCGCGGGTCTGGCCGTGCAGGTACTCAGCATACTTGCGGATATCGCGGTCCTTGTGCGCTTCACGGTAGGCCAGGTCGTCGCGCATGGGGTGGAGCGGGTCAACCGGAAACTCCGGATGATGCCAGTCCAGAAGGGAGTGATAGAACCCCACCTTGAATCCCTCGTTGCGGAAGGCATCCACCATGGGCCGCAGGACGTCCTTGCCCCAGGGGGTGTTGGTAACCTTGTAGTCGGTAAAGGCCGAATCCCACAGGCAGAAGCCGTCGTGGTGCTTGGTGGTGACGACGAAGTACTTCATGCCGGCATTCTTTGCCTCACGGGCCCAGACGGTGGGGTCGTAGAGGTCGGGGTAGAAATGGTCGAAGTACTTCTGATAATCCTCGTCGCGTATGCGCTCGCGGTATTTCACCCATTCGTGCCGCGCAGCTACCGAATAGATGCCCCAGTGGATGAAGAGGCCAAAGCGGTCGTGGACAAACCAACTTGTATCACCAACAGTGGGTTCGGGAATGGTAGACATAGGATTGTGCCTCCTTGTGGGTTGAGGATGATGGCAAACACAGGAGCGTAACTATTCAGCGGTGACTGGAAGTCACCCTTTTGGGCCTGCGGCCAGTGGTCGGCCTTCGCCGACCCCTCTCATGATGCATACATGAAGGGTGTCGGCGGAGGCCGACACCCGGCACGAAGTGCCCAGGAGGGGCGATTTCAATCGGCCTGAATAGTTACA
>Ga0068707_1002216_pt1 | contig 13722 bp, 6 predicted proteins | sample YNPNPMetaG_FD_66600 | JGI IMG/M metagenome (GOLD analysis project Ga0068707, IMG submission 66600) | Anoxygenic and chlorotrophic microbial mat microbial communities from Yellowstone National Park, USA - YNP NP MetaG | ecosystem: Environmental > Aquatic > Thermal springs > Hot (42-90C) >... | reverse complement strand
AGGGCGGGTCCGGGGGGTTCAACAACTCTTCGCGCTGACCTTCGGGGGAGGGGGCGGGTATAATGGGGGCCATGCGGAGCCCCGGGGATGCCCTGATCGCGCGTCTTGCGGTGGAGCAGGGGCTGCTGTCTCCCGAGCAGCTGGCGGGTTGCCTGGGGGAAGGGAACGGGGGGCCGCTGGAGGCGGTCCTGGTGCGGCGGGGGATTCTCCGGGAGGAGGAGGTCGGGAGGCTCCTGGAGGAGGGCCGTCGCCGGCTGGAGGAGGGGCGGGACGTCTCGGATCCCCGTCTGGAGGACGCCCTTTTTGCCCGGCTCCTCCTGCGGCTGGGGCTGGCGGGGGAGGTCCCGCTCCAGGAGTGCCTTCGCGCCCAGGTGGACCTGGCGCAGCGCGGGGAGGCGGTGCCGCGCCTGGGGGAGCTCCTGGTGCGGCGGGGCTATCTGCCGCCCGGCCTGTCCGACGCGGCGTTGCTGCTTCGTCGGGAGACGGTGTACGTCTGTCCCTCCTGCCGGTCCCGGTTCAGTGCGGAGGGGACGGAGGCCGGGAAGAAGTATCCGTGCCGGGACTGCGGCTGCATCCTGGAGCGCCGGGAGGAGGTGCGTCCCGCGGGGGAGGAGAAGGCGGCGGCCCGTCTGGACGTCCCCGAGGACGCCGTGGAGGCCTCCCGGGACCCTTCCCGGTGGTTCGCCGACGGCCGGTACCTTCTGATCCGGGAGGTGGGGCGGGGCGGCATGGGCGTGGTGTGGAAGGCCTGGCAGACGGACCTCCGGCGGTACGTGGCGCTCAAGCTTCTGGTGGGGACGATGTGGACCGAGGTGGAGCTCAAGCGCTTCTACCGGGAGGCGCAGATGGCCGCGGGGCTGTCCCACGCCAACATCGCCTCGATCTACGAGGTGGGTGCGCACGGGGGGAAGCACTTCATCGCCATGGAGTTCGTCGACGGCGAGTCCCTGGCGCAGCTGATGGCGTCCCCGGCGCGTCCGGGCACGGCGCGGGGGGCCAGGGGCCTGCCGCCGCGGCGGGCCATCGAGATCGTGCGGGACGCGGCGCTGGCGGTGGACTACGCCCACTCGAAGCGGATCCTCCACCGCGACCTCAAGCCGCACAACATCATGGTGCAGCGCCGGGACGGGCGCGTGTACGTGATGGACTTCGGGCTGGCCAAGCCGTTCAAGACCCCGGACTCCATCACCGTTTCCGACACGATCGTGGGGACGCCGCCGTACATGTCGCCCGAGCAGGGGCGGGGGGAGCCGCTGGACCGCCGCTCGGACGTCTACTCCCTGGGGGCGGTCCTCTATCACGCCCTGACGGGGCGGCCCCCCTTCGAGGCGCGCTCCCCGGCGGAGACGCTGATGGCGGTCCTGGGGGACGACCCGGTCCCCCCGCGGCGGCTCAACCCGCGCCTTCACGCGGACGTCGAGACGATCTGCCTGAAGGCCCTGGAAAAGGACCGCCACCGGCGGTACGACTCGGCCCGCAGCTTCGCGGAGGACCTGACGCGGTACCTGGAGGGGGAGCCCATCGGGGCCCGGCCGCTGTCGGCGTGGGAGCGGTCCTGGAGGGCGGTGCGGCGCCACCCGGCGCTGTCCGCGCTGGCGGCGGCCTCCGTCGGGGCGGCCCTTCTGGTGTCGGTCGTCTGGGGCTCCCTGCGCCTCCAGGCGCGCGCACGGGCGGACACGTTCCACCGGCAGGCCCTGGAGGCCTGGGGGCAGGAGCAGTACGCCGAGGCGGTCTCCTGCTGCGAGAAGGCGCTGGCGCTGGTCCCCGACCATCCGGAGGCCCTGTTCCTCATGGACCGCTGCGCCGAGCAGATCCGGCGGCGGGCCCGCGAGCACGAGCGGGAGGCCCGGGCGCGGGAACAGGAGATCCAGCGCCTCCGCAGCACCGCGGACTCCCTCTTCGAGGCGGGGCTCTTCGACAAGGCCCTCAGCCAGTATGCGGAGATCCTGCGCCTGGATCCGGAGGACGAGCAGGCCCAGCGCCGCAAGGCCTCCTGCGACGTCGAGATGGACCGGCTGTCCCTGATCCGGGCGGAGCAGGCGAAGCTGGCCCGCGAGACGGAGGGGGCCTACCAGGAGCTCCTCCGGACCGAGGAGCTCCGGCAGAAGAAGCGGGCCCGGGCCACCCCGCACTACGACCGGGCGCGCCGGGCGGTCAACGACGCGGCCCGCATGAGGGTCCGCGAGGCGGGGGGCTACACGGTCCAGGAGGTCCTGGAGAAGTACCGGGCGGCCCGGGAGGCCCTCACGCGGGCCCTGCGGGAGGACGACACCTACACGGAGGCCTGGTGCTTCCGGGGCGAGGTCCGCCACAAGATGGGCGACTACGTCCTGGCGGAGCGCGATTACCAGGAGGCCCTCCGCCTCAACCGCGAATTCAGCCCGGCGGCCTTCGGGTCGGCGATGACCCAGCTGTCCCTGTTCCTGACGCACCACTACACGCCCTACCTTCGGGACCTGCGCAGCCGGGACGCCGCCTTCGTGCGGCTGGGGGAGGCCGCCCGGCAGGTCTGGCAGTCTCCCGATCCCTTCGAGCACGCCTGCGGGATCGCCCTTCAGCACTTCCAGCGCGGGGCGTACGCCCCGGCCGCCGACACCATGACCTCGGTGCGCGCCGAGGGGCGCGGCAACTACTTCTACCACCTGCTGACGGCCGCGATCCTCGCCGCGGACCGGAGGTCCGACGAGGCCCTCCGGGAGCTCTCCGCGGCGCTCGACCTCAATCCCATCGCGCTGGAGGCCCTCTACCTCCGGGCGGTCCTGCGGGCCCGGGGCGGAGATCTCCAGGGGGCCCTGGCGGACGCCGAGCGGGCGGCGGAAAGCGCTCCCCCCGAGAACTGGACGGCCCCGCTCCTCCAGGGCTGGGTCTGCTCGTCCCTCGGACGGAAGGAGGAGGCCCGGCGGCACCTGGAGCGGGCCGCCGCCGCCCCGGGGGCCCCCGCCGCCGAGATCCGGCACCTCCTCGAGGGCGGCCCCTGAGGCCGGAATTTTTCGGCACCCCCTCCCCGAATCCCCGCCCGTGCGCTATTCTATTCCTCGGCATCCCGGAGGGGGGCGGGAAGGAAGAAAGGAAGGGATCGGGGATGCCCCCCGACGCGGAAGGACAGGTCGGCCAGATCGCGCTCCGGAAGGGCCTCATCACGGAGGAGCAGCTCCGGGACTGCCTGGCCCAGCAGGCCGTGTTCGAGAAGGCCGGCCGGAGGCGGCCCCTGGGGGTCATCCTCGTCTCCCGCGGTTTCCTCCGGGACGAGGATCTCGAGGTCCTCCTGGAGGAGCAGAGGCGGATCAAGGCGGGAACCTCCCGCCTCGAGCAGGTGCGGCGAGAGGACTTCCTCATCGGGCAGGGCCTCATCCGCCGGGGCGAGATCACCCCCGAGCAGCTCGAGGAGGCCCTCCGGCGCCAGGAGGCGGCAGCCCAGCGCGGACTCGTTCCCCTCCCCCGCCTTTCCGAGCTCCTTTCGGCGAAGACCGAGCCGGAGGCCGCCTCGGGACGGGCGACGCTCAAGCTCCCCTACAAGGCCATCTATTCCTGCCCCGGCTGCGGGCTGCGGTTCAACCTCCTCCACGCGCGCCCCGAGAAGCGCTACCGCTGCCGGAAGTGCGGGGAGATCCTCCAGCCTCTCCCGGCGGGGATCGAGCCGCCCGCCGCCCCGGACGCCGGACCGCCCCTCGAGGCGGACCCGGAAATCCCCCCGGAGGTCCTCCAGGCGGAACGCGATCCCGACAACCGCTTCGACAAGTACATCCTCCTCCGCGAGATCGGCCGCGGGTCCATCGGATCCGTCTTCATGGCCTACCAGAAGGAGCTCCGGCGGACCGTGGCCCTCAAGATCCTCCGGGGGGAGGACCCCGAGATGGTGGAGCGGTTCCAGCGGGAGGCCCAGACCGTCGCCCGCCTCCGCCACCCCAACATCGTCTCCCTCCACGAGTTCGGGAGATTCCGGGGAGTCCTCTTCCTGGTGATGGAATACGTCGAGGGAAGGCCTCTCGACGAGCTGGGATCCCTGCCGATCCGGAAGGCCTGCGCGATCCTCCGCGATACGGCCCTGGCCGTGCACTACGCCCACGAGAAGGGGATCCTTCACCGGGACCTCAAGCCCGCCAACATCCTCGTGGATGCGGAGGGGCGCCCCTACGTCACCGACTTCGGGCTGGCCCGAAGGATCGAGGGGGACAAGAACCTCACCGCCAAGGGGCTCATCGTGGGCACGCCCGCCTACATGAGCCCGGAGCAGGCCCGCGGGGATCCCCGCCTCACCCCCCAGAGCGACGTCGCCAGCCTGGGGAGCATTCTCTACCAGCTCCTGACCGGGGTCCTCCCGTATCCCGGGAAGACCCCGATGGACTCGGCCCTGGCGGTCATCGGCCGCGAACCCATCCGGCCTTCGCGGATCAACCCGGAGATCCCTCCCGAGCTGGAGGCCGTGTGCCTGAGGGCGATGGCCAAGAACCTGGCGCGCCGCTATTCCACGGCGCGCGCCCTGGCGGAGGACCTCCAGAGGTTCCTGGACGGCGAGCCGGTGCTGGCCCTCCCCTCGGCCCCGTGGCGCCGCCTGGTGCTGAGGTTCTGGAGGAACCGACCTCTCTTCTGGGTTTCGACCGCCTCCCTGGCCGCCGTCCTCCTCCTGGGGGCCTTGGATCTGCGCCTGGCGGCCCGGAACCGGCGGCTGGAGGCCGCCCTCGGCGCCCTTTCCCGGACGGGGAACGCGGCCGCCGCCCCCGCGCCTCCCCCTGCGGCGGTGCCCGCCCCCCCGGCCCCCGCACCCGCGGGGAGCGCCCCCGCACAACCCGCTCCCGCGCACCTCCTCCCCGCGCCCCCCGCCCCTGCGGAGCCCGTCCCCGCGGACCCCGCTCCCGCCCCGCCTCCCGCCGGGCCTTCCCCCGGGGCGCGGGAACTGGTGGAACGGGCGCTCCGGAGTGGATCCCCCTCGGATTGCGTCTCCTGGGCGACCCAGGCGATCGAGGCGGATCCCTCGCTCGAAGAGGCCTACGCGGCGCGCGCCGGGGCCTACGACCGGATGGGGTTCTGCGAAGCGGCCCTCAAGGACCTGGCACGGGCGGTCGAGCTCTCGCGCAACCCCGGCCCGCACCGCGTGCGGAGGGCCGAGATCCTCCACCGGCTCGGCCGCACGGAGGAGGAGATCGCGGAGCTCACCGAGGCGATCCGGCTGGACGACCGCTCGGCGGAGCTGCACCAGCGGCGCGGGCTGGCGCGCTTCGTGGCCCGCGACTTCGTGGGGGCCGCGGAGGACTGGGAGCGGGCGATGCGGCTGGACCCGTCCCTTCGGGGGATCCTGGAACCGCGCCTGGAGCAGGCCCGCCGGGCCCTCAAGCCCTGAGCGCGAGAGGGACGCCACTTCCCGCCGGCCCGGCTGTTCCATATCGGGCGGGTGAGCTCCGCCCGGGGAGAGATCCCGTGAGAAATCTATTCCTGTCCCCCTCGCGGGGAGCCGGGCTGTTCTCCGTTCTGCTTCTGGCGGGGCTGGGCGGCCGGCCGCCGGCCTCCGTGGGGGACGGCGAGCGGGAACGGGCCCGGCAGGTGCTGGCCGTGGCCGGCCTGCGGGGGGGCTTGATCCTCCACGTCGGCTGCGGCGACGGGGCCCTGACCGCCGCGCTCGGGGAGGATGCCCGGTTCGTGGTCCAGGGGCTCGATGCCGACCCGGAGCGGGTGCGGCGGTGCCGCGAGCGGCTCCGCCGGGAAGGCCTCCTGGGTCGGGTGTCCGCCGACCGTTTCGACGGGAAGCGCCTGCCCTATGCGGAGGACCTGGCAAACCTCGTGGTGGCGGAGGATCTCGGGGGAGTTCCGATCGAAGAGGCCCTGCGCGTCCTGGCCCCCGGCGGATCCCTGTGCGTCGGAAAGGAGGGCCGCTGGGAGCGGACCGTCAAACCGCGGCCTCCCGACATCGACGAATGGACCCATTTCCTCCACGACTCCGGAGGGAACCCCGTGGCGAGGGATCGGCGCGTCGGGCCCCCCCGCGGCGTCCAGTGGATCGCCGGGCCCCGCCATATGCGGAGCCACGAGCACACCCCGAACCTCCAGGCCCTGGTGGCCTCCGGAGGCCGCCTGTTCTTCGTCGCCGACGAGGCCCCCTGCCGGTCCATCCTCGACCTCCCCCGATGGCATCTGACGGCCCGCGACGCCTTCAACGGGATCCTACTCTGGCGGCGGCCGATCGAGTCCTGGTGGCCCCACCTGATCAATTGGGGGGCCTCGCCCGAGATGCTCCAGCGAAGGGTCGTCGCCTCCGGGGACCGCCTCTACGCCACGCTGGGCTTCACGGCGCCCGTGAGCGTCCTGGAGGCGGCCACCGGGGAGATCCTCGGGACCCTCGGGGGCACGGAGGGGGCCGAGGAGATCCTGCTCCACAGGAACGTTCTCCTGGCGGTCTGCCGGAACGCGACCCCGGCGTGGACGGCCGAGCTCGGGCGGTGGGACCGGCTCGTCCGGGAGGGGGCCGCCGCGCTCCGCACCCGGGAGGACGCTCAGCCGCATCTGGACCGGCTCCGCGAGGCCCAGAACGCCGCACCCCGGCGGCTGGTGGCGGTGGAGGCCGGGACGGGGCGCCTCCTCTGGTCGAAGGAGGGGCGCGAGACGGCGGGGCTCCGCCCGCTGGGGATCTGCGCCTCCGGCGATCGGGTGTTTCTCCAGCGGGGACGGGAGGTCGCGGCGGTGGACCTGAAGACGGGACGGGAGGTCTGGGCGGTTCCCGCCCCCCGCCTGGCCCTGGCGTGCGACGAGGGCGTCGTCTGCGCCGAGGCCCGGGAGATCGCGCTCCTCTCGGCGGAGACGGGCAAAACCCTCTGGACCCGGTCCGGCCCGATGGCGGAGCTCCGCGACGCCTTCGTCATCTCCGGGTCCCTCTGGCTCGGGGGCTTCGGGCCCTGGGAGGGGCCGGTCCCCCGCGGCTCGAAGCGGGGGCCGGCCTGGACCCCCTATCTGGTGGAGCGCCTCGATCTGGCCACGGGAAAGACGCTCTCCCGGATCGCGCCGGAGAACCCGGGGCACCACCATCGGTGCTGGAGGAACAAGGCCACCGAGCGCTACATCCTGTCCGGCCGGCGCGGCGTGGAGTTCGTGGACCTGCAGCGGGGGGAGGTTCTCTGGCACAGCTGGATCCGCGGCGTGTGCCGGTACGGGATCCTGCCCTGCAACGGCCTGCTCTACGTCCCTCCGCACGCCTGCGGGTGCTACATCGCCGCGAAGCTGACGGGTTTTTACGCCCTCTCTCCACGCCCGGGAAGCGAGGTTTCCCGGGGGACTCCGGTCGCGGAACGCGGTCCCGCCTTCGGGGAGGTGAAGAATCCCTCGAGGGACACCGGAGGAGATTGGCCCACGTATCGCGGGGAGGCCTCCCGGAGCGGGGTGTCCCGAAGCCCGGTTCCTCCCGCCCTCCGCCCCCGCTGGGAGGAAGAGGTGGGGGGGAGACTGTCCGCCCCCACCGTGGCCGGGGGCCGGGTCTTCGTGGCCTCCGTGGACCGCCACGAGGTGCAGGCCCGGGAGGCCGACACGGGGCGCCTAGCCTGGAGCTTCACGGCCGGGGCCCGGGTGGATTCTCCGCCGACCCTTCACGAGGGGCGGGTCCTCTTCGGCGGCCGCGACGGATGCGTCTACAGCCTGAGGATGTCCGACGGGGTCCTGGACTGGCGCCTGCCCACGCGGGGCGCCGACCGCAGGATCGTGGCGGAGGGCCAGGTCGAGTCGGCCTCCCCCGTCCCCGGCAGCGTGCTGGTCCAGGACGGGGTCCTCTGGTGCACGGCGGGCCGGTCGTCCTACCTGGACGGGGGGATCGAGCTCTATCGGATCCAGCCTTCCACGGGTCGGGTTCTCTCGGTGACCCCCCTGTACAGCCCCGATCCGGCCACGGGACGTCAGCCCCCCCAGCGGGGGCCCGCCGAGATGCCGGGGGCCCTGGCGGACATCCTGACGGGGGGAGAGGGGAACGTCTACCTGCGGGATCTGACCTTCGACCGGGACGGGGCCCCGGCCGCCGCCGGGCGGCCGCATCTGTTCACCCTCACCGGGTTCCTGGACGACACCTGGCCCCACCGGTCCTACTGGATCTACGGGACCCGCTGCTCGCTGTCCACCGGGTGCAGCAGCCGGGACAAGGACCTGATCTACGGGAGGATCCTCGTCTTCGACGAGGGGGCCGTCTACGGCTACGGGAGGGAGTCGGTCCATTGGTCGAACATGCTGGAAGACGGGCCCTACCGCCTGTTCGCCCGGCGCCGGGAAGGGAAGGGGGCGGTGCTGTGGTCGCGTCCCGTGGAGATCGAGGTTCGGGCGCTGGTCCTGGCCGGCCCGGTCCTGTTCGCGGCAGGCCCGCCCGCGGGGGGGGGCCGGGGGGCGATGCTCCTGGCCCTCTCGGCCGCGGACGGGGCGGAGGTGGGGAGGTGCCCTCTGCAGGCCCCCCCCGTATTCGACGGGATGGCGGCCGCCGGGGGGCGGCTGTTCCTCTCCCTGGTGAACGGGCGGCTTCTCTGCCTGGATCGCCCCTGAGGGGCCCGGCCCCGGGGGCGCTCAGGCTTCCCGTTCCTTCCAGGGTCTCCAGAGCCAGGCTTCGTAGATCCGTCGGGTCGAGGCGGAGACCGTTCCAGGCGATGATCTCGTCCCGGGCCGAGAGTCCCGCCCGGTCGGCCGGGGATCCCTCGATCACGGACTCGATCTGGAGCGCCCCCCCGGACTTCCGGACGGACACCCCCAGCCACGCCCGGGTCTTCCCCTGCCCGTCCCCGGCGGGCTCTTTCGCCAAACGGAGCCCGGCGGCCCCCAGGAAGCGGTTCCAGGAGATGTCGGTCGTGCCGTCGACGAAGTCGGCGAAGAAGCGGTCCAGGCGGAGGCCCGCCGCCTCCCTGCAGATCCGGCGGAACTCCGGTTCCTCGAGCCCCCGCCCCCGCAGGCGGCAGGCCTCGTAGAGCCGGCGCAGGACGTCGTCGAGGGAGCGGCGGCCGCCGGTCCGGCGGCGGATCTCGAGGTCCAGGCAGAGCCCCGCGAGGGCCCCCTTCTCGTAGTAGCTCACCTGGGAGTTGAGGGCGTTCTCGTTGGGCTGGTAGAGCTTGATCCAGGCGTCGAAGCTCGCCTCCGAGAGGGACTGCCGGCGCCGTCCGGGCTTCCCCTCGTATTTCCGGATCCGCTCGGCCAGCCGACGGAGGTAGCGGGCCGGGGGGAGAATTCCCGACCGGCAGAGGAGAAGTTCGCTGTAGTAGCTCGTCCAGCCTTCCGTCGCCCAGAGGAGCCGCGTGTGGACCTCGCGCTCGTAGTCGAAGGGGCCCAGCTCCGCCGGTCGGAGGCGCTTGGCATTCCACAGGTGGAAGTATTCGTGGGCCGCCAGTTCCAGGAGGTTCTCGTACCGCTCCTGCGGATTCCCCCCGGGGGGAGGCTGCTGCAGGGCGCAGGAGTTGCGGTGTTCCAGCCCGCCGGCGCGGTCCGCGGCCTCGTGGAGGATGAAGAGATAGTCCCGGCAGGGCATTTCTCCCATGACCCGGATCGCCGTCTCCGCGATCCGGCGGAGGTCCCGCGCCAGGACCGCCGCGACGCCGTTCCATCGTCCGTGGATGGCCAGCCGGTGGGGGACCCCGCGGACCCGGAAGGGGTGGAGCGCGAACGTCCCGATCTCCAGGGGGCAGTCCACCAGGGCGTCGTAGTCGGGGGCGGTGAAGAGGCGCCCCCGGCGCTCCAGGCCGGTGGCGATCCGCCAGCCGCGGGGGGCCCGCACCTCAAGGGTCACCGGGGCGTCCTTGCATCCGTCGGCGTACAGGAACACGCCGGCGCCGTTGACGAAGGCGTGCTCGTCGTCCAGGTGCGAGGCGTGGACCGACCGCTCGAAGGCCCAGACGCAGTAGGAGACGGTCGCGTCTCCGCCGCCGAAGACGCGCCAGCGGTTCTTGGCCGTCTTTTCCCACCGCCGGCCTCCGGCGGAGAAGTCCTGGACGTGGCGGGCGAAGTCGCGGATCCGGTAGGACCCGGGGATCCAGGAGGGCAGGGCGAGATCGAGGGGGCCGGGGGGGACCCCGCGGATCTCCATCCTCACGTGGAGGAGGTGGGAGCAGGGGCGGGGCATCGACAGGACGTAGTGCACCCGTGTCATGGGCACGACCTCCGGGTTGTCCCTGATGGTAGGAATCGGGGCCTGGGCCGTAAAGGCCCTCCGAACCGCTTCGATCGCCCGTCCCCGGGGGACGCGGTCTCCCCGAGGAGGGCCTCAGGCGGGTTGGACCCGGGGTCTCCGGAAGGGCCTGAAACGCCAGAGGGCCCACGCCAGGGCCACCGTGACGATTCCGTAGATGATCCAGGCGATGACGGAGGCGGGGGCCATTCCCTTCATGAATCCTCTGACCCCGGAGACGAGCGCCCGGCCCAGCCCTTCCGCCACGCTGCGGGCGAACTCGCCGGCGGTTCTCCCCAGCTCCTCGGCGAGCTGGGGCAGGGCGGGGAGGGTGAGCTCCTTGATCCGGATGAAGAGGAGGGCGGCGAAGAGGCCCCGGAAGACCCAGCGGCGCAGGGTGGGGGAGGCCGCCCATCCGGCCTTGAGGGCCCGGAGGGACGCGGAGGCCGCCCGTCCCGCCTCGTGGATCCCGTGGCCGGCCCAGCGGACGACGACCCGGCCGGTTTCGAGGACCCGGGCCGCCGGGACGGCGCTGCGGGCGGCCCTTCGGAGGAGGCTCTCGGTGGATTCCCGGGCGGTCGCCCTTAGGACTCCTCCGGCGGCCTTCTGGGCGGACCCTCGGGCGATGGATTTCCCGATCTGCAGGGCCTCTTCCCGGGTCAGGGCCTGTACCGTCTTCCGCCCCGCCGTCTTGGCGGCCTGCTTGGCGGTCGTCAGCCCGGAGGAGGCCCCGAGGGAGGCCACCAGCAACGCCGCGTCCACGACGTCGAGGGCCGCCCATCCGAGCTCCCCCCACGTGCAGGGGTATCCCTTGGACCAGTTCATCAGGACCTTTCCGGGGGCGCCGATGAGGGGGATGGCCTCCAGCCAGGCGTGCGGGTCCCCCCGCGGGTTTCCCTCGGCGTCGAAATACCGGTCGGCCCACCGGATGTTGTCCTCGAGATTCGACAGGGCCTTGTCGGGGTTCTCGGGGAATTTCAGCACGTAGGGGATGAGCCGGACCCCCACGCGGGGGTCGTTCAGATACCGCTTGAATTTTTCGTTCCCCGCGTAGGCATTCAGGACGTAGATCGCCACGTCCCCGAACTTGAGGAGGGCGGCGCAGGCGGGGGCGACGGCCTCCTCGTAGGAGTCGTGGAGGAGGACCGTGACGTGGTCGGGGCCGAACTTCTTCAGCACCTCCTCCGCGTGCTGGGGCGCCCGTTCTTCCAGCCAGAGGGCCAGGGGGACGGATTGGGCGGCCTTCCACACCTCGGGGCGGTTTCGGCGGAGGAAGACCAGGTGGTCTCCGATCTGCGCGGCCTGCCGGGCGCGTTCCTCCCCCTCGGGGGGCAGGTGGAAGCGGTCTGCGTTGGCGTACAGCACCGCCAAGGTTTCCTCCAGGGGGAGACCGCCCTCGCGGACGGCGCGGCGGATGATGGGGCCGTAGGCCAGGAAGAGGCAGAACGCGTAGGGTCCCAGGTCGAGGTCCACCGCCGCGCGGCGGAGGAGGTCGTGGTGTTCCCGCGCGAGGGCCACGAGATCCGCCAGCGCCCGCCCCTTTTCCCGTTCGAAGGACTGCGGCGGAAGGGAGTCGCCTTGGAGCCCCGGTTCGTCGCGATCGACCTGCACCAGGATCTCGCCCAACCAGTCGCGCTCCTCGGCATAGAATTTCCAGAGGTCCGGCCGCCCGCCGAGGTGGGGGTACAGGATCAGGCCCACGGGGTCGTCGCGGACGATCTCCCACGCGGCGGGGTCGAGGGCGGCCTTGCGGAGCAGGTCCAGGTAGTCGTTCAGGGCCTTTCCGGAAGGGTCCCCGAGGAGGGCCTGGCAGGCGGCGGCATGGGCCATGAGGAAGGCCTCTCGCTCCGCATCGTCCCGGCAGAGATTCGGTATCTCGGCCAGCCGGGCCAGTTCGATCTCGAAGGCGGTCCCGGGTGTGGCGATGCGCCGGATCAGGTCAGACAGGCCCTGGGGCCCGGTCTGTTCGGCGGCCTTGAGGGCGGCGGCCAGGGCCCGTTTTTCACGGATCTTCTCCAATGCGTTGGCGGCCTGGGGATTGACCCCGCGGATATCTTGGATCTTGCGGTGTACGTAGGCCTCGGCCTCGGAGGGGAAGAGCGTTTCGACCAGGGCGTGTCCCTGGAGGAGCCACCCCGCCAGGGCGGCCAGGAGGACGAGGAACAGGATCGCGCGGGGCGAGGGGGGCGGCGCGGTGAAGGATTTCCTGGCGGATCCGTTTCCTCCCGCGCACGCCGGGCCGCGAGGGTCCTGATTCGTGGGATTCATGCTTCGGAATCCTCCTTCGTTGGCGATATTATACGCGCCCGTGCGGATTTCGGATGATCAGGCTCCCTCGGGACGTCCAATATAGGGGGCAAGTCATGGCCGAACGGGAAGGCGAGGTCACGCGGGTGCTCCGGCGCGTGGCGCAGACCCTGGACCGGGGGAAGTACGACGAGGCCCTGCGGGAGCTGATGCGCCTTTCGGAGAAATATCCCGACGCCGGGGAGATCCGTCCGCAGATTGCAGAAGTGCTGATCCGGCGGGGCCGGTCCCGCGCCCGGAAGGGGCGGATCCGCGAGGCCCGGGCGGACTTCGAGCGCTCCCTGGGCTGGTCCCCGCGCCAGGAGGCCTACGTGGCGATGGCCGAGACCCTCATGGCGGAGGGGTGCCTGGAGGAGGCCCAGCGGATGCTCCATGCCTCCCTGGAGCGGGACGACCGGCACGGCCCGACGCATGCGGCGCTCGGGGCGGTGCTGATGCGCTGGGAGGACTGGGGGGAGGCGGCGCGGGCCTTCGAGCGGGCCCTCGGGTTGGGGTACGCGACCCCGGAGGTCTACCGCCGCGCCTGGGAGGCCTACGGGCGGCTGGACCGGCCGGACCGCGCCCACGAGCTGATCCTGGAGGGGGCGGGTCGCTTTCCGGAGGACGCCGCGGTCCAGGCGGCCGCGGGGGATTCGTGGGCCCTCCTCCGGGGGGACCTCGAGGCGGCGATCCCCTACTGGGAGGCGGCCGTGCGGGCGGATCCCCGGGATTTCCGGACGCTCTTTGCGCTGGCGGGGGCCGAGGCCTCGCGGGGCCGCCGGGAGGAGGCGCTGGGTTACCTCAAGCGGTGCGTGGCTCTGGACGCGGGGCGGACGCGGGATCTCTGGCGCGAGGATCTGGAGTCGTCCTGGCCGCGGTTCCGGGAGTGCGCGCGGGATCCCGATTTCCTGCGGGTCCTCGGGCTTCTGTGACCCATCTCGGCACAGGGGGAGGCGATCCTTCGAGAGGAAGGCAAGGTTCGCACCAGACCCTCTCTCCGAAGGGGCCGGATCGCTTCCCTCGATCCGGCCTTCTTTTTTAGGGCGCGGTGCCCGGTTCGGGGGCGTACCGTCCCGCAACCGGGGGGGCTTCAGGGCTCGACGGACTTCCAGGTGGGCGGGGGCGGCGGGGGGGACGGCGGGGCGGCCAGACCGTGGGACCGGATCTTGGCGTCCAGATCCGCGCGGGGGATCTGCAGGATCCGGGCCGCCCCGTCGAGGTCGCCGGAGGCCTGGCGGAGGGCCTCGACGAGGCATTCCTTCTCGAAGGCGGCCAGGAGGTCCGGGAGGGGGCGGGTTCCCACCTCCGGCCGGGATCCTTGGCGGAAG
>Ga0068707_1002214_pt1 | contig 13726 bp, 14 predicted proteins | sample YNPNPMetaG_FD_66600 | JGI IMG/M metagenome (GOLD analysis project Ga0068707, IMG submission 66600) | Anoxygenic and chlorotrophic microbial mat microbial communities from Yellowstone National Park, USA - YNP NP MetaG | ecosystem: Environmental > Aquatic > Thermal springs > Hot (42-90C) >... | reverse complement strand
ATAAAGCATCCCTCATGGTATGATCGAAGGCAAGAGCCAACGCACGTACCTTACGAGGGGGGAAAGGAAGGATACGCGTATGAAACCGCTCTCCACAGGGGCATTTGGATGTGCATCAGCGCTCCTTGTCGCACTCGCCTTGAGCTGCGGGGGTGGAGGGGAGGATGGCGCGGGCGGGTCGAACGGCGAACGGAAATGTTCAGAAGAAAGGTGTACGCTGGGGAACTGCAGGATCGCCTGCCTCGCCACAGGGCCAGATGACCCATGCTGCGCAGACCCTGCCTGCCAGAAAGACGAGATTTGTGTGGGTACCACCTACTCCTTCGCTGTCAAAGGGCTCGATCAAGACGGGCCTGCCTGTCTCATCCCACAGAGCCTTTTGGCCCCTCTCGTGCAACTCCTGAGTGAAACTGCCTATTCTGTCGTCATTCCCCATAGGGCTGCATTCCCCAGATCGATCCTTCTCGACATTCCTTTGTTTGGACCGATATCGGTGAACGCAAGACTCGTGGGCGATGCATTGCAGTTCGACCCTGTCGAGATCAGCGGGATCGACCTCAGCCAGTACGAAATCCCGAACCTGAACTGCATCGTGGGCGGCAGGGCCGAAGGCTGGACCTCTGAACTCGGATCGGACACTCTCGAGGCGACCATCCGGATCTTCAATATGAGCGTGACCAAAGGTCCGGGTACTGGGGAATGCCTCCTCACGGTTACCGAGCCGTGTACCCTCACTGTCGTCTCCGAGGGTGTTCGAGCCCCCTGACGTTTCTCGAAAAAGGCCTGGTAGAGACAAGAGAGAGATGCCGGGGGTTCTCCGCGCGAACGGCCGCGAGGAAATCGTTGTCATAGGCGGCGGGATCTGCGGCCTCCAGATTGCCGCCCTGCTGGCTCATGACCGAAGGAAGGTCACAGTCTTCGAGGCGCACAGGGAGGTCGGGGGTCGAGCCAGGGTCACAGAGCGTGACGGCTTTTCCCTGGATTTCGGCATTCACCTAGTCCGTTCCGGCCAGCGCGGCCCTCTGGCGAAGACCTTCAGAAGCATAGGCCGGCCAGTACGGTTCGAGTACATACGCACCTCATACCTTGTGGACGAGGACGGAAAGGCAAAGCGTTTCCCCACACATCCACTGGACCTCTCGAGACCCCCACGACTCCTCGGGGGCCGTGACGCGATCGAGGCCCTCTTGTTGCTCCCCCGTATTCGGTCGCTTGTGCGTTCTCGGCTCGAAGAACGCACAAGCCTCATGGACTGGTGCATCAGGCAGAACATCACGGGGAGCCTCTTCCGCTACCTCGCCGTGCTTGCCTCCGCGACGCTGGTGAACGCCGACATGGCAACCGTGCCGGCAGCCTTCATGTTCGATACGCTCCGCAGGCTCCTCAGAGCGGGCCTGCCCCCTGCGTACCCGGCGGGCGGCTGGAAGCGTCTCTTCGAGGAACTCCTCGGTGCCATAGAAAAGGGCGGCCGGGTGCAAACCTCTGCCCGTGTGCAGCGCCTCCTCGTCCGAGGGGGTCGCGCGCACGGTGTGGTTGTCAATAACAAGATCGTTCCCGCGGATGTGGTCGTCTGCGCCCTTCCCGTACAGAACCTTTTTTCAGTCCTCTCTCCAGACGACGTCCCAGAACCCTTCTATGCGCTGTGCACGAATCTGAGGCCCACGGCCGGTATCTCGATCGATTACTGTCTCGACCGACCGATACACAAAGAGCGCGCACTCTGGTTTTTCTGGGAACCGCGGATGCTCACCCTCTTCACTTCGAACCTCGAACCCTCTCTGGCCCCCCATGGCAGACAGATCTACACGGCCTTCAGCCCCTTGAAACCAGAAGAGATCTCCGACAGAAAGAGATGCAAGATACATCAGGCTCGAATGGAGCAGGCCCTGTCATTGCAATGGCCCGCGCTCGAGCGAGCTGCCCTGCACAAGAGGGTGCTCATCCTCCCCATGGTCGATGGTGCAGAGGTCAGCGTACAACAACTCCCTCGAGAAAGGCCGGGCCCGACTGTCCCAGGGATCGAGAACCTCTTCCTCGTGGGCGACTCTTTGAAGGCGCCTGGGGGCGGGGGGGATATCGGCCACGAATCCGTCCATATCACGTACCAGGCAGTAACAGACTACCTTGCATCTCGCAGCCCTGCAGAGAGGGCCTGAGGGCCCGACCCTTCCATGTGCCGGCCCCACATCGATACACGACCTCTCCTTGTCTCCGCAAAGGCCCTTGCCGGCCGCACAGTGGCTCACCGGATCCACATCCTGCCTGCGCCGGCAGGGGGAGGCAGGGCTAGCTGTTTTCTTGCGGATCGGATAGTATCCTCCCACGCAACAGCCAGAAGTCGTTCAACCGCTGGCCGACTGCCGCGACATCACCACATGAGGGGTTGTGCCATGGCCTTTATACGTCGCTGTCTTGTCTGCCTCTTGAGTGTTCTCGTACCCGCGATCGCGCACGCCGAGATGACAACCGGCGTGTTCCCGTCGAGGAAAGGTGATTTTCTGGAGGTCCGGGGCGATGTCTTGGCCCCGCTTGAGGGCAGCCCTCTGGGCCGCCTCGAGATGCTCGTGGTCGAGGGAGACCACCTCGCGCCTATTCCCTTCCAGGTGGATGAAAGGGTCGAGGTGGCCAAAGGTCGCTTCGAGTGGGCCTTGCCCGACGGCCCTAAAGGCGGGGCCGTCAAAGGCGACGGTCTTCTCGGCCCGCATGACGAACTTGTCCTGATGGCAGCGGACCTAGGCAAAAAGGCAGGCCCTGCTCAGCTCCTGGAACTTCCCGGCCGCTCTGTCGAGCTCGAGGTCATAGACCCGATCGACGGCTCCAGGGGTTTTGCCTACCTGGGTGTGGCCGACGGCGAACCCAGGCGCACTGCAGAGGACTACGTCAACTATGATGTGGCACGGGATTACATCGAAACCCCGGTCTATAGCGTGGGGCATTCCAAGGTCTTCCCCATCGCGCACAACGAAAACGTGGTCAAGAAGGAGGCAGGTGGGGAAGGTGTCGATCTGATCGACATCTTCAAACAGCGAATCCTGGCCACTGCCTTTTTCGGCAGCGTCACGTTCGACAAACGGGCAAAGGACTGGACCTCGGAGATCTCTGCATACAAAGACGGCCCTATCCGGGTCATCCGCAAGAACGAAAACCATCTCTTGCTCCCCGCAGGGCTGAAATCCCCGAGCCTCTACACGCACACCTTCTATCTGCGCGAACTCTTCTGGTTCCCTGCCGAGGTGAACGTCCCGTTCAAATTGGCCACAGTGCTTACGTCGCTCAAGATATTCGCCGCGACCGAGTTCTGCAGGAATGCGGCAGGCATGGAGTTCACCAGCAATTCGATCCGCGAGGCGGTTCTGATCGACGGGGTTACCTCCCCCCAAGAAAAGGCCCTGAACCGCACGGTCAATCAGGAGTGGCAGCTCGTCACCGGCCCGCAAGGGACATGGATGAATCGAATCGTTATCGGGCCGGGTCTGGAGCCTGTCCATCGCTGGCTCCTTTACGAGGACGACTCCTCGGTGGACGACCCGCCGGAAGAGGAAAACGGGGTCTTCGGCAAGATCGGTCTTTCTTTGGGCAACCTGGAGAATCTCAAGGGCGGCCATTACACCTTTCGAAGTTACATCCACTTCCCGGATCGCTTCAGAAAAGGTGACGAAAAAAAGATCCTCAACATGCTCGATGCGCCGCTCAGGGTCGTGGTACACGCCCTCTAGCGATCAGGGACAGGATCGCATCGCGTATCGAGAAAAACAGACCCGACCTCTTCCTCTCAGGCCGTTCTGAAGGGGCCTCACCACAGGATCACCGCGCTCCACAGGCGCATGGAGCTACAGCTAAACCAGCACGCCCCTCCTTGTCAGTTCGTCCACCTCGTCGTCGTCGTAGCCGAGAAGCCCGGTGAGCACCTCGCGCGTGTGTTGGCCCAGAAGAGGGGCAGCAGAGCGCATCTCGAGAGGGGTTTCAGAGAATACTATGGGGCCGCGGTTGTAGAGAGTGGGGCCCATCTCCGGGTGCTCGAGCACGTGCCAGAACCGCCGCACCCTGAGGTGTTCGTCGCACACCACGTCTTGCGCGTCGTTGACCGGCCCTGCGCTCACCCCTTCCGAGGCGAGTCTGTCGGCCAGCTCGCGGGCTCGGTCTGAAGGATCCCGCTGCGGCCCGTGCCCATGCTCCCCCGCCGTGGCGGCATCGGGTGTCTGGGAGTCTGGACCATGACCTCTTGTCCACGCCTCGATCGAGGCATTGAGCTCTGCCTCGTTCTTTTTCCGACCATCGAGGTGCGCGAACGTTTCGCTCTCGGCCCAGGCGGGGTTCCCCATGACGCGTTTGAAGGCAGCCCACTGCTCGTCGGAGAAGACCGCAACGGCAAGCCACCTGGGGTAGCGCCCTCTGCCTGAGGCGAGCGCCTCCCTGCAACCCGAGGTTCCCCCAGGCTCCGCGACAAAGACCCCGTGAGGCGCTGCCTGAGGGTCGCCAAGGCCAAGTGGCCCTAGAATCTCCTTGTGTGCGGCCCACGCCATCGCATCGCTCGGCTTCATGCAGATCGCCGCCTCGAGTTGGGAGATCTCGACTGTCTGGCCTTCTCCGGTAACCTCTCGGTCGATCAATGCTGCAAAGATACCGAAGAGCGCATGGGCCGGCACCATCACATGGTCGGTGTAGTGTGTGCCGGTACCAAAGGGCGCCTGGCCGGGAAACCCGCACCGATAGGTGAGCCCGCAGAGCGCATTGAGGTTCACGCCAAAGCCCATGTAGCCGCTGTGAGGCCCGGCCGACCCCTGGAGATTCATTGTCACGTAGATCAATCTCGGGTTGATCGGCCGAACATCGCCCCACCCCAGTCCCCACTTCTCCATCTGGCCCACCCGGAAGTTGTCGATCAGGATGTCGCTCGATCCGATGAGGTCGAGAGCGACCTTTCGGGCCTCGGGCCGGCTCATGTTCAGGGCGATGCTTCGCTTGTTGGGGTTTCGGCTTGCAAAATAACCGCTTCGCTCGAGCCCTTCGCACCGGCCGCCCTTGAAGGGGCCTGTGAGGCGCAGTACGTCCGGTCGAGTCGCACTTTCGACCTTTATGACGTCGGCCCCGAGCTGGGCCAGCAGGCTCGTTGCGATAGGGCCTGCGCCAACCCAGGTAAAATCGCACACCCTGATGCCTTCCAGTATCCGGGCCGTTGCAGCGCAGAGAGCGGTCATGGCCCCCCTCCTCTTGTCAGGTCCCGCCTCTTTTCAGTATCCGCCCCTGGAGCCGCTGTGCCGACGTGAATCACCCCCTCTGCCGCCAACCGAGCGACCTCCTCACTGCTCAGGCCCAGCTCCTGGAGGATCTCGGCCGTATGCTGGCCGAGCGTCGGAGCCGGTCTTTCGACCTGCCACGAAAGCCGGCCGAACCTCAACGGCGGGCCGGGGAAAGTGATCGCACTGTTCAGGCTCTCGTGCCATACCGTGCGCCAAAATCCACGGTAAGCGAGCTGGGGGTTTTCCAACAGATCTTTGCCGTTGCACACAGGCGTCACTGCGACCCGAAAGGATTGGCCCTTCCGGTAAAGGTACATCTTGTCGTGCGCACGGCAGTAGCTTTCGAAAATCCTCGAGAACAGCTCGCGGCCGTGACGTGACGACCTGTAGTCCGCATCGAGCCATCTTTCGTCATCCAGAAGCTCGAAGCCCTGTACGCCTTCCGACTTCATCCACTCGAGGAAGGCCTCCCACATAGGCTTGCTCCTGCCCATGACGGCAACGAGCGCGATATACCCGTCCTTGCAGGGGTGAATCGTGCCGTTGCCTGCTTCCAGACCCCTGCCGCGACGTATCGTGCCCTCGAGGTCGTAGGCCTGGGGTGCGTTCTCCAGCGCCATAGCGGCAGCCTCCATACACGAGACATCGACGAACTGGCCCAGGCCGGTCTTTCTGGCGTGGAAAAGGGCGGCTGCACTCCCCACAGCGGCATACACCTCGGCCATGCGAAAGGATTGGTCGTCGCACGCACGGACCGGCTCGATGTCGTCGACCCCAGCCAAGAAGAGAAAGCCCGACAACGCGGAACACACCAGGTCAGAGCCCGGCCGGTCTTTGTACGGGCCCCAAGAACCAAACGGCGTGATCGCCGTGTGGACCAGCCGCGGATTGAGCCTTCGCAATCGCGCGTACCCGAGGCCGATCGAGTCGAGGTATCCGGGGGCCGTGCTTTCCAGCAAGAGGTCTGCACCCGAGCACAGCGCAAGGAAGATTTCTCTTCCCCTCTCCTTGCCAAGATCGAGCGCAAGGCCTCTTTTGCCGGCGTTGTAATAGAGAAAGGGGAGACTCCTCTCCAGGCCGGGGATGTTCTCGAAAAAAGGGGCTCTCCCTCTGAGAGGGTCTCCGCGGATAGGCTCGAGGTGAATCACGTCGGCCCCGAGGCCTGCGTAGAGCCTTCCGGCATAGGGGCCGAGCTCGCCTGTAAAATCGATCACGCGTACGCCTTGGAACACCCTCACGCGTCCGTCTCTACCCCGAAGCCAGACCCTGTCTTTGTCGTGCCGATGGGCGCGGTCCCAACCACCGAGCTTCCTGGCTCACCCTTTGCCCGATGCGGGGACGACAGAGCTGATGTCCGCAGGTTCGCCCTTTGTCTGTTCGCGCCACTGGAGCCGCACCCTGAGCCCCTCTTTGACTTTCTTGGGAGATATCCCCTCGAGCGGCAGGAACATGGTGGAGTCGGCCCCGTCGAACCTTACAGCGCCGATAAGGACAGGTTCTGGGAGATCGACGAAATTCCCATTGCCATCCAGCGCGACGTAGGCCGTGGTATAGCTCATCAGCGTGCCCTTTCCGGACAGAGGCACGAGGTCTTTCTCTTCGATCACCCCGTGGCACCTGCCGCATCGCCACCGCGGCGGCACATAGGTGTAGTTACAGGCCTGACAGCGCGCTGCGAGGAACTCCTTCTTGGCCAGGGCCTTTATGAATCTCTCCATCATGAATCCGACGGACCAATTGAACCCGGCGACAACGGGCAGCGTCTGAACATCGACTACTCCGAGCTTCTTTTCCATGGCCTTTGCCCTTTTTTTCCTGTCGTGACTGTCGTGAAATTTGTGTTTGTGCACGCCACCTGTCTATGCACGCTACCAGGGCTCCACTTCACTTCTCGATAGGCTCCACGCCCTCGAGATCGCTCAAGGCGCCCCTGGTCTCCTTTGCCCAGACTGCCTTGACCCGCATCCCTATGTGGACGCTGTCCGGGTCGGCCCCGATCAAGAGCGTATTGACGTTGGAATCCGAGCCGTCGAAGCGGACGAAGACAGGGACGAGGATCTCCCCTTCCTTGAGAACGCCCGTCTCGACCGGGTCAGTGCCCAAGACCCTGAGCTTCCCCTTTTGCACGGGGGGACTCACGATAAAACACGTGATCGTGCCTCGGTCGCTGACCACCCTTCTGCCGTCCATCCGTCTATGACATCTCCCGCAGAGGTTCCTAGGGGGGAGGATCACCTTGCCGCACCCGAAGCACAAGGATGCGACGAGCTTTCTCTCCCTGAGCCCTTGTACGTATTCCTCCATCAGTGTCGAGGCCTTGTACTTGTAGGCCCCTATGTTCCATTGGCCTTGCACGCACATTGTCTCAGGTCTCTCGTCCTTGAGGTAACCCATAGCGTTATCTCCTCTGAGCAGGGGTGTCGCCCAACAGTGTGACCGTGACGAAATTCGTTACCCCGCCCCACCCGTGAGCCAGGGCGTTCCTCACCTTTTTGGGAACCTGGTGTTCCTCTGCCTTGCCCATGACCTGCAAGGCTGCCTCCAGGATGCGCTGAAGCGCAGAGGAGCCGATCGCATTGGTTGCGTTGACCCCGCCGGAGGGGTCGAGCGGTATCCTGCCGTCGATATCGGTCTCGCCCCTCTCCAGTGCCTGCCAGGCCGTGCCGTCGTCGAAGAGGCCGAGCCGCTCGGCGAATATGAGTTCCTGGCTGGGGAAGGGCTGATAGATCTCTGCCACATCGATCTCCTGCTTTGGGTCCTTTATCCCTGCCATCTCGTAGACCCTCATCGCTGACACCCTGCACCCCATCTGCTCTGAAGGATCGAGAACGCCCACCCCGCCGAAGCTCTCGCTCTGGAGCTGGTTTTCCTCGTCGGTGTAGGCGGCCACTCCCTTGAACCATGCCGGCTGTTTGGCCTTTTTCAACGCGATCTCCTCCCTCGCGACGACGATCGCCGAGGCGCCGTCGCTGGCCGGGCAGATGTGGCCGTACCTGAAGGGGTAGGCGATCAGCTCGGTCTTGGCGATATCCTCGGGGGTGCAATTGGGCCATTGCAGGTGGGCGTACTTGTTCTTTGCGGCGTTGCGCCTGCTCTTTGCGGCTACCATATCGAAGTGCTCGATCCTGCACCCTGACCGGTGCATGTAGAACCGTGCCTGGTAGACCGCCACACCGGCCGCAGCGCCGACTGCCGAGGTGGCAAGCAGGTTCCGCAGGCTCAGCCCGTGGCCGAATGCGTGACAGAAGTTCGCGAACCCCACGTGCGTCAGCCCCATCGTCGCACCCGGCTCCTTGCTGTCCGAGTGTTTTTCCCATGCGACCGCGACAACGACATCATAGAGACCCGATGCCACTGCGTAGTAGGCGGCCTGGCCGACCGAGCCGCCCGTGGTCCCGCCCGTGGCAATACGCAGCACCGGTTTGCCCGGCGCGCCGATCCAATCCCCCAGCCATTGCTCCGGCTGGGCCACTCCCCCGAAACCCTGCATGTTGCCCACGATGAACGCATCGACCTCCCCGAGGTGGGTCTGTGCATCCTCGAGCGCATTGTACACAGCCTCTGAAACCAATTCGGCCAGGTTCACGTCCCTTCGCCTGCTCGAGTGCTTTGTCTGGCCGCACCCGATTATCGCCACGTTCCTCTTCGCCATCGCTCACCCTCCGAGTATGAAAACCACGTTCTTTTGAGCGCATATCCCGAACTGGCCGTGGGCAAGGGCCTTTCTGACCTCCGGGATCTGGTGTCTTTCAGCCTCACCCCTGATCTGTTTTGCGGCCTCGACGACCCGGATCAGCCCTGTCGCACAGATTGGGTCTGCACCCAATGCCCCACCACTCGGGTTGACCGGCAGTGCGCCGCCGAGTTCGGTCACCCCCTCCTCGATCAAGACCTTCGCCTTGCCCGGCCTGCACAAGCCGAGGGCCTCGTAGAACAGCAACTCCTCGTGTGCGAATCGTTCGGTGACCTCTACCACGTCCAGTTCCGCGTAGGGGTCCTTCACCCCGGCCATCTCGTAGGCCTTGTCCGCTGCGATCTTCAAGGAATCAAGGCGCTCGAGCGAACGGTCCCTGAGGTAGCCATCCTGGCAACAACCCACACCTTCTATCCAGACAGGCGCATCGGTATACTCGTACGCCTTTTCTTCGGAAGCGAGGACCACGGCGCACGCGCCGTCGCTCCTCGGCGACATGGTAAGCTCCCGTATCGGATCATAGTAGGGCTTGGAGCCCATGATCTCCTCGAGGCTCACATCAGGCATTCTCCTGTGAGCGTAAGGGTTGCTCGCCGCGTTGCGGAGGTTCTTGAGCGCCACCATTGCGATGTGCTCTTCCGAGACGCACGCTCGGTTCATGTATATTCTTGCCTGGAGGGCAGAGGCCGCTATGTCGTTGAGGATGCCGATTTGCCTGTCGAACAATGGGTCGAGGGTATAGAAAGAAACCTGGTGGGGGTTGAAGGTGGAGGTCTGGGTGTGCGCCGACACCAGCGCGATGTCGTGGGTCCCGGCACGGATCCGCATGAACGCATACAATAGCGCAAAGGCACCGTCCTCCTCCACCTTGGACTCGTCCTTGAGAAAGGCGCCGTTGGCCATACTGAGGAAGACATTGGAGATGGTTCTGCCGTCCAGGAAATCGGTCGAAGCGCTCACGACCGTATCGACGTCCTCGCGCCGGATGCCCGCCTCGAGGAACGCCTCTCGTACGACCTCGAAGACCATATCCTCCCTCGTTTTCTGCATGTTCTCCCGGTGATACGATTGGGCGTACCCGATCAGAGCAACTCTCCCGGCCATCGTTTCCCCTCCTCGTGGCTATGTGGTGCAGGGAGCCGTCACGCGGCAAATGGCATCGACTCTATCTCCCAAAGATGACCAGCATCGGAAAGACACACGCAATCGATGCGATCCGTTCCCCCAGTCGCCCGCGAGAGTGGTGCGAAAGCCCCTCATTGAGGCCTATGGGTCGGAACCTCTTCGAGCGCACCTTAGCACCAGACACGGGCTGAGGGCAACAGGGCTCAAGCAGCCTCTTTCAGGCATAGAGAGGGGACCGGAAGCGCCAAAAAGGGCAGAAGCGCGCCAGCCAATTTTTTTTTTGTTTACCGCTCTGGAGCCCTTGCCAAATAGCCCGCTTGGCTTTATATTATTGCAATCCTTGAAAGGGCTAAAGGAAGTGGTTTGTTCTCAAGGGGTTGAGAAGGGGAAGTTTAAGCAAGGTCATAATTTCAAGACCCCACGTTTCTTCCCTGAGAGGAACGAGGCCCTGCCTCGTGCCCTGGTTCAGGCTCCATCCATCGAGCAGCGAGAGGGCTCGTCTCACATGCGGCCGGGGGCTGGGACACAGAGGAGACCCGGGGATCCAAGGGCCCAATGAGGGTGCAGATGCTTCGTCGGACGGCGACAACAGCGGCGAGTGTGCTCTTGCTCGTGCTTGTGGCAGGCCCGGGTGGAGCCTTTGCCGACTACACTGAGAATATGTTCAACCCGGTCAAGTGCCGGTACGGGTATCGTTTCCCTGAACAGACGGTCATAGGGCTGCTCAAGACCCACACAGTGAAGCCAAAGGACACGCTGCTCGATATCGCCAGATACTATGAACTGGGGTTCAATGAACTCCAGATCGTTTATAGCTCCATGGACCCATGGATACCGCCAAAGGATGAAACACTGGTCATCCCCACAGAGTGGGTGCTCCCGCCCACCAAGAGCGAGCAGATCGTGATCAATGTGCCCGAGCTTCGGCTCTACTTCTTCGACAGGAAAACTCGCACCGTGGAGACATATCCGATCGGGATCGGCGACGAGGGGTGGGAGACCCCGGTGGGCGTGCACACGATTGTAGAAAAAAGGGTGAACCCGACCTGGTATGTCCCCAAATCGCTCCAAGCAAAGTACGGCATCAAGGTCATGCCGCCCGGCCCGGAAAACCCTCTGGGGGAGTATGCCCTGAGGCTTTCAGGGGGAGAGTACCTCATTCATGGCACGAACATACCCTGGGGCGTGGGCAGACTCACGAGCCACGGGTGTATTCGTATGTACCCTGAGCATATCCGTCTCTTGTTCCCCCAGGTCAAGGTCGGCACACGAGTAGAGATCATTTATGAACCGGTCAAGATCGGGAGGAGAGACGGCCGCATATATGTGGAGGCAAACCCGGACGTCTACAAGAAGATCCCCGATTACCTCCGTTACGCAATGGAAAAGCTTAGGGAATATCCGTTGGCCGATAGGGTGGATCAAGAAAAATTCATCAGGGCGGCACTCCTCCAGAATGGGGTCCCGACCGACGTGACCCAGGCCCAGACAGAAACCATGGCCGCAGGGGCCCACGCTCACGGAGATTGACCGGGCTCGATCCAAGAAAGGCCTGACAGGAATGGGAACGGCATGCTGCTCACTACTGGAGCACATGTGAGACAAGAGCACCGAACCCCGCGAGACAGTGAACTTCGATGACTCTGAGTGCCGATCGATGGTGAACTGGCTTAAAGGGGTCGAACACAGACACACTGACTCGACCAGAGACATGGGAAAGGAGGTGAGATGGGAGAAGGGATATAAGTGCGAAAAAGAAAAATTGACAAAAACGGCATGATAGGGTAGGAAGAAGCAAAGCCAACCACATGAGAAGGAGGAAGACGCAATGAAGAAGGTTCTCGTCTCGTTACTTGTCCTGACAATGATCTTTGCAGTGACCGTCGGTTGTGCCAAGAGACAGGAAGTGAAGGACTGCAAGGACCTTTGCCAGCAGGCTCAAGACAGGGCTGCGTCCGCTGTTGATCAGTGCAAGTCGGCCGCAGCAGGCTGTGACGCTGCCGTACAGAGAGCCGAGTCCGCCGCACAGCGGGCCGAGGCAGCTGCAGACAGGGCCGAGAGCGCTGCGGCCAAGGCCGAGTCCATATTCATGAAACGCCTAAAAAAGTAACACGCCTCCTTGTGAGACCACTCACGAGACAAGAAGCCGGTACCCGAGCGGGTACCGGCTTTTTTTCGTCCTTAGGCAGGGCAGCCACGCTTTTCCAGGGATCGAGGGAGGCCAGGAGCTTGAAATTTCTTCCTGCCCTTGGTATGTACTGGCCACACACGACAGGCAGGTGAGACAACAACCGCAGTCGCGGCAGACCGAAGGCGTTCGTTCAGCAGATGCGTAGGCGCACGGGATGGTGGATCGGGGCAATCACTACCGCAGCGCTCCTTCTCTGCCCGTCTTTGGCCCCTGCCGATCGCAGTCAAGCGCCATTGCCGCCCGGCGTCTACGCGGACAAGATCGTCGTCGAGAAGATGAAAAGGCGACTCTCCCTCTACTCCAAGGGCCGCCTCCTCAAGCAGTACTCGATCGCCCTTGGAAGAAACCCCCAAGGCCCGAAGTGCCGGGAGGGGGACGGGAGAACCCCCGAGGGGTTTTACCTCATAGACGGGCGCAGCGCCAACAGCAAGTTTCATCTTGCCTTGCACATCTCCTACCCCAACGTCTTTGACATTCTAAGGGCGAGAGAGCTTGGGGTGTCCCCTGGCGGAGGCATCGAGATTCACGGGATGTGGAACGGGTACGGCTGGATAGGGTCCGGCCACCGTCTCGTCGACTGGACCAAGGGCTGCATCGCGGTCACGAATGAAGAAATCGAAGAATTGTGGCGTGTCGTACCTGACGGGACGGTAGTCGAGATACGACCGTAGCGGGCAACACCCGCTCTTGAGTGTCCCACGCCAAAGAACGCATCCGAGACACACAGCGTTGACGCTCGGCCTCTACGGCCGGAACGGAATGCCTCGAGGCGCCAGTATTCCCTTCAACAGCGCGCGGCAACGCTCGAGTCCCTGAGAGTCGACGCCGGTGGGGATCCCCATGGCCGAAAGAAACGCGTTGACCTGCTCGGTGGACAGGTTGCCTGCCGCACCGGGCAGGAACGGACAGCCTCCAATGCCGCCAAGAGAGGTATCGAAACGGGCGACACCCATCTGGAGACCGGCCAGAAGATTGGCAAACGCCCAGCCACCGGGGTCGTGCAGGTGCAGGGCAACAGGAACCCCCCCGAATTCTTCCCTGAAGAGGGCGAGCAGCTCCGAGAGCCCCCTTGGGTGGGCTGTGCCCGAGGTGTCCGCGAGGGCCACCTCCTCGACGCCTCCCTCGATGAGTTCGCCGGCAAGCCCTATGACCTCCCGTTCGGCTATCCGTCCCTGGATCGCACAGCCGAATGCGTTGGACACCCCTCCTCTCACCCTCATACCTGCCTTCCTGGCTGCTCGAATGACGGCGACCGCCTCGCGCAGTGCATCCCTCACCCCCATGCCGACATTCCGGCGGCTGTGAGCCTCGCTGGCCGAGACGAACACGGCGATCTCGGCCACACCGGCGTCGCGGGCCCGCTCCAGGCCTCTCTCATTGAACACCAAGGCAGAAAGCCGCACCCCCTCCTTCCTCGGGGCCCTCCTGAACAATTCCTCGGCATCGGCCATGGCCGGTACTTTCTCCGTGCTGACA
>Ga0068707_1002213_pt1 | contig 13726 bp, 8 predicted proteins | sample YNPNPMetaG_FD_66600 | JGI IMG/M metagenome (GOLD analysis project Ga0068707, IMG submission 66600) | Anoxygenic and chlorotrophic microbial mat microbial communities from Yellowstone National Park, USA - YNP NP MetaG | ecosystem: Environmental > Aquatic > Thermal springs > Hot (42-90C) >... | reverse complement strand
TTTCTAAAAATTTCTCCTAGACCAGTTCCTTCAATAAATTCATATATGCTTTCAGGAGAATTAAAATAAGAATCAATCGCTACAATTTCACCATTTTTATTTAAAGTTTTGGTTTTTTTATTGTTACGAACGGCAATAAGAATACTTGAAACTTCAAACGTTTGGGATTTTCTTCGTAAAGTTCTTTTATTGCTGTTTTTAAATCGCTTTTGCCAATTAAATAATTAAGCTGATTCAGCTTAATAGCAATTTTATTTACATTATTCTTTATTTTATTAAAATCAGTAAAATAATCTAATGTTGCATTTGTTTCAGTAAATTGTGAAATAAATTCCTCAAAATCATTCGGCATATTCTTTTATATTTTTTTGATTTGTTACTAATAATTCTTTTAATGTTCCTCTTTTATTGCCAATGGCATTAATATATCTTTTTGCATTTACACGTTTAATAAAAAATTCGGAATACAAATTATCAAAAAATAAATTATTTGAATTTATGTTAGTCAAATCCGAATTGCTTAAAATCCACACACATCCCATTTCATCTAATTTTTTGCAAAAATTTTTCAATCGTATCTGATCATCATCAGCAAAATCAAACATTGAGTATGACTGAAAACTTGAAGTTTTACTTATTGGTTTATACGGCGGATCTAAATAAACAAAAGTGTTTTCATCAACATAATCTATAGTATTTTGAAAATCTCCGTGTAGTATTTCAACTTTTTTTAGTACAATGTGTACTGCATTTATATTTTCTTTATCACATATTTTTGGATATTTATATTTGCCTATTGGTACATTAAATTCATTTTTGCTATTGACCCTATATAATCCATTAAAGCAGGTCTTATTTAAAAAGATAAATAAAGCAGCGTGAGTTATTTCATCTTCATTTCTTTTATTAAATCGTTCTCTTTGCTTGTAATAATATTCTTTTTTTGCATCTTGATCATTTTCTAATTGATAATATCTTTTCTGATAATCTTCAAGTATTGAAATCAATTTTTCGGGATTTTTTGCTATTACTTTGTAAACATTAATTAAATCCTCATTTATATCATTTATGATTGCTTTTTTAAGATTAGGAAAATTTTTCAACATCCAAAACAAAACTGCACCACTTCCAACAAACGGCTCTATGTAAGTAAAATTCGTTTTAATTATTTTTTCAGGCAATAATTTTGCTATTTCATCAATAATTTGGGTTTTTCCTCCCGCCCACTTTAAAAATGGTTTTGCTGTATTATTTAACATTTGCTTTATCTACTAAAATTTATATATGCAAATTTACACAAAACCTCAATAAGAAAAACAATAAAAGATCTTTCTCTCAGTATTAGTTTAGCCCCGTAGGTAACGGACACGCTTAAAAATGTAATGCGTACAAACATATATTCCCTAAACGGAATTAATCGTACAGTGAATTTGTGAGTTCCTTCGGTGGGGAAGTTATGAAAAGATTGTGGCAATCAGGAGACTACCATATAGCTGCAGCGAAGTCACAGAATTCGCTGAGCAAAGGATGTGATATCTTTCTGGGGTTCGTGTAGTACTTATGTAGTATGCCCAGATTACCCTATGCAAAGACTGGTAGTGTACTTTTGACACATTAATTTTAAAAACTATTAAACTATGAAAAAACTTGTACTAACTATTGCAGCCGGTATGATGGCATGGGGGCTCAGCGCCCAGACCAATCTTTTGAACGATGGTGGATTTTCGAAGGACACCGTTTTTGATGCAAATCAGGGTGGACAAAACAACCAATGGGGTGCATGGTCAAATAACGGTGGCACCGCTAAGGTTGAAAACGGAGTTTGTATTGTAACTCCTGTGGCAGGGAATGATGTATGGCAGATGCAAATTGAGCAGAAGGGTCTAAACCTTGAAAATGACAAGTCGTACGTTATCAGTTTTAAAGCATGGGCAGATACAGCTCGTACCATTCAAGTTACACTCGAGGACCCCAATAATGGCTATCGCCTTATTGGTATAAGCGATGAACCCAACACGGTTATGGGCGATGACAATCTCCACAATTCGAAATGGAACGTCGACATTACCACCGAACCGACCACCTATACCCTACACGTTATGGTCGATCGTCTGGTTGCAAACACAATTGTGAAGTTTGCCTTCCTTTTGGCCCAAACTTCCGATGTTGTATATCTCGATGATGTAAGCTTCGTAGAATAAGGTGGTGGCACAGCTGTTAAGTCTGCTAAACAAACCAGCATTACAGTTTATCCCAATCCTGCTAAAAACATTCTGTACGTAAATGCTAAAGCAGGTAAGGAAATCAAAATTTTCAATGTTGCTGGTAGCCTTGTAATGTCGAAGATTGCTGCTGCAAATACCGATAAAATAGACATTTCGCAATTGCCCGCCGGTGTTTACCTTATCAAGGTTGATAATCGTACAGAAAAACTTATGATTAAGTAGTCAGGAAAATTGATTTAAACTAAAACGGAGGCAATGTTGCCTCCGTTTTTTATTTTGCATGATACTTGATTTTTGTCCCAACGAGTCGGAAATGATGCAATATTTCTGTATATGACTTACCCACAACGCACTGCAAGCCGCAATACTTATTGTTTCGGCCACAATCGCAAAGGCGAAAGACCTTTTCAATAAGCTCCTGTTGCTCAATCTGATGTACCTCACTAAGACCCACTGCCGGACTTGCGCTGGCGCTTCTCGAAACTCTTTCCACTGGCAAAATATCCTTAAGCTGAAAATATATGTATCGCCATGGACCCATGTTCTCGGGCTCTTCCTGAACCCAAAGGGTAAGTAGCTTGTTTCGATACTTATCCAGTATTTTCTTAAGCTGACCCATCGGGAATGGGTATAACTGTTCAATACGAACAATAGCTACATCACGGGCATTAAGTTCTTCTTTTTTCTGCAGCAAATCGTAATAAATTTTCCCGCTACAAAGCACCAAGCGCCGTACCTCATCCACATCGACATTATCGTCATCGATAACTTCTCTGAAATGCCCATATTCCAGTTCGTTTAAATGAGAAATTACCTTGGGGTGCCGTAACAGGCTTTTTGGGGTGAAAATCACCATGGGAACTCTGAAATTTCGCTTCAGCTGGCGTCGCAAGGCATGGAAAAAGTTGGCGGGTGTAGTACAATTAAGAATCTGCCAGTTATTGTGTGCCGACAGCTCGAGAAAACGTTCGATGCGGGCATGAGAATGTTCGGGACCCTGCCCCTCGAAACCATGGGGTAGGAAGAGAACCAACCCATTTTTCAGTCCCCATTTTTCTTCGGCCGAAGAAAGGTATTGGTCAATGATCACCTGAGCTACATTATGAAAATCGCCGAACTGAGCCTCCCAAATGGTGAGTCCCTGAGGAGTTGCAAGTGCATAGCCATATTCAAAACCCAACACGCCATATTCCGACAGTGGCGAATTATAAACGGTAAAATCGGCTTTCTCGTTGTCGAGATTTTTAATGGGAAAATATTTCTGGTCGGTATCTTCAATAACGTGACCGGCATGACGATGAGCAAAAGTGCCCCGCATGCTGTCCTGACCGCTCAGACGCACCGGATGTCCTTCGCACACCAAAGTACCAAATGCCAATTGTTCGGCCATTGCCCAATCGACCATACCATGCTGATACAATGCACGTCGATCGGCCAGCAATTTATGGGTTTTGGAAAAGAATGCCTTATCCTCAGGCAAGGTCAGTATAGCATCGGCAACCTTGTTGAGCAAGTCTCGACTTACCCCGGTTTCGGGCGATGACACAAAATCATCGGGCAGAGCAAATTGAATATTTTTATAGTCGTGATGCAGAAATTCCTTAATTTTCAGAGTTCTGTTCTTTTGTGCCTCTGTGTAGTTTTCTTCGAGTATACGATTAAATTCGTCCTGAATAACCTGTACCTGTTCGCTGGTAAGTATCCCCTCGTCGATAAGCTTCTGTGCATATAAGTCTCGGGTATTGGGGTGTTTTTCAATAATTTTATAAAGCACAGGTTGGGTAAAACGGGGTTCATCGCCTTCATTATGCCCATAACGTCGGTACCCCAGAATATCAACAAATACATCCGAATGGAAGGTCTGACGGTATTCCAGTGCCAGCATGACAGTATAAACCACAGCCTCCACATCATCTCCATTCACATGGAAAACCGGCGAACGAGTAACCTTTCCAACGTCGGTACAGTAAATACTTGAACGAGCCTCAAGGTAATTAGTGGTAAAACCCACCTGATTATTAGCTACAATATGTATGGTTCCGCCATTGCCGTAGCCCTCGAGCTCTGAGAGTTGAATTACCTCATATACCACGCCCTGTGCCGCAATAGCTGCATCGCCGTGAATGATTACAGGACATAGCTTATTATAATCACTTTTATAAAGATGTTTTATATGGGCATGGGCAATACCCTGTACTACCGGTCCTACAGCCTCGAGATGAGATGGATTGGGCACCAACAATATGTTGGCTTTTTTTCCATTACTGAGAGTGACTACGTTATCGTATCCCAGATGATATTTGACATCGCCCAGCAGGTTCTCATCCTCGTACCTACTGGCAGCAAATTCTCTGAATACATGATGATATGGTTTTCCCAAGATGTTGGTCAGTACATTCAGACGACCTCGGTGAGGCATGCCAATGACAAACTCTTTTATACCCAATTCGGTACCCGATTTTACAAGCTGCTGAAGGGCTGGAAGTAGTGTTTCGGTACCCTCCACCGAGAACCGTTTTTGACCGACAAACCGGTTGTGCAAAAATTTTTCAAAACCTATGGCTTTGACCAAACAGGAAAAGATCTCCTTTTTCTCTTCGGACGAAAAATGCAAAGTATTCTGCGTACTTTCCATTTTCTTTTTAAGCCATTCTACCCTTTCGGGCGAACGGATATACATATATTCTACCCCCACGCTCTGACAATAGGTTTTCTGAAGATGATCGATAATCTGACGGAGGGTAGCTGGTCCAATGCCTATCTCTTTTCCGGCATGGAACACGGTATCCATGTCGGACTGGCTAAGGCCGAAATTTTCAATATCAAGGGTAGGATAATATTTACGACGCGTGCGCACAGGATTGGTTCTGGTAAAAAAATGTCCACGCTTACGGTACTCATTAATCAGGTCGATGACGCGAAATTCCTTAATCATCTGTTCGGATGGAGCCTGTGAAGTATCGCCATAATTTTTCCGTGCAAACTCGTATCCGCGAAAAAAAATCTGCCATTGCAAATCAACTGAATTGGGGTCATTAAGGTATTGTCGATAAAGGCTTTCTACCACACTTATCTCTGCGTTACCCAAAAATGATAGTGAATCCATAAACGAAAACTTTTTATTATTGATGTTAACAAAGTTAATCTGCTTTTGTTGTTTCGGGAGTAACTTTTATAAAAAAATCCTTGTCGGATTTAACCGACAGGGAAGAGCAGCAATCAAGTTTGTAAAGAATTAATGACCGTTCACGCCTTCCTCTATCTCTTTCACGGCAAGGAACGAATACTGGTAGTTTATAGGCAAAACATCGTTATATTCTTCAACCGAAGCACCTGAAAGACAAGCATCGATAATTTTTCTGCCAACAGGGGATAATTCATCGGTCAGGAAGGGTTGTAACTGCTTTTTAAAGAAATTATAGAGTATTTTAGCCCCTTCGTCATAGCCATCGGTACCTACTTCAATTTGTCGGTGCACCTGCAGGAAACGGGTAGGAATTTTGGAGCCCTCAATGGTCAGGTAATTGAGTTCGTGCCCAGCAATGGACAACGAGCCGGTTGATATTGGTCGCTTCGCAACTTAGCACTTCCACGCCGTGTAAGATACTCGCGCATAAGCATTTGCGGTTTAAATCCCACCTTCCAGACACCAATGTGCTGGTTGGGCACCAGTGTGTAAATGGTACGAGGGGTTTGGGTAATCTGTTCCAAGAGTAGATTGGCATGTCGCACACGTTTGCCGGTAGCAAATGGCCAATATGATCCAACCCCCTCCGACTCCATGCCCTCGCCACCTACGATGCTGGGATTGGCATACCCACGAGGCGCAACCAGGCGCCAAAGCCATGCCAGAGCCGGTGGCAGTATGTGAAATAATCCAATAATACCATAGCTGGGATTTTCCTTTGAGCATACAGGAGTTCTAACCCCAAAACTACGAACATCGACTGTAACGGGTTTATTAACCACATTGGGCACAATATCCCGGGGTACAATTACACGCGGATTGGGTCACCGCTTTCCGGGTGCATCCTCTATATGATTCCAAATAAGTGCCGTTGATCCCGGTAATGTATTGATATTCAAAAATAACAAGGGACGTTTGGGGTGTATGGTAAGTTTTTCCAGCGATGGATCACTACCGTATTCCAGAACGCTATCTACACGGATAAACCACCCATTTTCAGCATCAAGCACAACCAACTTTCCATTTCCTTGCTGAAAAGTAGGATGACATTAAGCCATATCGTCGGTGACAGGATTAAAGTAACAAAACAGCGGAATATTTATCAGGCGTCGCTCACCGGTAACAAGGTTTTCTCCGATAAGCACCTGACCGTCGGGTTCACGGTTGATATGCTGTAGCATTTCACTTTTACCCCCGCCACTTGCTCCTTCATGCATAAAGGTGGTTACGTTGTCGTAGGAACTAATTACCTGAACCATTGAACAATGAGCAGTAATCCAACCCTCCCGTTCGCCCTTAGTAAGCAATGCTCCATATAGACCTTTTTTGGCGCTGGGTCCGGGATACAGGTTGTACGAAAAAATCTCATGCCTGTCCTCGGTTCGGTTGTGAACAACAATTTGTTTACCATTGAAATGAGTATGACGGAAAACAGGAGCAACGTAAATGATAGATTCAATTTTAAAATTAGCAGGCAGATCATCTACCTTTAATATTTTTTGAAGTGTAGCCAGACCCAACGCAAAAAAACCAGCATTGGCCGGTGCTATTGCCATACCACCCATGCCCACCCCTTGGTTGCCGGCAAAGTAAAAAAATAGTGCTAATTCCTGCTCTTTCAGCCAATCAAAGGTACTGCGCTTAAGCGTCGAAAAATCATACCCAAAACGTTCCTCAAAACGCTCCTTGTCGGTAGGAAGCTTATCGGCAATGACCATGGTATCGGGATCACGACGACGCATGTACGGATCAGTGTAATTGGCTGAAATCCCATTGGTTACCCGGTGAACAATAGCCTCTACTACCTCACCCTTCCCCGGAACCTCATACTTTACTTCAAATTCCATCTTATCTTTTCCACCCACCGCTGCATCGATCAACTCGTCGACCGTTTCGTATACCGTATAACCTTTTGCACTGGTTAGTAAAGCATACACTTCATCGGGCAATGCTATCTTTTTGTCAGCCAAAATTTTTAGAATATCAAGCTTCATCGGTACATATTTTTTAAGTTTTGAACTATATCTGCAGTTTCACAAACCGATTTTTCAGCCACAGCAGGATGAAGATCAAAGGTTTGTTTCACCGGTTTGTTATTCCCTAACTTCTTAAACACTTAGTCATTATTTTTTTGTCATTATTTTCCCGTTTTCATTTTATTGCGCCTAAAAACATGGTCGCTTTCCTCTCGCAGTTCGAATTATTTAACAGTAGCTTCCAACCATTTGTTTACAAAAAAACAAGTGTTGATAAACTTTAACTTTTGTCACCTACACGTTTATATTTTAAATTCCACAATCGGTCCGATGACGGCTTAACCAATGCACATGATCCCCTGCTCTAATCCCTTCAATGTTTACATGCATATCCGGGCAGAGACTAAATATTTATCCCGCAGGGTTAATCTATGATCCGGATAATTTGCTTAATTCCAGGATACTACAACCATATCGGGCAAGTACTACAAAAACCAACGGCAAAATTATAAATTATTTCTAAAAAAATTAAATAATACTTAATTGTATTACAATTTTGAGGGAGAAATAATCCAAAGCATCTCACCGGCAGTATTTCCGGAGTTGGCAAGTGTTTCAAACATGGTTTGTACAAAATATACATTGTCACCGGGATTGAGTGAATATTGCACCTCATTGAGGATAATAACAAAATTGCCTGAAAGAATGTGGCAAAAAATCTGATGATGGGTTTTGGGTACAAAAAGGTGAAAAGTTTCAGCGTCGATATGAGCTCGGGGCTGGATTTTAATCATGTACGCATCCATATATTTACCTGCATCGGGCTGGGAAAGGAGAAATATTTCAACGCCGTCACCACATTTTTCAATCAGTTTGACATCCTGTTTTTTCAGGATAGGGTTTTTTCCCATCAGTTCATTTTCGCCGATCAGGTCGCCAACGGTAGTTTTAAGATGCTCGGCAATAGCCTTTAAGGTAACTATGGAAGGAAAACTTTTGGCATTTTCTATCTGAGATAATGCAGAAGGGGTGATACCTACCCGCTTAGCTAAATCGTTAAGGGGGAGGTTAAGTATTTCCCGACGTTTTCTAATTCGCTCACCCAGTCGTCTCATTCTGAGTTACAGTTTAATAATGTGTTACCTCTATCGCTAAAAACAGCAAATTTTGTATGATGATGCAACAATACTCGATTACCAGCCTACCCTGACCTGTATATGCATAGCCAATCGATTGTCCCATCTTTTTCTGAAATCAACCCTTTGACAAGGAATAGAAACCTTTCTATATCTGCCGGTATAAACTTCAGTTTCCAATAGGAACAGTTCGGGACGGTTTAGGTTTATTTCTTTCCTTTTTTGTTTTTTCTGGCGGGAGTGAATAATTTATTCATCAGTCGTCCCAACCAACCAATTTCATCGGTAAACGGCAAGGAAAGGTCAAAAACTATTGCATTTACATTACGGCTGCGACGCGATGAATCGGCCTGAACCACCTTGATGATAATTTTGCCTTTACGGAAGTCGATGTTATCGTAGCAGAATCCTACTGCCGTCAGCTTACCCCCTACATCCACCCCTGTGTCGACATCAAGAGCAGCTACCGCAGCACCACCGGGATAATACAGTGGGTTGGGAATGTCGGAAAAATCGAAATTAAATTTTCCTTTGCCACTGTATTGCAGACGATTCCGGTTTTGCCGGTACTGGGTACGAATGTGGCCATGTACCAATAGGTACCCATCCCATGCTGTGAGGTTACGTTGCAGTAACTTATCGGCATTGAGCAGACAACATCCCTCGAAACCAATACCTTTGTTTTTCATGTACGACAATAGGGCATCGTAGGATTGAACTGTCAATTGCTCATCTAGAGGATAATCGACAAAAGGTCCGGCGTGGCTAAACAACAATTTAAACTGTTTGTCGCCCTTTTCAAATACCTCGGTATGAAATAAAGTCAGCGATTCAAAAAATTTAAGGTATTTTTCATCCATGTTTTTTCTAAGCGTTTCAACATCGCCGGCATCAAATGCCTTCAGGGTCGATTCGTAGCCATGCTTGCTCCATTCCAGCACAGCCTTCGGCTGAATTTCTTCACCTTCAAGGGCACTGAGCATCAAATACTCATGTTCGCCCATTAGCGTTATCTTCTCATGGGATAACGAAAGCAAAATATCTAGCACTTCACGCGGCTCGGGGCCACGATCAATATAGTCGCCCAAAAAAACCAGGCGCCAGGTAGGATACTCTGCAATTTTATTTAAAACTGCACGCAACGAAACGGCATATCCATGGATATCGCCAATCGCCCATATGTACTCGTCTTTTGCCATAACTGTATTATTCAATATTCTGCTAAAAGTATAAAAAAAACACAAATTGTACACATCTTTGAACCCTTAATCAAAAGAAAGCAAAAAAATAATCCCCTGAACGAATATTATAGAATAACCTCACATAACCCAATGTGCATCAGCCATCGGGAATTTTTCATCCATAAAAAATTTATAAGTTACTGACTTCCATTTGGTTATATCTTCCTTCTTTTATTAGCCTCTCGGCCGGATGGAACTCGCATGTTGCTTACAATTTTCATCCGTTTGTTGTGTTTACGGCGTCGACAGGGTCGTTTCATAAATATTTCTTGACAAATTTAATATTTTGAGAAAAAATTTTCATCAAACTATTGACTTTTGTTTAATTATTTCTTAAGTTGCGAAAAATTAAATACCGATTATAGCTTTTTTTTGGGTACAAAATTTTAATAATTTTATGGCCAAGCAAAACAATATGTTCTGCAATAAAATAATCTCAATAATTTTTGCATAAAAATAATTTGTAGAATACGTTCAAAATGTTTTTTTGGGATGGTAACTGAAAAAGATGAAAAAAAACTGACCGAAAAAGTACATGTTCCGGTGTGGGTAACTGATAAAGAAGGGAAAGTATTGTATGGTAACCGGATATTTGAACTGTATTTTCGTTACCGGCTAAATCGAAGAATCATACCCTTTGAAAACATACAGCCTATCCTTACGGAAATACTGGGAATTGAGTGGCAAAGGTTTATAGATCAGATACATTCGGGCAAAAGGAAGAAATTTGAAACCCAACTTAACGTCCGGGGAAAAGAGCTTTTTTATGAAATAGAAGCGAATGCAGATAAACTCAATACTAATGAAGCCCGCATATATTTTCTTGCCTATAATATCACCGACCGGAAAAAATCCATTGGCATAGTTCATAAAGCAAAAAATCAGCTACAATCGCTGATTAATAACATACCGGCACTGGTATGGCTAAAAAATGCCAATGGCGAATTAGTGGTCTGCAATCAGAAATTTAAGGACTTTTTTGGCTGGAACTCCGATTTTCTGGCATCTGAAAAGAAATCATTATTGCCCGAACGTGCAGAATTGTTTGACTACCTTTTTGATGACAGCTACATTATTGAACGTAAAAAGCATTATACTGAAGAAAAACTCTTTATCATCAAAGATGAAAACCGCTGGTTTGAGATCCATAAAACTCCCATTTTTACCGAAAGCGGAGAATATGTCGGCACCAGCGGTATGGCACAGGAAATTACGCAACGAAAAATCATTGAAAACATTCTCCTGGAAAGTGAAGAAAAATTCCGTCAATTTGCCGAAAACACTTCCGATGCCTTTGTTTTAAGCAATCACAACGGGGTACTTTACATTAATCCCGAATTTGAACGCATATTTGGCCATTCGGTGAATGAAGGCTATAAGCACAAGCATATTCCAGGCGAATGGATTCATCCCGAGGACCGGGACAAAATTGTGCAATACTTCAATAGCGAAGAATTTTTGCTTTCGGGAAAATTCAATGGGCAGTACCGGATAATACGTCCCGATGGCTCTACTGTATGGATATGGGAAAGAGTTTTTCCGGTCAAAGACGATGAAAGAAATATCATTAGGTATATTTCGGTAATAAGTGATATAACCCGGCAGAAACAACTGGAGGCAGAGCTCTTGATTTCGCATGCCCAACAGCAGGCCATACTCGACAATATTCCCCATATGGCATGGCTGAAAGATATAGGGGGACGTTATATTTCTGTAAATGAAGCCTTTGCCCGGAAATTCAAGCGTCAGAAAGACGACATAATAGGCCATACCGACTCCGAAATAATGGATTCGGAGGCAGCAGAACTGCAAGGCTACAACGACTATCTGGTTGTCAACAGCAGACAATCGCAACGCTTTGAGGAAAGTATAGATACTCCGGAAGGAACCTCATTTTTCGAGACCATCAAAACGCCTGTTTTCGATAATGAAGGTAATATCATTGGCATTACCGGCATATCCATTGATGTAACTCCCTACAAAAAAATGGAAATGCAGCTCCGTGCCAATGACGACCGCATAAAAGCATTATTGCTGCATTCCACCGAATCGATTACCGTGGTTGATACCGAAGGACGCGTAATATTTGACACCTCTTTCTTCTACAAAGTTGCAGGTATCAATGCCGAAGAAGCCCAAGGTCACCCCTTTACCGAATTTGTCAGCCCGTCTGATGAAGGATTAGTCCTGTATGCTATCAATAAGGCCATTGAAAATCCCGATGAGCAACACGAAGCTGTATATGCCTGCGTAAAACCCAATGGATCAATCGTATATTTCGAAAGCTTTTTCTCAAACCATATTGATAATCAACTGATCAAAGGTATTGTCATAAATTCACGGGATATTACCGAAAAGAAAATAGCCGAATCAAAGGAACAAGCCTACCAGCAACGGATAAGTTTTCTGGAAAAAACAGCCCTCGATTTTCTGTCGATATCCTCAAGTGATGAAATATACCGATATATAGGCGAGAATATTCGCGAACTTGTACCCAATTCAGTAGTAATCTTTAGTTCGTACCACGAGGATACCGATGCGTTGGTTATCAAACATCTTTCGGGGCTCAACAAATACATGGGAGTGGTAAATGATATACTCGGCCGTGACCCGATAAACTACGCAATGCCACTTACTGCATCATTGAAACGAAAGCTTTTTATTTCATCGAATAAGTTACACGAACTCAACGGGGGCCTGTACAATATCACCCATCGGCAAATTGACTATATGGTATGCAAGGCTTTGGAAAAACTCATTTCCCTGAATAAAGCCTATGGAATGGGAATAGTCCGTTCGGGCAAACTGCTGGGTAGCGTGGTTATACTTACCCGTTACGAACAACACATTGACGACCCGCGCGTGATAGAAACCTTCTTATATCAGGCGTCTATTGCGTTACAGCGCCGAAGGCTTGAAAAAGAGCTTATCAAAGCCAAGGAACGTGCCGAAGAAAGTGACCGGTTAAAAACAGCTTTCCTGGCCAATATGAGCCACGAAATCCGCACGCCCATCAATGGCATCATCGGCTTCTCACAACTGCTCGAACAAGCATTCGATGACCCCGAAATACGTGAAGAATTTATTCAGATTATCCGCACCAATGCCAACCTCTTGCTCAGTCTCATCGACGACATTATTGATGTGTCGCGTATCCAAGAAGGGCAGGTCAAGCTGAAAAAAACCATTGTCAACATCAACCTCCTACTCGACGATATTCTGACCCCATACATGAATCCCATTTCCCAGGGAAAAGACATACAAACCCAAATTGAAAAATCATTGCCCGATGAAGAAGCAATTGTATTGGCCGATCCCTTACGTTTAAAACAAATACTTAACAATCTTATTTCCAACGCATTTAAATTTACCGAAAAAGGTTCCATTACGGTAGGTTACACATTCGATAACGATATGATAATATTTTATGTTGCCGATACCGGTATTGGTATTCCCAAAGACAAACAAGAAAAAATATTCCAGCGGTTTATGCAGGCCGATGTATCATTGACACGCAGATATGGCGGTACAGGGCTGGGACTGGCCATCTCAAAAGGTCTGGTCGAACTCATGGGGGGCAAAATATGGGTCGAATCAACCGAAGGAATAGGTTCAAAATTCTACTTCTCGATCCCTGGATTATACAACTATATGAACGCACCCAAAAACCTGACATCCAGCTTCAACAACCTGATGATCAATTGATTCGACATGGGGTGGCTTTTACTACCTGTCGTACTCTATGCAGGACTTATCCTGTATTATAGCTATTACTTTTACAGGAAAAAACCATATGTTAACTATCAGGATCTGCCTCAAACACTACCGGCTGTTTCAGTGGTTATCCCCCTTCGCAACGAAGCGCAACATATTTATCCGTTGATTCAAAACCTGTCGAGACAAGAGTATCCGGCAGACAAAGTTGAATTCATTTGGGTAAACGACCACTCCACCGACGACA
>Ga0068707_1002211_pt1 | contig 13731 bp, 9 predicted proteins | sample YNPNPMetaG_FD_66600 | JGI IMG/M metagenome (GOLD analysis project Ga0068707, IMG submission 66600) | Anoxygenic and chlorotrophic microbial mat microbial communities from Yellowstone National Park, USA - YNP NP MetaG | ecosystem: Environmental > Aquatic > Thermal springs > Hot (42-90C) >... | reverse complement strand
ACGGAGAGGATCCTCTACTACACCGGCAGGTCTCACAGGATGGGGGAGGTGGACGACGGCACTGCGGTGATGGACTGGATGCCCCAGGAGCAGGAAAGAGGGATCACCATCACTGCCGCTGTGACCACCTGTTTCTGGAGGGGGCACGAGATCCACATCGTGGACACTCCGGGTCACGTGGACTTCACCATCGAGGTGGAACGAAGCCTGCGCGTCCTGGACGGGGCCGTGGTGGTCTTCTCCGCGGTGGAGGGGGTGGAGCCTCAGTCGGAGACGGTCTGGCACCAGTCGGACAAGTATCACATCCCAAGGGTGGTCTTCGTCAACAAGATGGATCGGGTGGGGGCCGACTTCTTCGGGACTGTCCGCATGATGAAGGCCAAGCTGGGGTGCCGGCCGCTCTTGCTCCAGATCCCCTGGGGGAAGGAGGGCGAGTTCCAGGGCGTCATAGACCTGGTGAGGATGAAGGGCATCCGTTGGAACGAGGAGACCCTGGGGGCTACGTTCGATGTGGTGGAGATCCCTCCCCCGTTGCTGGCCGAGGCGGAGCGCCTGCGGGAGGAGCTCATTGAGGCCCTGGGGGACAGAAACGACGGCATAGCCGAGCTCTACCTCGCCGGGGAGCCTCTCCCGGAGGACCTCCTCAAGGCGGAGATACGCAGGGCCACCATCGCCTTCGACCTGGTCCCGGTGACCTGCGGGGCCGCACTGAAAAACAAAGGGGTCCAGCCCCTCCTGGACTCCATCGTGGATTTCCTGCCTTCCCCACTGGACATCCCCCCCATCCGGGGGCAGGTGCCGGGTACCTCCCGGTGGGAGGAGAGGCCGAGCGACGAGCATGCCCCCTTGGCGGCCCTGGCCTTCAAGGTCGCCATGGATCAGGGCCGCAAGCTCGTGTATCTCAGGATCTACTCGGGATCCTTGAAGGCAGGGGGAGAGGTCTTCAACGTGACCCAGGGCAAGAGGGAGAAGGTGGCCCGACTCCTCCAGATGCATGCCAACAAGCGGGAGAGGATCGAATCGGCCGGGGCCGGGAGCATAGTGGCCGCGGTGGGGCTCAAGGACACGATCACGGGGGATACCCTTTGCGACGAAGAGCACCCGGTCGTCCTGGAGCCCATGGAGTTCTTCGAGCCTGTGATCTCCGTCGCCGTGGAGGCCAGGACCAGGGCCGACCAGGAGAGGCTGGCCTTCGCCCTTTCCAAACTGGCGGAAGAGGACCCCACCTTTCGCATCAAGGAGGATGAGGAGACCGGCCAGACGATCATCTCGGGCATGGGGGAGCTCCACTTGGAGATCCTGGTGGAACGCATGCGGCAGGAGTACAACGTTGAGGCCAACGTGGGAAAGCCGCAGGTCGTGTACCGGGAGACCGTCTCGGCGCAGGCCGAGAGGGAGATGAGATTCGAGCGGGAGATCCAGGGGGTCCTTCAAAAGGGACACGTGGCGGTCCGGGTCGAGCCGTTGCGTCGAGGGGAGGGCAACCGGATCTCCTTCGCCGTGCCTGAGGAGAAGATCCCAGGCGCGTACAGGGAGGCCGTGGAACAGGGAATACGGGAGGCGTGGTACAGCGGAGTGATCCAGGGCTACCCTGTCACGGACGTAGGCGCAACAGTAGTGGGAGGCTCCTACCAGGATGGGGTGAGCACGGAGCTGGCCTACAAGGTGGCCGCCTCCATGGCCTTCAAGGCGGCATGCGAGGCCGCCTCACCCATCCTCCTCGAGCCCATCATGAAGGTGGATCTACTGGTCCCCTCCGAGTTCATGGGCGAGGTCCTGGGGGATCTCCACGCGCGAGGGGGAAAGATCGAGGGGATAGAGAACAGGATCGTGATCCAGGCCATCACCGCCTTCGTCCCCCTGCGAAGGACCTTCGGTTACTCCACTGCACTGCGTTCGCTGACCCAGGGGCGCGGCACGTTCAGCATGCAGTTCTCCCATTTCGACAGGGCGGAGAGATCCGCCTGATCCGTCGTGGGATATCGAATCGGGACCGCACCCTCCTTGCCTTGTCCCTCCTCGCCACCAGCCGCAATCAAGCCACGACGAACCCTCGTAACTGATCACAGGGTGGCGGCGTTTCTCGGGGCGGATTTGCTGAGGCGCTTCGATCTTCCGGAATTTGGACCTGGGGGAAGCCCTCTCGGCCGAGGCTGAGCTGAGGCCGACCGAGGGAGCAGGCAGATATCCCCCGGAGGCCGAATCCCTCGGGAAATGGCGCCCCGAAGGACCTGACGATCCCGTGCTTTCTTCAGACGAGACAGACCAAAGCCGTCACCCCTGTGGCCAGTTAGAACCCTTTTGCCCGATGACTGGCCTTGACAGTGCAAGGCCGCGGGCCTATGTTTATGAGTCGAACCCCGGGGGAAGGAGAGATCCCATGAACCCACGTCTCGCCCTTGCATCCATCGCGGCATGCCTGCTGGGAGTGATGGTCTGGACCCATGGGGCGGAATCCCAGGGGGCCCTCACCCTCGAGGAGGCCATCGGGATCGCACTGGAGAACAACTACGCCATCCTGACCAGCCAGGAGGCCGTGGCAGAGGCCGAACATCGGAGAAGGAGCGCCTTCGCTGACTTCCTGCCGAAGCTCAAGGTGGAAAGCGCCTTTACCTCCCTCAGCGAGGTCCCGAGCACCACCCAGAGCGCCACTCCGGCGATACCGGTCTTCATGAACCCGGGAAATCCTTGGCTGGGACCCAACCCCCTTCAACCCATCGGCTTCATCCCCCCGAGGCCTGAGGTGAGCGTGGATATCGCCCACAGGGATTCGTGGACGGCCAGGGGCTCCGCCACCCAGCCGCTTTTCACCGGCGGGGCGCTTTTGAACCGCTACCGCGCGGCCCAGATCGGGGTGGAGTCCACGCAGACTACCTTGGCGCGGCTCAAGCAGGACATCTCCCTCCAGGTGGTGCAAGCGTATTTCAACGTCCTGAACTCCATGGAGCTCAAGAAGGTGGCCGATCAGGCGGTAAAGCTCTTGGAGAACCAGCGGGACGTCTCGCAGGAGTTCTTCAACGTCGGGATGATCCCCAAGAACGACCTGCTCAGGACCGAGGTCCAGTTGGCCCAGCGCATCCGGGAGCAGACCAATGCCGCCAATGCCATAGAGGCCGCCAAGGCCCAGTTCAACCTGATCCTCCAGCGCCCTATCCAGACCGCGGTCGAGCTCGAGGACATCCTGAGCTACGAGCCCATCTCCTTCGACCTGGAAGAGGGAATCCGCCAGGCCCACGAGAGGCGCCTCGAGCTCAAAGAGGCGTCCCTCAAGGTCGCATCAGACGAGCGTGTCGCCAAGGTGGTGGCCAGTGCCTTTTACCCACAGATACAGCTCACCTTCAACGCCTTCAAGTCGGAGGGGACCTCCGCCTCGGCAGGTCTCACCGAGGGCTGGAGCGTCGTTGCAGGTGCCACCTGGACCTTCTGGGAATGGGGCAAGACGCGTGAGGACGTGGCCGCTGCGAAGAACCAGGTGAGGAGGGATCAATACGCCTTGGCCCTCCTCAAGGATCAGATCGCAGTGGAGGTCAAGAACGCCTTCCTCGTCTTGACCGCGGCCGAGAAGAACATCGTCACCGCCCGCAAGGCCGTGGAACAGGCCCAGGAGGCCTTCCGCATGAACCAGGAAAGGTACAAGGAGCAGGTGGGGACCATCACGGAGGTCCTGGACGCCCAGACCCAGCTCACCCAGGCCCAGACGGACTATTACAATGCCCTGAGCAACTACAACGTGGCCAAGGCCGCCCTTTACAGGGCCATGGGGCTGCCGGTCTACAAGTCGCCATGAGACGGGGCTCTCTGCTCGCATCGTTGTCCCTGATCCTGGCCCTCATCGGTTGCCACTCCTCATCCGAGGAGAAGGCCCCCCGCCCCGAAGACCGCTTGCCAGTGCCCGTGAAGGTCGCCGCAGTGGGTCGCGGGACGGTCGATGCATGTCTTCAGACGACCGGGACCCTGAAGGCCGTGCGGGAGTCCAAGGTGGGTCCCAAGGTCGCGGGGACAGTGGAACGGATCCTCGTGGAGGAAGGGGCCTTCGTCCAGGAAGGGGAGCCGTTGGTGGTGCTGGAGGGCAGCTCCTTCAGGCTCGCCAGGGAGGAGGCAGCGGCTGCCTTGGCCTTGGCCGAGGCGCAGCTCAGGCAGATACTCACAGGGAATCGCCAGGAGCTCGTGGAGCAGGCCAAGGGACGCCTGGAGGAGGCCCAGGCCTACCTGGCCAACGCGGAGCTGGAGCTGCGCCGCGTTGAGAAGCTCTACGAGACAGGGAGCGTCCCCAAGAAGCTCTACGACCAGACGGTGACGCAACACAAGGCGGCGGAAGCCCTCTTCCGGGTAGCCCAGGAGGCCTACAACATGGCCCTCAAAGGGGCGACCCCAGAGGAGGTACAGGTAGCCAGGGCACAGGTGGACAGGGCGCGGGCCGCCCTGCGCAGGGCCGAACAGGCCTTGGCCGATGTCACGGTATACGCCCCTTTCTCCGGGGTAGTGGTCAAGCGCCTGGCCAATGTGGGGGAGTACGTCTCCACCCTCGGACAGACACCCTTGCTCTTCCTCATGGCCATGGACCCCCTGGAGCTGGAGCTGCAGATCCCTGAGGTGAACCGGCGGGACGTGGCCGTGGGCAATCCCGTGGAGATCCGTCCCGATGCCCTCCCAGGGGAGGTCTTCGGGGGGAAGGTGACCGAGATCATCCCGGCGGTGGACCCTTTGAGCAGGACCTTCCGGGCGGTGGTCAGGATCCCCAACCAGGACAACCGCCTGGCGCCCGGGATGTTCTGCCGCGTCAGACTGAGCATGTGCAAGGGGGGCGAGGTCTTGAGGGTCCCCCGGTCCGCCGTGTTCCAGGAGGCTGGGCAGCCCATGGTCCTGCTCCTCCTGAGTGACCTCGTCAGGAAGAGGGGGGTGACCTTGGGGGCCGCGGACGAAAGCCACGTGGAGGTCCTCTCTGGGCTACGGGAGGGGGATCTGGTGGTGGTGGACTCGGAGGGGGGGATCCCCCTCGAAGAGGGGACCCGGGTGAAAGTGCTCCGCCAGGGGTCCGGGCCTCTCCCGGATGAGGGGAGGGCCTCTGAATGATCGCCCTTCGTAGGTTGCCGGCTGCACGAGGTCAGTTTCAGGGCATTATCGGGTAGCAAGAGGGCGCAATGCGAAGGACGCCTCGGGCATCGGCCCCTGGGAGTTCGGGCATCTTTTGGCCAGAAGGCCCGTTGCGCCCCTGAGAGCTGACCGCTGACTACAGGTCGACACGATGAACCTTCCGGAATTCTCGGTCAGGCGCCGGATAACGGTCCTGATGATGATCCTGATCGTGTGCCTCTTCGGGGTCATCTCCTTCTTCCACCTCGGATTGGACCTCCTGCCCGAGCTGGAGTATCCGGTCTGCTCGGTGGTCACCACCTACGAGGGTGTCTCATCCGAGGAGATCGAGACGCTCATCACCCGCCCCATAGAGGAGATGGTCTCCACCGTCCAACGGGTCAAGAAGGTCTACTCCAGTTCCCAGGAGGGGATCTCCGCGGTGGTGGTGGAGTTCGAGTGGGGGACAAAGCTGGACTTCGCCGCCCAGGACATAAGGGAAAAGATCTCCTGGATCACGGACCTCTTGCCGGAGGACGCCGACGCCCCCACCGTCATAAAACTGAACATGTCCGATTTCCCGGTGATCTTCTTCGGGGTCACGGGGATGGACAACACCCAGGTCCTGCGGCAGTACCTCAAGGACAACCTCCGCTCCCGCCTGGAGCGCCTGGAAGGGGTGGCCTCGGTCCTGATCCTGGGGGGGCTCGAGAGAGAGATCCAGGTCCTCGTCAACAGGGATCGTCTCAAGGCCCTCCATGTCTCCTTGGATCAGGTCATCCAGGCCCTTCGCAGAGAGAACATGAACGTCTCGGGGGGACACCTGGTGCAGGGAAAGCGGGAGTATCTCCTGAGGACCATGGGTGAATACAAGGACATCCAGACCATCAGGAACACGGTGGTCACGGTCTCGAACCAGGTCCCCATCAGGATCGGCGACCTCGGTCAGGTCCTGGACACCCACAAGGAGATCCGCAACTACTGCAGGGCAAACCAGCGCGACTCCACGCTGCTGGCCGTAATGAAACAGTCCGGGGCCAACACCGTGCTCATGGTGGACAGGGTCAAGAAGGCCCTGGCGGAGGCGCTCCCATCGATGCCCCCCGACATAAAGTTTTACCCTGTGTTCGATACGGGCGGGGAGATCCGCAAGGTGGTGGAGCGCTCTGCCAACAACGCAGTGATGGGGGGCGGCCTGGCGATCCTCCTCATCTTGCTTTTTCTGAGGAACTTGAGGCCCACCGTCACCATAGGGCTGGCCATCCCGCTTTCCATCCTCACCACCTTCATCGGCATCTACGCGATGGGGTACACCTTCAACATCATGACCCTGGGCGGGCTGGCCCTGGGCGTGGGGATGCTGGTGGACAACGCGGTGGTCGTCATCGAAAACATCTTCAGGCATCTCCAGGAAGGGAAGGACCCCAAGCGGGCGGCGGTGGTCGGGGCCTCGGAGGTGGGGCTGGCCATAACTGCCTCGACCCTCACCACCATGGCCGTCTTCCTCCCGATGACCCTCTCGGCCGGGATCTCGGGCCGACTCTCCCGTCCCCTGGCCCTCACGGTGTGCCTCTCCCTGGCGGCCTCCCTTTTCGTGGCCATCACCCTGGTGCCCATGATGGCCTCGGTCATCTTCAGGCGTGACCGGGGCGTACCTGGCCGGGCGCGCCTGGGGGATAGAATAGAGAACTGGTATCGGAAGGCCTACGACCGCTCTCTGATCTGGGCCCTCAGGCACAGGGCCCCCGTTTTGGCCGGGACCATCCTCGTCTTCTTTCTCTCGGTCTATGTGATTGTGGAACGTCTCGGGTTCGACTTCATGCCCAAGCAGGACACCCCGATGCTGATGGCCGTGGTGCGAATGCCCGTGGGAACAGCGCTGGAGGAGACCAACCGTGTGGTCAGGCTAATGGAACGGGTGGCCCACGAACAACCCGAGACCTTGTATTCCAGCACCTTCATAGGGCTCCAGAAGGCGACCAAGCAGGACGTGGCGTTCGGATTCGGGGCGGCCGGTGTCCACGAGGCGCAGTTCATGCTCCGCATCAAGGACAAGCTCCTCAGGGAGCGCTCCTCGGAGGAGTTCCTGGAGACGATTCGTGCGGCTCTCCCCAAGATCCAGGGGGCCGCCTTCGAGTTCCTGGATGTGGGGCAGATGATGATGGGCACCATCGAGCAGAAGCCTGTGGTGATCAAGCTCTATGGCAAGGACCTCGATCTCCTCAAGGAGTTGGGGGAAAAGGTCGCCAGGGCCATAGAAGACGTGCCTGGCCTGAGGGATGTGAGGGCCACCCTGGAAAAGGGGAAGCCGGAGCTTCGCATATACGTCGACAGGGAAAAGGCCTCTCAGATGGGGCTCTCCGTGGGCCAGGTGGCGCAGACCGCCAAGGCCGCCTTTCTGGGCCAGGTCGCCACTATCTACAGGGTCGGGGGAGACGAATACGACATTCGCGTCCGATTCGAGGAGTCGGACCGCTCTTCCATCGAGGCCTTGAGGGACTTGCCCATCGCATCCCCTTTCGGATTTCAGGTCCCGCTGTATCACGTGGCCGAGCTGCGTTACGAGAGCGGCCCGGTGAAGATCCTGCGGGAGGACCAAGAACGCAAGAACATGATAACGGCCAACACCTTCGGCAGGGATATCGGCAGCGTGGTGGAAGAGATCAAGGGGAGGCTTTCTTCCATGAAGCTCCCCTCCGGGTATTTCATCGAGTACGGGGGAGCATACGAGGACATGAAGGAGTCCCAGAGGGACCTCCTGTGGGCCCTGGTGATCGCCGTCCTTCTGGTCTACATGGTGATGGCCGCCCAGTTCGAGTCCCTCTTCCAGCCCTTCGTGATCATGTTCACGGTGCCCATGTCCACCATAGGGGCCGGTTTGGGGCTGTGGGCCTTCGGGCGGTCGCTGTCAGTGCCCGCCCTGATGGGCATGATCATCCTGGTGGGGATCGCTGTCAACAACGGCATCGTCATGCTGGATTACGTCAACCAGCTCCGGCAGAGGGGGATGGAGGGTTGGGAGGCCCTGGTGCAAGGGGCGAGGACCCGGCTCAGGCCCATCCTGATCACCGCCCTGACCACCATGCTGGGGACCCTGCCCATGGCCCTGACCCAATCCGAGGGCGCGGAGCTTCGAAGCCCCATGGGGATCACCATCACCTTCGGGCTTCTGTCCGCAACCATGCTCACACTGTACGTGGTGCCCATCATCTACAGCATCATGATGAGGATCCGTGCCAGCGGGCAAACGGGCGAGGGAGGCGCCGTGACCGGCGCAGCACGACAGCATCGGTGAAGAAAGGCGAGACGGCCGACATGCCCAGAAGACTGACCCGATCCGTGATCGACTCCCTGGATCCTTACATCCCCGGCAGGCCCATTGAGGACGTCGAGCGGGAGTACGGGCTCACCGACGTGATCAAGATGGCCTCCAACGAGAACCCCTGGGGGAGCTCCCCCATGGCCCTGGAGGCCATGCGCGAGGAACTGGGAAGGAGCAACCTCTATCCCGAGGGGTCGTGTCGTGACCTCAGGGAGGCCCTAGCCGGGCGGCTGGGGGTCACCCCGGAGATGATAGTGGTCTCCAACGGGGCGGACAACGTCCTGATGATGATAGCCCAGGCCTTCGTGGAAAAGGGCGAAGAGGTGGTGATGGCCCGTCCGACCTTCGCCATCTACCGCACGGCCGTGCTCCTCATGGGCGGGGTCCCGGTGGAAGTTCCCCTGCGCGACTTCACCCACGATCTTCGTGGCATGGCCCAGGCGGTCGGGCCGAGGACCAAGGCCGTCATCGTGTGCAACCCGAACAACCCCACCGGGACCATGGTGGGCAAAAGGGATCTGGACTCCTTCCTGGATCGCCTCCCCGATCACACCCTGCTGATCCTGGACGAGGTCTATGGAGACTTCGCCGCTTCGCCTGACTATCCTGACGGGCTCGATCTCATCTCCGGGGAGAGGCCTGTCATATCGGTCAGGAGCTTCTCCAAGCTCTACGGCCTGGCCGGCCTCCGCGTTGGATACGCCGTGAGCAGCCCGGGGCTCGCGGAGGCCCTCAACCGCGTGCGGGAGCCCTTCCCGGTGAATCGCCTGGCCCAGGTAGCTGCCAAGGCCGCTTTGCTTGACGAGGGCTTTCGAAGACACGTCCTGGCAGAAACAGAAAAGGGGAAGGCCTTCCTCGGACGCGCCTTGCGGGACATGGGGCTCAGGTGCCTGGAGTCAAGCACCAACTTCCTCTTCGTGGATCTGATGAGAGACGCCCAGGGCGTCTTTCAGGAGCTCCTTCGCCGCGGCATCATAGTGCGGCCAGGCAAGATCTGGGGGGCACCCACCTGGTGCAGGATCACCATAGGGACGATGGAGCAGAACCGAAGGCTCGTCAGGGCCTTGGCAGAGGTCCTCGCTGAGGAGGGGGGCGAGGACTGAGAAAGGCCCTGACGCCGGGTCGGATGGATGGCGCACCGGAGCATTCGGCGTTATACTGCTATCCATATCCCATGTGGAGGCACCCGATGGCCGAGAAAAAGGAGAAACGGTCCAGGAAGTCTTTCCACCTCGTCGTGAAGCGGGAGCGCTGCAAGGGCTGTTACCTCTGCATGCATGTATGCCCGAAGGATGTCTTCGACAAGGAAGAGGGATTCAACGCCAAGGGGTATCAGCCGGTGCGGGCGGCCAGACCCGAGCAGTGCACTGGATGCCGGGCGTGCACCATAGTGTGCCCTGACGTGGTGTTCGAGCTTTACGAAATGGCCGAGACGGCCTGAGGACCCATCACTTCTTCCTGTCGGATTTCTTCTGTCGCAGGAAGGCGTCCCTGAGCTTGAAGATGCAATACATGAGATTCGCCTCCCCTCGGACTATGTCGTCTGCCAGCGCCCGGCAGTTGGGAGCCCCGCAAGAGCCGCAGTCGATGCCCGGAAGGGACTCCAGGATCTTCGCCCTCTGAGACATCTTCTCTATTGCCCGGGAGGGCTCCGCATCCAGCCCCTCCACCGACAGAGGGGCGAGCCTGCGATCGAAGTGCGGCAGGAGGCGATCGAAGTTCTCCTCGGCCCACTTCTCGTGGGATGGATCGGAGCGGGGGTAGCTGCGGCACAGTTTCTGGATCTTGGCCCTGCCGCGATAAGGGTTGTCCACCATGAGCGGCCCCCCGGCGCACCCGGCGTAACAGGCACGGCACTCGACGAACTCTATGTCCGAGAGGGTGTGGTTGTCGATCTCCTCGATGACACGGACCAGATGCTTTATGTCCGAGACCGCGAAGGCGTTCTCCAGGCCCAGGGCCTCCACCTCCCCCCACAGGGTGCCCCACCGGATCCCGACCCCGGAGGAGCGCTGCAGGTGGGGCGGCGGCACCCCGCTCCTCTGTCTGCGCCTTATGGCGAACATGAGATCCCGGTAGATCTCTCCTATGGATATGGCCCCGTCGAGATGCGTCTTGCCCCCTGTGTAGGGGTAGTGAATGGTGGTGATGCGGGCGGGACAGCCGGCCAGATAGAAGGCCCCTATCCTCTCCTTCGGAATCCCTTTCTCCTGGGAGCGCCTCTCCTTCAGCTCCTTGATGGCGAGCTCCAGGGCCGAATCCACGGGGATGACCAGATCCACGAGGTCCGGGTACTTGAGCTGCATGAAGCGCACCACCACCGGACAAAAGGAGGTCATCAAGGGCTTGGGGCCGTGGTACCTGTCGAGATAGATCCTCAGGACGTAACTGGCACGCTCCGTGGCCAAGGCCGCCTCATAGACCTCGTGGAACCCCAGATCCATGACCCCGGCAAGGATGTCATCTGGAAGGACGCTGGGGATGAACTGACCATACAGGGAGGCCTCGGGAACGGCGATGCGATAGTCGTAATCCATGATGGAGGAGATCGGGTCGGCCAGGACCATCCCTGCCTGGTGCGTGCAGACGCGCACGCACTCGCCGCAATCGATGCATAAGTTGGGGTTGATGATGGCCTTGCCATCGCGGATCCTGATGGCCTCCGTGGGGCACACGCGCATGCACGCGGCGCACCCCACACATCTCTCTGGGTCGAGCCGCACGCTGGAGCGCGGCGTAGTGGATCTCACCTGGCGGCCGCCTGTCACGCGGTCCACTTCCTCCAGATCTCCGAGGAGCCCTCGGAGTTTCCTCCCCTCAGGGTCCATCCCTGCTTCCCCCTATCCGTGGCTGGGCACTCATGAGCCCTCCGAGCCTGTCGTCCACTTCAGCCATTCATATCTCCCGGATTCACCTTAAAGATACCTTGCCCCGGAATCACCGTCAATCTGCGTCGCGAAGGAAGGGCCAGTCACAAAGACTCGATCGCGCTGCCCAGGGGCACCACGGGAGAGGGGGTGTCGATCTCCACTGATCCGGTCACGGAGAAGGTGCAGCGGAGACCGTTGAGGCAGGGGGCTTACGAGTGGAGCATCCCTTGAAGGGTCTCCTCGAAGGTCCTGAAGGCCTCTTCCCCGAACAGGCAGAAGATCACCTTCCGCAGGGAGGTGTTCCCCTGGAGGTACTCCTTGGTGGTCTCCAGCATGATCCTCGCGCAACGGTCCATGGGAAACCCGAAGATGCCTGTGGAGATCGCCGGAAAGGCAATGCTCTTGAGGCCTTTCTCATCGGCCAGGGCCAGGCTGTTCAAGGTGGCGTCCCTTAGCTTCCTTTCCTCGTCGCCCTCCCCCATGCGCGGCCCGACCGCATGGATCACATGACGGGCCTTGAGGTTGCCCGCCCCTGTGATGACCGCCCCCCCGACGTGGGTCCCGCCGATCCGGTTGCACTCCTCCTGTATCGAAGGACCCCCTTTGGTCCTGATGGCCCCGGCGACCCCGCCCCCGAGGATGAGCTGGGCGTTGGCCGCGTTGACGATGGCGTCCACGTCCATCTCCGTCAGGTCACCCTTCAAGATCTCCAGATCCGTCTCGTTGATCCGGGCCTTCATGGCGAGTCCACCCTTTCCTTGAGTTCCTTTCCGACCTTGAAGACAGGGAGCCTCTTGGAGCGCACCAGGATCTTCTCACCTGTCTTGGGATTGCGGCCCGTGTAAGAGGGATACTCCTTCACCTTTATGCTGCCGAGTCCGCGGATCTCTATGCGCTCGCCTCGGACGAGAGCCTCCTTCAAGGACTGGAAGATGGTGTTGGCTACGACCTCGGCTACCTGCCGGGTCAGGCCATTGGATCTCTGGACCAGAACGTCGATGAGCTCCGACTTGGTCATCCGCCCTCCTCCCCGATGGCTTGAGCTGCGAAGTCCCGTCTATAGGATAGAGCTTATCTTATATAAGGCATTGGAAAAATTGTCAATCCAACCGCAGCTTCAACCTTCCACCCCCCCGGAGAGGAAGTGCAGCAGCCCGGCCCGGCCGTCCAGCCCCACAGGGGTCCCCAAGGGGAGCGTCAGGTTCACCGCGGTGTGCCCCGATGAGACATTGGAGAGGATGGGAAGGGCAGTGCCGAATTCCCTGAGGATCAAATCCCTCAGTCCGCCGCGCGAGGCCGTCCCGTGGCCGCCAAGTCCCCCCCCCAGGACAAGCCCTCGGATCCCATGCAATACGCCGGCAAGGCGCAGCTGAGTTAGCATCCGATCGATGCGATAAAGCGGCTCGTTCACGTCTTCCAAAAACAAGATGGCCCCATCCAGCCTCGGGGCAAAGGGGGTCCCAACGAGGCTCGCGAGGATCGACAGACACCCCCCCACGAGGGTGCCCTCTGCCAGGCCATCGGTCCAGGACTCTCCCCGGATGGACTCCGGCGGGGCTGTCTCCATCACGGCCTTGAACAGGGACCGGGCCGTCGGGCTGTGGGGCCCCTGAGCCAGGTCCGGGTGGGATAGGGTAGGACCGTGAAAGGCGACCATGCCGCATTGTTGCACAAGATGGGCCAGGATGGCCGTTGCATCGCTGAAACCGACGAAGGCCTTGGGCCGCGCCATGATCAAATCCCGATCCAGTAGCGGGAGGATCCTCATCGAGCCGTAGCCCCCCCTCAGGCAGAAGATCCCCCGAATCTCCTCTTCTCTGAATGCCCAAAGGAGCTGGGCAGCCCTGTCTCGGTCGGCGCCAGCCAAATACCCTTTCCTCTCCCAGAGCCCAGGGGCGAGCCGCGGCCGCAGGCCCCACCCCTCCAGGACCGCAAGGGACCGCTCCACCAGGTTTCGTTGCCCCTTCTTGAGGGGGCTAGCAGGGGAAACGATCCCTACCGCATCGCCCGGCCTGAGCCTGGCCGGGCGACGCGGGACCCGGAAAGGCCCTTTCGGTCGCCCCACCACAGACCGCCACCTCCGCGCCGAGTGATCCGCCGCCGAAGCGTCGTACCACCTCCCCTTCCACCCAATAACAAATAAAGGCCAGTCCAGTCAATGCCTCGGCCCGCTGATTCCGGGTAACTGGTCACGGGGGGTGGCGGCATTTCTCTCCGATTCGAGTCTTCGGCGCTCGATTTTCCGAAGGATTTGGCCTCCGGGGGATATCTGCCCCCTCCCTCGGTCGGCCTCAGCTTCGCATCGGCCGAGAGGGCTTCCCCCAGGTCCAAATCCTGGAAAATAGAGGCGATCCACGTTCATCTTCTGATCGGCCTGGGACCGGCTTTCGGACTTTACAAGGGACGTAGGATATGGCATAGAACCGTATGGCAGGTCCTCTTTCTTGATCGTTGCGATCACCGAGT